>JAABUW010005180.1_pt1 | contig 17139 bp, 18 predicted proteins | sample 5560081 | NCBI WGS metagenome assembly JAABUW01 (sample SAMN10711882, study PRJNA513363) | rock metagenome | isolation source: Antarctica rocks | place: Antarctica: Victoria Land, Knobhead sud | reverse complement strand
GGCGTCGGCCTTGCAGTCGCCAAACTATGTGCCTCCCACTCCATGAACCTCATCCTAGTGGACCGCGACGAAAGCAAACTAAAGGAAGCGGAATCGTCCATCTCCTCCAAAGGAAGCGTTGAGACCCATAGCATGGATGTCGGCTCTGTATCCGAATGGTCAAGCCTCAAGGAGAAAGTAGAGAAATCCGGCAAACTCGACTTCCTCCATCTCAACGCCGGCATAGGCTTGAAAGGCGACTGGACGGATAGCCAGTGTTTTCACAAGATCTTCGAGACGAACTTCTTCGGCGTGGTCAATGGGATCAACACTTTCTACCCGCACTTTGAGTCGAACAGCTCGTCGCCGAAGGCGATCATTGTGACTGGGAGCAAGCAAGGCATTACGAACCCACCCGGCAACCCGGCGTATAATGCTTCGAAGTCGGCCGTTAAGACTATTGCTGAGCACTTGAGCTTCGATCTTGCGAAGTCCAGCCCATCTACGAGCGTACACCTTCTCGTTCCAGGCTGGACCTTCACTGGGTTGACCGGCGGAGGCGGGATGAAGGAGAAGCCAGACGGCGCGTGGTCTGCGGAGCAAGTGGCAGATTATCTGTACCAGAAGATGAGCGATGGCAAATTCTATGTTTTGTGTCCCGACAACGATGTCGACTGGGAAACTGACCGGAAGAGGATGATGTGGACGGTGAGTGATCCGTCGGATAAATCTTAGCTCTTAGAATTGTGCTAACGTGCTCTGATACTTCTAGATGGGCGACGTCGTGTTCGAACGCCAGCCACAGAGCCGGTGGAGAGATGAGTACAAGGACGAAGCGCAGAAGACGATGGATGGCATGAAGCTGGGACAGAAGCAACAGGATTGACTCAGTAAGCTTTAAGTGGCACGAATTCTCGATCATGATGTCCTGTTATACCAAAGTCGATCCAACTCATGCATACTACCAAGCGTCCAACGCTATGCCAATTCCCACCCAACCTCATAGTATCCAAGCATTACCACCAAACATTACGAGAAATACACAACCGCGGCCTCCGAATCCGGCAACGTCACACTCGCAACCCCATTGCACACCGCCACGGTCTCCGTCTTCGCCACACCACTAACCGGCGATCCGTTCCCTTGATCGAGCTTATAGCTCCACGTTTCACCAGCCCAAGTGATCATACCGCCGTTGCCTTGGTTGTCGTAACCAAGCGCGTGAGCACCAGCGTCCGCTCTGAGTCGCGAGACCTTGACAGATTTGACACCAGCCTTAACCGGAATATCGAAGGTCGTAGACCCGCGAGTGCCGCCCACGTCAGCGGACCAGAATTTCAGGTTCACGAGCGCGACTCTGCTGAGTGCACCACTGCCGGAGTCGTAGATCGCATACGCAGTTGCGAGGTCGTCGCCGAGGATCTCGGTGACTTTGCCAGAGCTCGTACCTTGGAAGTCGGCGACTAACGGCAGACCGTAGTACGGTCCACGGACTTGCGGGCCGATGTTCTGCTGGTTACCATTCGCAGCGTTGTTCGCGGACGTGTCAGGCACCCACAAACTATGATAAGCCGCCGGCCTCCCAGTCTGATGAACCTGCTTCACGCCTTGGCTCATGGCGTACAACTCGAAATCAACCACCCAGAGGGCAGCGCCGAAGGAGTCCTGGTACTCGAGCGGTGGACCGATGAGCGAGGAGCCGCTTTCGGAGATGATCCATGAAACTGCTGGGTCGTTCGATTCAATGTATGATAAGCCGGAGCTGTAGCCGGAATTGAACTTGCTGACGATGGCGTTGTGGCTCATGAGGTTCGCTTGCATAGTTTGCGGGGTATATGTGGTCAAGGACGACGGCGACTGGTACCAGTGCTGCGCAGCATACTTCACCGCGCCGTTGCTGTCAAGGCCGGCGTTGAAGGCATTCTGGACGCTGAACGCTCCGCCTGCGCCCGCGATATCGAGGACTTCGAAGATGCGTTCGTTCGAGGACAAGCCGAGAGCACTGGTAATCTTCGTTTCCAACGCTTTGGCATCGGTCACGTATTGCTGGACAGTGTACGGACTACCATAAACATCGACTTCGTTTCCGAGAGCAATAGCCGCCACGCGACCCGCACCGACAGTCTGGTAAGCATGCGTCACATAATCCAGTGACCCGGTCGTGTTGACGTTCTTGCCCATGGGAGCTTGGAACGTGAAATGCTGGTTTTGGAAGCTCTTGAAACCATCGAAGTAGCTTGGACCGAGGATGTAAGTTGCGCCGCTTCCGATGGGGCAGTCGCCGCCAACACATACCGCGTCTTCGGATTGATGGGGATCGAATTTGACGCGGTCGCCAGATGTCCCGCCGACTCGGATGACGAGGGTGCCGCCGACACGGCTTGCGATCGAGTTGACGAGGTTCTCAGAGAATGAATTGGCATAGTTGTTGATGAAGGCTGTTTCGAAGCCGAAGCCAATGAAGTCTGATGGGACTTGTGGCGCCCCTGCTGGTGCTGAGGACGAGACGGGGAGGCTAATTCCATTAGCTGCTCCGCACGTTGCGTTTGCAGTCGCAGTCGCAGTCTTGGTGGTTGTTTTCTTGGTCGACGTTGTCTTGGTCTTGGTCGAAGGCTTCCCGAATGTGGCGGTCGAAGTATATTTCGATATTGGAGCACCGAAGGCCAGGTGGCCGGTGACAATGGCTGCCAAGCTCCAGAGAAGTCGTTGATGCATTGCAAGCTGGTAAGCTGAGATATAGCGAGCTCGACTGGGGTTGTTTGTTTAGACTTTAAGCTTCAAATGTGAGTTAATCTGTGTTCCAAAGTCGCATGTGCTGGCGTCCAATGCGGTGAAACTGAATGCTAAGAATGATGTCGTCTGCTCATTCCAGAAGGTTCTGAAAGTCGTGCAAGGAAAGAATGCGGATCCGCTTCTCGAAAGTAATTGACAGAGCGGTGTTAATGTAGGTCGGTAACGACTGTAGGCAAGAAGGCGAACGAATGTCGTGCTTCTCAACACATGAGGTCAATGGTAGGGATGGTCGAAGTAATAACCACTCTAGTTATGCAGTAACGTATTGGTTGTCGCCGATGGTGTGCCGGAGATGCACTCTCTGTGGTTGTGAACCGTGGGATGCTAAAGGTGTGTTGAGAACGTTAATGTGCTGGAAATTCCGCCATCGACCATCTGACCGAGGGTAGGTCTTGGTGTGCCACGGGAAAGTGTAGAAAGAGCTACAATACCTGTAGACCCGGAGCTACGGCATGCTTGTAGCTGTATACGTGCTTGTCACGCAAGGTGTTCAGGAGGGCAAGCGGAGAATTGAGTGCAAGTCATTAATCCATTGCTCATCCTGCAAAAACCTAATGGCCTCTGCTGCTGACACGAAAGCATCATGTCCGAGATTGCACCTTCGTACACAAGTACGCCTGCCTGAGGAGTACGGATATATGATTTTGCAGTCGGATAGGCTCTCAAACGGGCAGGAGTATCGCTGATCTATTGGTTATTCCAGTACGCCAGAGAGTGACCAGACGGTGGAATTTATGGTCACAAAGCAGATCGTGTGATTCGTCTCCATGGAACGTTAGCTCAGCCACGTCGCTGGTATCACCGAAAGCGTAATTGCGCACGCCATTCGGTTTAGATGCAAAGCTTCCAAAATAGCGATCGCAAAGTAAAGGAGAGGTGGTTGTGATGTCGCAATATGCAAGTGTGGTTGATGCTATTCCTCATTAGCGCACGCCATTTCGCGGTCCGCTGCTGGGAGTGGCTGCGGGCTCCAGAGCTAATCTGTCTAGTTAAAGCTTCACAGGCCGAGGGCCGACAGCTGCAGCACATGCTCACTTCTTTCAATACTTGCGTGCTCGTCTCTTCTGCCTTCTGATGGTGGACACCACTACAGCGTAGTATTGTCGAGAAGAGATTACCCCGCACTCATGGTGTTGTGCTGATGGGCCCTTAAACCGTTCATCGGAGCGCGGACCGCTGATGACGGAATATCTCCTAGCAGATCGTGAACATGTGGTCAGGGTTGTTCTTCGCGCGATGCTCGCGAACAGCTTCGCCATACACAACTTGGTCAATGTATGCAAGCCCAACAAACTCATAAGCGTCCTCGGACTGCCGCAAAATCACAGGCCAGTTGCAACCGTACAAGGTGGCCACCTGATCCCCAACTTGCATCGTGGACGGGCCAAGACCAACGAAGCCAGCTTCTGATGCGAAAGGAACTCGATACTTTGTTGCCCACTTAATAGCGCGATGGTAGTGCGCCACCCGCAGAGCCGTTGGATCCTAAGGTGAAGCGAGAGCATCCGTGACGGAGGGCGCAGAATCGTCATTGCGTGGCGATGAGCGTACGTGAAATGACCGTATCTTTGTCAACATTTGCGATCTCGAATAGGGCATAGATGGTAGAGTAGAGCTGCCTTCCGGAACTTTCCTCGGCCCCTTGGACTTTTGATACAGTATCAACGAAGATTCGAAGAAACCGATTAGATGTAGCTGCTGAGGGTCCCTTTGAGGCCGGAACATGCTTGTGTCCGACGAGACGTAATCATGGGCAGAGATGAAGTCGCCCAATCCGTGGCGTGCATTGAGAGCTCTGTTGTGCCAAGGGGGGACCCACGACCGACGGTCAGGGTGGTCGACACTCTTTCCGATGTCTTTATCCAGGGTCCGAAAGTATCGTAGGCTTCACTCCTCGATCAGTATATAACGAGTTGCGTCACGTAGGACCATCGACAACGGTGTGTTGTAATCTGGAACGATGAGGCTAAAAAAAGCGTGAGGCTCGCTCATGGTTTGATAAAGCCCAAGCAGCCCGTAGATATGGTCCCTCGGATCGTATGTGTTGAAGTCACCAAGAAGTCCAACGAAGTCCATCAAGCCGTTTTTCGCCGCGGAATGCTGAGGAGACGGCAGCGAACGCCTTCTGACCCTTTCCAGAACGTCGGATAAGTGAACAGCGTTTCGAATGCCGGCGTTGGACACAATTTCGGAAGAAAGATGGTTGGACTTGTAAACCAGCCAAGCGGCGCAACGAAGGACGCCATCCAAAGGTATTTCAATTCGACCAAGAAGGCAGAGACTAGTGGGAGCCAAACAGGCTTCTTGTACAACCTGTGAATAACAATCATACCCATGAAGATCTGGTATCCTGCCCTGGCGCTGCTCACCCACTGTCTGAGACTACGAAAATGAGTGGATAGATTAGCTATGTCTCAGAAAAATACCACGCGGTGCCTCAGCCGGAGAGTATCATGGTCATTGGACTTACAACCATGGTCGGTCATAGATGCATAGTACAACCTCAATATAAGAGAGTGCCTTGATACCAGTACCAGTCGCTGCGAAGCGACGTTGTCCATTGTTGTCCATGATAGTGGGGACAGAATCGTTATAGTCATTGGTTTCTTCCTTCGCATCTTGAAGAATCAGCTGTAGACTAACGTACGTGAAGACCCTGGGTCCGTCATGCCATTTTCTCCGAGCCAAATGAGGTTCCGCCGTGTTTGGGAGTAGACTTTGTGCATTGCAGATACTTGTTGGCCCCTTTCAGTATCATCGTTCTGGTTGATACAGATAGCATCTATCCAAAGGTCTCTGTCGGCATCCAGAAGCCGTATGCGGCGGATGGCTTGAGCGGCAGAACTTGGGATATCTCGCTTCACGCCGTTAAGCAAGATCGCTTCTTTGGCGTTGGAACCTCCCCAGCAGTAAGACACGGTCTCATACACTGGTTTGGGATCGTCGAGTAACGACACTCGGCGCAGCTTGCACGACAACCTATGGTTTTCCTTGCCAGCCTTCACTCGAAGCAGTCGGATCTCGTCCAAATTAGCGTCAAGTGTCCAATACAGTCGAGAATCTCCATCCCGGAGTGACTTGTTGCTTTTCTCGTCAGGCGGTTCTGGTGTTTTACTCCACCACCAAACCATGGCCGTGTTCACGCGCGGCCGTGACAGGATCCCTGCAGGTCAAAAGCCCAAGCTGGATTTCGTGCTGTTCCGGTAGATGCGGTGGGGTGCTTTGCGAAAGAAAGAACGGCAAACGCAGCCGCGACAACAGAGCCATCAAGATGCTCATGCGAGCTTGCACTTGCAGACCATATGGCCTTGTGTGCGGAATTGGTCTGCGCCACCACAGAGCTGCATCTGCACCATTGACCGGTCAACTGTTGTTACCAGCGAATTGATATAGTGTATGAGATCATTAGTAAGGCCCTGTACACTCATCTTGCGGTGTGAGAGGCAACTCAAGGTATTTTGACTACTGAAATTGCATGTCGTCGTCGCCAGCAATACCGTCGGCAGGTCCGTGCGCTCCGGCCCGACTCTTTGCTTCTTGCCATCCTTGATGAAGCTGGCAGGAGCTCTCGACCACCTCGAAAACTTATCGAAAACTCCTTCTGATCAGCCATTGGCGCTTCTACATCCCATCAACCGTCACGATGGGGTTCTTGGACTACCTCTCCGACATGTACGACTCCCTGACCATCCAGACGGCGGAGGCGGAGGAGCCGCAAAAGAGTGATGATGGTGAGTAGATGTACCGCTCATACCGCACCAATGGCTTTACGGACACGAAGTAGCGGCGCTGTTATAAAACTTCGGCGACCTGCAGAGCATAGCGCATGATCGCCAGGAACGTGCTGACTGTGGGAATGTAGACTACGGCGAGGAAGGAGGCGAGGAAAAGAGCGGAGAATCTGGAGAGGGTAAGGAGGCGCGGACAGGAGCACGCATTACGCCGGAAGCTAATTGGTACGTTAGGCGGTGAAGAGGAGAAGGAAGGAGGTGATGGCGAAGATGATGGTGACTCCGAGCAAGGTGGAGACGATGGCGGAGACGAGGAGGAGGAAGAAGAGGAGGAGGAGGAAGAAGAAGACGAGCCGGAGGATATCAAGCCCAAGCTCGAGGAAGGTGTGTACACAATCCACGGCGCTCGTTGTCTAGACTCGCCGGCATCTTGATCCATGCTGGCAATCTGAACACGTTCACGAGACGTGGTGGCGTGAGATGCAGAAATGGAAACACGCAGTGCTAATACTTGTGTCGCAGAATGCATGCGGACAGCCCAGTGCGCTCCGTTGAAGCACCACTACGATGAGTGTGCCGAGCGCGTGCAGCAGCAGGAGAAAGAACATGGCAAGGCTCAGGAAGACTGTGTGGAAGAGTGTATGTAATCCTTGCCTTCTTTCTACGTGATGTTGCGCAGAGAGCGATCTGCCTTGCTTCAAAAATCATGCTAACATATATTCAGTCTTCCACATGATGCACTGCGCCAGCCAATGCGCCGCCCCGAAGCTTTTCAAGCAGCTTCGATAGACAAGTGCGCATCGCATCCGGGACAAAGCAGCGCTCGCGACATCCAACCAGCACATACGTGTCGTGGAAGCGTTGCCTTCGGACGCAGCAGCCAGAGACCTCAAATATGCCGCCTGTATAGCAATCCTCGATACATGTATATTGTACCTGCCAAGCATGCCTCTAACTCCGCTTATCTCCTTCGTCTTCCGTTTCCGCTTGCCTCCTCCTTTGCTGTACCCCACACAGGGTTGCTAACGGGCCAGTCGCTCGGCCGTGTATCATAGACATCCAAATGAACGCGAGATTCATCGCGCCCTCCGGCTTTACTAGAGGTGCGAGTCGCCGAGGCCGAAGCGCGACTCCTCCGAATCTAACAATACTTATAGGGCTCAATCAAACTGCGGACACGACTGCATCGCAAGCACGACCGCTCCTCGACATTGCTGCTCCCGACCGTCATGGCCACTATGATCATCGACCGAGATGTCACAATCCCAATGGACGATGGCATCGCCCTCCGAGCAGACATATTCCGCCCCAAAGACGGCAAGCCAGCACCAGTCATCATGACTCTCGGTCCATACGGCAAAGGCGTCCCATACTCCGTCGGCTATAAAGCCCAATGGCAATGGATGATGACCACCCACCCCGACATCCTACCAGGCTCGAAGAAAGAGTTCATGACCTGGGAGACCGTCGACCCGGAGACCTGGGTCCCGTACGGCTACGTGTGTATCCGCTTCGACGGTCGCGGCTCGGGACGTTCGCCGGGTAAACTCGACATCTTCTCACAACGTGAAGCTTGGGACTACTACCATGCCATCGAATGGGCGGCTGCGCAGCCTTGGAGCACTGGAAAGGTGGGCTTGAACGGGATCTCGTACTATGCTATCAATCAATGGAACGTTGCTTCTTTGCAACCACCGCATCTGGCAGCGATAATACCATGGGAAGGTGCGGCCGATGCTTATCGTGATATCTTCAGGCATGGCGGGATTGAGTCTAATGCATTCATCCAAGCTTGGTACCCGCGACAAGTACTTGCCGTCCAGCACGGTAATCCGAAAGGCGTGATGGACCCTTGGTTGGGTGAAAGGGCTACAGGGCCTGAAAAGCTAACTGAGGATGAGCTGAGGACTAACCGGACGGATCCCGTGCAAGATGTTCTAAAGCGTCCGCTTGATGACGAGTGGTACCGATCGCGATCAGCGGACTGGAGTAAAGTCACAGTGCCGTTCTTGAGCCCGGCGAACTGGGCTGGCTTCGGTCTGCATCCGCGTGGTAATTTCCAGGCATTCACGCAGGCTGCTTCGACACAGAAATGGTTGGAGTGCCATCCTGGGCGGCATGAGGAGTGGTTCTACCTCAAATGCGGTATGGACTTCGAGAAACGCTTCCTCGATCACTTCTTGAAGGGTGAAGATAATGGCTGGGACAAAGAACCGCCAGTCCAACTCCACCTTCGGCGACCATTCAGCGATAAGTTCGAGCTGAGGAAAGAGCAGTCGTGGCCTTTACACGACACCAAGTGGACAAGACTTTACTTCTCTGCCGAAGACTCTAGCTTGAGCTGGGACAGACCAGCGAAGCAATCAAGTGCCACTTTCAAAGCACTCACAGAAAGCCTCACCCTCCTCTCCCCACCTCTCGAGAAGGAAACTGAGCTCACCGGCCCCCTCTCCGCAACCATCTTCGCCTCCTCCACAACAACTGACATGGACCTCTTCCTCACCCTCCAAGCCTTCGCCCCCGACGGCCGCGAGGTAGACTTTCAAGGCACCGTCGATCCACACACACCCCTCGCGCAGGGGTGGCTCCGCGCTTCACAACGGAAACTCGACACGGCTAAAAGCCTGCCGTACCTACCATACCATACCCACGATGAGATACAGCCGCTAACGCCTGGAGAGGTGTACGAGTTGAATGTTGAGATTTGGCCCACGCATATTATCTTACCCGCCGGGTTTAGACTGGGGTTGCAGGTTGGGGGGAAGGATTTTGAGAGGCCGCTGCCGCCGGATACGCCGAATGAGGCGTGGGTGGCGAGGGGGTCGGGACCGTGGTTGCATAACTTGGAGGAGGATAGGCCGGGAGAGGTGTTTGGGGGACAGACGACGGTATGGAGTGGTGGGCAGGGGAGAGAGAGTTTTTTGCTGCTGCCTGTGATTGATCGGTAAACAGTGATGCAATTACGTTGTTCCGGTTTGAACACTCCATGTTGAATATGGCCTTTGGGATGGTCCAAGCGCCGGCTAGCTACTTGAGCTGTGTTTCTCTCTTTAACTTCACCTTACGTCGACATGTACATGTACATCAACCACCATCATGCTTGCCATGATTTGGCTAGCAGCAAAAGTATGTGCTGACCTTGAGGAGTGCTGCGGTAGCGGCATAGTCACGGCAATGGATGTAGATTCGGCACACGACCCGCTGGAAGTCAAGAGGGGAATGAGGAGCCAACGCCGACGGCTCTCGACGTCAAACGAGCCAGTCGTCGGACTCAAAAAGAACGTCATGCTCGAGGAAAGTAAGGAAGTGCTGTCTTTCACCAACAATATTTTGTACGATTTACCTCATATCTCGATCTCGTACCTGAAAAATGTCCGCTACCTTATTGCTTCTTTCCCTCGGCGCCCTTGGTCTCGCCTTGCCACAAGCCTCCAGCAATGCAAGCGTTGTTTCGGTCCCGCAAGAACATACATATCTACTTCCAGATGGCTTTGAGGGTAACAGCAACTACACGTTTGTGAACGGGACACACACGAGCAGCGACACGATCAACAACGTCCTTGCCGCCGCCAAAGCGGCCCCGGCCATCTCATATGACCAGGAATTCCTTGACGTCGTCGGAACAGACCCGGAGATCAAGCTCATTGAAGAGCGTCCCGAAGGCCATGACTTTGCCTACGAGATGGGTGTTTGGGTGCCTGAGCGCAACTCCGTCTGGTTCACTACGGCTGTCTCCGGTGATCGGGTGCCGGCTGTGATGTATGAGCTTGATCTAGGCACGAACAAGATCAGTGAGGTGCAGACTAAGGGAAACTTGGTCAACCCGAACGGAGGCTATTACTTTGAAGGCAAGGTCTATATCGCTACGTACCCGAATAATCAGACGTACTCTGGTGGCGTGGTGGCGGTTGACGTGAACACTCTTGAGGTTGAGATGATTACGAATTCCTACTTTGGGCTTCGTTACAATGGTAAGAACACCACGCTAACAACAATTGTCGATTGCACTGACTTTGTGTCCTCAGGCGTCGACGACATTGCCTGGGCCTCCCGCGACGACAACTCCTACATGTACTACACCGACCTCAACTTCGCGTTCCTCGCCTACGAAAATCTCCCGCCCCTCCAACTCCCCGCCGCCGTCTATCGCTGGGACCCCCAGCAGAAAGTCGTCCTCCCCATCATCTCCCGCAACGAAATCAACCCCAATGGCGTGCGCGTGAGCCCGGACATGAAGACCCTCTACGTTACAGACTCGGACGCAACTTTCGCAGCCGCAGGGCCGAACTCGCCTGCCTCGGGGCCAAGTGATACGTTCTGGCTTGGACCGTATGTGTGGGCTTATGATTTGAATGAAGCGATGATGCCGGTGAACAGGCGATTGTTTGCGCAGGTGAGGCAGGGAATTGCCGATGGCATGCATGTTGATGATGCGGGTAATGTGTGGACTGGTGAGTAGCAAAAAGTTCTTGTTGCTTAGGCATATGCTGATGTGGGATCGTAGGCGAGTATGAAGGTGCAGTGGTGCGCAATCCGGCCGGAAAGACAATTGGGGTATTCAACTCCCAGTACTTTTCTGCCGACAAGGATGCTGGTACGGCAGTAGGGTTTGCTAACTTTGCTTTGGCGGGAGATACTCTGGTCATGCTATCAGCTACGAGGTTGTGGACGGTCAAGTTGGCAAAGACGGTTGTGGCAAAGGATAGCCCGATCGTGAATTGATCAGCATCATCGGTCCAGGTCAGACAACTGCAAATAAGCTCTGATGCAGTTTGACACATTGAGCCCTTCATCAGCAGTATTGCTTATATCTTACTCCCCCTCGCCTCGCCTCGTCTCGTGGCACACTTGTGCACCCTTCGGTGCCTCAACGATAATCCAGACCTGCTGCTGCGACAACGCCACCAACTCCCCCTCCTCATCCCACACCTCCCCACTAACTTCCAACCTCCCATCAATAAGCTCCCTCGTCCGCATCCGCGTAAACAACCACTTTACCCCCTGCGCCGGCAAAGCCCGGTTGACCTCAATGCTCACACTCAACGGAAACCACCCCAAAGCTGATGGAGGCGAATGTGAATGATCAAGTGACTTGGCGGAGTCGGTCATCGAGAGCGCACCTCACCACGAGGTATACATGTCGCGTCTGGAGGCGGCTACAAAAGGAATGCCTCGGATTTGTTTTGTATACACAGCAGGCGTCTACACATACATTGCTCCTTGTGCCCAGTTCCAACCATTCACAGCGCAATGTGAAGTAGCCTCCTTTCGTCCCAGCCTCTACTCATCGTCATCATCATCCTCCTCCTCCTCGTCGTTCTCGTCCTCAGCCAAGAATCTCCTTCTCGCCTCCTCCTCTTCCACGATCTGGGAATCCTGGTCACCTCCCTGGAATGCCTTGATGCGGTCCGCGACACCTGGTGGCTTGTTGATGCGGTCTGCGATGCGTCCACGGCCGATCAGGGACACAACGATACTCGCACCCACGATGAAGGTCAGGACGAAACGGTACACCCCGTACCAGTGTGGTGCCCATCCTCGTGTCTTGGCGCGGGCATCAGTGTAGTAGAGGAAGTTAAACGCCAGGAACTGAGTGATCAGGGCATATTCAACTGGCATCAGGAGGGTCGGCCACGCGACGGCGGTGCTGATGACGCCGATCATGTAGCGTGGGTAACCCTGGACGCCGCCGAATTTGGCCCATTCGAGACCCCAGTGGACTGCACCTAGGAAGGAGAGGATCTAGTGTTGCGCGATCAGCTGATTGTCGCGTCGTGTGATGAAGAACTGTAGCTTACCACGGCACCATAGCCGACCTGCAATGGTTCGATGATGTGGAGGAGCGACTCTGCGGTCTTTTCGCTCATGAAGTAACCCGCGCCTGTGTCCGCAGCGTGACTGATCTCGAACGCGCAGTACACGGTCGCAATGGAAGTCGCTGCGTATGGGAGGACACCTGCCATGCCCATGTAGTAGGCTTGCCGTGGCACTTGCTCGAGGCTGAAGGTCTCACGAATGGTTTGCTGTAGAGCTACAGTTAGCATTCTCCCAGTCCCATTGAACAAGCTACCCGAAGGTCATACCAGATCAGACTTGATACCACCCATCATATCCGGCTCCGCTTCCTCACTGTCCCCTCCCTTCATGGCAATTGGTGCAGCGATTGTGGATTCCGAAGACACACGCGCCGGGTCAGCCTTGGTGAACTGCTTCTCGCCAATCTTGTCCTCCCGCGTATGATCGATCTTGTCGACTGGTTTGCGGTCGCTGCTTTGCCATCTCGTCAAGGCCAGTGTCTGCGGGACCAATGGCTTCGTTATAGCCAGTGACTGCGGTCGGCGAGACAGTGTGCATAGCTGGGATCGTAGTTGTTGCCGCACTGGCGAGCTCGTGGCCTTGATTGCTGGTGTGGAGGAGGTGTTTAGGGAGTGCAGAAAGCTCCGAGAAGCGCCGGAGCGGAACATGGCGACCGTCGTTGCCCGTCTGTGGTGCGGCAGAGGGCAAGGGCGGTCAATTGACCTGTTTCGGTGGGTATAGAGGGGGTGGAGTGGAGAGTGGTGCTGTTACAAGCAGTTCAACGGCTTGAAGCTGGAGAGCTCGAGGGCAGGAGAGGTGCTTGGCATATCAGAACCTCAGGCAGCAAATCACGAGACGAAGCACTTCACCTCGACCACAACTCTTCGTCTACTTTACTACAGAACCAATGTACCTACACCTACACCCTCCTAAGCTTTTACTCGCCCGTCTGAAGCAATAGAAATCCGAGTTTGGTGCATGTGGGAGCCGCATGAGCAAAGCTCTCCCAAGTGTATGCAGGACTGACGTAGCGACACCGCCACAAGTCGAAACAGCGGGGCAGCCACGAGACGCGAGACAATTATTCCAACATCGCCTTCCTGTTTCGCCACTAATGGTCAAACCTTCTCCTACAACAAGTGTTTCTTTCCATACCAGTCCCTCCTTCCCTTTTGCCGACTGCCTTCGAAGCGTCAAGATACCCCTTTGAGCGTTCGAGACATTGACCACACCTTGCACTGGACGCATCATACGAAACCAGGTCGAAGACAATCACTCGAGGAAGCCATGTTCCGACAGCACTAGGCCGACTACTTTGGGAGAATACAGAACATCAGTGGACTACAAGCACTCGGGTCTCTGGCCCCTGACGACCACGCATCGCCACCATGCTCGAGTCACTCGTAGCCAACCTGCTCAACCGCTTCCTTGGCTTATACGTTCGCAACTTTGACCCAAAACAATTGAACGTTGGCATATGGTCTGGCGATGTCAAGCTTCGAGACCTGGAGCTCAAACGAGAAGCCCTCGACCAGTTTCATCTTCCTTTGAACGTTGTAGAAGGTCACATCAGCAGTTTGACGCTTACGATACCATGGAGCAACCTACGAGGGAAGCCAGTACGGATCAATATCGAAGATGTGTTCCTGTTGGCTGCACCCAGAGAGGACGGGGAGTATAATGCCGAAGAGGAGGAGAGGCGGAGTCATGCTGTGAAAATGGAGAAGCTGGATTCGGCGGAGTTGTTGAAGGAGAGGAATACCGAGGGAATGAATGCCGAAGAGCAGCAGAAACAGCAGAGTTTCACTGCTGCATTGACAACGACGATCATCGACAATGTTCAGATCCAGATCAAGAATGTGCATATTCGATACGAGGATGCACTGTCGGACCCTGGCCATCCCTTCGCAGCTGGTATCACATTGCAAGAGCTGAGTGCTGTGAGCACGGATGAGAACTGGCGCCCAACGTTCATCCAGAATGCAAGCTCGACCACCCATAAACTTGCAACTCTTGGCTCGTTGGCCGTTTACTGGGACACAAATGCAAAGCTGATTGGTACTGGAACGGGGAAGCCTGGCGCAGAGAACCAAGGCACAAACCACAAGGATATCCTGGACAAGTTCCGAGAGCTCATCGTCAAGAGCGACAGCCCGCAGGTAGACGAGCACCAATTCATCCTGAAGCCTGTGTCTGGACGCGCTGGTCTGGAGATGGACAAGACTGGGAAGACTGACCGTGCGAAGATGAAAGCTCGACTCCTCTTCAACGAGCTTGGGTTTGTGCTCGATGAAACACAATATCGGGATGTGCTAATGCTTGTTGATCTATTCCATTACTTCATCCGCCATCAAGAATACCGAAAGTTACAGCCCGCGAAGAGCCCGAAGGAAGATCCTAAAGCATGGCTGCAATTCGCCGGCAAGGCGATACTGGACAAAATCCATGACAAGAACAAGCGATGGTCCTGGGCATATTTCGCAGAGCGGCGAGATGACCGGAAGCAGTATATCGCTCTCTTCAAGAAGAAGAAACGCGAAGAGAAGCTCACGCCGGAAGAGGACAAGGAGCTGGACGGACTCGAGCACAAGCTGACATACGAAGACCTACGCTTCTGGAGATCCTTGGCGCGCAACCAACTCCGCAAGGAGAACGTTGGTGTTAAGAAAGAACCACAGAAGCGAACATGGGGGAGCTACATATGGGGCTCGCAGCAACAGCAGGAGACTACTCCCGACGACGATACACAGATGTCTGAGCAGCAGCGCAAAGAGCTTTATCAAGCGATCGACTTCGACGAGAAACAGAAGCTTGAGGAGGCCATCGATATGCCAAAGGAAGCGATCAAGTTGCAGGTCGACATGCATCTCAAGACCGGCTCGTTCACTTTGAGGAGGGACCCACATGGCAAGAAGACCGATATGCTCAGGTTGCTGTTCGACGACTTCTCCACAGAGTTCATACAGAGGACAGATTCGACGCTACTGGATCTCAGTCTTGGTGGCATGAGACTGTACGATGGGTCGACCGAGGGCAATCTCTATGAGCAGATGCTGCGAGTCAAAGATGCTCCTACAATCCCCCACGACCAACGGATACAGGAGCTCGGCGATGATGATAAGCCAAAGACTGATGGTGCAGATGACGACAAGAAAGCTGATGCCGATGATGGGGATGATGAAGAGGACGAGCAAGATCCTTTCTTCAGCATGTCCTTTGAGAAGAACCCACTCGATGGCCGCGCAGACACAGCTTTGACTGTCAAGCTAAAAGCTATGGAGATCATCTATAATCCGAACTTCGTAGTATCGGTGTCCAAGTTCTTCAAGCCGCCGGAGCAGCACATGGAATCGATTGGCGCCCTCATGGAGACAGCTGGCTCGACCGTCGAAGGCTTGAGGCAGCAGACACGAGCCGGCCTCGAATACGCGTTGCAGGAGCACAAGACTATCGATGTCCAACTCGACCTCCAAGCGCCTCTGATCATTGTACCTGACTCGGTGACGAAGAAGAGTGCCATCTGTCTCATTCTAGATGCCGGTCATGCTTCGGTCAGATCAGATCTCATCGACAAGAGCACACTAGAGGATATTCAGAACAAGCAGCGGCAGCAATATACTGAGAAGGACTTCCAGAAGCTCGAGTCGCTCATGTACGACAAATTTCTGCTCAAGCTGGAGTCGACGCAGGTTTTGATCGGCACGACTGTGGACGACACGAAGAAGCAGCTCGACGAAAACGCCGACAGTAAGAGCTTCCACGTCGTGGAGCGCATCAATATGGACTTCACCATTGAGACGTGCATCGTGCCAAAAGCAGCGGATCTCACGAAGTTCAGGGTGAAGGGCCATCTACCAATGCTGCATGCCATACTTTCGGATGCCAAGTACAAGGCGCTGATGAAGTTGCTTACTTTTGCGGTTCCGAAGTTCGACGAGCCACAAGTTGGGAAAGATGAGCAGAAGACTCTCGAGGCTCAGCAGAAGAAGAACAAGAGGAAGAGCGCGCTGCCCGAAGATATCACCAGACAAAGAAGCAAGTCCTTCCAAGTTCCCCGCGATGAGCTCGTCATGGATGAAGAAGAAGGCGAACAGCAGAAGAAGCGTGAGCGCGAGAAGGAGGCCGGCCAATCCGCTAAGCCGACCGGTGAGAAGAAGCATGCGGACAAGAACCCTGAGCAGCGCATCTTCGAGTTCCAGTTCACAGCCGACAAGCTTCAAGCGTCGCTCTACCGATCGGATCCAGATGGCAAAGAGGGCGGCGATCAGCTCCTGGTCGACCTCATCGCTGAGACGTTCCACCTCGAGTTCTACCAGCGAGCTTTCGATATGGTTGCTGATGTCCAGCTCAAGGCTGTTACGGTAGAAGATCATGTCGAAGAGTCGCCTGCACCGGAGTTCAAGAACCTGATATCCAGCGAAGATCTCTACTCGAAGAAGCAGGAGGACCTTTTGACGGTCCACTTCATCCGCGTCAACAAGGATCATCCGGACTTCACGTCCAAGTACGAAGGCATTGCCACGAATCTCGATGTTGCGGTGTCGACCATCAACGTCATGGTGACGAGAAAGACTTTGCTCACATTGCTGGACTTCGTCATGATCACATTCACTGGTGGTGACCAGCAGGCGCCCAAGGAAGAGCCGAAGAAGATCGAGGATGCTGAGCACGATGCTGCGGAGCAGAAACCTCAAGAGGCCGACAAGATCCGTGTCAAGGCCGAGCTGCGGCGGATAGCAGTCATCTTGAACAACGATGGCATTCGTCTTGCTACGCTCAGCTTGACTTCAGCGCAAGTGTCTGTGTTGCTGGCGGGCAACACGATGCAAATCGGAGCTCG
>JAABUW010005173.1_pt1 | contig 17164 bp, 18 predicted proteins | sample 5560081 | NCBI WGS metagenome assembly JAABUW01 (sample SAMN10711882, study PRJNA513363) | rock metagenome | isolation source: Antarctica rocks | place: Antarctica: Victoria Land, Knobhead sud | reverse complement strand
GATGGAGAAGGGGGTGCTTGAGTTGTGGGGGGTAAAGCGATGGCATAGAGAATCTATCTGACCGAGAAAAGTTATTTGGGAGGATTGGACTGGATTGGACAGCGTCATGTGGGAATATGTATCTTTGTGGAAGCTAGCTGCTCTGAAAGAATTGATGTGGGTAATTCTATGTGAAGATTCGTCAACAGAAACCAGCTTGTAGATACCTTATGATACCCGTCATATGTGGCGCTAGGTAATGAAGCCATCGTCTTAGCCAGCGTTCAAGGCAAGCTGCTGACTTAGGTCTGATGGCGAGCTCTCGGTCAGTGGCAACAGCGTTGAGGCTTCTCGAGGGTCTCTTTCGTAAGTCTCTGTGATGGCGTGCAGCGAAGAAGCTTTTCTGTATGTATTTGTTAGATGAGTGTTATCGACCATTGCGCTTGCATTGTTGAAAAGCTGAATTCCTGGGCACTTGTCGATATGCTTCACTCGGCCTCCTAGCATGTCGTATAGACTACACCAACATACGGTTTGCCGTGTAGCACTCAGAGGTGATATAGCGGTTATGGCGAGTACTTTTTCGCGGTCCCAAAAATCATGGCTTGAGTGGCTCTCCTGAGCGACTTAGAGTGGGCGTTAGTCGTTTAGGGTTGTACTTCGGATCGTGCTCGCACGTTGTCTTTGTTCTGCAGAGCAGACAGCCAACTAAGGGTCCTTTACTCTGGTGAGTTCTTTGCTTGACCCGACTTCCTTCTACTGTCAGTTTCTCCTTCTGCCGTATGCAGCAGTCCATCCGATCTATAAGAGCGCCCCTTACACCAGAGGGATAGTATTGACAAGAAGGATACGTCGACGCTATGCTGTACCATGTGGCACATTGGCATCCTCCTATTATGAGGAATGGCTCGCCTTGTGAATGGTGTTTCTATTGGTTTGCAACGGCAACTTTAGCCTTGTTAGTACCATATACTATGATTACCTTTTGTCCTTTCATGGCTTTCAAGGATACTATCAAGGCAGCCAAAAATCCAGCGAAAGACATTCTGGAGTGATGTTCACGCTTAATGAAGAGAGCGATATATATGTATTCTAGATGTGGCATATGTCGATCAATCCATCTCAGGCCATTCTGGAACGGTACGATCTCTCTATCTCGGTTCCTTGTGAAGACGTCAGGCAACTGATTGATGCTGAATCCGAGTCGACGGACGCATTGCCAGAGGTCCGGGTCGTAATTTTTAAGGATCTCTTTCACCTTGTGCGGATCATTGGAAGGACGACAGGTGCGCTCGTCAAAGTGAGTAAAACACTTCTCGAGGAAAAAAACGCAGCTTTCTCCCACTTCTGCATTTATCTGGCGATTGATCCCCAAAACCGGTAGAGGGGTATCAAGATAGGCAGGGACCAAACTAGGAAGAAGTTGGCATCGCAAAATCGGATTCCAGTAATAACATGTTTTCCGGCTAATAACCTTTCTAGCTAATATGACCCTTGGTAGGTTGCTGTGTGGGCATATTCTCAAGGCCTCACAGAATATATGGCGATATATCTTAAGACGTAATTCGACAGGGAGCCGGAGAAGCCCAGAGATTGGACGTTGCAGCGTGGTCTCGATGCCGTTGTCCTTCTTTGGGTCATCATCATCTCGAGTGTGGCCCTTGATATCTTGCTTCTTTCCAACCTGTAGCCTGAAAGCAATCTGTGGGCACGATTTCAGGTCGAGGAGCTTGAGCGACCTCTTCAGCTCGACCCTTTCGTCAGCGACCAGCGTACCATCCATCGTAGCTGCGAAGATTACGCTAACAAGCTCCACCTTGGGCAAACGCTATGTAAGTAGGTCACCACCGTGAGCGCGCTGTCCAAAAACAACGGTCCCGGACTTCAATACGGGCTTCAGGCCTTAAACCAGAAATCTCAAGTCAATGTCAACCTTACCAGAACATTTACGAGATGGGGGAGGTATTGATGTTGGCCTGCAGGGAGTAGATTTTGTGATAGGGAGGCACATTACTAGGACAGCATTGCTAGCCAAAAGGGAAAGGAAGAGGAAGTTGTCTCCAATGGATAGAGATGACTCATGCTAGGAAGTAGAATATCAACAGTGTTTCTTCAACCTTGGTAACGTCTCGACTAGTTTGGCTGTGGGTTATAACAAGTTGTATAAGCTTCTGGTTGGAAGGTTGTGGGCAGCTGATCGTTGTGATTGCCCGATAGATGCTCCGTTGTGCACCGGGAATGGGGCTGTTACTGCTGCTACATATGGCGCAAGCAGATCAAGTGAACATTATTACCGCATGCCTCACTGGGAACAGCAGAGGAGGAAGACGGCTGCTGCATGCTTTGCAGATGAGGCCTAGAATTGGCCCTGGTCCGCCCCACCTGGACCCTGAAAGTATGCATGACATTCCCCATGTCTGCTTTGGGTTGACCACTCCCTCACGTTCTACAACGAAGCTGACACCATCCCGCTTACACCGCCTCTTAATGGCAACTGCTATGAGGCAAACCTATAATTCTGTATCACCATGATCTTACTAAAGTCCCGACTCTTCACATTCCAGAGTTACCTTCCATCTGAAGAGTAAACCTAGCCACCGCCCAGTTCGACCGTCGAAATGCAAGATCCAGGCTATCCAGGTACCATTTCCATGTCACCGAAACGGAAAAGAGGTGTTGATGACTCCGATATGATCGATGCCCCTTCACCTTCACGCCTGCGGACAAACAACCTACCTACCCGTCCTTATGTAGAACAAAAGGAGGAAAGCGGAGGCAGCCCAAGGACAGCCGTGGCCGGGCATCTACAGGACTTAGACCTAGCAAAGACACCGGACTCGGATTTACAGCTGGACAATTTACCTTCAGGGACCTTCAACTCAAGTGCTTTCAATCCCCTCATTACTTTACCTAGCCAAACGTTCAATGCTCCGGTTACACCACCACACAGCTCGCACGGTCCTCTCTCTATCAATATACAATGGGAATACAAAGCCGATCTACCTCTTGAAATACCAGAGACCCCACGCCTACGGCCTGTGTCTTCTCCTACTCCTCCCCCGTCGGCAACAAAACCCAGAGCATCGAAGTCGCCTCCACCTCCATCCCCAGCCTGGGCTCTCTGGTGGAACGACGCCGAAATCACTGGTCACGATCCCAAAGATCCCGCCGATGACGGCTATGGCATCAATGGCGTGGGCTTCCTACCGACACCTGCAATAGCCAATGCTAGGGCTGAAAGGAGGAAGAAGCAGCTTGCGGAATGGAAGAACCGAGAGGCGAAAGAGGCGCGGCAGAAGAGAAGCGACAGACGAAAGAGGAGAGACCTTGAAGCAGTTGAAGCGGCTGCACTAGGCCACCAGATCGTACATGCAGACAATGGCACACGTGTGGACGAAGGGAGAAAGGTCCGATTTCTGGAGATCTAGGTTGGGGATACTCAGGGCGTTCTAAAGGCAGGCTCGGAAGGCACTAGCCCTGGGCTCATGGCTATGGTGACGAAGACAACGACCGTGACGCTTGATGGCTTTATGATGGGTTGGGATGGCTCACGGCGACGACGGGACATGCAATAGAGCAAGGGCAGCATCGACTTCTAAATTAACATGGATATGCGTGCTCAATATCGAGCCCGATTGACATTTCCGACTTACCATCTGCATACAATGGTTTGCAATCTTGGAGCGAATGTATATAGTGGTAATATGAGCGGTCTACGGTAGCTTGGGAACAGCTTGGCACTTAGGGCTAGGGCTGGAATGAGCAAAGTCTGATGCTCGGAGTTTGTAAAGGTCATGTCCGAGGGTCGGTGTCAAAAGTCGTCGCCGACTTTTCCCCAAAATTAGGCGCGAAAGTCGGCAACGACTTTTGTCCCCGACCCTCGGTCCTCATGCAAGACTCTACTCCGTAATTCTGTTTTGATTGAATCTTCGGTCACTACGCCAACAAAGACTACTGTAGCTCAATCACCAGGTAAAAGCTTCTTCTTGTCACGGACTTATGTCCTCAAACTACGCAGCAGCCTCCCAGTATGGAAATGTCGCCCATCTCCTTCCTCAGACCTACAAAGCCATGATCTCTGCATGGCTAGACGAAGACTGTCCCAGCTTTGACTATGGCGGATTCGTTGTCGGTGAGGAAGCATCCGAAGCCAAACTGCTAGGGAAAAGTCCAGGCATGGTCGCCGGGGTGCCATTCTTCGACGAGGTCTTTAGACAATTAGACTGCACGTACGCCTTCTTCAATCTTTCTGAAACGCCAATGCTTCTTGCAACATCCTAATCCAGAGTAGAAGCTGATACCGTCACGCCAGCGTAGAATGGCACATCAAGGAAGGCCAATCCTTTGCGCCAATCACCCATTGCGCTACAGTTCGAGGCCCGGTACGGAAGATCCTCCTCGGCGAGCGTGTCGCTCTCAACACCCTCGCAAGATGTTCAGGGATAGCAACCAAATCCGCCCGTCTCGTCTCCCTTGTCCGTGACGCAGGATACCCCAATATTCTCGCAGGAACACGCAAGACCACACCCGGCTTTCGTCTGGTGGAGAAATACGGCATGCTGGCTGGAGGCTGCGACGCTCATCGTGTCGACCTCAGTGCTATGACCATGCTCAAGGACAATCATGTGAAAGCTGCTGGTAGTATCACGAGAGCAGTAAAAGCCGCCAAATCTGCTGGAGGCTTCGCTATTAAGATAGAGGTCGAGTGTCAGAGTGAAGAAGAGGCTGAGGAGGCAGTAGAGGCGGGCGCAGATGTGGTCATGCTCGACAACTTTACCGGAAAGGGGGTCAAAGCAGCGGCAAGAAGCCTGAGAGAAAGATGGAAGGGAAGACGAGAATTTTTGATCGAAGTCAGTGGCGGCTTGACCGAGGCTAACGTTGCTGAATTCGTTTGTAATGATGTTGATATCATCAGCACGAGCAGTATTCATCAAGGGGTACCGCATGTGGACTTTTCGTTGAAAATCGTTGGTTGTGCATAGCCCGGCGAAGGTAAATCTTCAAGGGCAGAATCTCAATCACCAGCACGACGTTTCTGCAGTGCAATTAGGAAAGATACAAAGGTGTAGGATACGATCAGTACCACCGATCAAGTGGTCGAGACGTCAGACGTTTGTTGGACAGCTTGGGCTGCTACAAGTCCGCATTGTCAATGACCAGTCTCGGACTGATTCTGCAGAAACACCAATTCATTCCTCCAACCTGGTGCATCTATTGCGTCAATCATGGCCTGTCATTGATCTTCTTATGAAGTTTGAACCTGAGCTAAACTGCTGCTCTATGAACGCCTTTTACACTTTTTGTCTCTATCAGTTCTCCTTCAGTGACTGGCACTGTTCCATCATCCTTTTATAACACGCATGGACATTTCGATTACTCGCTCCGCCCTTCCTGGTTCATCGCAGTCCCTGTAGGTTTAAACCGCTTTGCATTTTATTGGATCAGCTTGGAAGATCATAGGAAGGACTGTGCACGAAGAATACTGCAGGGGCATTCAAGTCGATCGCTAGAGTGAGTAGTCATACCCTTGATACCATGTATACTACAAAGCTTTCAGCTAGGTCTTCACAGATTCTATAGAATGCAGGCGAAGCGATAGAGGATCAGCTGCAGCATGATACTGATAGCGCCGACTCTCCAGGCACGGCACTGGTGAACAGACAGCAATGATGCCACTATTCGCCCCAATCCAACGACAGAGCTGCCGCGATGAAGTGATGCGGATGATATTAGTCCCGGGAGAATCTACGTGTCGTTGCGTCAGATCGATGTCAGTCACAGGCTCACAGCCTATCTAAGTCTGGACAGCGTGTGCTAGTCACGCCATTGCAACCATCCCAAGGTTCTGTAATATGCAGATCAAGAGACGGAAGTCTGGTCATGCGTGATGCATAGAAGGTGACTCTTTTCAGCAGGAGCGCACCTAGTCGAAAGCACATCACTGGCACCCAGCGTGGTCCCTTCCACAGTCAACCAATGAAACGACGTACAGACGAACGATAACTTTGCAGATGCTACACACGTGTCAAACTTAGGACACAGCGTCCCCGTCGACTTCATGCAGTCTATCTCGCAATAGGCAAGCCTCTCCCCACGACAGCCAAAGCTGCCTGCTCATACAGTACAATCTTGCAGAGACCCTGATTACACACATGACTGCAACGTTGTGGTACCTCGGATTGTTCTAGATATTATGCTTTGACAGAGCAACGGCAATACCGACCTCGATTGAGAGCCGTACCGGCGCAGAAGGGACCAGCCCTTTTCGTTAGGTGCCATCAGAGAAGATGAGCTCATCTTACGACGTGCACGAATCATGCCAGCCCCTCTCCCAGGGTTGAGAACATGGCATGGTGAGCTAGGCTGCTGTGCTGCAGCCGAGAGCCTATCAGAGAGATACCCAGAGCCGATGGGTGGAGACTGTCCCCGTCAGGCGAAACCTAGATCCTCCATCCAGTACTCACTCCAGCCTAGCAAACCCTCCGTGACCGCCATTCGCCTCCTCCTCTCGGCTTCCAGCACCTTCTAGCAGCTCTCGGAGCCTAGGAGAGGGATTATGTCCGGCACGCTTTGCCGGACATGTTGATAGGAGACCAGGTGACGATATGCATGCCTTACAAACACAGATTGACCTAAATCCGACAGAACTGGGCAGCTCTTGCCTCAAAACTGTCTAGACCCCTTGTGTTCTTCCGGTGCGGCCTTTTTCCAGCAAAGCTAGAACGTTCCAGCGGTCTTCACCGCTTTGCGTCTACTCTATGAAACAAAGGTTCTCTGGACTAAGAACTTAGCTGGCTCTCTAGTCTTTGATGGCGAGGCCGATCTATATGGCTCATGCATTTCATGGGCAACAGCTTTACAACTATTCTGTGCCAGTCGTCGCCCCGTTCTGCCGATAGACTGATACCACTGACTCCTCGCATACGTTTTTCGCCACCCTGCTCTAATCCCTTAAATGCAAACACGCACTGCACGAGGCCACCAATGTCCCACTGCTCAATCTGCACGTTACAGGTCGTCTGCTCTGCGGCATATAAAACTCGCTGTGGCATCTGACCGGTAAGAACCTTATCTTCATGCAAATATTACTTAGCGCAGAGGCTGACAGGAAATTCTAGTCATTATCCCATCGACCTTCCATCAACCTTCCATCCTCTTTCCGCTCGACATACGCGCTTTTTCCCTACATCAACCTACATCAACTTTGCTCCCTCGGCATAAATTCTGTTCTTCGCAAACAATCATCCTCAACGAAGACAATCCGAGGAATACGTGGCAGGATGCGGTGGTCAGTCAGCGATAGAAGGCTACCATGTTGCTTTATGAGCACGCTACCACTGGTCAAGAACGGCTGTCTCCACGCTGGAAGAGGCGGCTATAATATCGCGTTAGGGATGTGGGAGTGAATAGATAGATACTGCGATGTTGATGGCGATTGCGCGGAGATCACAATCAAACAGTCTCCATAAACAAAAGGAATCCTCATAATTATCATCCGCTATAAACTCCACAAGGAGAATGTTACGGAAGCTTTTCATGATCTCCAACGGATGAAGCACCTGTCATGCATAGAATAAATCGTAATTCCCTGATACCCCATTAATCGCTCAGCAAATCCCCAAACAGACATCTCAATGTGCGAAACACCGAAAACACCGAACCGTATAACCCTATACCCTCTACCATCATTTCCCTCACCATCATCTCCCTCACCATCTTATCCACTACCAGCATACCATCATATCCCTCACCATCCATATCCACCCTTCCCCTCCCTCCACCGCCGCAACCGACCGTGCAACTCCAGCAAACGGATTCCACATCGTCGCAAGCGGTATCAAGCCGCCCCCGCTGCCGAAATCCGACGGCAAGCCACGGAATGAATTCCGCGTGAATTCCGCTCTTGAAACCGCAGACTATGTATGTAGATATGTCTGTAGATAAAGCACGTGTAAAACAAAGTACGTGATTCGATCTCGCGGATGGCGTTCATCGTTATTTCTTCATTCGTGGATTGAGAAGGGGATGGGAGAGGTGTGATGGGGGTGGAGAACAGGGTTGGAGAAGGGTTGGAGAAGGGTTGGAGAAGACTGGGGAAGGGGAGAGAGATATGAGAGGAGGGAGGAGGGAGGAGGGTTTTGCGGGCTTTGGGGAGGGCGTGTGAGGGTTTACTTATTTTATTCCACCGATGAGGAAGGGGGGTTGTGGGTGGTCAGCTTTGGGCGTTGGGGTTGGGGTTGGTGTTGGGGTTGGGAGGGATGTAGAGAGGGATGTATGCAGTCATTCTCTCTCTCTCGCGGCGAGGTGGTGATGGGGAGGTTTTGAATCGGAATGGGGGATGGGGATCTTAATAGGAATGTTTTGTGATATGAGGTAGATAAGTGGTGGTTGGATATATGCATATGGAGGATAGAGGAAGGAGGCAGGTATTATGGAGATGGATGATAGAGGAAGGAGGTAGGTAGGTATGATGCAGATGGATGATGCAGATGGAGGGTGCAGATGGATGGGATAATAGAGATGATGATTTCAAAACAGCCAAAGGTTGAGTGGTTTATCGTTAACTGGCGCGGTTTTAATGTATATCGTTGTATATGGGGTAGATTGGTATTCGACGTAGATAAATAGTCTGTGATAGCTTTCAAGAAGAGATGTTATCATGAGGTAGTTAGAAGTTGGTTGGGGAATGGTTGGGGAATGGTCGATAGGTAGGTATTAGTCTGATATGAAGGCTAGATGGAAGTTCTATTTATTTGGTATTTTGGTTGATGACGAGGAATTGAAATTAAACTGCCACAGTGGGCAGTGGAAAATTGGAGAATAAGTGGAAAAAGCAGCACGAGAGCCTCACTTGTGGGGAGGCTCTCGGTATAACTTGATCCATGGATCTGATAGGGGGAAGAGTCATGTGGAGGTGGAAAAGGCCTCGCTATAGCTTCTTAGAACAGCAATGGAATGGAATAACCGCGTCGTGCTTCGCTTGGGTACTGGATAACTAGTGGTCTGCTGCCAGTTGATATTGCGTTTTGGGCATCATGGGTGTGTACATGCTTTTATGCTCTATACGATATCGACATAAGAGGGAACTCTTCAATGAGCTCTTCGGAGCCTTTGTTTTTGGCTCTGGAAACTTGAGATAGTATTTTAGCGAAAGGAGAAGTGGTGGCCGAGGAAAGCGCAGCGATGGTCCTGGGGACTCTCGGTGGTGAGGGCTTTCATGTTCGTAGGATATTGTAATAAGGTGTATCATAAGAGCAATAGATTGTCATCAACATGGGTTGAGCAAGTGTGTAGTCACCTTGTGAGGCTGGAATTTTGGCAATCTCATACCATCAAAAGAGGGTTTGATACCGCGCCGTCTAAACACCCATCATAAGCAACAATACCACAGACATACTCCAAAGATGCCAGAGGTCGAACTGGGAGTTGACGTGCGACATGCGTACCTGGCGACAAAGGGAGCAAGCGATCCTACGTGTGCACAGAGCTCCCTTCTACTCCTTCCAGGCTCTGTACTGGCTCCTCGCCCCCCACACCTCACCCTGCTTCAGAAGACATTGGCCCCTCCATTCCTCCCGAGGTGCATCAACATAGCGCGACGGCTCGATTGCGATACCGGCCCTTGGCCCCTTGGCAGGAATCTTTTCACCCTTGTCCGTCCGAAGCTCGGGCACATCGATATGCTCGCCCGTATAGAACTGAAACGCTGGCTCCGTGCTCAAGACTTCGAGATGCAGCTGCGTGGCCGGGTGAGAGAGCGTGACTAGATGACGCAAAGGCTGGGCACGGGTGTCGAGCGGTGTCTTTTCGTGGGGATCCAGGACGAAACAGTCGTCGAAAGAGGGAGATGTCGCTCCTAGTTTGAAGGTGGCGTTGGCGGACGGGACAGAAGGATGGGAAGTTATTTGGCCTGTAGGGATTGAGGTCGAGTCGAGGGCTAGGTATTGGTCTGTCTTAAGCGTGACAGCGGTGCCTTCGATTGTTGAGGAGGCGGGGTTGAGGGTGAAATAACTGGCGAGGACAAGGTTATATTAGACTTTTTCATGCAGTGCAGACTGCAGAGACCAGGGGATTGACAGGGTAGGCGTGCATGCAGCGAAAGGGAATGCGGATGGATTGCAGTCAGAGGGTAAACGGTGAGCAGAGGACGTTTGAGAGGTTACGATTGCTGTACCTATGATTCGTTACCCCCACTACCGTCTCGGCACATTCATCTCCCACGAATTCGACTTGATACTCGACATCTAGCACCGTCTTGCCATCCTCCATGCCAGCCACATACCAGACCGTACAGAGCACAGTACCGGGATAGCCTTCATCGCCGTCTTTACTCAGATAGGTAAACTTGACCCCTTCTTTGCCATGCCGATTCACTGGCGTGGGTCCTTCAAAGTCGTGCTTGCCCCAACCCAGAGCGCCCCCGTGCAAGCAATTGGGACCGTCGTTGGCGGCCAAGGGGTAGATTTTGCCATTGAGGCTCAATCGAGCGTTCTTGATGCGGTTGGTAGTGCGACCAATGGTCTCGCCAAAGTATGGTGCGTTCTCGGTCTTGTAGAAGTCGGCGGATGGAAAGCCGAGGACGATGTTCCGATCAGCGACGAGGAACTCTTGGATTGCGGCACCTTGCGAGAGAAAGGTGAAGGCTGATTCGGGCGATTGGCCAGTCATGATTGTGAGGACGTTGAGATGTGGAGAAGGCGGGGGCTCTCCCGCAGTGAGATAACGCGAGTGCTGCGATGGCGTAAAGTATCTACTACGGCAGAACTAGCCAGCATATAAACTGCTAGTACTAGCACGCAATCGGGACGCTGGTTGAAAGCTACCAGGGTATGCCCCTGGCAAGAGAGAGGAGGCAGACGGGAAGCCAAGAGAATGACACAATCACAGCAAGGTTTCAAACCCCTGTACTGCTGTATACTTGGCATACTAACACTCAAGATGCTGTACCACGGTATCTCGCTACGCTTGCAAGGTTTCTGCTCTAGCTCATGAGGTCCGTGTGTACCTTAGCCGTCAGACGGACCACGGATGTTGATCGACCCCGCAGCTCCTATCAACAATGGCGAACTCCGTCCGTCTTCCAATTCGGAGCAGCCAGTCATTGCCAGACTATCGGAAATGCTTTGTACCTATCTTCGTAACAACAACTGTTGCGCAAGGGTCCGTGCGTGTCATATCATCGGGTTCTATGGATACAGGGCTTGAGCAGCCAGAAAAGTGGAGTCGGTCAAGCTTCTGTATCTATCAAAAATTGATGTTCAACCGTCGCGGCTCTCCTAACAGTAACTCCATTGTAGCTTATCAGTGGCGTACTATTCCTGAGTCAAAAGCTGTCAAGCCTTGCCTACCGGCAATTATCATGCACCTTACGCCATAGCTGCATCTGCCGGTCATTTAAGCATCCAACCAAATGGCCCCTTTTCCCTGCTTGGGCCCTTGACCGTCACGACACCTGCTGCCCTGCTTCGGCGTAATGTCTCCGCGGAGCCTTCGAGCCTTTCTGGTCCCTTCTCGTCAGCAGAGTCCTAAGTAGTTGTGATGGGAGATGACTGACGATCTTGCGTTCACCTTTTTGCGGAGGTTTCCCCATGTGCAATGATCTTGCAATGCTGTGGATAAAAATGGCAGATCTTTTTGGCGCGTGTCAAATCACTTCCGAGGGCGGTCGTTCGTTCCGCTGAATGAATACATCCCCTTTAAATACCGTCGCAAGCTTTGTGCCAGGTGCAAATCGTTCCCAAGGACGACGAAGAGCGGCTGCGGCCATTGTTTAGAGGCATTGCGTGTCCTAGGTCGAAGGGTCACCAAAGTCGTCGTTGTAGGTCGGCAAATAAGGGCTGCCGCTCGGCTGCATTAAGCCCAATCCGTATGGTGATGTAACGTTGTAGTTATGAGGGTTCATTACAGCGTAATTCGGCGTTTGGTACAAAGGGTATGATACTCCATCCCCAAGTTGTGATGTGACGCCCATGCTCTGAGAATCATGCATGTAAGGTATCTGCTCATTGGTGGGTATTGTCGATAGAGTATGCTGGTATGGATCGGTTGACAGTGTTCCATCGCTTCTGAGAGTATGTGAGGAATAGAGCTCCATATAGTCGCTCTCTGGGATGAAATCGCTCTCTGGAGGGCTAAAATCTGATTGTGTCGTTGCTGGTGTCGGATACGGAATCTCCTCTTCCGTGGGTACCTGCGTGGACATCATCTGCTTCCGTAACGCTTCGGTGCTCTCCTCAAAGATTTCTTCGTAGTCCCCAGTCCCAAGATGCAAGAGACCGAGTCGTTCAAGAATGTCATGAACGAGGGGAAATCCATTGGGTCTGTGTAGTGGCGGTCCTGGCCACGGTTCGTTTGCTTCAAGGCGATTATACATTTCCCGCGTGGCATTGACCAGCTTTTCCCGATCCTGCTCAAGCATCTCCACATAACTTAGGTACGCATGTCAGCTTCGCTAGGACAGAAAGCTGGAGAGGACACCTACCCCTTGGGGTAGACCTTGTCGTGTGATTTCTTGCGCTCCCCGAAGACACAGATCGCATTATCTGACTGGCATCGATTGCATGGACTTGACCCATCGCACTGTCGTCTGTAAGTAAGCGCTTTGATTAAGCGCGAGCATCCCTGGAGAGGAACCTTTGACTTCTTCAATCTGCAACGATCACAGGCTTTGCAGACTCGCTTGCGAGCATTGCCCTCAGGATCCATCTCGGGCGGAAGATTCTCCTTCTTGAAAGAAGAGGTCATGGTGGGGGATCGAAGGGTTGTATACATATGACAGACTCATATGTTCGAGGTAAAGCAGGGTATGGAGTCTTCAGAGAGCTCGAAGCAGAGGCATAGGTGGACCTGACGGCGGAGAGACAGTTTGAGTGTATATAATGAAGTTCTTTTGATTGCAATTTGCATATATATGCAACCTAGCGAGGCATGAGGAAGTAACGACCAATGAGAGGGTTGACACTAATGCAATGCAGACAGATGTACTTTAATTTGAGCAATATCCTGGTATGGGAGTGTTGAGATGGAGAGTCAAGGGAGAAGACGAAGCTATATGGCACAGCAGCACGAGCGGTCTTGAGCTTTTGGTCCACAAGTCAGCAAGCTGCATCAGCCAACGTAATAAGGTTGGCTGAGTTAAGAAACTAAATTTCCCCCATCCTTGAAAGGCGCATTACTGTACGGTGGTACCTTGGTGTCTTGAGTGCAAAGCTCGGATTTGGGAACGAAGCCACTTACTGCTCACTACTTGGTACTTGCCGCAGCTAAGAGAAGGTAGAGATTGACGAGTACAATCGCTGCGCAAACCAATGAGATAGAATGGGAAACGATTCAGATGCCACCGTGGAGATAGGGAATCAGCGACGATATGCTGTCGACTCAGCCCTGCTAGTACATTTTAGCATGTGTGCGGCTTCATTTCCCCCCGATGATGGACTATGATTGGAGTGGCTCGATGGGCTGAAAAGGGTTTGAATAATTCGTATGCTAGTCCGAAGTGGGAATGGGTAGTTGAAACGAGCCTCAGCCTGTGACTGACTCAAAAAGCTTGTTCTGCTCAATGGCGCGTTTATAGGTTACCTGAGGTAGTTCTTTGTAATAGAAAATCGAACGTTGTTATTCGATCGAGATCTTTTCCAATTTCAAAGGCTGCGAGGAGGGGTCAACAAGGAGTGGCACCGATAGCTTCATCGTGTCCCGAGGCATTGTTTCACAAGCGTCAGTGGATCACCTTTGAAGCTTTTGTGACATTTAGGCACCAATTTGGTTGCCTCGGTTACCTTTTTGGCCCGAGCAGGAATCATATGAGATTATGCATTGGATAAAGTACAACATTACTTCGGTAGATTCACAGAACGCCGAGACCGAAGCTAAGATTGCCACTTTCTTTGCACAACAGGAATATACCCATGTTCGATTGAAAATCACTCATATTCAACATTCGTGGCCTCCATCTACGACCTATTTTTATCGAATGCCTCAGCCTCCTCCTCAAGATGACATTCATGACCTCCGATGTCTCCTCACCTGGATCGGGCATGACCACTGACAGCACATTCCGCTGGGCTAAAGCACAGACGCGGTTCCTCCCGTGCAGGCTTTCACCATACTTTACTGATCAACTCGTAGCGCTTACGTTATCATTCCCATTGCCCTGCATATGCCTTACCAGGGTTCACTCTCAGTGATCGTCTTTGATGGCGTTAGACGCTCGATGGATCATTCGTAACTGACCATGGCCCCGCTGGCGGAGAACACCGCCAAGCATTGCTCGCTTTCTAACCGACACACAACCCTGCTCACCAGAGCTCATGCTTTCGGGCGGTAGCACTCAACGCGGGGTTGACCGGTCAACATTTGGTCTTGCATCTGCATCGCTCTCCGTGTCTTTAGCCCTTAGCCTTGGTGATGATGCAGAGGGTCACCGTCTCCATGGCTTAAGGCTTGTGTACTGAGTACGAATGCAGTCAGAGTTGCGGTAGGTCTTATTGTCCCTGCCACTGCAGTCGTGAGCTTTATATTCGGTTTGCGGCCTCTCCGATTGGTGAGACGCTCCTCTAGCTCAATCGTTGCTAAGCCATTGTCAAGCTTATGGGGATCCGGATTGGATCCAACCATTCAATCACGTGATATCAAGCGTGTCTATCACAAACACAATGCTTTTCTGTTGAATGTTGAGTAAGTAACGGTAAGTGGACTGATTCGCGGTAATCGGAAAAAATCGGAATCACAGCCGTACCACGATATGTCCTTCGCAAGGGACTGTCTTTCCTACAACTTCGCTGGGATAGTCGTGCTACCCTAATTGATTTTAGGACAGCGGCGCAGATTGAAAGGCGTGACTTGACTTTTGGCAGGCCATCAATGGGGGTGGAAATTCGCTAAGCATGCTGGCCGATCTGGTCCCCCTGATCACCGCGAGACTGGTCATCAGTACTTGACATGTGAGATGCACAGAGACAATGAATTGTCACGCCGCACTTTCATGGGCTTTTTCTTCCGTGCATCTACGTCTCCCCGCAGATTGCTCCTCTCCAGCCGGTTTGTGGGTTCGAGGACAAGGGGCCGCCTACAGTACTTGGCCGAGCCCGAGTCTCCCGAACGCATTGAACTGATGGCTCGAAGCGCCAGCACTACTCCCGGCGCAGTCATACCTGGTTTCATAATCCAAATATGCATTTTTGCAGCCAGTAACAAATGTTATCCCACAACAAGTTGCAACACTTTCCCAGCTCACCCACTCTGACCGATTCCCTCGGAGCGTGTTTGTACAAGGTTTCTGATCCGAGAAGACCAGTCGAACACGAGGTAAGCACCGGCAAGGAGCCGACAACGACATTGACGCCAATCACGAATGGGAAACACACAGCGCGCAACAATTCGTGTTGAAGTCGTTGGACGAGCATCAGGGTCAGTATCGTTAACATTCTTATCGAGTCTCAACTGTGCTTCACTTTGCACCTTGTACCAGATACGAAATGCAAAAGACGCTTTCTGTACTACTAAAGGAATTTAGCTCTTCCTATGGAGCCCATGGTATTAGGCAACCTGAGATATGGCAGACCGCCATTTGACAGTTTACAGTGACCGTTTTCGCCAAGAAAGTGGCGGTATGGATATGGCGATTGGCACCGCACTAGGTCGGAGACTTTGACGCAACGTGGTAAAATGTTCGAGAAGAACGCCCCAATGATTAGAGCCATGGGTCGAAAAGAGATTTCAACGTCCATGCCAAGGAACCTTCTGCCACGTACCTTCAAGGATATAGCCTTAATCGCTTGGAGCTTGCGCCATTCGCTCTGGCGCTAAGATGCGAACTATCCCAATGTGGGGAAGATTAGACAGACGTTGTGAAAACGTTGGGATGAGCCTTTCTGAGATCGGACCTGGTGGAGATAGTAGATGTCAATAAGCCTGTAGGGTTATACGACATATACTTATTGACACAGTTCCAGACATCAATACTCCCTGAAGTGAGAATCACGGATTTCGCAGAGTATCGCCTGAAGAGTCTCAAGCGGTAGCGGCTGGGAGGGTCGTCAGGGTCAATGTTTCAGACTGAGACAGCAGGCATCATTGCTCGGCTCTCATGTGACAGCGCTTATTGGGGCTGCATGACCAATAAGGCTGTGAATCCGGAAGCTCACAGCTAAGTTGCTATGGCTTCGTTTTTAAAGGTTGAATTGTTGAGTGGTGGGAGAGAGGTCTGAGTGGTCTGATATTTGACGAGCTTACCGTATGGAGACTAGGTCCACACTCGCGTAAAGAGGCAGTCACACGAAACGGCTCAACGGCGCAACCGAGCCTTCGCATCGCAGAGTCAGGAATATATTGATGTTTTGGGGCCCTTGTGTCGCAGCTATAGTAATCGATCTTCCCATTTCGCTGGCGTTCCCTCGATTCATAGTGTGCTCCGTAGGGGACAGTCCCACGTCGACCGAATACCTGTTTTCGGATATAAAGTCCAACTCCAATCTCATGCTTGTAAAGGATCTTTGGAGGTGTCATTACGCTCATGGACTTCCAACACTTACTCCACACAAAACCAAACCGCGTCAGCGGCTCTTTCAATATTCATCGCTTACTCTGTCTAATCCCTACATACCCATTGATTACTTGCATTGCGTCTTGTCTTTCTTCCATAGCATAATTTGTTTGATTCCATCACGATGAAGGCCTTTCCAGATGTCGAGAAGAGTCTTTTCTCTTTCCCTAGGATGACTATATTGGACAGCCGGCCTGTACAAGGTGCGATTCTCGTTATGCCCCTCGTCTTTCTAATTCATAGACTTACGTGCCCCCAACCACGCGCGACAGGTGGGGGATAGCATTCGAGAACGCTACCACGACACTCCTTCGAAAGTAACGGGGATCAAGTCGACGAGACTAGAAATGTCGAGGCGACTGTATCCAGAGGAGCTAATGCAGCGCCCACTAGCCACCGACCTGACTTCGATACCGAAATACTTTCATCAGTCCTGGATGAATAAGACTCTGCCAACCAAATTCGAGGAATGGAGTATATCGTGCCGGATGGTCCATCCAGATTGGGAGTGGATCCTGTGGACCGACGCAGACAATCTCAATATGGTACAGAATTACGCACCGTGATTCATGGACAGGTAAGAGTTCCTCAGCTGGGAGATATACCGTGCTGACGCTGCACGCACTATCTATATGCATGATT
>JAABUW010005171.1_pt1 | contig 17169 bp, 16 predicted proteins | sample 5560081 | NCBI WGS metagenome assembly JAABUW01 (sample SAMN10711882, study PRJNA513363) | rock metagenome | isolation source: Antarctica rocks | place: Antarctica: Victoria Land, Knobhead sud | reverse complement strand
GTCCGTCGGTTGTTCGTCTTTTGCTATGGCAGGCTCCTCCAGGTTTAGAGAGTCTAGAGATGTGGCGGAAGAATCACTCGCGGCTCCAGCACTTCCTCGTCGCCCTCTGAAGGATGATGTGCGGTGTTCTGAGGCGTCGAAGATGGGAGATGGCTCTTCCGATCGTTCACCATCTGACGAATCTTGAAATAGTCTCGCTTCTGTGCCATTCTCTCCTGCTGTCTTTCGGTCTACCTCATCCTTCGTCTTGAATATGCCACACTGTATCGGAGGCACAAAATCCTCCCATGGTCCCTGAGTGCGTCCAATTTGGTACTTGTGCATAAATTCCTGCGTCTCCAGCGAATGAAAGGCTCTGACCTCGTTTGTAGCATCCCGTCCGACCATGTGTAGTATAGCTTTGTCACCTCCAGGGTGGAAGGGCAGCCATGCATCTGTCTTCAAGACCCGTCCGTCGACTATAACCACTTTCCTGCCCTCTGCGATCAAAGTTTCAATCTGCTCTCGGGAGAGGAGGGTATCCCTGTAGCGGCTCGTCTGTGTTGTGGGCGCCATATTGTGCTCTATACACGAGACTATGTACGGAGAGCAAGTCTTGATATTTATTCGTCTCACTGATGCCACACATATCCAGGGTCCTCGTCCTCATCGGGAAGGAGCGACCCCACCAAAGATATCGCTGCCTTGATGCCTGACCCGAGCTGTGACGTGAGTTGGAGCTGCGTTTGCCTTGAGCCGCACATTTATCGATCAAGGCAACCAGCGTGACTCTTCATCACATGCTCAACTAGAAACGATACTTCAAACACGACAACCCAACCGACGTTGATGAAAAGGTAATCACCATCCTTGGCTTCCCCTCCCATCCCCTCCTCTCCACACGGCAAGATGTCCATGTCACAAGACTTCGTGTCGGGCTTGCTGGAGTTCCCACCGGACAAGCAACTGTCGGCCAAGGAGTACGACAAGAGGGCACACAACTTCGTCGCGGGTCTGAGCAAGCAGACGGCATCGCAATGGAGCAAGACGGTCAACAAGGCCAACGTGCTCGACCTGCTCAACCCCGCCGAGAACAGCATCTCCTACCTCTTCGCTCTCACTGCACAAGCTCGCGGTGCAGGCAAGGACAAGTCCAAGCATGAAGACGCTCTGAGCCGCGCCGCCGTCTTCTTCGCTACCTTCGACCCCATCCAGATCCGATATGCGGGTGAATGCTTCTTCGCTCTCTTCGATGCCATTCTCGACACCTACCACAAGCTTATTATCACCGACTGCTCCCCGCTCACCACCGCTCTCCTTCGCCTCGACCCAACAGGTGCCACCTTCACACTCCTGCATCTACGCCTCCTCCGTACATGCCTCGCCGCTGGTGCACCTAGTCACGCTTTACCACTCCTCGACAAGAACATCACCGCCTACCCCACCATCCTCCCCAAAGCCCTCCCCGACGAGCTCCTCTGCGAAGACCACGCCCACAGCAACGCCTTCATCACCATCAAATCCGGCTTCACCCTCCACCCCATCAAATCCGAATGGATCCTCGAATACTACCTCCTCGGCGCCCACATCTACCTCGGCCAACGCAACTTCCCACGAGCACGTCTCTTCCTCGAATACATCCTCCTCTATCCAACCGGTGGCACCGCTCCGAGCGCTCTCCAGGCTGAAGCCTTCAAGAAGTGGCTCCTCCTCGGCCTCCTCGCACAAGGCAAACCCTACCCGATCCCCCGCACGCACAGCCAGCAAATCATCAAGAGCCTGAAGCAAGCGTGCAGACCTTATGAAGTGCTCGCAGAAACGTTCGAGAAGCGAGCATGGCGGAAGTTCCACGCGGAGGCTGATGCCGGGTTGAATATATGGCAAGACGACGGAAACACTCGGTTGGTACGGGAGGCAAGCGAGGCGTTGATACGATGGCGGGTGCTGGATCTGCAGAACACTTACTTCACCCTGCCCGTCTCACGCGTCGCCGCACATCTCGACTACCCTCCAGACGTAGCTCTGGCTCTGCTCAACAGCATGATCGAACTCAGCTACCTAGACGCACACATCACACCCTCCCCATCCGATGCCTCAACACCAGTCCTGCACTTCCACACCTCCTCCGCCCAGGCCTCCGTAACCACACCCGTCGACTCCCTCGAAGCGCAAGCCGCCCGCATCACCACCCTCATCTCAGCGATCCGCGATGCAGACCGTCGCCTCCAGCTCACAAAGGAGTACGTCGAGGTGCAGAAGCGCAATAAGCGTGGTGCGGCAGGGCCGGACGGTGATCTGGCGGACCAAATGGATGTGACGTACGACCCTCCGAATGTGGGCAACTGGGACGACAACGGGGGTGAAGGGTCGGGTGGTGGGCCGATGGGGGAGGCGGAGGAGGATATTATGGAGAGGTGAAGACATGCATGACTGAAGAGGGAAGACGGCCAATGAAGGCTGTGGAAGGATGAATGAATGGATGATGGGATTAGCGATGGAGTTTTCTTCGTGCTTGCTGCATGTGCATAGCATCGCATAGCATTGCGGAAGCGTTTGAGCATGGATGAATGGCTGAGACGATGCAACGACTACATGCTTGAAGCATGAGGCTCAAAGGCCGATGGCCGGATAGCATTGCCCGGCTTCCGTCAACTACGAAAGACATGAGTTTCCGGAGCCGGATAACGTCCAAAAGACTAAACGTTCATAGCTGAATCCAAAAACGAACTCATAGTGAAGTCTTAGTTCGTGATCACACTTGCTCCTTCCTTATTGGGCTGTTTCTCGCGCCTCTTTGTCCGCCTCTACCAGGCCGTGTCATGAACGTTCTCAGCTACCTCACGTTCGTCCTCGGCCTTCTTGTTATTGCCCTCTGCTCACAGCAATTCTTCCTTCCGCATTAGGTGATTATCGCCGCCTCGAAAACGCCTCTGCCAAGCACGACTGAGCCACTCTCGCGTTGCGTTCCTGCCCCGCCAACGCCCGCCAAAGCGACCTGAAGCTGAACCAGCAACGTCACCCAAAGAATTTGCTTGGTCCACGCGGCTGTGCACGCAACGAACTTCAGGCATCGAGATTATGCGCTGAGAAACACCCAAAACACCTCAACATTGACCTTTCTACCTTCTCTTGGATCGCCACATCGAATCGCCCACCATGAACGTGCTCAAGCTACAGAAGTACACCCCCCATCCGCCCGCATACACAAGCACAGCTAACATATGAGCAGGAAGTACCCCCAATTCCAACAATCCGACATCTTCGGCCTCACCGACGCCTTCCGCAAACTCGACACCGACGACAAGGGCTACGTCGACGAAGCCACCGCCATCAAATCCGCGCAGAACACTGAGCGGCAGCCCTACGATGTTGTGCGGCAGGCTCTCAAGGAAGTCGAGCTGGACTCGTCGAGGAGGGTCGAGTTGGACGATTATGTGGATTTAATTGCGAAGCTCAGGCAGTCGAGCGAGGCGCAGCAGCGTGCGAGCGCTGGGCCGGTGAGGGGGAGGGGCCAGAGCAGTGCGGGTCAGAGCGGTGGTGCTGCGTCGACTCCGACTGGCCCCTCACATCAGAGTCGAGGGAGTATAGGCGGAGGTGCGGCAAGCGGTGGCAGGATTACGGTTGGAGGCGCGACGGGGAGCTCACAGCATACGATCAACGAGGACGAGCGGACGGCGTTTACTTCGCACATCAACGCTGTGCTAGCAGGTGATGCGGATATCGGACACTTGCTCCCCTTCCCACTGGACACGTTCGAGATGTTCGATTCGTGTAAGGATGGCTTGGTGTTAGCGAAGCTCATCAACGATAGCGTGCCGGATACGATCGACGAGCGGGTGTTGAACAGGGAGGGCAGGAAGATTAAGAAGTTGAATGCGTTTCATATGACGGAGAACAACAATATGGTGATTGAGTCGGCGAAAGGAATCGGGTGCTCGGTGGTGAATATTGGGTCTGGGGATATTATTGAGGGGAAGGAGCATTTGATTTTGGGTCTGATTTGGCAGATTATCAGGAGAGGGTTGCTGGGCAAGATCGATATCAAGCTGCATCCGGAGCTGTACCGGTTGCTGGAGGATGGCGAGACATTGGAGCAGTTCCTGCGGTTGCCGCCAGAGCAGATCCTGCTGCGGTGGTTCAACTATCACCTCAAGAACGCCAAATGGCCTCGACGGTACGTTCCCTTCACACCCAATCCCCCTCCTCTTGCTGACATATCTGCGTAGCGTTCAAAACTTCTCCTCCGACGTCAAAGACGGCGAAAACTACACCGTCCTCCTCAACCAACTCGCCCCCAACACCTGCTCCCGCTCGGCCCTCCAAACATCGGACCTCCACCAACGCGCCGAGCAAGTCCTGCAAAACGCCGACCGCCTCGACCCCCCCTGCCGCAAATTCCTCACCCCTACCTCCCTCGTCGCCGGCAACCCCAAGCTCAACCTCGCTTTCGTCGCGAACCTCTTCAATAACCACCCAGGCCTCGACCCCATCACCGAAGAAGAGAAAGCGGAAATCGAGGACTTCGACGCTGAGGGTGAGAGGGAGGCGAGGGTGTTCACGCTGTGGTTGAATTCGCTGGATGTGCAGCCGAGTGTTGTCAGCTTCTTTGACGATTTGAAGGACGGGAGTGTGCTCCTCCAGGCCTACGATAAGGTTATCCCTGGCTCAGTGAACTGGAAGCACGTCAACAAGCCCCCAGCGAACGCCGTCATCCCCGCAAGTCAGGACGAGGATGAGCAGTACCTGACGATCAAATCGGGCATGGGCCGCTTCAAAGCCATGGAGAATACGAACTACGCCGTCGAAATCGGGAAACAGAACCGTTTCTCCCTCGTCGGCATCCAAGGCGCCGACATCACTGACGGCGTCCGGACCCTCACGTTGGGAATGGTTTGGCAATTGATGAGGCGGGATATCACCAACACCCTCTCCGCCCTCGCCAAACGCATGGGCAAACGCGACATCTCCGACTCCGACATGATCCAATGGGCCAACGCGCAAGCGTCCAAACCCGGGTCTAAGAACACGCAGATCCGGAGTTTCAAGGACTCGAACCTCGCCACGGGGGTTTTCTTTCTGGATGTTTTGAACGGCATGAAGAGCGCGTATGTGGATTATGAGCTTGTGGCTACGGGGAGGAGTGCAGAGGAGGGGTACGCGAATGCGAAGTTGGCGATTTCGATTGCGCGGAAGATGGGGGCGACGATTTGGTTGGTGCCGGAGGATATTACGAGTTTGAGGAGTCGGTTGATGGTTACGTTTGTGGGGTCGCTTATGGCGACGAATGAGAGGATGGGGGCGTAGGAGGGAGAGGGGATGTTGAGAGCGTTCAGTGAGTGATGAGACGACGATGAGCGGGGATGCAGATACGGCGTGAGAAGCAAAAGATAGAAAGGCAGAAATCACGACGCAGAATCATGCTTACATGTACTGATCCACGTACTGGTCCACATCTTATATGATGACAGTGAATGGTGCGTCGGAGGAACGTGAGCTAGTGCCCGGTTGTGGTATACCAATGAGCTGCAGTGGTGGAGGTGGAGTGGACGAGTGGAGGTGGAGGGAAGGGGACGTATAAGGCAGCAAGGCACGGCGTCTTGATGTGTGTCGGAGGTACGAGAGCGCTGGCTATGAGTGCGTCCGAATTTTGACTCTTCTTCGCATTGACAGAGCAGTAACGAAGGCAGTCGTGGTGAAAGGGATAGTAAGTAAAGTCTTGCTACACTCAGGGTCGAGGGCAACCGGCTCAAATCAAAACACCTACCAGCGCCATCGCTATAACCAAAACCCATCAACCCATCCTCCCTGATCCCAATCACAATATCCCCACCGCAGTCAAATGTTTAACCCACCCCCCTTCTCGGTCTGCGCCTTACTAAACTGATAAATCATCCCCAACACCCCGGCACCACCGCCTTCATCGCCATCAGTATCGCTCTCCAGCACATCCTTCGACCCTCCACCATCAATAATCGCGTCTTGAAGATCGCTGTCCTGCGCCATGAGTCTGCTCTCCGACATCGCGGGCTCGCCTTTCCGTGAAGGACGACGCTCGAAAGCTACTTGGCGTCCGGTAGCAGCATGCGACCTCGCCGGCGAGCGATGCCTCCTCACCCCCCCTTTCCCCGGTCGAGTCCTCGCCGGCGGGCTCAGCGCAGCCCTCGCTATATTGCCAGTATCCTCGGTGCCGGCCTCCTGCCCCATCATCGGCGGCCACGCCGGAGGAGGTTGCCACCCATGATGCCCCCTCCTCTTCCCCTGCGGCCTCTGATTATAATGACTATAATACTGCATAAAATTCTGCACGCTCGCCGCCATCTTATCATCCTTCAACCCAAAATAATCATCCCGCAACCCATCCGGCTCATTCAACACCGCAGTCGGATCCTCCGCATTCAGATCCTTCTTAAACCCAAAGACCGCGAAATTGCACTGATACCCGATCCCATCGACATGCACAGTCTGCTCGCGGAAGAAATCGATAATGCGTTCGCAGTTGCTGTTCGCGTTGCGGAGCAGAATCCAAGGTGCCACGATGAGGGAGAGGATCTCTTCGACGAAGATGAGGATTTTCATCTGGTACATGGCGGAGAATTCGGAGAGGACTTCGTTGGAGTGCAGGCGGTTCTTCCAGTGCGCGGGCATGTAGTGCGTGAACATGAGCACCTCCTTAAGGTGCAGCACGGGGTCATGCACTTCGTTCTCGTCGGGTAGAGCGCCGTGCGCGAGCCCAAAAATTCCGACGACGATGGTGAGCCAGAAGAGTGCGGTCCGGCCGGGCGTGACTTCGAACCCGAGGAAGAGCTCCGAGTCCCAGACGGAGAACATCCCTAGCACAGCCGCGAGAGCCCCGCTGACCAGCGCGACGAAGCGGGCGAATTGGTCTTGTTTGTCTTTGGGGAATTGCTTAAGATAATCGTTAGCGAAGGGCATAGCCTGCCGCAGCCTTCGCTGGAACAGGTGTTCGAGCTCATTGAATTCCCGGATCTTCCACTCGGCGAACGGGGTGAAGGAGCGGGCGCTGAGGCGGGAGGGGTTGCGGGTGAATTCGGTGTAGTAGCGGAAAAAGTACATCATGCAGAAGCGGAGGATGTTGAAGGGTGCGATGAGGACGCTGGTGAGAGCGGCGAATTGGAGACGGCGGGATAGGGCTGTGACTAGCGCGTGGCGGTTCTTGACGTCGAGGCAGAAGGGGCGGATGCTGCCGCGTTCGTCGAAGATGAAGTTGGTTAGGCAGAAGTCGATGCACCATTCCAGGCTTTTGGAGTAGAATTGGCGGCTTCCTACGAATGGCAGGGGGAGGGTGAAGTCGAGGATTTCTTTGTTGTAGAGCGCGACGTAGTAGTTGTCTTGCCGCATGAGCCTGTTGGCGACACTCTCGGCGTTGATTCGTTCTTGTGTCTTTCTGTAGCCTGTGAACTTTCTGCCAGCGGCTGACATGTCTGCGGTGGCGATGTTGGAACCTTGAGCTTTGACAAGGCCTTCCACTACACGGATCCATGACACTGTCTGGATGTCTATGTCGGTGATGCCCAGAACGTGGAGGTAGAAGCGCTGCATATGGAATAGCCGCTGAATGCCGCGAACGTGCGTTGTTAATCTCGAGAGCCAGTAGACTATGAAGACGAACAGCGCTGCATTCTTAGTCCAGGAAGCGTTCTTCATGCATTTTGGTATCACGATATCAGAGGTCATCTTGCTTCCCGGCACTTTCGAGTAGTCCACGCAAGTTGTGAGAAACATCGCAAAGCTGAAGATGAACAGCTCTGTCACTAGGCTGATGATTCGGGACAGTAGGATGGACCAGACGCCGTGCTCGACGTAGTATTGGTACACTTCGAGCAAGAAGGCATCGAGATTGGCCGCACTTGTATACAGCCACATCGCGTCCACATGCGGGTCGGCCTGAACAGGTTGTGCGGCCTTGGTAGAGCTTCGATGTCCACGAGAGACGGCACGTGTGGATGGTTCGGCATGCAGCCGTTGCCTCTCTTGCGCCGCCTTCCACTGCGCTTCTGCTCTTGCTTTGGTGTCCTGCCCAGTGGGTCGAGAGGATCCTCTACTCGAGGCGCCTTTCTTATTATCGTCCAATATGAGCGACTCGGGCACGTCATCGTCCTCATCAATCCGTCTGTTCCTCCGACTGTCCAGCCACTTCGGACGAATGCGCTCGAGGATCGGTGACTGCCGTGCTGAAGGCTGGGAAGCAGGACTTGGCTGTGTTTGGTCGGAGTCCTCATCGTTGGCGCCTTCGAGGAAGATTCTGTCCGGGTAGTCATCGTCTTCATCGTGGAATGTGTCCTCTTGCCGTCCCCGTGACTTGAGATCTCCGTGTCGGTGTGGAGCAGCACGTAGATCCTCGAAGACGGACACATCTCCTTCTGCTACTGGTAGTAGCCTCGACAGTACTCGTGAGGTCATCATCTTGAGAAGATATGAGGGCTAGCGTCAAGCAGCTCTCAGTCGTCCTGCTGGAGAGTCCTGTGAGGGAGGGATATAGATAGGCCAGCGTTCTGTTGCGCATTCCTAGGTATGGCCATGCATCCCTTGCCAACTGTAGCGCTCTCGGGTGGCTACTGTAGTCGATGCAGCATCGTCAAGGCAGCAGACGGGTGTTGTTGATCGTTGTCACGTGTCACCTGGGTGAATGTGACGTGCCACGCCACGCTAAAGATAAGGTTGTGGGGTCGCTTACTACAAGACTTCTGTCTTTCTGAGCCACCACTTAAGACATTGAAGATCACAGTCGCTTCTTTCACTTCTACCCAACAGTCACTCTTCACACCTTTGACATACCATGCCACGCTAGCTGCCACGCCGATTTGTGAAGTTGAGAAGGAAGGACAGATCACTAACAAATTGATAGGACTCAAGGTACGTCTTCGCACGTTTTCGTTCAGCAGCTATGCCTTTCATCGGCCCTCATCCACCTCGCGGTCCACGCGCTGAGAACAACCGTCATGGCACAGAGTCCACCCACCAGCTACCCAAGAGACCCAACCAACTACCGCCCCCGCTCGATCCCCGACGCTTTCACCCCGCGACAGCACTCCCGATAGCATCCCCTCCGACTCCACACTTTGCGCAGCGGAACCTTACCATGGCGTATCCAGGCTATGGCAATGCCCAGTATGCCAACCAGTACCCAGGCTATGACCAGCATGCTCAATCACAACAGTACCAAGCCGAACCACCCTCGATCCGCAACCCCTTCGCACCGCCACCACCAACACGATCGGCGTATGGCCAGCAGAATGCGACTTACGACCCCGTCCACGAGCAAGAGCTAGCGCAGTGGCAGTCTGCATACGCTCCTAAGGATCCAAACGAGAGCACTAAGGGCGGTAAGGATGCGAAAGCCGGCAACGCCAACCTCACAGCTCTCGGCGTGCGCCCGACTGTGGCTCAAGAGACCACTGATGCCAAAGCAAAGCCCGCGGTCGACGATGGCAAGAAGAAGACAGTAGTGAGACAAGGTGGAGGCGAGACATGGGAGGACGAGACACTGCTAGAGTGGGACCCGACCAAATTCCGCATCTACGTCGGCAACCTGGCAGGTGAAGTCACCGACGACTCGCTCGCGAAAGCCTTTGCCGCCTACGACGTCAACAAGGCTCGCGTGGTCCGCGACAAGCGCACCACCAAATCGAAGGGGTTCGGGTTCGTCGAGTTCCAGGACCACGAGCTGGGGTTCAGGGCGGCGAGGGAGATGGTGAACAAGTATGTGGGAAGTCACCCGATCACGATCCAGAAGGCGAAGACGGATGTGAAGGCGAGTGTGCAGAAGGACAACAAGAGAGGTAAGAATGGGAAGGGCAGGGATAAGGGTGGGAAGAAGAAGGATGATCCGCTGAGGGCGAACACCGGGGCGCATATCGAGAAGGCGCCGGTGAGGAATCCAAATATTAAGATGTTGGGCTGAACGGGGTCATTGAGTCCACGAAGTTATGTTCGGGGAAAACGAGACGAACGAAGCAGGAGACCAGCTTGAAAACGACCGAAGTGACTGTCTAGAGGCGTATGGCGACCACAGGAAGGCATGGTGCTGGCGGCATGATGGTCAGACAGTGGGAGACGATTGCAAGTGTTCCTTGCACTCTCAATCGCTGGACGGGCGGTGCTAAGGTATGTTCGGCAGCTCTCACGACCGAGCTTGACAGCTAATTAAACGAAAGACCACGAAGTTACTGTAGCGGCCAACTCAGAATGAAACTTGAGTGAAAGTGCAATCTTCCTACATGTCCTACTCTCCTGAGCCTCTACGTTCGTTTCCAAGGACTTTGTGAGCAGAGAAGTGGTTGATCACTAAACACACTTTCTGAGCTCGGAACAATGCAGCCGAGGCTTGTCGGACCTCTGTTGACAACTCGACCATCGACCATCGCCCTCCAAACATCCTCGCAAGCACGCAATGCTATTGCAATCATAACACCACCGTTGATACAGTCATCCGAAAAGCACCATGGCCCAACGCGGCAAAATCAACGCCTACCTCGACTGCAACTCGCCATACTCCCTCTACGCCCTCACTTGGCTCAGGAAGAACAAACAACTACTGAGTGATCACGATGTAGACGTTGAGTACTGCTCCCTTGTACTCTGACTCTCCCACATCACGTCCAGCTAACAGTCCCATACTCCACCCCATCTTCCTCGGCGGCCTCAATGTCGGCAGCGGTACGCTGCCCCCAGGCGCAGTCTATCAAGCTGATGCTTATCCTGACGATTGACTGACACCGTACTGACACCGTACTAAGGCAACAAACCCCCCTGGACCCTCGAAGCAAAAGCAAAACACGGCGCCTTCGACGGCCCACGCGCAGCACACTATTTCGGTCTCGAACCGCTGAAAGCTCCGCCTTTTTTCCCGATCATGAGTCTTTTGCCGTTGAGGTGCATGCTCTTCATCAAAGACCACTTCGACAACGAGCGGTTCGAGGAGCAGTTCGCGGAACTGTGGCAGGCGTACGTCCACACCTTTTCAGACCGATCAAACGGACAGGACGATGGAGTTTTTTAACGTGTTGGTTTAGGTACTGGCGCGACGCCATGGACATCAGCAAACCTGCCATCATGACCGAGTGTCTGAAACGGCATTTCAGCTCCGAAGAGGCGAAGATGATTATTGAGGGCGGAACGAGTCCGAAGTATAAGAAGCTACTTACGGATGAGACGGCGAAGCTTGTGGAGAAAGGGGCGTTTGGGGCGCCGTGGTTTGTGGTTAGGGGGAGGGAGGGCGTGGAGGAGCCGTTTTTTGGGAGTGATCGGTTTGCTTTTATGTTGAGGTATTTGGAGGTGCCGTTTAGTGATGTTACTATTGAGGCGAAGGGGGGGAAGGCTAGGTTATGAGGGATTTGACAGAATATGTGGGTGGTCACGCGAGAGGGTGATGCGAAGTGATTGTTGTTACAGAAGGCTAATGTACATGATCAGATACCAATGAGCTCGTAACTTCATGAGCGCCATCCGACACCTTCGCTATGCTTTGTCGTGATGATCATCAGATGTCGTCATCGAGTGGTCGATTACTCGATGTCAATGCGTTTGCTGCCCGGCGCCGCGAGCTTAGGCACAACAATCGAAAGGATCCCGTCCTTCAAGCTGGCTTTCACATTCTCAGCATCGACTGTCCCACGGGTGAACTTGAATGTGCGTTCGAACTGGCCGGACGAACGCTCGGAGTAGTAGTATGCGGGTGTCTTCTTCTCGACTTGAGGAACCTCCTTTGGTGCTTCAGTAGCGGTGACACTCTCGACCGGTGTCGGCGTCGCTTCGGTCGCGGCAGCGGACTCCACCACCTCAAAATCCTCCTCCACGCTCGCTTTGTGGTAGCTGCCAGCCTCGCTCTCCGCTCCTTGCGTCTGCTCCGGCTGCGGTTTGACCGCGGTATTCGCCTCAGCTGCAGCACGTTCGCTCTGTTCGCGCTGGCTCTCTGTCCGTCCTCGGATACTCAGCGTAGAGTTATCGGTGAACTCGATCTCGACGTTCTTCGACTCCACACCAGGGAGTTCGCCTTTCAGCTCATAATTATCCTTGCTCTCGCGCCACGAGAAGCGCGGGGCGAAGACACGAGGTGCTTGTGCTTTTGCGGCGTGTCGGGATACCGCAGCGAGTTCGTCAAGAAGACGGACGGCTCCTGCGAACTCGTTCTGGACGAGGCGGGGGAAGGCGAGGAAAGACATGTTGGATTGCTTGGGTGTTGGTCGTGCGGTGCAGAGTCGGTAGACTTGGGGCTGCTGGTTGTGGATGCGGATGACTTGCATAAGGAAGATGTTGTTATTCTTTGTCTAGTGATGAGGCTCAAGGTATGGGCAGCGACGGGGTTTTATACAGTGTTTCGGTGGCGTCAGTAGCCTCTGGTATGTTCGACGACATTACGAGTACAGTCTGGTTACTGCTGGTGCCTTCGTGGGCTTACGAGTATGCTCTGCCTGCTGAAGGCGAGTGGAAATGTTGTATAAGCAGTCGAAGGTTGTATAAGCAATAGAAGATTCCCGAATAGGAAGGAACCTTCGAACATCTAAGCTGGTCACGTGATACAACCTTCAAGCCCATTCTGGTTCGAGAAACATGACCATTCAGGAAGAGAAGAAACAACGGGTAAAGTGGAGCCCTCTAGCCCCCGGAGACTGCTTCTTGTGGTCGGCGAAAGTCGTGAGATCTGTCTACACGGTCCTACCGCATCACGGATGGAAGAACGACCACTTATAACCGCTGGAGCTTACACTCTGTTGAAGCGAGACCCTCAGATCGCTTTCTGGGGTCCAGCGACCAATGAGTAAAGACTCACGTGGGAATCAGGTGGACTGGAGCTTATGAGAGAAGCAGGAAACTGAGAAACGGTCCCTGCTGCGTGGAGACTTTGTCATTGGCCGTGAATCGTTTCAGACCGCGACTATTCCGATTCGCCCAACAGTACCCCCGGTGAAGCCAAACGAGATAGCCTTCACGGCCCTGCTTGCATGGATGATGGCGTCGTCCTGCCGGTAGTCGACTGCGAACGATGTGCACTACTGCACTCGCTGCATGCGGGCGACCGCGTTGGCGGCAACAATGCAAGGTACCCGAGCACAGGCCAGGTTGGAGATGCTGCTTGTTTTGACGTCGTCTGCTCATTCTGGAGAGATCGTACACCTTTGTACGCCGTATAAGAGTCGTCATTCGAAATCGTGACCGTCGTAACACAAGCTCGATCCGGACGCCGTTTTGTACAAGTCGCTCAATTGTTTGGATGCGTTCAGTAGTCATCCGCCGCAGGGTACCGCTCTCTCGCAGCTCGGTATTGCTCGGGGTACTTTTGCGCTGCACGACCATTTAATGCTCTGGAGGAAGTCAGCAGGTGCAAAATTCCTCACTTCGTCAATTTGACTTACTGTACTTTCTTCTGCGTCCACTCCAAATCCCGCTGAACATCTCTTGCGGCTTTCATGCCCTCGGAGAAGTTCGCTCTCGTCTTCGCCAGTCGTGCTCTCGCTTGCGCCTGCAAGGCAAGCAGTTCTCGGTTCTTTGCATTGAGCTCGCCCGACCTGCAGTGTATCAGCATTGGCTTGTCGCGAATGGCTTGGTCTCACTCTCGCATTTCCCTGAGAACATGACAGTGGGTAGACTTACATCTGCGCCTGTTTGACCATATTCCGATCCAGCGGAACCGGATTGTACGCCTGCGAGAGGCGATCATTCATGTAATCCAGCAGATCCACGCTGGTCGCTCCTCCTGAGGAGGAGTCGTACTCGCTGCCAGCGTACTGGCTGGAAGCGCTGGAGTAGAGGCCGGCCCCTGATGTAGAGACACTTTCTGGTCGTTCTGGCGGCGACACCGAGTACTGGCTGTAGCCGGAAGACGTTCTGTTGTGTCTGGCCTGCTGTTGCGGCTGCTTGCCAGGCACATTGACTGGCAGGGCGCCCGTAGGCTGATACTGGTAGTATGAAGTAGACATAGTAATGATGTTCTGGGATGGGAAGGGTAAGAAGCTTGGGCAAGATGTGGTAGTACTTGGGCAGCAGAAGATCTTCTCTGAAGTAGTATGTTGGGAAGAGGACGAAGGAGCTCCTCCATCGTTGTACTACCTTTTATACCTGCGCCGACAAGTAGTCCTGCCGACTCCGCAGACATGAGCACACCATCAGCTATGCGTGTCTGGTTAGCACAAGCTGATAGGCAAGGATAGTGCAGGGTAGACGGTGGCATATGACCGCTGGCACCCGCTCTGGAGCAGGAAAGGCCATTGAGCAGGCATGCGAGAATCGACATATCGCCGATTCCTCCGGCACGGCAAAGTCTAGAAAGACGGATCAGCTCGCCATTGGTCTCTTCACAGAGCTAGATATTAGCTGCATGGTCCGTATCAGCAGCTGAGCTGCCGTTTGTGCGGCATTGGTGGGTCTTCGTGCGGAAATGCTGAGGATTTTGCTTGCCCGGGGAGGATTTTGATACTGCAGGGTACGCAGCCGCTGCCTGCACGCTGCACGCTATGTGTCCGCTCTACCCTCATCAGGACAGACAAGACGAGAGTGCAGGAGGGCTTGCCAGGGTTACCTTGTCCATGCTATGGTGGAGCTGCAGTCGGGAAGTCAATTGTCAGCTGCTGGTCGAGACCGGGGTGAAAACGAGAATGGGCGCGGTTCGGCGGCGACAACACTTGGTTTAGGCATGGGGTGCAACGAGTGCGTCACAGAAGACGGGCGTCAAACGCCATGCAGCTGTCAAAGCATCTGCCATGTGCGTAGACGCCGGTACCCAAACGGTCTGCTGTGTAACGAAAGAAGAGGTGCGGTCGTGGGGCACGGGCCTTAGCCGACTTGCCTCAGGCTTTACATAAATTTCGAGAGATAGAGAAGGCTTCTAGAATCGTGTTTCATATAGCGTTTAATCACCATCTCCAAGACGCAGGCAATAGCGTTGCTGGTACAGCCAGCTGTTACTGGTCATTTCAGTATAGTCGAGAACACAAATCCTCCTCCGAAGGACGGAATTCCTCGCCCTCACCACTTCTACCGTACTTGGGTTGGGCAGCAATGCGAACGAGAGATACGTGGCATATGATTCTACCACTTAGTCTATCAAGTACCTTACACAGACGTCCCATGTGCGTCCGCAATCGTCTCGGCCATGACCTGTGAAATGTGAGTTAGCAGAGTTCTCGAAAATCAAAACCAGTGGTCTCATGGCCACCAGCCAGACTACATGAGCATCGAAAGAATTTGGAAGCTCGAGAGGCGGCGCTTCAGCCAGGTCGACTCGAGTCGCTTTTGAAGCGTCCGAAATCGTCAAGCTGGCCGATGCGCCACCTCTCAAGCGTCCAAACAACCTCTGAATACCCACAAAGCGCTCACTGGCACCAGATCCGACGGCGGAGAACTGGCAAAACTCACCTCAGCGAACCTCCCAGCTCGATCTGGGTCCTGCATAGCCGTCTGTATGCCTAGTAGCACTTGCGAAACTCCCACTCCAATATCTCGGCTTTCGGTGGTGCTCTCGATGTCGCCAATGGCTCTTGATATACCCTCAGGGTCGAAAGCACCAGATTCTTGCATTATATGTGCGAGCTCTTGTTGCGTACGCACGTTAGGGATCGCAATTTGAGCCTTGAAAACGAGCTGAAGCTGGTGCATGACCGTTCTCTCGGAAGTGGTAGCCAATATGAGCAGAGGTCGTCCTTTGGGTGGCTTGTTGTCCATGAGGCCTTTGATGGCGGCTAGTACGGCTGAGCTAAATCGAGGGCCTACCGGTACCCAGTCGACGATAAGCTCAATGTTGTCGAGGACAAGGACGTTTAGTGGCGATTTGTAGGCGTCGGTGAAGGCCTTTTGGAGATGCTGGATCTTCTGAATCTCGTTCATCCCGACCATATCGACCGGACGCACCAGACGGCAGAACGGAAACTCCGAGTCCATGGCGATACGTGCGGCCAGGGCGGTCTTGCCAGACCCATGAGGGCCATGTAGCAGCACGGAGAGGAGAGGCGTCGTACCCGAGCGGACTTGTTCAACGAAGAGACGGCCATTCTTGAGGATCTTATCGACATGAGGGCTGAATCGGATTATACCGCCTTCAACGCAGCGGTCGAGGTCTTCTTCGCTGACGCCTGAACCAGGGTCAGCAGTATTCTCGAATTTCGGATCGAGTCCGCAAAGGTCGCAGAGCAACGTTGAATATGCGATTGTATCTCGGAGAACGTACCAAATAGCGGGTGCACCTCCTCCAGAGCTCGAACGAAGTCTTCCATACGAATCTGCATGTCCACGACGTCGTCGGTTAGGGCGGCCACGGTGCCTGAACGATTGTTAGCTCTCGAACTTTCGATCGACCCGAGAAAATCGACAGAGCGCTGCTCGGTGTGCGATCCTGACTCTGAGAACCATGATTTGACTTACCACCCTTGACGTGTCGCTGCAAGGCAAAGCTAGTAGCCGACCTTATGAGACCCTGTATTTCCGCCCCTGAGAAGTTCCTTGTATCCCTCGCCAGCTCCTCAAGATTCACATCCGCCGCCAATCGTCCGTTCTCGCGCGCTTTCGCCGTGTGAATCTTCAGAATCTGCGCCCGACCGTGCTCATCTGGTAAGCTAATTTCCATATGAACTTCGAGACGACCCGGCCGTAGCAATGCCTCATCTATCATATCCTTCCGATTCGTCATGCCAATGAGGAGGATGTTGTTGAGCTGATCCACGCCATCGAGCTTCGAGAGTAGCTGGTTGACCACACTGTCGCCCACACCTGTGCCGCCACCTGCGCCAGAGCCACGCTGCTTGCATACAGCGTCGAGTTCGTCGAAAATGATGATGTGGAGCCCGGATTCGTCGCCCTTTTCCTTTTGTTCCTTCTCTGCGTCCGCAAAGAGCTTGCGAATGTTCTCTTCTGACTGTCCGACATATTTGTTCAGTACTTCAGGCCCGTTGATTACTTTGGGCTCGCGAGCGTTGAGCATCTTGCCTAAATTCTGAATTAGCAGAACTCTCCAAAATCGGAACAATCCCATGAGGTCAGTCTCATGACCCTGAGAGAAATCGTTCCGTTCGCGGAGAACGCTGTTTCGACTTACCAATTTGCCTCGCAATGAGCGTTTTGCCGGTTCCAGGCGGTCCAAATAGCAGTATACCACGAACATGCTGAATGCCAACTTTCTCCGCCAGACCAGGAGGGAATATACGAGACGCAAACGCTCTGCGGAAAATGTCGCTAAACTCC
>JAABUW010005169.1_pt1 | contig 17177 bp, 26 predicted proteins | sample 5560081 | NCBI WGS metagenome assembly JAABUW01 (sample SAMN10711882, study PRJNA513363) | rock metagenome | isolation source: Antarctica rocks | place: Antarctica: Victoria Land, Knobhead sud | reverse complement strand
GGGCTGAGTATTAAGCTACCGAGGAGCAACGGTCAGGCCCGTCGTCCATCAGCGTTGGCGCCCGCTCTTGAATAACCCTGGATGACTGGATCTGCCAATCTGGAGGTGGGGTCGATCTGGGGCTGAGCTCCTTCGCGCGAGTGGCGCTCATGATTCGTCCGAGTTCCCGAAGGTAAACATGTTTCTCGACATATAGTCTGAGGCTGCCTACTTTCATCTCTCGACTACAACTCGACTCAGAGTGGCCCTTGGTTAACGACACTTTCCTTGATCATATCCCTATTCCTTCACCATCACCGCAACCAAGGGCTGCTTTTCAGCGAGCTGCTCGAGATCATCGCTGTGCAGGGCAGCCATTCGCCATCATGGCTTCCCACGCACCTCGAGCGTTGCTTGAGTTATTTACAGTGACAGCACTGCTATCTTGCTTGAGCAACGTCGCTGCTTCCCCCGATGCTTCCCCCAAGGTCTTCGGCATGGACTTCCACAAACGAGTACATCAAAACACTCCATTGAGAAACCTACAAAAACGGCAAAAAACGGTGTCCATAGATATCAACAACGCCAACATTGCGTAAGCAGTGATTGCACGCAAAGGCTCCGGACGAGGCTGACCGCTGCTGTTCAGATACCTCATTAACATGACCGTTGGCACCCCACCTCAATCGTTGAGTCTCCTATTGGACACCGGTAGCAGTGACATCTGGATACCCTCCGTCGACTCCGATGCTTGTACACAGTCGCCAGATATCTGCACCGCCTTGGGCTCCTTCAACTATAACAAGTCCTCCACCTTTGTCGATGTCCAGCAGAACGGATTCCAAATCTCGTATGAGGACAACAGTGCAGTCACTGGAGACTATATGAACGACACTCTGACGATTGGAAAGACATCAATTCAGAACATGACGATGGGTCTTGCATTCCAAGCTAGCCGGCCTTTGGGCATCATGGGAATAGGCTACGTCGCCGATGAATCCATTGCATCTACCGACCCTAACCTCGAATACCCAAACATCATCGCCCAGTTGAAGGACCATGGTTATATCAACACTTTGGCGTACAGCCTGTGGCTGAATGATCTACGTTAGTTAACTCCTATTAGACATGAAGGCCACCTGCTGACGCCTACAAGATTCCTTGACAGGTTCCATCCTATTCGGCGGCATTGACACTGCCAAATATCACGGCAAGCTTATCGTGCTTCCTGTGCAAAAGTCAGTCAACGATACATATATCGACTTTACTGTGGCGCTCTCATCCGTGTCTTTGACCGACGCCGCCGGCAAGGTTGCATTCTCACAGACCAACCTGGCTCTACCTGTGATTCTTGACTCCGGGACAACGGAGACGTATCTCCCAGACAGTGTGATTGAGCCAATCATTAGCGGAGCTGGCGCGATCAACGACCCCAACTTCGGTCTAATCGTCCCTTGCTCCCTTAGCTCGTCCCCAGCGAACTTTAGCTTCGGATTTGGCGGTACTGGTGGGCCATCCATCGATGTTCCTTTTGGAGAGTTTGTGACTCCAATATTCTTGCCAGATGGTAGTCAGCCTATCTTTAGGAAGTCAAAACAACCTATCTGCAGCTTCGGTTTGATGTCCTCTGGGACGGGTCCCATCCTTTTTGGAGATACCTTCTTGCGGTCAGCCTACGTCGTTTATGACTTGACCAACAATCAAATCGGAATGGCGCAGACAAATTTCAATGCATCTTCATCCAATGTGGTGGAGATCTCCGGCACCGACATTCCGAGCGCTGCTGCTACTGCAACTGGCATTGCCGTCACTCAGACATATTCGGGTCACCCCCAGGAAACCAATGCTGCAACAAAGGCTGGAGGAGCGCAAGCCACTGGCACACAAGGATCACCCACTTTCAACCTTGGTGCTGGAGCTACTAGCGGTAGTGGTAAACAGGGAGCTGCTGTTACCTTGGGAGCTCCTAGGATCGAGGCCGTCACCATAGTCACGGGTATGGTGTGTCTCATCTCGTTGGTCTTTGGAAGCTCTATGGTCCTCATGATATGAGCGATGACTTCATCGGCCCCACCCTTTACGAATTGATTGCATATTCACAGCGTTAGGTTTTGGTATATATGAGTCTTCACGCCGAATTAACGTATATTTGTCCTACGCTCTGCATTCCTCGTCGCTTTTCGGCATATTGTAAGCAAGCAACCTATGGCTTTGATTCGAGGTTTTCCCTCCAGAAGAAACCTTGATCTCTTCCCAAGTGTTTTGCGGGCCTTACGCATTTCCTCTCATCAAAACCAACAGCGTCGCTGTCGCCATTCTTGATGTCAAAACTTGCACATATAGCAATCTTCTGGAAGGAGCGGTCACTATGTGCTGCACATAGACTCCAGCTAGCTCCTTCCACTTGCCAGACTTGACAGACTCATAGATTCTTGATCCCTCGCCTCTTCGTCTTCTTCCTAGTTCTAACTCCAAAATAATCCTACGGCATCTCCATTCTCTACCTCGAAAACCTGTCTTTCCTCGAGCCACTTTCTTTTGGTACTTCGCAAGGATGAAATTGATCTCCATCTTGGCAGCGTCTTTATCACTGAGCGTCACCGTAGCATTGGAAAGTAGCAAGGGCGCCTCTAACGCTACAACCGGGGATGGCTTCGTTCTCAATTTTGCTTTGACTCTCGAGTATTTGCAACGGGCGTTTTACGCAGGGGGTCTTGCCAGCTTCAATCAGACTGATTTTGTGACCGCTGGCTTCAATGATCCCTTCTACGACAACTTGCAACAAATCTACTCGGACGAACAAAGCCATGCTGTCTTGCTACAGAACGTTCTCCTTGCTGCAGGTATCCAAGCTACGACTTCCCTACAATACGACTTTCCCTACGTTGATATATCATCATTCGTCGCCCTCGCTAGAGTTATCGGAGGTGTCAGTGTCTCGGCGTAAGTGCTTCTGGTGGTATCATTTTTGGTGCATTGCTGATTCTCATAGCTATCTCGGCTCTTTAACTTCCACTGACGACAAAGACTATCTGACAGCTCTCAGCTCCATCCTCGCCAACGAAGCTCGGCACACTTCGTACCTTCGTGCTAGTCTGGCTGAGGCACCTTTTCCGAGTCCATACGATACACCGCTAGATTTTGTAAGATCAATACTAAGCTGAATCTGTTTTCTCGTTCGCTGAAACATGATGGCCATAGAATGAAACACACTCAATCGCCGTTTCGTTCATCAAAGACTTCGACAAGGCCCCTGTCAAGCTTCCAGTCATTCCCTTCGCCAACCTGACGCTAGCGTGCACTCCGTATTACTATGAGTGAGCAATGCAAACATGGTAGACGATGCCTGAAGCTGATTTATTCTCAGAGCTGGTCGATCATCCATCACATTTCCAAATGCATTTCTGAGTGCACAACAATTCGGTATCACCAAGGACACGACTGTTTATGCTGTGTTTCTCTCCGGCTTGATGAAGGTCTGCTAGTAGTAACTCTAAAGTCCGTGCTCTGGGGCTGACACGTCTCAGTTGCCTGTCCAAGTGCAACTGACAGCTGGAAGCAATGATTATCAAGTCAGCCGTATCCCAGTCGGTGTTCAAGGTCAGAGCTATGTTGTGCTATCGACTTCAAACGTGCTCTTCTCAGATCAAAACATTATTGCTGGACCAGCCATACTTGAGGTATGCCATGGACAGCGGCGACATCATAATCCTCTATAAATTCGTGTTGACAATGTTCTAGGTTTATCCCAAAGGCTTGATCCCTTCGACGGCGCATCCGGCTTGCATAGTACCTAGCTTAGGGCTGTGAGGTTGGAAGGATCACGTTTCCTCGGCGTAAGAGTGCAGCGGTGGGCGAGGATGATGAAATAGATGTCGAAGTAGCCGGAACTATACTGCAAGAGATGTAGATATACATGACCCTAAAGCGAACAACTTACCGTACATCGTCAATCTACTAATCAGGCTAAAGCAAAAGTACGTTAGTAAGCGCCAAGAAATTGGTGATCGATCTCTAGATCCCTCAAGACCCTGTTCGTATTCCTCCAGTCCCCTTCACATCACATCCTCTAGGATGATAGCCTCCGCTATTCAACCCATGGGCTGGCTAGGGTCCGCTGATTGTGTATGAGGGATATACATGGAAAGAATTGAAGGGAAATCATGAGAAGCATGGGAAAAAGCTGGTCGATACCGTCTGATGCAGTGTATACAAGTCTTGCTTTGTCAATTACCGAACACTGACACCGTCATCTTCATTGTGCAGAGGAAGGGTACAATACAGCCGCTGACAGTCAGCACTTGAGTTGGAGAATGTGAACATGGAGCATAGGTGGTGTCGATACTTCTTTGGGTGGCAGGAGATGAGACGAATGGCGTGCTCTGGACTATCGTTGTTTGGGCCATGATGTGCTTAGACGTCGATGATGCCTGTGTGGCAAAGCGCGAGGATGGGAATGTTCTGCCCGAATGAACCTAAGAAACTGGCCCATGCCCTATCCACTACGTTATTTAAGGGCTACTGAGCTGATGTGGGCGGTGGGATTCTTGGCAATACGCCCGACAATGGCTCCCTGAAAGAGGTTCGAGACTCGTTGAAAATGATCGGAACGGACCTACTCGAAGTATTCAAGAGAATGGCCGACTATAGCAACCCCGATAGAGAAGCAATTTCGGGCAGCGGAGATACATCACAACGCTGTGGGTGGAGCAGTAAGATGCGGTTGGACCACCGGAAGGTTAGGGTCCCGCCTTACTTTGAACAAAGGATGAAGCGGAAGGGTGGCATGAGGAATCGAAAGAGGACGAGGCCAAGCGAACGGAGGGACTCATGCCCTGGTTGGAGAAGTTGGGGCCAAACAAATGCCTACACACCCCAGATATCGCAGATGCTATATGCATTGCAGACATCCATTGATGTTCGGCCCTGACTTTATTCTCCTAAGTGGTGCTGAACCCTCCCTTCCCACCACGCTTCGTTGCTTCAAGGGCTAGCTCCTCCAGTACTTCAACCCCAGCAATCCAAGTGCGTTCGCTGCTCTCAGTCACCGCTACTTGCTGCGATATAGCTCTGATCTCAGGGGCAACACTTCCAATCCCTTCGACCTCATTCACGGATGACCTCAGCATATCTCTTAGAATCAAAGGGAGCTGCTCAGCCCCACAAATTTTGCCAACACAATTGACTGACTGCATGTACCGGGCTTTATTCTTTCCAGGACTGCTTGTTCGGTACATAGAGGCTTGGTAAGCTGGTGTACAAGTCAGGATACTTCTACAATTTCTGATGGATACCAACGTACTGTTTCCATCCTCGATCTTTGTCGCTTTCTGGGTCCAGTCGCTCATCCATGAAAGCTTGTACCATGGACCGGGTCCGTAAATGACGACGCTAGCCTGGGAATCCACCGGCCAGGATAGCGAAGGTATGCCAGATGGTGATATTACAAGATTGATTGGTACGACGTCGACCTGGTACAACTCTTCACGCATGTTACCTGCAATACCTTCAGTTTGCTTGATGGTCAAAGCAGAATGTGGAGCTTACGTTGAACATGATTGTGTCGGTCATTATCGTTCATCTTCACGTATATCTCTTCTTCACTTGTCTTCCACTCATAATTTGCGTACAGAAGTCTCGGAACAATACTTTTCATCACGACTGGCTGATGTTGATTCTGAAGGATCCTGGGAGGCTGTCTTGACTCTGGGAGATAGTAGAATCTACCTCTGCGGGAACGGGCAGCTGCATCGTTTAGAGCAAGTACAGTAAAAGCTTCTTTGTCCTGAGTTGGGTGGGGAACTCTGTCTGTTGACGCCTTGATTCGGTCCTGCATTTCTGTCATAATTGGCCTATTGAAGAATAGCCTCAGTAGTGACCTGGTTGGATGGTGGCTGGTGTTTCCGTTTATGCAGGCGTACGCTGAAGCGCATGGGTCGCTCTTTATATCAGTGAGTGCTTGGTGTTGTACAGGCGTGTTTACGCACGTAGCAAAGAGGGGAAGGGGCGCATGACTGTTAAGATATCACTTCAACGTCTAGCAACGACCATGATTGGTGATGACTTAGCAAAGATCTTGGCGATGGTAGTAGATGGACAAATTGAATGCTACAATGGGTGCTGATATAGGGGTAGAAGCCACGCTAGCGTCGTTGCGTCAGACCTTATCAAGTGAAGTAGACTGGGACCTCACTTTCCAGGCCGTAGATGCGAACTCACTGCCACGTCACTCATTAGCAAAGACAGGCATCAAAATCATCTGGACTGTCGAGATGGAGCGGCGAGATGGAAAGAATCCGTTCGATGCTGCAACGTACACTTCGCCAGCAACGATAAAGTCGATGGTTGAATTGAGAGCATTCTGCGCTGCCTTTTTCGAAGAGCACGTACGAGACCATTCGCCGACAAGTGATCAGAAGCTGCTCAATGAATTCATCAGTCTGATATGTCACTCCAATTTACTCTTCGCACGGGCGCGAGCAGTCATTCCAGAGCTTCAACTTCAGTCTTCCAAGAACAACACAGTGCACGAAAACCCCAACGTCCACCGAGTGTTGCAGTTGACCAAAGACCTTCGTGGCTCGCCCGACTCCATTTGGGATCATCTCATTGAAGAGTCTGCCTGGACGAGATTGGCAAAGGACGGGCACGAACAGTACAAACAAGAGACTCAACGCAACGCAAAAGACATGAAAGAGAACCGAGCTGACAATTCTGACTCTCCCTTGTGTTCGGGTATGTAACCAATCCTCTTCGAATTTGAAAGTCTCGTCGCTGAAACTCAGCCTTGCCAGCTACTCCAGCTTCAATGGTGACGACTGGATTCCCAGAACATAAGGAGCAAACCGCTGGACCGGTTTCTCCCTTGCGCTTGAGTATGCCACCTGGTGATATCTGGCACTCATGTTGCTCATAGCTGATCTCCCTTTTTTCTAGGCATTCCTACTTCCATAGAACCCATGGAAGCCAAGAATGCAACAAGTGAGTTAATTGTGCAAGCGTCTGATCCAGCAGATAACTGATCACATATCCCCTTAGACATCACGGCCGCACCTAAAGCCATGCAGGTGCCTGACAGTAACAGGCTTCATGATCTCCCAGGTAAGTGCGCAGATATCGTACAGCTCACACGACCGAGGAGCTAATACTCAGCGTTGTTAGTCAAATCGCCAGTAGCTGAAGCAGGCCAGAAATTGAGATCCATCAGGCTTGAGAACATTCCCACGTTCATCCCGCGCACTCAGATGAACAACGATTGCGATCTCGTGTGGTCTCCCACCTCTGGTACAAGACAACGCAAGCTAGAAGAAAAGACTGAGAGCCAGACGCGCGACGAAGCAGTGCCTGCAAAGTTTGGCCAAGAGATTTTCGGGGATGTTTCCAATCTCTTCAAACCGCAACCAATCCTTTCGAGCACCAAGGCCGATACTCTCGAACATAAACATGGTCGGGGCCTTTCCACTTCAGTCGTTGCCAGGAATGAACCGGATCACAGCCCGATCTCGCCCCTAGCGTCAGCTGCTTCGCCTTCCGCTCGACCATGGAGCACGACTCTCTCTAGTCAACACGTACGCAACAATTCTGATGTGAATCCGCTTCCAGATTCCAAATCAAATTCTACGGGGCTCACACCTGAAATGGATTGGCAGCTCCATCAGCCAGGAATCGCAGATAAACATGAAAACGGGTCATTGTACCCAAACTTTAGCAATCTTCGACACCCTGTCAACCGCGCTCCTGGTATCATTGGTGCTGGGCCGGTCTCTGCTCCACCTCGCATCTCAACCTTTGGCGATTCACGCGACGCTGGCCATGGGATCTATGGAGGGCCAGAAGATATATCCTATGACTTCCAGGCACGTAATGGTCAGTATGGTGCAGTGGGAAGCCCTCTCTTTCAACCCCAACCAGGCCAAGTGCCTTATGCCGAAGCAAGAAGTGCCCCACTCCCCCCCCATCCAGGTCAGCCATCATACTCTGATGTGCGACATCCCCCGTTCAAGCCGTGGCATGCTCAGGAGCATCACAGCAGGTCAAGACGTCATCATCAGTCTCGCCGTGAGGGACAAAACTCCTTCGTCGCCTATCCTGAGCAACAGTCATTCGACGTCAGCCAAAGCATCTGGGACCCTCAAATGGCAAACTCCGTTGACCAAATGCAGCGAACGTCCTCCGGAGTGCCAGCAGGTGAGTCACTCACTGTCCCGCCCCCCGGTTCCATGCACCCTGTCGACTACTGGAACATGCTCTATCAACGCGAGATCGATATCCACACGCGTCTCGCCAGCGCCTGTATGCCAATGACAGACGTCCAGCGCGATTACGTCGCTCGTTTAGGGGAAGCCCGCATCGCGACTGTTGCCTCTAAGATGCCATTGCGTGGCCAGATGGGGCCAATTGAGTGGCTCGATGTACTGGCGAGAGAATTGGACGGGCTTCATCTCCCTGGAGCAATGCCACTAACTTCAGTCATCGTTGATCGGAAGAAGGACTATGAAAGGGCTGTTAAGAGGGAGATTGAGCTGGTGGAAAATGAAATGGGGGTATTCAATGAGATCAGCGATGCAACAAGTTAAGCTACGTCCCACCGGAAACGACTTTTCGACTTGAATGCATCTTCAGCGAGACAGGAGCTGCAAGATCAGCATCAATAATGGCATTGCGGCTCAGGATACATAAGGGTCTCTTTCTATGCTCCGTGGCTCCTTGCATATACGTTCTGGCGGCTGACAGAACAGAGATGATAGACCAGCGCAGCCCTTCATATTTTACTGGTGCTCACTCAGCCAACGCAATAATTTCGACGAAGTGTATAATTAGAATTGCTCAATAGTGTTCCTTAGACAAATGTTATAGATACATAGTCTAATAAGAATCCAATGCTGATTCTCTCGGACAAATCATCAATAGAGGATATAGGAGGCGTGGGAGGATCATGTTCTTGGCAAATCCTTGGCGTAATCTTATCGATAACATAAGGCTGAATCGTGAGACGAAATCTTTGAGTCACGACGAAACGACAAGGTTCTGCAATCTACAAAATGAATACAACGAACAGTCCTCATTTCCCCAGAAGGAAATGTGGTGTGCTTGGGTGCACAGGCTCTGTGGGACAGAGGTTCATACTCCTGTTGGCGCAGCATCCCCATTTCGATCTCCATGTCGTGGGAGCCTCAGAGAACTCGGCTGGGAAGAAGTATAAGGTATGTTGGCTTGCAATTCTTAAGGGAGAAACACAGCTAATGACCGGAAGGATGCGGTGCAATGGAAGCAGGCGATCACTTTGCCCAAAGCTTATGGGGAGCTTGAAGTGCAAGAATGCAAGCCGGAACTGTTCAAGGGCTGCGATATTATTTTCAGTGGACTTGACTCCGGTGTCGCTAAGCAAAGGGAAATGGAGTTTCTAAAGGCCGACTTCGCTGTCTTCTCGAATGCAAAGGACTATCGTCAAGACGTGAAGTCCCTCGCTCCCAATCACGATTCCTCGGCTCGAGCTGATTTGGTTTCCAGCCTATCGTTCCTCTAGTCGTACCCACTGTCAATCTGTCTCACTTCGATGTTATACCACATCAACAGCAGCAGCACGGGCTTAGCAAGGGGTTTCTGGTTTGCAACTCAAATTGCGCTGTCATTGGCCTTGTCATACCGTTTGCCGCGCTAGAGGCAGCGTTCGGGCCCATTGACATTGTTAGCGTTGTCACAGAACAAGCCCTTTCTGGTGCCGGCCACTCTGGAGTAAGCGCAATGGATATCAAAGATAGCGTGATACCGTACATAAGTGGGGAAGAGGAGAAAATGCAGCCCGAGACAAGCAAAATACTTGGAGGCGTGAACAAGGAGAAGACGGGCTTCGTCAAACGTACGGATCTAAAGGTCTCGGCTACTTGCACTCGGGTTGATGTTACGGACGGCCATATGGCTTTCGTGTCGTTGAGGTTTTCGAAGAGACCGCCGCCTTCGGCGGAGCAGGTCAAGAAGGCAATGAGGGAGTACATATCGGACGCGCAGCGGTTGGGCTGTCCTTCAGCCCCAGAGAGAGCTATCACTGTTATGGAGGAGCCTAATCGGCCTCAGCCACGGCTTGACCGGGATACTGATCGAGGATACTCGGTCAGCGTTGGCAGAATACGAGAAGACCCCAGCGGCGTCTTTGATCTTATGTTTGCTGCTCTAAGTCACAACAGTGAGTCAGCCCCTGATTTCCTATTTCAAATCTAACTGTGGTAGCTATTCTCGGTGCTGCTGGCTCTTCCACACTCAATGCAGAGGCCGCAGTCCTCAGGGGGCTGGTATAGGTCTCGGGAGTACAGAAGAGACTTTTTGCAATCTTAACGGCGTCTGGGATACCCATCAAAATTCATCATGACGCCTTCAGTATCACATCTGGACAATTACTTGGTCGTACCAATGATCTACATTGCAAGCATCTGCTAGAATGAAAAGGTCTTGACGCCATAATTCCCCGCTGTCCATCTAGAAAATATCTAAAAGCATATATCGATCCCTTGCCGCAACCGAGGCCCTCATTTCCGGTGATATGGCAGAGTTCGAAGGTGACCGGCCCCTAATTGATAGTTGAAGACGCCTCACCTCACCTCACCTCACCGCTTTTGTTTAATGTCACAGTCGCCATCTCAAGTGCCTAAAGGATGCCCTCCTAATTCTGAAAGCCAGACTTGAGACAACGCGCAAAATAGGTCTCTGAAGACGTCTTCTTAACGAAAGATGTGTGAAGGCTATCTGTATGTTATAGTGGCGGAGAACCCAACTGACCATCGCTATCCTGAAAATACTTTTTGGAAGCCAATTTCTGAATCAGACTTTCAGGTGAAGAATCGATTGGTAGTATCACCAAAAGCTCCGGTGCAGGAGTGAAGTCTTGCTGGCGGCATATACGGCAAGCACGGCGCTAAAGCTAGAGGAGTGCGGTAAACAAAATCTGCAATCTTTCCTTTCCATTCCATCATCACCCACCTTCGTTACAACACACACCTCCAAGATTGCACAGGCATCTTCATATCGAAGATACTCGGGTGATAGAGATCAGAGCAATGTGAGTAATGGCGTCCTTTGAAATGCCATGCAAGTATTTTATCTGACCTCACGTCACCTACTTCACTAGCCGTCTCGACCTTTCTTACTTACCATTCATCCCAGCCACACCCATCAAAGCAACATTCAAGGAGAAGACGTGAGTACTCTTGCACCGCTGATACCATATCTGCATCCTCGTCTCAAGAGCCCTGTGATAGCTGACAACTCCCAGAGATAGCACAGAAGCCAAGATGAGCGGCTGGGACAATGATAGTAAGCTGAACAACTTTTAGCCTTCAGCTCTCATGGACTGCGACTTTGCTTTCTTCGCACAGAGTCATGATCATCGAGTCGACCTGCCAACGAGAATTTCTTCACAATTTTGCTGACACGGCTCATCACAGCTACCGGTGGCGGCGAGTGGAACGGCGGAGGAGCCAAGGTAGATGATGGCTGGAACGATGGTGGCAACGCTGTTGGACTTGGTGACGATGGCGCCGATGCTGGTGGGATTCATAAAGCTACGAACGGTACCGCCACGAACGGTGGTGACTTCACATGCCGTCGGTCAGTATTGCGACATTCTCTACATGCTCTTCGCCAGTGCTGACTGCTATGGTAGTTGTGGTGAGTCTGGCCACATAGCTCGTCAGTGTCCATCAGCTCCCGAGGGATCGGGCAATGACGGAAAGTGCTTCAACTGCGGCGGAGAAGGGTGAGCGCCGGCTCTCATACTGCCTCGATCTCCTAGCTGACCCCATCCAGTCACTCCAAAGCTGATTGCCCTAATCCACGTGTATTTACGGGTACCTGCCGCCTCTGTGACAAGCAGGGTCATCCTGCCGCGCTCTGCCCCGACAAGCCGGCTCCAAGATGTTTCAATTGCAAAGAAGAAGGTCGGCTCGTGCGACTCTCATATGAGCCTCAGTGACTGACTACCGCAGGTCATGAAACCTCTGCATGTACTTCCAAGCGTCTCATGGATAAGTCCGACCTACCTGAGATGGACGCAGAGGCGGCATGGGACATGCTTCAGAAGGCCGATAAGGACCGTGACCTGGATGACTTCCGTACAGTGAGTACGCTCGCATACTTTGCGTCTCTGACAGGCTGACCTTCCTGTCCAGGCTTTTCAGATCTACAGCAAGGCTTCTCCCGAAGCCACTTACGAAGAGCTCGAGCATGCCTTTCGCAACAATAATTTCAATGTCTATCTAATCGCTACTGTGAGTCTTGCGGCCAAACTCTCCTACCATGCATCTTTCTATGATCGGGATCCCGCCCTGTTACGTCTTGTTTTGTCTGGGAACTTGTCCTACCATGTACCTGTTCTGATTCGAACCCCTTCAGGAGAAAGAACTCCCAATAACGCACACCTTTGTAAGCCTCCAAGGTGAGCTGGACAAGAAGTACCAAGTCGGTTTCTACCTGAGCCCAAAACCAAAACGCAAAATACAGGCAGCCGGCTGGCCTGAGAGTCCCGAGGTCAACTCGGAGCGCTTAACAGACGCTGGTGTTCCAATGGAGCGAGGGATCCCTAAGTGCATGCGCTGCAACGGTAAGCAGCCAAACAAGCGATGTACACCGTTATACTTTATTCTTTCTCTAATTTTCTGTAGAGCTCGGCCATACAACTCGCGGTTGTCCGGAGGAGGCTTTCGAGAACCCCGACAAGGTAGAGGTCAAGTGTGTGAACTGCGATGAGGTTGGCCATCGCGCCCGTGATTGCACTCAGGCTAGGCAGGACAGATTTGCCTGCCGCAACTGCAAGTAAGTCCTTCAATGACTCGGCCTGTCTCCAATTGGATCTAATACATCTTATCAAGACAGTCCGGACATAGCGCAGCTGAATGTACCGAGCCACGCTCTGCCGAAGGTGTTGAATGTCGTAAATGCAACGAAGGTACGTCCGCCATGAATGTCAAATGGTAGGAAGATTACCTTTCTCTGACAGGGTGCAGTGGGCCACTTCTCCAAAGATTGCCCGACAGGTGGGGGCAACGCCTGCCGTAACTGTGGTGAAGAAGGTCATGTCAGCAAAGAATGCGACAAGCCCCGCAACCCGGCCACTGTCACTTGCCGCAACTGTGAGCAGATGGGACACTTCAGCAAAGACTGCCCCTTGCCCCGAGATTATAGCAAGGTCAAATGCAGCCATTGCGAACAGAGTATGGTCTTATGCCCTACAGATGTCTCTATACTAACATGCTGTCAGTGGGGCACACCAAAGTTCGTTGCACGCAGCCGGCAAAGGAGGCTGACACAGGCTTTGGCGATGGTTATGGGGCTGGTTCCGGCGGTGGATTTGACTCTGTTCCTGTAGCAGGTGAAGGCGGCGGCGACTGGGCACCCACAGCGACGGACCCTATCGCTGTTGGGGGTGGATCCAGCTGGTAGATGCTGAACTGGGCTTGGGTTTACACCGTGAAGCACACTGATGAGGAAGTATTGCTTTAGTTGAAGGGCGAATTCAATGAGAAGCGATAGGAGAGCCAAGAGAAGTTGGCCGGCCTAAGTAGGCTGTTCCTCACTAGCATCATGATAAAGTAGCTGTCAAGATAGAATCAAGTTATCTGCGGCATTTGTGCCACCTAGACCCTGTCTTTAACTTGGAGATGGCAAAAAGTCGAGCATTTGGCGCCAATGATGGGGCGAGAGTCAATCAGTGCTGGAGAGCTCGGAGAGATACTGGTCCTCCTAGTGTCGATGTGCATCAGCCGTGACACAATCCAGTTTCTGGTTTTCCTTAGGGCTCTCGTTAGGAAGGGTATCGTTCTTTTGAGTGCGGAGCCCGTCGTACGTCGCACCTTCCTCCGCTGGTCCACACGACTCAGCACAAGGCTGGAGGCTCTCCACACATGAATCGCTAGGCCGCAGCAGCAAGCGGTCCCCTTCCCCGCATCTCATCTTCATCCCGCACTGAGAACTTTGATGGGCAGATACTCACGCCACGACGGTCTTTCCATGTCTCAAGATGTACCGGGGAACGACGACGACCGTCCAACAGATCCTCCGAGTGATTACGCGCAAGATGCACAAATCTCTATCAAGCGTGTCATGGTGCGCAGCTGGATGTGCTTCCCATCTGCAAGTGCAGATGATCCGTGCATCAATGCCTACTTCATCCCCGCATCTCTTTCCTGCAGATAAAGGTCTTCTTGTCTCTAGCGGAAAGGCTAGAAGCCGTGCAGCGGAGTGATCTGACTGGACCTCGCCCAATCGTTGATGTACATGTCCATAATACCGCGCATCTACATGACTGGATTCCCCATCTGCAATTCCGCGTCTTGAGCTTATTTTGTCTTCATGTTGATGCTGCAATATAGATATGTCTGGAGGCCTGCGCCCTTCATGTCTTCATCATTACATTGAGTCTCATTTCATCTACGCTGTCGTCGCGTGAATTTTACCTGTTTGCAAGATGTTTGGCAGTTCCCGCTACTTCGGCCTCAAGGGCACGAGGCTCAATGTTGCCATTGGCGTTCTGGCCGGCTTGGACTTCTTGTAAGGTCAGATGGGATATGCGGCATGAATACTTCTGATCGATTGTAGGCTTTTCGGCTATGATCAAGGGGTTATGGGAGGCCTATTGGATTTGCCATCATTCGTACGACAGCTATCACTACCCGAAGAATGCAAGACGGCCAATACTGACTGGTATAGACGAGAGTCTTTCCCGAGATCGATACCACACCTACGACCGCAACAGCACTTGACCTCAATGCTTCTCAAAAAAATCATAGGTCGACCATCCAAGGTTAGCCTGCGCTGTGGTAGATGACAGTCGTGGTCTATGCTAACAAATACTACAGGTATATCAGTCGCATCGTACAACGTTGGATGTTTTTTCGGCGCCATTACCACCATCTTCATTGGGAATCCTTTAGGCCGCCGGAAGACCATCTTCCTCGGCTCGTCCATCATGGTCGTCGGAGCGGCCTTGCAGTGCTCATCTTCTACTCTCGGCCATTTCATCTCGGGGAGACTCGTTACAGGGTTGGACCTTTCAACGGCCGTAAACAAATAGGGATGCTGACAAATCACCAGCTTTGGCAATGGCTTGAATACGTCGACCGTTCCCACATGGCAGTCTGAATGTTCGAGATCTCACAGGCGAGGACAATTAGTCATGATCGAGGTACGCTGGCCGTAACAATGAAGTATTACGTGGCTGACTCTTTAGGGCGCTATGATCACGGGAGGCATTTGCTTTAGCTATTGGCTCGACTTCGGCTTTTCCTTCTTAGACCCAGACACCATTGCGTGGAGGTTTCCCATCGGTTTCCAGATCTTCTTCGCCGTATTAATCCTGCTATTCGTCCTCGAACTTCCAGAATCGCCTAGATGGCTGATCCTCAAGGGCAAAGAAGACGAAGCGATGTCGGTCCTGAGTGCTCTCAGTGATCGTCCAGCTGACGATGTACGCTCGCAAGTGACTAGAGAAAGGCTGGTTGCTGACCTGTTTCCAGCCATACGTCTTTGGCGAATTTACCGCGATCAAAGACACAGTGCTCGAAATGCAACAGGGCGGTTTCCGCGATCTCTTCACCATGGGCCAAGATCGACATCTCCATAGGACGATACTTGCATACAGCAATCAGGTTCTGCAGCAAATTAGCGGTATAAATTTAATTACATACTATGCCGCAACGATATATCAGAATCAGATTGGTCTGGATGGCTTGACGTCACGTGCTCTTGCAGCTGCCAATGGCACAGGTATGGCAGGAATCATGATAGCAGAGTGTGATGGCTAATCGCCTACGTTCTAGAATACTTTTTAGCATCTTGGATTGCGGTTTTCACCATCGAGAAATATGGTCGTCGTCAGCTGTAAGACGCTTGGTAATTGCTTGTTGGCTTCCACTAACGAATGGTAGTATGCTTTTTGGCGCAGCTGGCCAATCATTCTCAATGATCATCCTTGCGGTCATGGTACGTCCCATTGCGAAAACTGTACTGCTACTTGTCTAAAACCGGTGCAGGATAAATTAGGCGGCAAAGGGCCTGGGATTGTAGCGGCTTTATTCCTCTTCCTTTTCAATACCTTCTTCGCCGTTGGCTGGCTTGGCATGACCTGGCTATACCCAGCCGAGATCGTGCCTCTACGCATTCGGGCTCCCGCCAATGCTCTGGCGACTTCTGCAAATTGGGTATGATGACCGTCTTCGCTACCCTTGCCCGTATGCTAATCACTTCAAGGCATTCAACTTCATGGTCGTAATGATCACGCCTGTAGCTTTCTCCTCTATCAAATATCAAACGTACATTATCTTCGCAGTCATGTAAGTCTTCTCTCCACCCCTTATCCATCACCGAACAAAACCCTTCACTAAACCCCCCCAGCAACGCCTTCATGATCCCCTGCGTCTACTTCTTCTACCCCGAAACCGCCTATCGTTCTCTCGAAGAAATGGACAGCATCTTCCGCAAATGCCACTCCTACTTCACGGCCGTCAAGATCGCGCGAGAGGAGCCGAGACGGTACGGGAAGAAAGGGGAGCTGCTGATTAATTATGAGGAGACGGAGGAGCATCAGGAGAGGAGGGCTAGTGTCTTGTCTGATCGTGCGAGTAGGGAGAAGGTATGAGAGGGGGTGGGTGGGTCCAGGAGTCATTCATGATGATGAGCGTGGCGGTTGTGGGTTATCTACGCTCAAATGACTAACCCAAAGGGAGCAATCCTTGACAAGAGCCTGCATTGCAGGATGCGAGACCGTCCGCCGATTCGACCAATCCCCCTCCCCTCCCCTCATAACTGCTACCACCCACCTCCACCACCTCAACAAGCTCCCATCTCATCATCCCATCATACCAATATACGCACGTATATCAAACTTCCCCCATCCAACCTTCCCCCATCCAATCCACTGTCATCATTCAATCTTGCGGCTCTCTATTCCAAATCTTCTTTCTCGCCAACTCGATGGTTGATACATTCGCTCATTCTCTATCCTACTTTCCCAGCGGAAAACTCGATATTTGATGGCGAGTAGTAGGATGCACTTAATTGGCGCTTATGAGGGCGGTGCTGGTGCTGGTACTAGTACCAGTGCTAGCTCGAATCGTGATATTCTACGCTGATTAACAGTGGGGGGACTGAGTTGTGGAAGATTGTAGAGTGGCTAGATAGTGCTGGGGAGCCGGAGGCTATGAAATGGTGGT
>JAABUW010005168.1_pt1 | contig 17177 bp, 14 predicted proteins | sample 5560081 | NCBI WGS metagenome assembly JAABUW01 (sample SAMN10711882, study PRJNA513363) | rock metagenome | isolation source: Antarctica rocks | place: Antarctica: Victoria Land, Knobhead sud | reverse complement strand
CCATCACGCCCGCAGGCGCATGCTGCTCAAACCGCTCCATAATCGCAGGCCAAACCAGCCCGCTGCCATTCAATCCTTTGCTCATCAACCAAAACTGGGAAAAGCCTAAACACCCTGAAAGGGGTGGCATTAACGGCCTATTGACTTGCTTGTGCCGACCCGGTTCCTCATGGTGGCACGATGTTCTGCGTCGATGAAGCAACCGCCGAAGCGATCCGTCGTGCGTTCAACGAGGACGGAGAGTTGTCCGCCGTCCTCGTGCTGCGCCGATACTTTCCGCTCATCACCGACAACGCCAAAGGGCGGGAATGCGTGCGGATCATCGCTGGGTGGCAGCCGTCGCCACCTGCAGCAAAGCCCGAAGGCAAGGTTGTCCGCTTAAGACCACGGCAGCGTCCGACCTTATAACGGGCTGCCGCTAGCTTGGTCGTTGCTACCGGTTAGGCACTTCGTCCAATGTGACCGGGCATATGGCCGGGACAGCCCTGGGGGTTGACCATCGTGGCTCTCAGCGGATGTAAGGAGGCAATGCTAGCCCTCACGGTTTTGGATGCTCGCCATCTGAGCCGAGGTATACTCCAAGCGTATTGAGGATCCCCAGGGCGGCGGTGTACGGCAGAACGGGACCATGCGGGGCGGCAACGGAACATAGGGGTAAGCATGAAGCGTCCCAACCTGGACGCAGCTCGCGATTTCCTTGCGGAATGCCAAAGGCGCGAGATCAGCGTCACGCCGAACCGGGATGATTGGCGCCTGCATCTTTATGGGCCGATACGAAACGCCGGGTGGGTGCAGGCAAACCGCCACTTGAAGGCGGATGTCCTGTCGCTCCTGACCGGTTCTCCGGACCTTTACCTGGGCGCCAACGACGACATCTGAGTTAGGCGCCCCAACAGCGCATCCGATCATCCGTTGGGTTTGCGGCTATAGCGTAGACGTGCAGCAGGATAGCGGGCTCGAACCGGGTGAATATGGGGCAGTAGGGGAACAATCCAGGCATTCACAGCCACGACGGCCTTTCGATAACCGAGTCGCCTGCCGTTGCCCCGAAACCCTCAATCGGGCCGATCCAGCACGCAGGCCGGTGGGCGTGGCCAGAACAAAGGCGGTTTCATTCGGTTCGGGTCAATAAAGCTTTTCCGAGAACCTCCACAGGACGGTGAGCCGGAACAGCGGCGCCTTTGTCAGGGGTGAGGCCGCGCTTGCCCGGCTTGCCGCCCTTCATGATCCTCGACGAGCAAGGCACCCGGCAAACCCCATGGGTGCCTCGCTCCGGGGAACTCGGCCGCAACGCGACCGTCGCAGCCGTATTCTACAAGGGCGTCGCATCGCGGTCAGAAATCCATGCCGCCCATGCCGCCCATCCCATCCATACCGCCCATCCCGCCGGCGCCACCGGGCATCGCGGCAGCTTTCTTCTCTGGCCGCTCCGCCACCATGGCTTCTGTGGTGATCAGCAGGCCGGCGACCGAGGCCGCGTTCTGCAGCGCCGTCCGCACGACCTTTGTCGGGTCGATGATGCCCGCCTGGACCATGTCCTTGAATTCGGCGGTCTGCGCGTCGAAGCCGAAGTTGTAGTCACCGCTGTCCAGCACACGCCCGCAGATCACCGCGCCGTCCTCGCCGGCGTTCTCGGCGATCTGGCGCAATGGCGTCAGAATGGCCTTGCGGACGATCTCAATCCCATGGCGCTGGTCCTCATTGGCGCCCTTCAGCGCGCCGAGGATCAGCGAGGCCCGGGCAAGGGCGACACCACCGCCGGGCACGATGCCCTCTTCCACCGCCGCGCGCGTCGCATGCAGCCCGTCGTCCACGCGGTCCTTGCGCTCCTTCACCTCGATCTCACTGGAACCGCCAACGCGGATCACAGCCACGCCGCCCGCCAGCTTGGCAAGGCGCTCTTGCAGCTTCTCTTTGTCGTAGTCCGAGGTGGTCTCCTCGACCTGCGCGCGGATCTGGCTGCAGCGGCCTTTGATGTCGTCCGCTTTGCCGGCGCCCTCGATGACCGTCGTATTCTCTTTCTCGATTAGCACCCGCTTGGCCGTGCCCAGTTGGGCCAGCGTCACGCTTTCGAGCTTGATGCCGAGGTCCTCGCTGATCACCGTCCCGCCGGTCAGGATCGCGATGTCCTCCAGCAAGGCCTTGCGGCGGTCGCCGAAGCCCGGCGCCTTGACGGCTGCGATCTTGAGGCCGCCGCGGAGCTTGTTCACGACGAGCGTCGCCGGCGCCTCACCCTCAATGTCCTCGGCGATGATCAGCAGCGGCCGGTTGCTCTGCACGACGCTCTCCAACAGCGGCAGAAGGGGCTGCAAGCCGGACAGCTTCTTTTCGTGGATCAGGATGTAGGGCTGATCCAACTCGGCCGTCATCTTCGCCGGGTTCGTGATGAAGTAGGGGGAGATGTAGCCGCGGTCGAACTGCATGCCCTCGACAACGTCGAGCTCGGTCTGCATGCCCTTGGCCTCCTCGACGGTGATGACGCCCTCGTTGCCGACCTTCTGCATGGCTTCCGAGATCATGCGGCCGATCTCGGTGTCGCCGTTCGCCGAGATGGTGCCGACCTGGGCCGTTTCCGCCGGGGTCGAGATCTTGCGTGTGTGCGTCCTCAGGTCCTCGACAATGGCGGCCACGGCCCGGTCCACGCCGCGCTTCAGGTCCATCGGGTTCATGCCAGCGGCGACGCCCTTGGCGCCCTCGCGGACAATGGCTTGGGCCAGCACAGTCGCGGTCGTCGTACCGTCACCCGCCACGTCACTGCTTTTGCTCGCGACCTCGCGCACCATCTGCGCGCCCATGTTCTCGAACTTGTCGGACAGCTCGATTTCTTTGGCGACGGTGACGCCGTCCTTGGTGATCCGAGGGGCACCGAAGCTCTTGTCGAGCACCACATTGCGGCCCTTGGGGCCCAGCGTGACTTTCACGGCGTCGGCAAGCATGTCCACGCCGCGCAGCATGCGGTGACGTGCGTCAGTGCCGAACCGAACGTCTTTGGCTGCCATATGTTTGTTCCTCCATGATGTTTGCCAGGGCGTTGTTGCCTGGACCGCCAGGGCAGGCGCAATGACCCTGCCCTGCCTGTCTGGGTTCAGACGATACGGACGGAGCGCCGGTGCCCAAACTCCAGCATACGGCTCAGAGCATGGACAGCAACCTTCGCCTTTGCCACCCGACCTTTATCCGTCGAAACGCGCAACCCGTCACCAGTCAACGGCTCGTCGCGCGTCTTCTGACGGCCGCCTCTGGAGTACGGGCGGCGACGCTCGTGGGAATGGGCTGTTCGCCGCGCAACGCTCCTTTGACAGCCACATAACCGTGGATTGCGGCCGTTATGGGCACAGAAGCGTCGACGCGGCGAGGTCGTCGACACAACCGGCCAGCCGGATGACCCTGCTCGCGTCCGACCGCGTCAGGCTGGTGCCTCCAACAAGGAGGCATAACCATGATCGCGGATCTGACGCAACGCATGTCAGGCGTAGAGGATGTTCTACGGGGAGTCGTGCAGGGCATACGCGGCTTGGACGAGCGAATGCGTGTACAGTCCGAGCAACAGGCCAAGCTGATCGAACTGCTTACTCCAAAGGAGAAGCCCAAGCAGGGCGGCATGCGCCTGGACGAGCTGCTGGCCCAGATGGTCGTCCGCCTCGACACGCAGAACCACCTGCTTAAGGACGTGAGTGATGTCATGAGCCGGGCGGTGACGGCGCTCCCCTTGACGGTGGTGGCGGCCATCGCCGACGCGTTCGGGTCCGTGGACGAGCCGCCGAAGGCCGCGCCCCGAAACGGCCACGCGGGGGGTGCGGCATGATCTCCTTTCGCAAGATAAGCGCTGCCTCTAACGGCAAGCTGATCCGCGCCTACCTGTCCGAAGGCACGGCATTGGACGATCCTGGCCGCAGACTGGCCACCTACTATGCCGGCCGCGACCCCCGCGTGTCCTGGCGGCCTGACATGGCGCCCGGAGTGGCGCGGGCGCTGGGCATCGATCCGACTCTGGCGCCCGGCAACGACGCGTTGGAGCGCTTGTTCGAGGCCAAGCAGGCTGACACGGGCGAAGCCTGGACATCGAACAAGCGCACCGTCTCGGCCTATGACCTGACGGCCTCGCCGGACAAATCGGTCACGCTGGCGATCGAGTTCGCCCGCGACGACGCGGAGAAAGCGGCGCTGATCCAGGCTGTGTGGCGGGCCAACGACGACGCTATGCGCTTTGTCGCCGGCGAGATCGGCTGGGCACGGCGGGGCAGGGGCGGCCGGGACGGGATCGAGCCAGGCGATGTGGGCTGGGCCTCGTTCATGCACTTCACGGCACGGCCGACGCTCGCGGTCCAGGACGGCCCGGACGGGCAAACCTATGTCATGGACGTTCCCGTGCCGGGCGACCCGCAAACCCATATCCACAATGCCATGTTCAACCTGGTCGTGACTGCCGACGGCCACATCGGCTCGCTCGACAGCGCCGAGATGCACGACAGGGTGCATGAGTTCGGCGCCTATTTCCAGGCCCGCTTGGCTGACGAGCTGCGGGCGCTCGGCATCGAGGTTGCCTACAACAAGACCGAACAGGCGGCCGTCATCGCCTGCATTCCCGAGTTAGCGCGGGAAGCGTTCTCCAAGGGCCACAAGGCGACCGTGCGCAAGGCGAAGGACTACGCCCAGCGCCACGGCCTCGATAGGGATGCGCTGCCGGCCGAGCGCAAGCTCGCCCTGCTCGGCACCACGGCCCAGCACACCCGCCTGGACAAGTTCGACGGCAAGACCGACCGCGAGCTGTGGCATGAACAGGCGGAGCGCATCGGTTGGGAGCACACGACGGTGATTGCGGGCGAACCCGTACCGGAGCTGACTCGTGAGCAGCGGATCGACCAGGCGACCAGGTTCACGATCCGCCACGTGGAGGAGGAGTTCGCCACTGCGGCGGTGCTGAACCTGAGCGTTATCCGCACATGGGCAGCCCGGGGGCTGATCGGCACTGGGTTGTCGGGCACGGACGACATCGGGGCCGTGGTGCGCGAGGTGGAGGCGCGCGGCCTCACGCTGCACGGCGAGCACGCCCGCTTGATCGTTGGTGAGATGGCTGTAGCCATGCGCGAGGACGACCCGGCACAGGCCCGCATGAAGGTGCGCGTCACCAACACGGTCCAGGTCAGGATCGAGCGCGAGCTGATGGCGCTGTCGGAAGCCGCAGCGGCGGACGGCTCGGGCGCGCTGCCGGAGGCGGCGATCGAGCGTGCGGTCGCGGGGTCCGGCATCGACTACCATAAGGATCCGGACGTTGGAAACGCGCAGCTCGCCGCCGTCCACGCCTTTGGCGCCGGGGGTGGTCTCGTGTTCCTGGAAGGGGCGGCCGGGGTGGGCAAGACCAGCCGGGTGCTGCCGCCAGTGGTCGCGGCCTGGAAGGCGGACGGGCGGCGGGTAATCGGCTTGAGCCAGGCCTGGCGCCAGGCGGACGCGCTGGGGGATGCCGGCATCGACCGGACGGTGGCGATGCACCCCTTCCTGGAGGCGGTCAAAGGCGGGGACATCACCGTGGACCGCAACACGGTGCTGGTCGTGGACGAGGCGGCGCAGATCGGCCCGCGGCAGTTCCTGGAGCTGCTCAAGCTATGGCAGGACACCGGTTGCGTCATCCGTGCGCTCGGCGACAGAGAGCAGTGCCAGGCCATCGAGGCGAGCAGCGCCGTCGAGATCATGGCGCGCGTGCTGCCGCCGGATGCGCTGCCCGAGCTGCTAGCGACTGTGCGGCAGAAAAGCGAGCGCACACAGGAGATCGCGGGCCTGTTCCGGGCCGGCAAGGCAGAAGAGGCACTCGACCGCAAGCGCGAGGACGGCACGGCGGTCCTAATCGGCGGCGACTACGACCAAGTGGTGGACCGCATCGCCGCTTTCTTTCTCGAGCGCCGCGACGTCTTGCGCGAAGTGGGCAGCGCGCGCGGAGTCACGGTGTCGGCCTTGACCAACGCCGATTCAGCCGAGATCAGCAAGGCGATCCGGGCACGCCTGAAGGCGCGTGGCGAGATCGGCGCCGACGAAGCAATCTATGCTGCGATCGACGGCCGAGGCGAGCAGTACGAGCTGCCCATGGCCATGGGCGATCGCTTCCGGCTTTACAAGAAGACGTCCGCCACCACCGACGGCAAGCGCGGCTTCATCGGCGCCAACGGCGACGTGGTGGAGGTGGTGCGGCGGACTGAGGACGGCTTGATGCTGCGGGACAAGGACGGTCGTGTCGGGCACGTGCAGTGGCGCATGCTGCGTGATCGGGACACCGGCCGGCTGCTGCTCGGCTATGGGCATTGCCTCACAGTGGACAGCGCGCAGGGGATCACGTCGGGCGAGCACATCAACGCCCTGCCGCGGGGGTCGGCCGGCATCACCGCGTTCAAGACCTACGTGGCTGAAAGCCGGCACGAACATGAGGCCTGGACCATGGTGGGCGAATGGGCGGAACGGGAAGCCGAGCGCATGAGCCGCCCGCTCGGCGACCAGCGCGAGATCACCGAAGCCGACCTGTGGAAGCGGACTGCCAAGAACATGGCGGCCAAGCCGTACAAGTCGCTCGGCATCGACCTGGTCGACGAGCTCCAGTCCGGATTGGACGGCGCCTATGACCACTTCATCCGCTCCGACATGCGCATCCAGCGCCAGCAGGCCGAGGGACGCGACCACGGGACCGAGTTCGCGACTTGGCGGCACGACCAGACCATCCGCCGCGTGCTGGAACCACAGATGGAGGCGCTGGATGCAGCGATGCAGCGCAACGGCGAGATGATCGAGGGCTTCCGCACCGCAGTGACCGACAGCTTGCGCGAGTTGAGCCGGCGCATGGAGCAGGCGCTCCGGGTGCTGGAGCAGCGGGTCAGGCAGGCACGGCAGGCCGTGCTCGCTTCCCAACCGCCAGACCGGGCCGCTACGCCGGACCAGCCGCCGCGGCCGGACGTCCCGGCCCCGCCTGCTCCGACGGTGCAGCCGTATCCCGTGTTCCGAATGTAGCGGCAGGCCCCGGGTCCAGCATCGCGGTCAGGGTCCCGACCGTGCGGGCCAGCTCTTCCGGGGCGATCGGCGGCAGCTTGGCGGCAGCCGGCTCGCGCAAGACGCGATCCCGCTCCGCTAGCAGCTGGCGGACGGCGCGCTTGGCCAGCGGGATCGTCTGATTGCAAGCGCGCTCGATCGCGACCAGGTTGCGCGCCAGCTCGCGGTCGGCGGCCGCGACCACGCCAGGGTCGGTGAAGGCGGCAACCGGAGTATCCCGCTCCCGCGCCGCCCGCCGTAGCATGTCGGAGAACGCGTGGTCTCCGGGCGCGGGCGCCGCGTTGGACTGCACGCCCTCCTCGGCTGCGATCTCTCCGGTCGCCTCGAACGCAGGAGGCATCACGACGTTCTCGACGCCATCAGCGCCCATGTCTTCGTCAGCCCCGTCAGCCGGTTGGTTCGCCGATATGCGGTCACGGGGACAGGCGAGCACCGCGCGCAGTGCTGCTTGCACGGGCGTCGGTTGCTGGTCTGGGCTTCCGCTGGCAGCAAAGGCTCGCTGCAGCTCGCTCATCATGACCTCGAGTACGGGCGACCTGACCACCTTTGCCGAGGCTGCCGCCTTTCCCTTCCCCTCGGCCAGCGCCTTACGCACGGCCGTGATTCTCCCCGCACGCCGGTGTACATCGGCCGCGATCGGCCCATCCAGCATGGACGGCTTGTTGCGCCGGATCATGCCCGCGAGCTCGACCGCAGCGTAGAACACCTTGGTGTAGATGCGGGTGTTCTGGAACAAGACGATCGCCTCGCCCGGCCGGAGTGCGCGCACGTCGAGCCAATTGACCCGGCTGACTTGGCGCACCTCGGCCTGGGTGGACGCGACGTGCGCGTCGGACAGGTCGGACGCGCTGGTGTAGGACGCGCTCTGCGTCACGTGCGTCTCGCCCGCCGTCTTCTCGATGTAGGTCCGGGTTTGGTTGCCGTCCTGCAGCCGCATGATGATCTGCAGGTTCGCGTTGCCCAGCAGCGACCACATCTTCTCGCCGATGCGGGCCATCAACCCGGCCGCCTCCTGGAAGCCGAGCAGGAAGTGCATACCAAGCCCGCGGCCCTGCGCAAGCATTCCGTCCATGCCGGCGGTCACGTAGTAGGCCAGCTCATCGAACACGACCTTAAACGGCGCGAACGCTTCGCTCGGCCGGTTGCCGACGATCTCCTGGTAGTCGCCTTCCAACTTGGAGCCGAGGGTCAGCGCCATCATACTTTTCAGCATGGCGACGACGATCTTGCCGAGGCCCGCGTTGGTCTTGTCCGAGTTCTCCAGGCTCGGCAGATTTTACGGGCGTCCGCGCCACTACTACGGACGGAGCTTCCATGGACGCCCGCGCTACTATAATAGACCGGGACACTACGGCCCGAGACACGGGTATCATCGACGGAGCTACATCCGCTAACCATCCACCCCTCTTGGGACCGGGCGCTCAAGGGATCGAGGCGTCCAAACCTAAACTGGAAGTTGCACCGCTTGCGGGTGGCAGAAGCGGCGGGCAGATTGGGGCATGACGGATGATCCGCTTCCCCTCGATCAAGGTCTGTTCGGCCGTCTCCGGCGCGACGCCGGAGCGGTGTGGGATGGCTATGTTACGCACGACTTCGTCCGTGCGCTCGGACGGGGCACGCTGCCGGAGGCCGCGTTCCGGCACTTCCTCGTCCAGGACTACCTCTTCCTGATTCATTTCGCCCGCGCGCATGCGCTTGCCGGCTTCAAGGCCACGCAACTTGCCGATATCCGTGCCGCGGCGGCTGCGGTCTCCGCCATCGTCGATGTGGAGATGCCGCTGCACGTCTCGTATTGCGCCGGCTGGGGCTTAAGCGAGGAGCAGATGGCCGGCGCGCCCGAAGCATTGGAGACGATGGCGTACACGCGCTTCGTGCTGGAACGCGGCTTGGCGGGCGACTTGCTCGATCTGCAGGTGGCGCTCGCCCCCTGCCTCGTCGGCTACGGCGAGAGCGGCGAATGGTTGCTGGCCGACCCGGCGACGCGGCGCGACGGAAATCCGTATGCCGAGTGGATCGCCGCCTACACGAGCGAGGGCTATCGCGAGGTGGTGCGCAGTTCGATCGCGATGCTGGACCGGTTGGGCGAGACGCACGGCGCAACGGCGCGCTACCCGCAGCTCCTCACAACCTTCGTGGCGGCGACGCGACTGGAAACGGCGTTCTGGGACATGGGCTGGCGGGCTGGGTGATCATCCTCCCCTTTTGGGTGGAAGTTGGGCCTACGCGGCGCCGACATCTTAAATTCCGCCGCGCGCTCCGAAGGTAGCGCCAAGGGGGGGTCCGTCACTTTTGACCGTACTTGACGAAGAGATCATCCAGCTCGTAGCCGACCCCGTAGCCAAAGTTATGGCTGCTTCTGCGCGCGGCATCGAGGCGGTTCAGCATGGCGTCGCGCTGCCGATCAGGTAGGGTGACCAAATCCTTGAGGGCCTGCTCGAACATTCTCACCAGGGCATCGAAATATCCTCCGTCCTGCAGGCCATACTCTTTGCTGAAGCCTGCTGCCCGCTCGCAATAGTAGACCATCAGCTCTGCCAGCCCCTCGGGCTGTCCGACAGCCCTTTTGTAATCCGCAATCGCCTTTTTGGCCATGGCAACCGACGTCCACTGGTTCCGAGCGACGTCAGGCCAAAGCCAGCGGTCGATACGGGCCTTGTAGGGCGCGAGCACGTCGCCGCCGAGGCCGAACCGGGCGTGCAGGAAAGCTTGGTTGCCTTTGTCGGCAGCGTAGAGGTCCTGGACGAGGCCAAGCAGGCCAGCACGGTCAAGTTCGCCTTCACGTCACTCCACGTCGGCATGGCCTTCTTGGGCTTGGCAGTGATTGTGCTGCTCCCGATTGAGAGACGAACGTGAGCTTGCATGGACTGCTGACAGCTTCGCCGTCTGGAGTGCACGAGGGCGTCGCTGTGTGGCTTGGCGCGTTGCCTGGCGTCACAGCCCAGCCAATCCAAAGCCGAGGATCGCTGACAACGCCCCGGCACCGATGATCATCGCACGCGTGTGCGGGCCAATCGGCACCGCAAGCCAAGGGCCAAGCAAGACCTTGGGGAACGCCTCGGCCACTCGTGCGCGCAGCCGTGCAGCTGCGTCTCTCGTCACCCCTTGCTCGAAGTAGACATAGGCGTGGAAGTCCTTGATGGCCGAGATATCGAGCGGCATCGTGATCTCCCTTCTCTAAAGCAGATTACGGAACCTGTCAACGACTATGAGACGGCGGTAGTGGGTCAGTTTGAAAATGATCTAGGAAGCGTTCCCTAAAACAACTTTAGCATCAAGATCGCCAGCGGCGAGTGCGCTCATCCAAGCCAAGCACAGATCGCGGGAGAGATAGCGGCCATGCGCGGCGGTTTCGTCGCGCTCGATGATGGGGAAAGTGGAATAGATATACATCACGTCGTCGCGGTCTGTGATGCCGTAAAGATGAAAATAGATTGCATCCAGTTTGGCCCGCAGCATCAGGCGGTGAACTTCGTCCCACTTGAAAGGCGGCTTTACCTCTCCGGCTTTATCGACATATCCCATGTCGCGGGCGAAGGGGGCCATATCGTGCGCCGTGTAGGTTAGCTCAAGCATGGCCGCGCGGACAATCTCGGCAACAGATTTCTTGCCAAACCGCTTGGCGGCATAGTTGGCTAAAGGAACCACGGGCAATTGTTCAACCATATACCAGTTAATGTTTTGCCCTTGGATTTTTTGCCGTATAACAAAATCAAAGGGAACACTGTTGATGTTCGCCACCATGTAGGGTGCTGATTCTTGAAATCTCTCTTTATTTTCATCCGGGATCATCATGCCCATAGAATTCCCTAGTCCTGCCTCCGGCAAGACGGCTCCGATAATTGTTCGCGCATTGGTAGTTGCGGTAATCATCTTGTATGCCAGCAGCCATGGGAAACCGATTGAATTTGGAATGACTGTGCGTTTGACCCAAAATTGAGGATTGGGAATCCACGCTGGATTCCGGTGTTGTTCCTCGGTGGCCGATTCTGGTTGTGCCGGGCGGTGCTGATTGTCTGGAACAACTACGACACTCGCGGCGCGATGATCGTATGATTGAACCATCTTTCCTTCATAAAGCGCCATCCAGTCTCCATCTGCATTGCGAAAACGATTTCCACCAATGGGATAGGCCCCCTCTTTTTCTTCCAATTCGTGCTGCGTTCTAAACAGATTGGAGTCATTAGTCATGTGGAACATAGTCGAGTATCGAACAGGCCATTCCCTGCTTTCCGCACCTTTCGAACGGTCTACAAGGATCGGCAAACGGCCATATATGGCTGTGGTCAGGGCCGCATCGCGCCGCGTTTTGAATATCGGGGCGGTGCCGGTGTTCGGGTTTACGCGGGCGAAATCCTGCGCCGTAAGCGGAAAACACCGCTCTGGATCGGCCAACTCCGCAACATTATGCAGATAAGACGCACATTGAGAGGTCGGAAACACTCTTTCAGGGCTTGCCACGAACACGCAGAATTTGAATGAGGCATGAACATCAGGAAAAAACACTTTCTTGTTCTCAAAGTCATACAACGCTTTTAGACGGCCCCCCGTTGAAACCCCTTTGAAAAACGCGGCGACGGTCTTGTCCGAAGCGATACCGGACGGCGTGAGCAAGCCAACGATGCCGTCCGGCTTGACCAGTTGCATGGCCCGTTCAACGAAAAGCGAATAAATATTCACGTCGCCACCGGAGAGAAGAGGATAATCTCCTCCGCTCCGCGCCCTGCGTAACCCCGCCTCCGCGCGGGCTTCTGCCTTCGCATAGTCGGAGGCAAGATGATCGCCAGCCTTCCCTAGAGCGTCCACCATGCGCTTACGGTCGGATGCGCGTTGCGCCAAGGCGATTTCGCGGCGGCGGGCGGCGAACCACTCCACCTGTTGCAGCTTCATGCGATCCCAGGGCGGATTGCCTATGATGGCATCGAAGCCCCCTGAAAGTCTGCTACTTTCCCAGTCTGTCCACACGCCGGGGAAAGCGACTTGCCAGTTGAGGAATCGCTCCTCGCCAATCAGCTCCTTCGCTTGGGCGAGCATCTGCGTAAAACTCTGTGCGTCGGCTTTTGTTTTTTCCGACTTATTGCCGTTCGCGAGGGAGGCAATTTTACCTAAAGCAATCTGAACGGGATCGCCGTAAACGCCCAAGAGGTAGGACTCAAGGATGACGCGATTGGCACGCGTATTGAGTTCAAGCCAGTCGAGCGCGTGCAACAAGCACAGCACCGCATCGAGCGGGGCCGTCATGTCCTTCACTTCCGCAAAAATATCGGAGGAGCGGTGCGCCTCGGCAATTTCAGCGTCGGTAAGTCCTTCGATGATCTGCATAGATGACGCGGCCCGCAAGGCCCGCGTCATCGGCTCGTGAATGAACAACGACGCATCAAAGGCGGCGGTTTTGTCGATCCCACTCTGAACCCACAAGCCAAACAGACTATCGCCATTGCGTAGATGATGGTCGAGGAAACTTAAAGGTGCGCCAACCGTGAAGGTGTGAAGCCACAAGGAAACCTTGGCCAGCTCGACGGCCATCATATTTTTATCAACGCCATACACGCAGCGTTTCAGCACCATGCGCCGGATGATGTGGCGGTCGTCGAGCTGTGCGGGGTCTACCACCCATCCGCGCTGCTCGGCGTTGCCTAGGATCGTGTTTCGTATCGCCTCGATGCGGTCGCCAAGCGGCGAAACGTAAGGGCCCCACTGCACTATGGCCTCGGCCTCGGCCATAGCGGTGATGACTTGATCGGCAAGGTAATCGACAAGGGAAACGAGGAAATGCCCTGAACCCATGGCCGGATCGCAGATTTTTAGGTCTAGGATTTTTTCGGCGGGGTCACTGCGCTTGAGCACGCCAAGGCGTTGATCCTCCGGCTTCGTGCTAGCTTCCTGTTCGCCAGAGACGGCGTGGAAAGCGTCCATGCGCTGCGCAATCAGGGGGCTGATAGTTTCACGAATTATCAGCCCGACAAGATCGTCAGGGGTGTAGTAGCTGCCTGAGCCTTTCCGCGCGAAGATATTGGGGCGGATGGAAATCGTGTCACGGTCGCGGATCACCTCATGCTCAAGCAGGCGTTCATAGATTGATCCAAGTTGCTGCACGCTCAAATCGCGGTAGTTGATATACCGGCGGCCCTCGGGCGTTTGTTCAAAGGACAGCGCATCGATCACGTCGGCCATGACTGCGTCATTGAGGCGGACGCGGGGAAGGAGCGGAGTCCGCTCGTATTCGAACAAGCCGCCATTGTAGGGCGGCAATCCGATTGAGCTGTCGCCCTTGTCGATTGCGCGGCATAGGTCGTCGATCACCGACCAATAGCGCGCGGCGGTACTGGAAAATGCGTCATGGCGGTCTTTGCGGCGTCCAACGTCGCCGCGAACCTTCTCCCGCAAGCCGTAATCGCTGTATCGGCTGTCCCGGACGGGCAAGAGGTCGCGGTCCTCGGCGTAGAGAATGAAAAGAAGCCTGTAGAGCAAAACGAAAGCGGCCTCGCGGACGTCTTGCAACGGTGCTGCCGGGGCGGCGGCGGCGATAGCTTTGGCGAGCTGCGGAAAGACGCTGCCGAAAACCAAATTGGATAGATTGCCGGCGACGCGCTCTTCGTAAAAGAGGCCTTCTTCAAGGGCGCGCTGATGAAAGGTTCGGCTATCGCTCGGTGCCGGCAGGAAGGCTTCGCGGCGGAAGATAAGGGCGAACACGCGAAGCCAGTGCAGGCGTTCGACCTCAGTAAGCGCGAACAGGCCTTCATTGTGACCCGGGATGTCGAGAATAGCCGCAAGATCGACCTCGAAAAACTGCTCTGAAACGGAGCGCGCGCCCTGATAGTAGAGACGCCAGCGGCCCCCGTTGGTGAGCATGCCCCACCGGAGTTTGCCGGTTGTCTGGTCCTCGACGCGGCGAAGATAGCGAAGCATCTGGGTCGAAGGGGCCGTCTCTTCGCCCCGCCGACCGGAACGGCGGTCGAGCGGACGGCTCCATCGCTTTGATTCAACAATAGCCAGGCCGAAACCGTATCGCTTCCATTCCTCGCCAAAACCGTTGGCGCGGCGCTTTGCCGCATCGTCGGCGAACAGGAGGCCGTCCGGCACGTCGTCGCGGCCTTTGGCGGCAAGGTTCTGTTGCCGAAGGCTGGCGGTCCAGCCGATGCGTGCGAGAATCGGCCAAATCAGGTCGTCCTCGGTCTGGCTTTCGTTGGGGGCTTTCGTAGTCGGAAACCGATCATAAATGCCGCGCAGATCGCTCTGCATCGCCAGAAGGGCAGGCGCGTCGATCAATGACCAGTCCGCAAGTCGGGGGATGGATTCCTTTAGAAAATCACTGGAGAACAGGCTTCCCTGGAAAACACTATCAGCCATGCACTAAAAGACTTTCTTTATTCCATCTGGAATTGACTTGGCTGGCCGGCATGCAGCCAACCTCCTGATATTTGGTATTCAAACTAAGCGTCCCTCCCATTCCTCCAACACCTTCACCATATCCGCAAGTTCCCAGAGATTAGTTGTCACGCCAGCCGCCATCGCCGGGGTGCAACGCAGCGTCTGGTGAATGCGGACGAAATTATAATGCATGAAGTAGATGGCGATGCCGTGAGCGTGGTTCTCGACTTTCTTTGAGAAGGCGTTCGTAAGGCGAGTGAAGCGGCGCATTCCCATACGCATGGATAGGTTCTGCCGCTCGGCATAACTGGTGCTGATGTGCTTGGGGTCGGGACGCCCCTCAACGCGGCGCTGTTCGGCACCAGTGCATTCGCCCGGGCTGTAGCGGCCCAGCGCACCGGTTGGGTCGCCGTAATGCTTGATCAACATGGCGTAATCGATATCTGCGCCGAAGGACTGCTCTATGGCTTCCAGGTAGGGCTTGTGGCCGTCGCTGGTGAGCTGCACCCGATTGGCCAGACGGCTAGCCAGATCGCCTATAAACGCCTGGGCCGCGTATGCGTCCCGTGCACCGATATAATAGGACGGGACAAGTTTCGTCTCTGCGTCGATAGCCGTCCACGTCCACACATCGCCCGCGCCTTCCGGCGCAGCCTTCGCCGTCGCGACGTTCTTCTCTTTGGCATAAACAAAGGACCAGATTTCATCGACCTGGAGCCGCTTGCACGGGAGGTTCCGGAGCGTGCGATCCTGATAGTCTGAAAATGCTTCTCCTGCGTCCACCAGCAGCTTTACGACCGTGTTCTTGCTGGCACCCGTCATGCGGGAGATGGCGCGGATGGAAACGCCCTCGACCATCATTCCGAGGATTTGGGCGCGGGCGTCGCGGGAGAGTTTGTTCATGGTCCGAACGATGTGACCTTTTCATCTTAGCGTCAAGAGATTTTCAATCGTTTGAAATACGCTCTGTTCACGTTTACATTGGGTGATTGAGCAAAGAAGGGGTGGTTGTGAGCAAGTTTAAACGGTCTAACCACCCGATGGACGAAGAAGCCTGGGGCGCTCTGCGTTCCGAGATGTTGCAGGTATTCACCCCAGGCGCGCCTATCGATGAGCTAGCGCTGTTTGCTGGGCGGCAAAAGCTGGTGCAAAAGGTCAGGGATGCCGTCATTTCGAAGGGACGCCATGCAGCCATCTTCGGAGAGCGCGGCGTCGGCAAGACATCGCTCTCCAGCATATTTCACTTCGACCTATCGAAGACAAGGAAGGTTGTTTACGTCTACATCCAATGCGGATCGGAGGATGATTTCCAGACCATTTGGCAACGCGCCTTCCGCCGGATCGTATTCCACATAGATGGGCAGGAATATGGCGCAAGCGACCTCGTAAAGGGCGAAGTCACGCCTGATGAGGTCGAGGTAGTCCTTGCTAACTTCGGCAACGCCCTACTGCCTATCATCGTTTTTGATGAATTTGATAGGGTCAGGGACGACAAGACGAACATATTGATGAGTGAGACAATCAAACAACTATCAAATTCTCCGACCTCTTGCACCCTCATCTTCGTAGGTGTGGCCGACGATGTTACCGAGATAATATCGCAGCATCAGTCCATCTCTCGCGCTCTCGTCCAGATCAGGATGCCGAGGATGTACCCGGATGAACTGAAAGAGATCGTGACCAGCAGATTGCGGGGAACACCACTTACGATTACGGATAACGCGCTCTGGCGTATCACCTATCTGGCAAGCGGTTTGCCGTTCTACTCTCATGCTTTGGGCCAGGCTTGCGCCCTGCTTGCGATCCAGAACAAGAATACGGTCATTACCGAGGAGACAGTCAGCGCATCGATTAACGAATGCTTCAACGATTTGGACCAGACCTTGATAGATTCCTATGTGAAGGCGGTTACGGAGACAAGGAAGGGGAACATATTCAAGCATGTCCTAGCCGCTTGCGCGCTGGCCGAACAGGACGACCTCGGACGCTTCTCAGCCGCGAGCGTTGAGGAGCCGCTATCTGCAATCATGCAGAAACCGATGAGGGGGCCTGCATTCTCGTTCCACCTGAATGAGCTGTGCGGGGCAGAGCGCGGCGCGATCCTCGCAAAGTCGGGAAGCCGGAGCCATTACAGGTTCAGATTCGTCCAACCCATAATCCAGCCGTTCATCACCATGAAAAGCTTATCGACAGGTGTTATAGATAACGACCTGCTAACCAGATTCGCTATAGAGCGTCAGAGGTCGCTTTTCGCCTAGCTTTGGCCCCTTTGCGAGCTATGTCCGCGCGCTCGGTAGGGGAAAGGCTCCTGGCCCGGGCCTCGCCTCCTTTCCGCCCCATCGCCGCCGCCCCCGCATCCTTTCCATCATCCGCCGCATCCGGCACTTGGCCGGTTGCTATATCGCCAATGAGTTTGGCGAGTTGGACGGGATCGCGGGGCCGGGGGATGCGCTTCATTGTCATGGTTCTAAAACCCCACCAGCGTTGAGCCGAATGGCTTCTGCCTTTGCAAGCTTGTGATCAGTGAACGGCATGATTTCTAAAACACGCCGAGATTTACCCGGCGCTGCACTATCGGCTACCACGATTATCCATTGTGGAGGCTCCTGCTTGGCAAAAGGGCGCACGGTGTAGACTTTCATGCCGCTAAGATGGCATGAGACGGCAGACGACCCAAGCTAAACCGGCTAGGACTTTATTCTATGGGTTCCAAACTGACCCACTACCGAGACGGCCGAAGTCTTGGATTAGGCTTGGTTGTTAGCCGGTTTCTGGGGTGG
>JAABUW010005167.1_pt1 | contig 17181 bp, 1 predicted proteins | sample 5560081 | NCBI WGS metagenome assembly JAABUW01 (sample SAMN10711882, study PRJNA513363) | rock metagenome | isolation source: Antarctica rocks | place: Antarctica: Victoria Land, Knobhead sud | reverse complement strand
AAAGAATTATACTTTTTTAATATTTATTAATAATTTTTATTTTTTAATTGCTTATAATTTTTTAAAATTTATATATACTTTATATTGTTTAATAACAAATTTAAGAAAATTAATTTTTTTTAATAAAATTTGTATTTCTTTAACTTAAAATGTAAATTTCTTATATTTAGATATTTTAATACTTTAAAAATATAATTAATATATTTTTTTAATTTTTTTAAATAAATTATAATATTGTTTAAATATATTATAACAAATTGATTCAAATATTGTTATAGTATATTATTAATTATTTTTTAATATATTATTAAAATATTTATAAGCTTAAATAATATTATTATATATTTATATAATTTATATTATATACAAAAAGCTATCTTTTACTCTTTTTTTCTCTTTATTTTAATTTAGTTGTATATTTTTTGTAGATTTAGTTTAATAAAGTACTTTGCTTTAAATAGTTAATTCTAAAGCTTGTTAATATTAAATAGTAAATATTAATTTTTAATTGTAATATTATTTAGCTTCTAATAATTAATATATAAATAAAAAGTTTTATTCTTTTTTAATATAAAGAAAATTAAATATTTTGTCTATAATTAAGATTTTTTAATAAATCTTTTTTTTAAATTTTTTGTTAAATATTTGCAAAGTACTTTGAGCTTTTTTTCAAATAAAATATATATAAGTTTAAATATAAATTGCTTGCTTAGTTTAAATTTAATTTTGTAATTTTACAATTAATATTTAAAAAAAATCTCTATTGTTTTTTTTTCTTAAAATAAATACTCTTAATTGTTGTATATTTATAATATATACTTTAGCAATTTCTTTGCTATACTAAATAGTTTAAGATTTTTAAAAAATTTATAATTTTATTTATTTATTTTAATCTTGTAATTTAATTAATTTTTGCTAGTATTTATTAAGTCGAACTTTGTTAAATTGTTTTTTTGCAAAAATATAAGTTTGTTGTTTGCAATTAATTTTTAATTAATTTTTTTTATTTATTATTAAATATTATTAATACGTAGATTAAATATAAATTACGTAATTATATTGCGCAAATCTAAGTATTTATATATTTTAATTAATTTCTAAATTGTATTGTTTTAATTAAAATATTTCTAGAACAATATTATAAATAATTATTTCTACTATATTAAAAATTAATTTCTTATAATATTGCTAAATAACTATTAATAGTAATTTTGTTTCTTTATTTACTTTTTTATTCTTATTAAATAATAAATTTTTATTTACAATTATTAAATTATATATATTAAACTTCTTTTAAGTAGAGTATTCTTCTCTCTTAATAAAAGCTTTAATTATAAAATTATTTATTATATTAAAATCGATTATTATAATAAATTGTTATTTATTAACTTTAATTAATATAATAAAATATTATATATATACTATTAAGTTTAATTGCTATTATTAAGCTAATATATTATATTTCTTTAATATACTTTTTATTAAAAAATTTAAACTTTTCTTTGTTTTTGTATTGCAATTTCTACTTCGAATACTTTTTTGCACTAAGCTTTCTTTTTATACTAAATTAATAATTTTAATTTTCTAAAAAATTAATTAATTTTTGTTTTGTTTTTTAGATAAATTTAATATAAGTTGTTATAGTATTTTGTTTAACTAAGTATTATATATTTCTTTGCTTTCTTTATTGCTTTTTTAGATAGACTAATATTACTTAATTGTTGTTCGATTTTATTAAAAATATCTCTTTCTATAGTAACATTATTTCTTAGCGCTTTCTTATATTTGTTTATAATTTAATTTATCTCTTTCTTTTTTAATAAATTAGTTAAAGCGTTAAAGTAATTGTAATATTATTTAAATATTTATAAAAGTTCTTTTAATTATATTTATTATCTAAGTTTGTTGCTAAATAAAAATATAATATTTTTGATTATTTTACTTTTATAGTTTTATTAAGTATTTAATTAACTTTTTGCGTAAATACAAATATCTTATTTAATAATATTTTATCTAGAACTTTCTATAATTAATTTAGATTTTTTATTAAATAGTAGTTGTTGTTTAATTTAATTTTAGAAATATTTGTCTTTATATTAATTTGCTTTCTAATATTGTTTTAGCTATTAAATATCTCTCTTAATATAGTATTAATTTATTAATAATTTATTAAGTTTTATAATTAACAATCTTTTGCAAAGTAATTTAATTTATTATATAAATAGTATCTTTTTTAAAATTTGTTATTTTGTTTTTTTCTAAAATTTTTCTTTTTATATTGTTAAATTTAATTGAATTTTATAAATATAGATTTACAATAATTAAAATTATTATACTTTTAACTAAAACAAAATTCTTTTTACTAATATTTAATTGTTAATTTAAAGAAGATTCTTGTTCTTTTTCGAAATTAATTGTATTTTTTTATAGCTTTTTTATGTAATTTGTTATTGAAATCAATAACTACTTTAATAAGATTAAATATATTGTTAAGAGTTTTCTTATTATATATAATTTTGTTCTTTAGATTGTTTTTAAAATCTTGTTAAAATATTATTATAAATACAATATTATTTTATTTAATTAAATTAATATATTTTTGAAATTTAGTTGTATAGTTTGTTGCAAAGATTTGTTAAATTAAATATTAAATTATTCTTTTTGCAATTTGTTTTTTGTTAAATATTTTAAAATTTTTTTGCAACTCTTTTTTAAAGTTGTTAAAATCTATAAATATTATACAAAAATTTTTGCTATTGTTTTTTAGATATTTTTGTAAATTTAACTTAAATTAATATTAAGCTCTTTCTTTAAAAAATATTAATACAAGAATTGTCTTTTAATTTGTTAAAATAAAATAGAAAATAAAATAGATATTTATTTGTATAAATTAGTTCTTTAAATTAATACAATCTTTATAATAGATATTAAATTTATTAATTTTAATTTTGTTATCTTTTATAATTGATAATTGATATAATATTAATAAACTAGTATTTAAAATAAAAATACGTTAATCTAATATAAATATTCTTAAAATATTTAAAGTATTATATTAATATTTTCTTCGAAAGTATTAAAGTAAGTTGTATTATTAAAGAGATTTGTAGACGTCTTTAAACAATATTAGCAATTACTTAATAACAAAGATTGCAACTATAAATAGTTTTTATATTTAATAAATTTTAAAAAAGATTTAATAAATTAAAGTAATAATAAGTAAAAATCTATAATAAATTAAATACAATTTATAAAAGAGTTGTATTTTAATTTTTATATATTAAAAAAATACTAGTTGCTTGTTTTGTTTGCTTATTAAATATAATAAATATAATTGTTTGCAATATTTGTTTGTCGAATATATTAAATATTATATTTAGATTATTTGTTTCTCGAACATAACAAATATAATAGCAAGTTCGCTTAAAGATATAGAATCTAAATTACTAATATAGTTTTAATAAGCTTGTAATATATAAGTATTTTTTTATTTGTTAATTAATTAGTAATCTTAAGATAGATTGCAAACAATAATAAATAATTAATTAAAAAATATTGTATATTTTTGTTCTAATAATTATTTTTAAATAAAAGATTATTATATTAAACTTTTAATTATTAATATATTCTATTAATTGTTTTTTTTTTATTTTAAATTTTTATCTCTATTTTTTTTTATAAACAAAGTTTCTTTTTAGTTATAGACAACAAAATAAATATAGAACTTACTATTATATTTATTAAATTGCGTACTAGTTTTTAATATTTAATAGAATTTATAATTAATTGTAGTTAATATTATATTGTAAAAGAAACAAATAATTAAATTTTATTATTTAAAATTAAAGAAAAACAATATAAAATAATTATTAAATACTTTAATTATATTAATAAATATATAAAAGTTGTTAAAAAAGTAATAGAAAAAATCTAAATATTACTAAAATATCGAAAACTATAAAATATAATCTATTAAAACAAATACAAAATATTTATTAATTTAAAAATATTTGTTTTAATTTTTTTTTAATATAGTTAAAAACAACAATATAAAAAATACAAAAAAAAATTCTATTTATTTAAAGATTCTAAAGTAAAACAATAATTATTTAGAACTTTAATAGATTTTTAGAAAACAATATTGTACAAATAACTTAAGTTATTAAAATTTTTTTAAATATAAATTAAATATATAAATTTTTAAATTAAGTTATTTTTTAATATATATATTGCAATATTAGAAATTAAAAATTAAAAAAACTAGTTATTTTAAATAATTAAAAAGAAGTTGTTAATATATTAAATTACAAAATAATAATATTTTTTAAAAATTCTATATTAATATTTTTCAATTTGTAGACTTATAAATTTAATTAAATTAAACTAAATATCTTTAATATATTTAAAAATCGAAAAACTAGAATTATTAAAAACAATATCTCGATATTAATAATAGCAATAATTTTATCAAAAAATTAAATAGAAAATTGCAAAAAAAGATATCGAAAATTAGATTACACGTTCGGTCGGATTTCGATTCCAACTATTGGAATCGATCCGATTTGACAGTTTTAACTCTAGAAATTAATTCGAAATCCAAGTCGATTTCTATTATTTTGAAATCGAATCGATTTGATTTAAGTTAATATTCGATTTCAATATTAGAAATTGAATCGAATTGTCAAGAAATCGAAAATTACGTTATTATATCAAGAATTACTAAAAATAGTATAAAAAAGTTTAAATTTAGATTATTATAGATAATGCATTATAGTAATATATTATAATAATACTATAATAGATAGATATTTTTAATATAATTACTAATTAAGTGCAATAAATTAACTATTTCTATTAAATTATTACTAAAAATAATAGAATTTATTAAAAATAATAATTTGAATCGATTTTTTCGGATCGATTTTCGATTCTAACTTTAGGAATCGATTCAATCCGACTCGGTTTTCGATTCTAACTTTAGAAATCGATCTGCTAAGACTTTCGAGTTAGATTGATTTAAATTGTTAAGATTTAAATTAATTAATTAACTCGAACTCGATTAATCGATCTAACACAATTACTCTATCGAAAATTAATACTATTATACTAAGAAATAAATTCGATATTAAAGTAAGCAACAAATAATATATTAAATAATAAATAAAAATTTTTATAAGTTAAGAAATTTATAAATTAAATACAAATTTTAAATTTTATTAAAAAGCAATATTAATATTGCAATATTAATTAAATATTAATAAATTATATAAAAAAATAACAATAAAAGAAGTCAATATATATACAAAAAAACAATACTTTAGAATTGTTTGTTTACTGTTAAAATTGTTGTTAACTAAATATTTTAAATATATATATTTTAGTTATTTTTGCAATATTGTTAAATTTGTAAGTTTTATAAACAATAAAACAAATATAACAATTATAATTATTAAAATTTATCTTATTAAAATATACAACAAATATTATATACTAAATTTGCTAAAATATTAAAATTCGAATTAATAAAAAATAGCAAATTAATAAAAAGATAAAATAAATAACTTAGAAATTTTTTAATATATTGTTAAGAAATTTACTTTTTTAATAGAATATAATAAGAATATAATTAAAATAATTGTTTTTAAAATTGCAAATACTAAAATATAAAAAAACTAAAATCGAAATAAAAATATAGTTGTATTACAAATATTTAAATAGTTATAAAATAGTATTGTTAATAAAAATAATTTAAAATTTAAAATTTAAAATCTAATTAATATTAAGTACAATATATATCTTTGATATTTTAATACTTATAATAAAAAGTTAAATCTAAAATAACTTTGCAATATACTTTACTCTATTATACAATAAATTATTTATATTAATTATTTATATTAATTTTTTTATATAGTATTGTATTTAAATTGCAATTATTGTTTTATATTTTATTTCTATTATATTAAGTATATTTGCAAGAATAATAATATTTATTTTCTTTATATTAATATTAATATTCCAAAATATATTAAGTTTAATAAGAGAAAAAATATTATTTAAGATTTTATATTTTTTAATTTTTAATTTAAAAAAAGTTGTACTTTAATTATTAAGAACTTTTATTAAAAAATGTTATTTTAATAATTTAATATAGTAGAAAGAAACAATATATTAATTAATATCGAAAAAATATATATCTATAGTTTTAAGAATATAGCAATATAGAGATAAATTAACTCTGCAAAATACAAAAGTTTAAAATCTATTATTTGCAACTGCAAAAATATTTGTATAATAAAATTAAAAATAAAAATTGTATATAATTCTATTGCAAAAGAAAAAAAAATTACTTAAAAAATAATTTTATTCTAATATATAGCAATTTAGTTTAATAGCAAATTACTTAATAATATAAAATTAAAAAATATAAATTAATTTACAATTTATTATATTTAGCAAATTGTTTCTATTCTATTAGTATTCGAAAAACTTAATTAATATAATTAAATTAAAAATAGATTTTTTGTATTTATTTAGTTTATTTTAAGAAATTTTATTAATAGTATTTTAATTTGTAAAATAAATTAAAACAATTTGTAAATTAAGATTAAGACAAATATTTTACTAAGTAGCAATTATATTATAATTTAAAAGATTATTAATTATTAGCAAATTAATTTTCTTTAAATATTTAAAAATACTTAAATATTTGTTGTATAAACAAAGAAATAAATTTATTTTTTTAACAATTTTTTTAAAAAATAGAATAAGAGTTTGCAAACAAAAGTTAATTAAATTTTACAAAATTAATTTTTGCGCTAAGATCGAAATAATTATACAATAAAAACAAAATTGCTCTTGTAAAAAAATAGAAAAAAAAAGATAAATATTAATTAATAAGTTAAAAATTCGATAAAGTTTAGTTGCTAATTAATAGACTAATCGCGTCGAATCGATTAATCGAGTTCGAATCAAGTAATCGAATCGAATTGAATCGAATTGGTTTCAAAAGTTGAAATCGAAAAGTCGAATTAATTTCTAAAATTAAAACCAAAAATCGACTTGAATCGAATTAAGATTTAGAGATCAAATCGAAACTCAATTCGAAAAATCGATTCGAATTATTATTTTAATAAATTCTATTATTTTTAGTAATAATTTAATAGAAATAATTAATTTATTGTATTTAATTAGTAATTATATTAGAAATATCTATCTATAATAGAATTACTATAATATATTATTATAATATATTATCTATAATAATAATAAATCTAAATTTAAACTTTTTTATACTATTTTTAGTAATTCTTGACATAATATTATTATTTTTAATTTCTTAACAATTCGATTTAATTTCTAATATTGAAATCGAAAATTAAGTTAAATTAAGTCGAATCAATTCTAAAATAATATTAATTCGATCGAATTTTAAATTGATTTCTAATATTGAAATTATCGAATCGAGTTAATTTTAATAGTTGAAACCAAAATTCGATCCGACAATCAATCTACTAATTAAATAATCAAAAATATACAATATATTTTTATTACTTCGAAAATTTAATTTCTCTAATAATAAATTTATTTTTGTTTGCGCAATTAATTAATCTATATATAGTTTCTCTTTTAAATATAAATAATAATTTTACTTTACTATTTATTGCAATTAAAGTAGTTATTTATTATAAATAGTTATTTTATATATTTGTTTTCTTTTTTTTTACTTAATTTAAATTTGTTTTTGTTGTTATTTTTTCTTTTAAATGTTTATTGTTATAATTTAAATTTGTTTTGTTAAGTTTTATTAATTTGTTTTTCGATATTTACAATTTAAAAACAATCTTTTTTCTTTGTTTATTATTAAGAATTAAGAGAGAATAATTTAAATAAAATAATACAAATAAATAGTCTATTAAATAAGTAATAACAATTTCTATTTAATTATCTTTAGAATCTTATTTGTTTTCGAAATAACAAAATTCTTAAAAAGAAATATCGAAGCTTTTTTAATTATATCTATAATAAAATAGTTAATTACAAGAACTTTCTATTAATATTAGAAAATTGCAAAAAACAATTTATATATTAATATAATTAAAATTAAATTATTAATAATTTTTGTAAAGAGTTTTAAGTACTAATTAAATATTTGTTATTTAATCTATTTTAAGAATCTATTATTAATCTTAATTAAAATTTATTTATTAAACTTAAAAATATAAAAAAAAATAAAAAAAATTGTAATTTCTTGTTAATAAAATATTATTATTGCAATTATTTGCTAAAACTCGAATATAATAAAATCTAAAAATACAATTAATTGTTGCGCAATACAATGTTAATATATCTAAAGTCTATAGATTGAAGCAATATTAGATAGATAGATCTAAGAGCTATTTGTCAAATTTTAATTAACTTGCTTAGTAAGCTAAACTAGAGTTAACTTAGATCTAATTTAGATAAGCTAGATTTAATCGAAATTAGTTTAGAAATTGCAATATATTTTGCAATCTTTGCTTTTTGTATATAATTATCTTCGAGAGTACTAATAATTTACTATATTGTTTGCTATATTTTTTAATAGATTATAAGTCTAAATTTGCGAAAACTTCTAATTTAACAATTTCTAATACTATTATTGCGACAATCTTAATTGCGTTTTACTAAAAACAAAAGATACTACTATTAATAGACAAAAGTCGATATATATTTTCGAATTGCGCAAAAGATTTTCGCATAAACAAATTAATTTTGCTCGATTACAAATTCTACAAAAAACAAACAATAATAAAAAAGACTAATTTATATATTTAAAAGAAAGCTAGTTACAACTTTAAAGAAAACAAACTATATTGTTTAAAAAAAAGTTAGTTCTAGTTTAAAAGAAAGTAGATTATATTGTTTTAAAGAAAACAAATATAATATTAGAAAATATTGTTAAGATAACAATATAATTACAATCTTTGTATTAAATTAATAAAAGATTAGTATATTAAATCTTTTTATTGCTACTTAACAAATATTATTTTATCTACTCTTTTATTTTCCTGTTATTTTTATTCTATTTACTTTTTTATATTTTATATACTATAGAGAACAATATATATAAGACAATTAATATATTTAGTCGAATTACAAGCAAGCAATAATTTTGTCGAATAAAAAACTATCTAATAGTAGAAGATTTTTAAAATATAGTTTAATCTTTAAATACTATTATACTTTCTATTTCTACAAACAAAACTAATTTAGTTCTACTAATAATTTCTTAATCGAGAGATATAAAAACAAATATTAAAGCTACTTTTTATATATAGCTTTGTTTGAACAAAAACAATAAAAAAAATGTTGTTGCTATTACTATTGTATATAAGATATAAAGATTCTTAATATACAAATACAAAGAGAAATTTCAAATTATTAAAAGATAATATTTGACAAACTATATAAACTACAAGAAATCTATCAATTAAAGTATTAACAAAATATAAATATATCTTAAAAAGCTTAAACAAAAAATTGTCGAAATTTAATTAAATATAAAAAAACTATATTGTAATAACAAATTAATTTAAATATTATTAGTATTTTTATTTTTAAAATATATTGCAATTCGAGATACTTTTAATATTTAAGATTTTCTTAATATCAATATAATTTTGTAAAAGCTATAGAAAAAGAAGATATTGCTTAAGATTGATAAAATTATTATATAAATTAAACGCGAAATTAGTTGCTCGAAATCTTAATATTAATATCGAAGTTTTTTTTAAAATCAAACTTTAACTTTTGTTAATACAATCGAAAAGTTAATTTCTTTAATCAAAAAATTAATATAAATATATATTGCTACTATCTTTGTCAAGATTTCAAACATCTTATTAAAGAGTACTTTTTCCGCGTTAATATTTAGACTGATCGCGTCGAGTCGGGTCACCGAGTTCGAGTCGAGTACTCGACCCAAATTGGGTCGAATTAATTCCAAAAGTTGAAATCGAAAAGTCGATTCGATTTCTAATGTTGAAATTAACAATTTGAGTCAATTCCTAGAGTTGAAATCGAAACTCGACTCGAAAAAATTAATTCGAATTGCCAAGACTACTATTTTTAGTAATTTATTTTATTTTTAGTATTAATTTAATTAATAATTTAATAGAAATAATTAATCTATTTGATTTAATTAATAAATAAATATAGTAGATTATTTTTATATTATACATTACTATTGTGCATTATCTAAAAAATAATTAAAAATCTAAATTTAAACTTATTTTATACTATTTTTAGTATTTTTGGTGTTCTTGACAATTCGATTCGATTTCTAATATTAAAATCGAGAATCGAGTCGGATCGAATCGATTCGATTTCAAAATAATAGAAATCGAATCGGATTTCGAATCGATTTCTAATATTGAAATTGTCGAATCGGATCGATTCCAAAAGTTGAAATCGAAATCCGATCCGACGGTCAGTCTAGCTAAAATTCTAACTATTAAAAATAATTTGCTTTTTTAAATAGTTCTATTTGCAAAAGTATTAAAACAAAATTAATTTAATACAAATTGCAAAAAAGAAAATTTATTAACTTCTAAATAAAAATAGTTTTGTTTTGAATTTTTAATAAAATTTTCTTTTTATTATCGAATATTTTTTTGTTATTTTTTTTGTTTTTGAAAGTTTTCTAAGATATATTTTTGAATTTTTTTGTATATTTAACAAATAGAAAACTTTTTTTCAAATTTTTGATTAATCTATTGAAATTTTTTTTTGCTAAAATAGTTAATATTTAATTAACAAACAAAACAAATAAATTAAAAAAAAATTTGTCAAAATAATAATTGTTTTAACAAGAATTTGTCGATTAAAAATTGTAAAAAAATTCGAAAATATTAAAGTTTCTACAATATTAGAAGACGCAAAATTTTTGTCGACAATTAAAAATATCGATTTTTTAACAATATATAAAGATATCGATTTTTTAACAATATTAATTGATTTAATTTCTAAAAAAAAGCTATTTTTATTTATAATAAAAAAATATATTAGAAAAAAACAAATATAAAATAAAATTTCGATTTTTGTAATCAAAAAGATACAATTAAGCATAAAAAAATATAGAAAAGTACAAAAAAGCTATTTTTTGCTTAAAAAAAAATTAATAGACAAAAGAATTTATTTTTTAAAAAAATCTTTTAGCAAAAAATATAAATAATTAAGTATTAAATTAAGCAATAGCAACAAATATATAAAATTTGCAAAATTAACAATATTGCGCAATAAATAAATAAAAACAATATTTTTTAAATAAATAGATATTGTAAATATTAAGAATATTGTTATTTAACAACAAATATTGTTTTTCGAAAATATAATACAAATATTTTTTTACTTGTTAATTAATTAGCAATCTCGAGACAAATTGCAAACAATAATAAATAAATAGCAAAAAAATATTGTATATTTTTGTTCTAATAGTTGTTTTTAAATAAAAGATTGTTATATTAAATTTTCGATTATTAATATATTTTGTCGATTGTTTTTTTTATTTATAATTTTTTTTTTTTTTTTTTTTTTTCGCAAACAAAACTTCTTTTCAATTATAGACAACAAAATAAATATAAAACTTGCTATTGTATCTACTAACTTATATACTAGTTTTCAATATTTAACAAAATCTATAATTAACTATAGTCGATATAATATTATATAAAAAACAAATAATTAAATTTTATTGTTTAAAATTAAAGAAAAACAATACAAAACAATTGTTAAGTACTTCGATTATATTAATAAATATATAAAAGTTATCGAAAAAATAATAAAAGAAATCTAAATATTGTTAAAATATTGAAAACTATAGAATATAATTTATTAAAACAAGTATAAAATATTTGCAAAATTAAAAATATTTGTTCTAAAAAATCTTTAATATAGTTAAAAGCAACAATACAAAAAATACAAAAAAAAAATTATCTATTTAAAGATTCTAAAATAAAACAACAATTAATTAAAATTTTAATAGATTTTTAGAAAACAATATTGTACAAATAGTTCGAGCTATTAAAAGAATTTCGAATATAAATTAGATATATAAACTTTTAAATCGAATTATTTTTTAATATTTGTATTGCAATATTAGAGATTAAAAATTAAAAAAACTAGTTATTTTAAATAATTAAAAAGAAGTTGTTAATATATCGAATTGCAAAATAGTATTATTTTTCGAGAATTTTATATTAATTTTTTTCGACTTGCAAATTTATAAGTTTAATTAAATTAAATTAAATATTTTCGATATATTCGAAAATCGAAAAACTAGAATTATTGAAAGCAATATTTCGATATTAATAACAACAACAATTCTATTAAAAAATTAAATAAAAATTCGCAAAAAAAAATATTAAAAATCGATATTATTATATTAAGAAATAAATTCGATATCGAAGCAAATAACAAACAATATATTAAATAACAAACAAAAGTTTTTATAAATTAAGAAATTTACAAATTAAATACAAACTTTAAATCTTGTTAAAAAATAATATTAATATTGCAATATTAATTAAGTATTAATAGATTATATAAAGAAATTAATAGCAAAAAAAACAAATATATATATAGAAAAACAATACTTTAGAGTTGTTTGCTTGTTGCTAAAATTGTTGTTTATTAAATATTTTAAGTACATATATTTTAGTTATTTTTGCAACGTTGTTAGATTTATAAATCTTATAAATAATAAAACAAATATAATAGTTACAATTATTGAAACTTGTTTTATTAAAATATACAACAAATATTATATACTAAATTTGCTAAAATATTAAAATTCGAATAAATAAAAAATAGCAAATTAACAAAAAAATGAAACAAATAATTTAGAAATTTTTAAATATATTGTTAAAAAATCTACTCTTTTAATAAAGTATAATAAGAATGCAATCAAAATAATTGTTTTTAAAATTGCAAATACTAAAATATAAAAAAACTAAAATCGAAATAAAAATATAGTTGTATTGCAAATATTTAAATAGTTTTAAAATAATACTATTAATAAAAATAATTAAAAATTCGAAATCGAAAATCTAATCGATATTAAATATAATATATATTTTTATTATTTTAATACTTGTAATAGAAAGTCGAATCTAAAATAGTTTTGCAATATATTTTATTTTTTTATATAGCAAATTATTTGTATCGATTTTTTATATTAATTTTTCTATATAGTATTGCGTTCGAATTGCAATTGTTGTCTTATATTTTATTTCTATTATATTAAATATATTCGCGAAAATAATAATACTTATTTTCTTTATATTAATATCAATGTTTCAAAATATATCGAATTCGAAAAAAGAAAAAATATTATTTAAGATTTTGTATTTTTTGATTAAAAATTTAAAAAGAGTTATACTTTAATTATTAAAAGCTTTTATCAAAAAATTCTATTTTAATAATTCGATATAATAGAAAAAGACAATATATTAATTAATATCGAAAAAATATATATTTATAGTTTCAAAAATATAGCAATATAAAGATAAATTGATTTTGCAAAATACAAAAATTTAAAATCTATTGTTTGCGATCGCAAAAATATTTGTATAACAAAATCGAAAATTATATATAATTCTATTGTAAAAAAAAAAGATTATTCGAAAAATAGTTTTACTCTAATATATAGCAATTCAATTTAACAACAAGTTGTTCGACAATATAAAATTAAAAAATATAAATTAATTTATAGTTTGTTATATTTAGCAAATTGTTTTTATTCTATTAGTATTCGAAAAGCTTAATTAATACAATTATATTAAAAATAAATTTTTTGCGTCTATTTAATTTATTTTGAGAAATTTTATTAACAATATTTTAATTTATAAAACAAACTAAAACAATTTGCAAATTAAAATTGAAACAAATATTTTGCTAAATAGCAATTGTATTGCAATTCGAAAAATTATTAATTGTTAACAAATTAATTTTTTTTAAATATTTAAAAATACTTAAATGTTTATTGTATAAATAGAAAAACAAACTTATTTTTTTAATAGTTTTTTTAAAAAGCAAAATAAGAGTTTGCAAACAAAAATTAATTAAATATTGCAAGCATTATTTTTGCGCTAAAATCAAAGTATTTATATAATAAAGATAAAATTGCTTTTGCAAAAAAATAGAAAGAAAAAAAATTGATTAATAAATTGAAGATTCGATAAAATCTAGTTGCTAATTAAATAATTAAAAATACGCAATATATTTTTGCTATTTTGAAAATCTAACTTCTTTAATAACAAGTTTACTTGTATTTGTGCAATTAATAAATCTATATATAGTTTTTTTTTAAATATAAATAATAATTTTATTTTACTATTTATTATAATTAAAGTAGTTATCTACTATAAATAGTTGTTCTATACGCTTGTTTTTTTTTTTTTTTTTGATTTAAGTTTGTTTCTATTGTTGCTCTTTTTTTTAACTATTTATTGTTGCAATCTAAATTTGTTTTGTCGAATTTTATTAATTTGTTTTTCGATATTTACAATTCGAAGATAATTCTTTTTTTTTGTCTATTGTTAAGAATTAAAAAAAAATCTAAACAAAATAATATAAATAAATAGTTTGTTAAACAAGTAGCAATAGATTCTATTCAATTATTTTTGAAGTTTTATTTGTTTTCGAAAAAACAAATTTTTTAAAAAGAAATATTAAAGTTTTCTTAACTATATCTATAATTAAATAATTAATTACAAAAACTTTCTATTAATACTAGAAAATTATAAAGAGCAATTTATATATCGATACAATTAAAATTAAATTATTAATAATTTTTGCAAAAAATTTCGAACATTAATTAAAGATTTGTTGTTTAATTTATTTCGAGAATTTATTATTAATCTTAATTAAAATTTATTTATTAAACTTAAAAATACAAAGAAAACAATAAAAATTGCGACTTTTTGTTAATAGAATATTATTGTTGCAATTATTTGCTAAAACTTAAATACAACAAAATCTAAAAGTATAATTAATTAACAATTTGTTATATTTTTTGTTCTATTTTATCTATTGTATTCGAAGTTGTCTTCTAATTTTCAAATTATTTTTGCATTTTATTTGTAACAAAATAGAGCAAAACAAAAAGTAATAAATTTGCTATATTTATTTGATTTAATAGCATTTTATAAAATTATATAAAATTAATTAAACAAATTAATTAGTTTCTTAAAGACGCGTTTTTTTGCAATAGAAAAACTTTTTACAACAATTTTAATTTATAATAATCTCGAGTTTCTAAAAGATCAAAAAGATTAAAAAATTTAAAAAATTTAAAAATTTCGATCAATTATATTTGTTATAATAATTAAATTTTAAGATTTCGATATTGTATCTCTTTTTCGATATATATAAAATTCAAAAAAGTATTTATTATTAGCAATAACTATTGTTCTAGCTTTAATCGATAAAAGTTTTAATATTAAAATACAATATATTTTATTTTATTTTATATATATTATATCTAATTTAATAAAATTTAAATCTTCTATATTAAGAGCGCTATTCAAAAACTTTTTCGATTGTTAAAATATATCGATATAAACTTTTTTTAAATTGTATTTATATTTAAGCTTAATATACTAAAATTATATAAAACAAAATTATATTCTATAATATTAGTTTGAAGAAATAAAAGCACAACAATTAACAATATTTTTATAATTGAAAATTTTTATTTTAAACAACTAAGAGTTAATTTAAACAATTTTATTTACAATTAATATATATATTTTATTACAATTAATTTTAAGATATACAAGTATATAAAAAAACAATTTAATTTCGAAACTATATCTTTCGAATTTTGTTTAACAAATTTTATTAAATTATACTATCTATTAAATTCTAGTATCTAGAATTTAATATATTTTAGCTTATATATATAATATATATAAAAAGAATTGCATATATAGATTAGATTTTTTTGCAATATACAACAAATAAATAGCAACAACAATATATTGCTTATTTTAATAATTTTCAAACTATTAAAAGATTAATTTTTTAGAGTTATATTATTTGCGTTATTAATATTTGAATAAAATATATATTAGATTTATTGCAAAACAAGTTTTTCAACAAAATTAAAAAAACAATTTTTTGATTTAAAAAGCAATCTTATAGTTAAAACAATTTTTAAATAACTATATTGTATTAAATTAATCAAGATTTTTACAAAAAAAAAATTGCAAATTTTATATTTAATCGATTTTCAATTCTAGATTAGAAATTTTGTAATTATTAAAATTTCTATTTTTATATAGAGATATATTTTATTTTTAAGTATATTGTAAAGATAGCAAATATCAAATTGCTTTATTATATATTTTGCAAAATTACTATTATATTTTAGACAAAAATAATCGAAACGTTTAATTATACAAAGATTTTGCTATATATAATATATATAGTAAACTCTTTTGTTGCTATTAAAGAATTGCAAAATACTATTCTCTCTAATAGTTTAATAAATCTATTAAAAGAAAATAATAGCAATTTTGAAATTAATTAATTATTAAAATTATTAAATTTTAATCTAAAAACTTTTTAACAAAAGCAATTTTACTTCTCTTCTAATAGCAATTAATTACTCGAGAATTAAGTATTTAATATTTTATACTTAATATATCTTTAATTAATATTCGAATCTATTTTTGACTCGATTAGCACTAATTATTATTCGAAAAAAAAAACGCAAAAAATATATAAAATTTGATTAAAATACTATCGATCAAATTATTAATATTAAGTTTAAAAAAAAATATATAGAAAATACTATTGTCAATTTTTGAAAAAACAAATTGAAGATATTTAATAATAACAAAATAAAATACAATTTGTATTATATATTTTCGATTAATTTCGATGATATTATTAAATTTAATATTGTCGAAATCGATATTAATATTAAAATCGATATATTAAATATTGCAAAAAGTTTTTAATTGCTATTTATTTTTATAGACTCGATTGAAACACTTTCGATACTATAGATTACAATATTTTTTTAATTTAGAATTTCGATTTATTTGCAAAATTTGTTAACAAAAATTCGAATTTAAGATATCGAAAATCTTAAAATAAAAATTTAATACAAAAATTTAATACTATATTGTTTTT
>JAABUW010005164.1_pt1 | contig 17188 bp, 33 predicted proteins | sample 5560081 | NCBI WGS metagenome assembly JAABUW01 (sample SAMN10711882, study PRJNA513363) | rock metagenome | isolation source: Antarctica rocks | place: Antarctica: Victoria Land, Knobhead sud | reverse complement strand
GGAAGCAGCTCTATCATATGAATCATGCCAATGAGCAGCCTTGATGCCAGAAGAACCGCATGATGATTGGTTTTAGAGTATGAAATTCAAACAGCAGAGCAATGCAGTCATTGGCGTGCTTACGTGTAGTACTGCATGTACGCCCAGATGCCGGCATACAGCAACACCATGAACAGCAGCAGCAAGCCAACCAATATGCGGTATCCCCACACTCGATGCTCACTCCCCAACTGCATGTCCACATCATGAGTTGCTTGCATGGTGAGGTTTGCCATTAGTCTCAGTTGAGACTGCAATGGCTGCAAATGTGCATTGGCGCTGAAGACCACTTGCGCATCATGACAGTGCCATGTGAAACATGTGTCTTGGTGCAGCAGCTGGTTTATGACTCACAAGCCAAGATTACGCCATGATGTTTGTAACGGCTGCAGACAGAACTCAGTCTGGTGACAGAATGTGCATGAACACGCCGTAAGTTTTGCTGCCTCAGGCACTGTTTGTCAACAGCGCACAAAAACAGAGCACAAGTGTGCCTGTGCATCTCCAAAACATGTAGAATTGCTGCTTGATAGGGGCAGGTGTGTATGCAATGCACGCTGCCAAGTCTGCAGGCTAAACAGACCTGGGCAACAGTTTCCAGGCGTGCTAGCTGCTCCTTCCTATTGCAGGTATGAGCCTCACAGAAGTGCTCCACAAAGTACTCTGCAGCATCAGGCACAAGCACATATTTGCACAGCATACAGCAGTATAAGGCCTACCAGGACACATTCGCTGCGATTTCGTGCATGTTAGCAGTGATTAATTCAAATGCACAACATCTTCTATGCATTTCCACAGACATTACACACGACAGCCTTAGAGCATCTAGGCCTCCACATGCTGAATCAGCATGAGCATGACTGACATGTCAGATTGAACATGCAAGCTACTGTGCACCATCACTTTGTGAAGTGCACAAAGCAGGAGTGCCTGGATGAGCAAAGCCTGTAGAATGCATTTGACAACTCACCATGCATCAATGTAGCTTCTCTGCCATCTGCAATGGGAAAACACACGTCTGCAACATCCTGCAAACACGGCTGCTTTTGTGTGAGTAAGGTGGTCAGTGACTGATACCATGTGCATAAGTGAGTAGACTGGACCAATGCATGTCGTTGCATGTCACAACAGATGGGCTGTTGGTGCATGCAAGCTCAGATAGCTGTGACAGTAATTGGGCGGCATACTCGTGACGTTCCAGGACATGGAGAAGGTACAACCCACATACGCGGACCTGGCAATGGTGTTTCAATTGGCCCTTTAGCTTTGGACGACAGGGAGCTGTGCGCTGCTGAAAGGACTTGAAGCTGCTGCCATGCCCCTGGACAAAGTGATCGCAGTGTAGCATTTCACACAAGTCTGCCAGACACACATCAGCACTCTGCAGGAGCACAGATCATGTCCATGATAGTAATGATTAAATGCTTTTGAACTCATGATGAGCCAGGTAGGTGCAGAACAAGTCTTGTCTCTCCAGAGCAATCGCAGCTTCAGGGATGGGTCAAGATGCCGTTGTGCATGGCATGACAGAGTGGCATTATGCAAAAAAGGTAAAACGGTTCAAGTGCCCACTCAATGATAGTATCACATGTCTGATCTGTTCTGGACTGCGTAACGCATCTGCACCTGATGAAGAAGCAGAACATTTGGCGCTGAGCAGCAGCAAGCTCACTGGATGCTTTTCATGTTGATGGTTCTTGTCCATGTGCTGATCCAGAAATGCTTCTGTCCTGAAGATTTTGTCACAGAAGCCACATTTCCATTGGATGCCGCGGTGCTTATGCCTAGCCGCATCTTGCATACCATACCTGTGTTGACACCGGCAGGCTGTGTGGTGCTCAAAAGTTGCAGTACATGTGGACTTTCGTTTTTCACACGCATGTGTGTACATCAAGAGTGCTGGGTGAAACATGACACAGAGCGATGGGAGGAAAGCTGCTACTCACGTGTCTCGCAGAGGGTGGAATGGGCACTGCTCTGTCAGCTGGTGGTTTGCTTTTGCTGTCATTGGTAGGACATGCTGCAGACGGTGTGAGATTGCTTGCGAGGTCTGTTGTGATGCATACGCAAGGACATGACTGTTTGTTCAGGCCTCACCTGCCGAAGCACAGCTCGAGCTGCACGACTGCGCTCACGGTCACATAAGTTTGCACTGATGTCTTCCGACGCGGCTGGGCTAGAACACAACGCAAGCAATATCAGAAACTGCCAGGTATGCTTGCGCGGTGTCACAAGCATGGCTATCACGGGGAACTGTACGACGCAAACAGGAAAGTGCGATCAGCTGAGGTTGCATGTGACCACGGAAAGCCTGGCGAGAACGCAACATCTATTTACAGATTACGGCAACCAATGTACCAGTCCCGAGTTTGCTGGGCATCGAGACTGCCCCGAGCAGGCATGTACGTACATCGATGAGAGACTGTCAGAAGAACTGTATGGTGCTTGAGTTACATGCTGGCGTTTCATGTGCCAATCAGCACTTTGTCGACTTGTGTGCGAACAGCAGGCTGCGATCCATTGCGGTGATGGATTTGCCCCTCCTCAGCATGCTGTATGGTGAGACCTAGCCGTCAGTGCTATTGGCGCAAGTCTGGCTTGCACTTGCAGAGTTGACAAAGCACAGCATATGCATGCCTGAAGGTTTGCCACTAGAAAATTCCTTAACGGAACAGTCCTTCTGTCATGCAACAAGCGCAATCCGAGATCTAGCTCTTTTCATCCATGTATGTCGCTTTGACCGCTCAGAATTTATGGCTTCACAATGAGATCAGACCTGGCCCTGTCAAGGCATATAGATTTGCAACTGCTAAAAAGCTTTCAAAGCTGCAAAAGACATGGCATCTCCAACGTGTCAAAGTCAATGCCTTGGTACAAGCTAGTCAGCTTCAACAGCTCACCACCAGTGACCCAGCTACAGCCAGCTCTTCTGACACGGATACCATTGCAGCAGTTGTGACAGGTGGGGTATACATAGCATAGGCTGTACATTCTTGTCATGCAAGCTGGGGCAGAATGAAAACGGCATGTTTTCTGACCAGCTCTCGCAGCAGCAGCAAGTTTGTGACTGACACTGCAGGTGCACAGCAAGGCTCTGTAGCAATCATCAGACTGTCTGGGCCAGATGCTGTCCAGATTGCATCATCAGTGTTTGTGCCTAGCAGCTCCAAAAAGCATTGGACGCCCAAAACCCATCGGGTGTACCATGGACATGTCCTGGACGCTGAAGGTGGCATTGTAGATGAGGTGCAAACTGGCACTTGCATATGTGTGGCACGTCTAAGCATGTGTAAAAAGTCCTGGCTTCTCGCGCTTGTGGCTCGCTAACTTCACACAAGTGAACATCACATTCTGAAACATCTAACTGCATGTAGAGAACGTCCTGACACATGTAGGTGCACTGCATGCAGTATGTGTGCCAAGCAAGTCAAACAGCCTTTCAGATTGTGCACAAATTCTGATAGCTTTGTTCTGGTGGTCCATGCAGGTGCTGCTGCTGAGTATGCTGGCGCCCAAGTCTTACACCAGTGAGGACGTGATCGAGTTGCATTGTCATGGGGGTGGGGTGTGTGTTCAGCGGGTGCTGGGCTGCTGCCTCAGGGAGGGGGCACGTCTGGCTAAGCCTGGGGAGTTCACATTGCGCGCTTTTCTCAATGGCCGCCTTGATTTGTCTCAGGTATTGTCGCATTTGTTTGAGGTCTGTAGGTCATGATCGGCCTTGCATGTGAGTGTGTGAATCTGTGTACGTCATGCTGTTCCAGGACTGTGTCATCCATCATTGCTGTCTGTTTTTGCTTACCGTCAGGAAGCAGCTCAGCAGAACAGAGAAGTACATTGTTTGCATACAAACCAGTCGTCACATGCACAGGCACAGATGAATTGCCTTGTTTGCGTCTGAGCAGCAAGATAGTGACATACAACCTGAGATAGCTTGCAGGATATTGTCAGATAACAGCACTGAGTTGATGCAGACCTGCGCGTTTGTGTGCGCAGCGACGTTCAATCAAGTCAGTATTCACAGCAAGAATACTCATCACATTTCAACAGACGCAGCTTGTTCACAGAACATCAGGCTGTACCATGTTTGCAGGCTGAGAGTGTGAATGAGCTGGTGGGTGCTCGCACTGCTGCTGCAGCAGACAGCGCCCTAGCTGGACTCACTGGGGGCATTGGGGCCACAGTACAGAGGCTTCGCCTGTCAGCCCTCACCTTGCTGGCAGAGCTAGAGGTATGGGTGGCTCCAAAGTGCCTGTTGTTACTGTGCGTAACTGCCTGCCTGCTATGGAAATGCCTGCTTGCGCCGCCTGCCTGCCTTCCTGCCATGGTGTCGTGCTTGCAACCACATGTATCACGTGGTTGTATGGGTGGTTCCTATACCGTATGTTGGCTGGTATTCTTGTTATGATGTTGCCAGGAGTGCTGCTGCAAGGTATTGTATGTTGGAACTGATGCCTTCAGCGTGACATCTGCAGCTTGCCACATTGTGTTCCTGCATGCACTTGAGTGCCATTTGCAGTGTGCATGCAGCATCAGCTACATTATCAGTGCCGCACACACTCTGTGCTGTCACACTCTCAGCAGCAGCTAGCAACAGTCTAGTATCATGCTTGCAGGCCATGATAGACTTTGAGGAAGACGTGCCAGTGACAGATGCGCAGCGGCTGCAGAAGCAAGCGCAAGATATAAGCAGTGGAGTGAAGGAGGCCCTGGACACGGCTTCTAAAGGCCGCCTGCTGAAGGCTGGCTTGCAGGTGAGCGGTTCTGCAAGCCTGTGCATGCTTTGCACAATGTGGTCCGTTTGGTGCATACTCACTGGCTGGAGTGTGATGACTGATCAGTATTCGCAGAGTGTTGCTATGGGATAACTGTTGCTGATGCTCCATTTTACATTGGTTACTTGATCTTTGAACTCATTATCGACTTTAGCACAGCTGATTTTGTATGCCTTTGGTTGAAGATAGGGTGCTCGATCATTTGATGTATTAGCGTGTGGCTGCTACAGACAAGCATGGCTTGGTTCAATGGCTACTGTGAGACCATATTCATCTTCTAGTCAGCAACAACAGCATGTCTGCAGGGCAGCTCTGGGAAACCTTTGTGAGCCAGTTGGAACGACTGCATCACGACGTGGAACAAACGCCAAGGTGTCTCCTCCAGACATTTGCATTAGCGTTGCATCTGTCAGATGCAGCAATCAGGCAGTAACCAACAGTGCTGTGCAATTGCAGGTAGCCTTGGTTGGTCGACCCAATGTGGGTAAAAGCAGCCTGCTGAATGCTTGGAGTGGCACAGACAAGGCCATTGTCACCCAGGTGGCGGGTACAACTCGAGACATTGTTCAGGCAGGTGACTACCTCCTCCCTTCATCCTCTGCATATCATGCCTGAATGAAACAAAGGGAAAGAAGGACCAGACCTTTCAGCGTCAATTTAATGAGAAGCCAAGTATTATGCCGGGCTCACCTGGCACATCATGCCAGCCTTTTCCTTGCCCTTGCGCAGCTGCCCAGAAGCTGATGTCATCACACCTCATTTCAAACAACCAACCAATTTGTTGCTTGTCAGACATGCATCATGTTGAGCAAGCTTCCATTTGAGAGGTCTCATGCAAACTTGGATGTTACTTGGTCACTTGAATAAACAAATGATTGCTTCTGTTTGGTTACTGACAGTAGTCAATGCCATGTTGAGACATGCTCGCCAGCTGGTCCACGACACACCAGAAGCCTGACTGCAGCATGCTGCAACACAGTCATGCTGCAACGTTGCCACAGCCCCATTTGATGACAGTAGTGCATAAGCTGATCTAAGGTCAAGCTGCATACAGATCTGGTGGTGGCTGGAGTACCTGTGAGCCTGTTGGACACAGCAGGCATAAGGGAGGCCTCTGATGTGGTAGAGCGCTTGGGAGTGGAGCGCTCCAGAGCTGCCGCCACATCAGCTGATATCGCCATCATGGTGCTTGATGCTCAGGTCAGACTTCCTTGCTGGGTACTCATGCATTCATTCATGCATTCATTCATGCTTCAACCGCATGTCTTCCCTAGGGTCAGGTACATACAGCCCTGAGTAACTCGCTCTATGAGGTCTTGTTTTGGCAGTCCTGGGTATTCAGCTGCTGCCTCAGTGACCTCTGATGCAGTACCTGCCATCAAGATGATGCCTGAAATGATGCTATTGCGCATTTAGCAAATCTTGGCGACGCATTTAGGCATGTACTCATGCTCGGGGGGGAACTTGCTTTTATGCTGTTGTCCTGCCTGTGGAACACATGTGAGTGCATACGTATAGGATCAGGAGTGGCTCTGTGGCTCTCACTGATGCTGCAGCCTGACCCTGCTTGGTTTATCACCTGATTGCACTCATCTGTTCTAGTCAGACTCATATGTTGATGTGGGCCAGGTGCTCACAGGTTGGATGGACACCAGATGACCAGGTCATCTTTGATCACCTCTGGGGCAGGGCAGTACCAGGCAACAAGCCCGCCATTTCTGCTAAATCCATTCTTGTCTGGAACAAAGTAGATCTTGTTGCACCGGCTGCTTCAGAACTTCGATCTCAAAGCCCCTTGCACACACATTTTCCAGCAGAAACAGGTCGGTCTAGTACTGCCAATACAGCATCAAGCAGCATGCAGGATGGCTCTGATGAAGATGTAGCAGCTGCACAGTATAGGGGTCCTCAGAGCAAAAAGCAGCATCACGTGACAAGTCAGACTGCCACTGGTGCTCTGAGCACCCCCAGCAACAGCTTCTCGGCAGCACAATCTCAGGATTTGGGCAGAGCAGGTGATGCAGAGCCAAACTCAGAGGCTCAGCCAATGACACCCACATCTTGGTTGAATGCCAGCAATGCTGACAGCAGACCAGGCAGCGATGCTGTTCAGTCAAGCCCTGACAATCCTGCAGGCTTAGGGTCTTCAGCAGCAACACCCACAGCTGCAGACGTCACTGCATTTGCCACACAGCATGCCAACCAAGCCAGCAGTCAGTCTTCTTCAGACCTCTCAGTTGCACCAGATGCTGTGGTGACTGGCAGCAGCAACCAGTCTAAGCCTGGGGATCAAGTGTCTGCTGTACATGGGATTCCAAGCAGTTGCACTGACGCATTTGCTGCTAGTGTGGAGACGTGTGCCACAACAGGGCTGGGTCTGGATGCCCTGAGTGCTGCCCTGCTGCAGCTGTCAGATGCCCCCAGCTTAGCTGCAGGTAGCTCCTGCTGCATATGTCTTTGCCTGCTGGCCAACATGGTAACTAACTATGTGCACATACATGGAAATTTGCCCTTGATGGATTATGCATTGATAGGTGCACTGTACGCTTTGTAGGCAGCACTGCAGCAGTGTGGTACATTTGGCACATTGGCCATGGCTGGGTGTGTGCAGGCGGTGTAAGCTGGGCTGTGAATAGCAGACAGGCAGAGGCTTTGATCCGAGCGCAAGAAGCTTTACTAGCAGTCACAGACAGCATCAGCGAAGGCCTTCCTATCGACTTCTGGACCATTGATTTGAGGTCTGCAGTAGCAGCGCTGGGGGAGATCAGTGGCGATGATGTCACAGAGGAAGTGTTGGACAGCGTGTTCAGCCAATTCTGCATTGGCAAGTAGCTCATCCCAGAAGCATTCCTCCAACGTTGTGGGGACTCTTGGATCATGTGCACACTTGTTGGATGAATCAGTTGCAACCAGTAAGGCAAACAGCAATGAAGACATACAGTTCCTGTTGAGGATGTGCTCTTCTCAGTGCCAAACGTTTATATTTTCACAGCCACCCGTGACTTGATAATTGTATATGTTTCTGCTGTCACAGCAAAGCATTGGCCTGTATGCAGTGAGGTAGACTGATCAGATTTACAAATAGGAGCAGTTTGGCTGCCCCGCTTCTGTACAATTTTGTGCTGACCCTTAGGGTCTGTAGGTGTTCAGCTCACAAGGAGCACCTGTAGGGATGGATCTGAGCAAGCTTGAAACTGCAAGGCAAGGCAACGTTCTAGTGAAACTCTCAGACAGGTACTATGTTTGGGTGCATGCATGGAGTGCTATTCAATGCCTTGCACTGTTTGATCGAAAACCGACTGGTGTTGTTTGGTTACTTCTGGCCACTTTCATGCAGCTTTACAAATGCTCCCACAATTCGAATTTTGGGAGATCTGCCCAACTGCATTGTGCGAGTTGGTTACCTCAAACGCCACGGGACAGTATGGCGCGAGGCATCAGAGAGGTGAGTCAGTCACATATGTGTTCAGCTCTCTAGAGCCGGTGCGGTCTCCTGCGCTGGCGGGTGCCTGAAGCGTGCTATACTGCTCCCGAGAAGGGCGGCAATAAAACTGAATGGCTGGTATGAGTGTGTTAGTGCACTGGGCTGCATGACATAAACAATAGTGCATGGCCATGTCACTCTATACTTGGACTTCTGTTCTACAGAAGGTCAGCGGTGTCGTCATGACCTTGTATGGCTCTGATCCTCAGCTGTGTATGCAGACATCACCGCTAACCAGGCGCCCAACAGCCATACCCCTGATTCAGATGAAGATGACGATGCAGCTCATAAAGTCTGGACTATGCGCGACTTGCGGATCCTACACGAGCTGCAGAAACCAGTGGCTGTAGTTGTCTCGGGTGTATATGAAGACCCTCACAGGTTTGCAGGCAACAAATTCGGGAGCCGTAAAGTGTAATGTTGCAGTCAACATTGCTGAGTTTGTTGTCTTGGGTTGGCCCTTGCAGTGCTGAAGGCTTGCAAGACATAAGCCGGGTGATTTTCCAAAATGCTGAGTGCAAGAAGCAGTTTGGTTTGCCAAGATCACAAGCTGAATTTGTTGAAATCCACAAGTCATATTCAGAGACGGAAAGGCAGATGCAGCGCGCATGGATTCTCAAGGCTACTCAGGTGTTGCATGTCCAGACCTTCATCATTTGTTCTGTAGCCTTTTTATGACTTGCTGGAGGCAATTCTTGGCATAAACCCAAGGAGATGAGTCATGCCACCTTGAATGTACACAAGCATGCGCGACAGCTGCTGCTGGCCTATTGTACACTTTGCTGCGTGCTTCATGCTTTCATGCATCTTGCCACACGTTGAATGCATAATACATGCTATTCAATGCATAATTGCCACTCAGGGCGGCTCATCGCACCAGTCATGGATGAATTTCTCAAACTTTTTGAGGCCCCTCTTTCAAGGTGTGACAGCAGATGGGCCAAACTTTATCTGCAGATTTGACAGCAAGGTATGCCATCACCAAAGAATGGCAGGACCATGCTTACTACTTCCTGATCAGCCTGAGATTCAAGTCCTTTGCTTTGGCTGACTATGCTTTTGTCCTTGTTAACTGCATTGCTGCTATGCTTTTGCCATTTCTTCAACCCACCTGACGATCTGCCTGTTTTGCGTTTGTAGGTGCAAGCGTCGCTTGAATCTGATAGAAAAGTTGCGCATCTGCATTGCATCACATGTAGTCCTCACCACTCTCGTACATCACAATCTTCCAACCACCAGCAAATCCCAGATACCCTTTGTGTATTGCCACCAGGCCCCTTACGATTCTCTCCAAAACGATTCAGAATTGTTCATCTTGGCACCATGCTATGGAGCACTTTGCCAATAACATCATCATTGTCCTTATGTGATTGCTTCACATGCGGTGCCTGGACATGCTTAGTCATGATGACACAAGAGTACAATTGCTGATTCAGGCTATCAGAGTGAGGACATTACCTACTCAAGTGGAGACTGCCCTGATGCATGTAGCAGAATTGGACGGCAGTGTGACAGACCTGCGCGTTGCCGCCATCCACAGCAGGAATCCGCTGCACACCTTTCTGTTCAACAGCTGCGGTGTTCTCCTGAATGCCAACGCTTCTGCCTTGCAGGCATTTGCACATTCTCATGCAGGCAAGTCATTTCCCTGGTTTCCAGATGCAAACCACCTTGAAAGTGGGGACTGTGGCAATCTGCTATCACTGCACTTGTATTTTTGCATCGGGGAGTGCATGCAGCAGAGCGCATGTTGTGCTCAGGGCTCAGAGATGCACCATGCCACCTGTCGCATGGTACTGTCAAGCTCCTGACGTGGCAGCAGCTGTGTCGAGACTCTGTATGACATCATGTCACGTGTTGACAATGTAGGACCTGCGTGACGGGCTGCCTTGCATTGTTGCAGGTGACGCTGGTGGGACTGGTCTCATCTTGAAGACCCTATTCGAGGAAGGAGTATACCCAGGTGAGCTTTGATCTTCTCTTCTCCTCAAGCATGACCCATTCAGAAGATGTGCCCAAGTGACATTTCCTTGGCCACAGTCATGATTCTTGTCAAAAGGATGGCGGCACTCGCGTGTGTTCAGGACTTTTGAGCAACAGAATGACACAGCTTGGCATGTGTTGAGGGTTTGTGGTCACAGGGATGCCAGTGCTTTGCATTCGTTCAAGGTTTGCAAGCATGTGATGCCAAGTGGGCTCTCATGAGCTTTGCTCTCTGCTGTCTGCTCCTTGCAGTACAATCCATTCTCAAACAGTTAACATTGCTGTTGTGTTGCGGTGTAAGTGGGATACCCTCATGGCACAGCAGTAGCAGTCAATGCTCATGTTGAGTGTCACCCATGTCATTGAGAAGCAGTCAAACACAGGCAGCTCTAACACTGCCTGCAAGCCCTCTAAGATACGTCACTCATGCAAAAGCTCCTTGAGAAGTTGGAGAGGCTTCATGACTCACATGCAGGCGGGGAGGAAGAGGCACAGAGTGCATATGATGATGCAATGAATGCAGTGTTTAGCCTGCAGCTGGAGTGCCATCGCCACACTCAGGCCCACAAGAGCAAGAAGGATGGAAGCACCAAGTGGTCCATGATTGAAATGTGGCCTATGCTGGTGATGACTCAACCCTCTTTGCACTTGCCGTCTCCAGTCTTGTGTTCACACGATGCTGTAGCTTACATCTGAGGAAACCAATTGTTTGTTGCGTTCCCAGCAAGGCTATTTTCAAAGTCCGCTTTGCTCATCAAAGTGTGTTATGTTGCCCATTGTGTGCTGCTGATGGAGTGCATGTACAGGATCTTGCGTTCAGCCTGGATGCATGCGCTAGCATGTTACAGTATGATTGTGTGTCTGCGTCAGCCATAGCACAATCCGCCCCAGCCGCTTTCTGCAGAAAGACAGCGGATGATACGCTGTGTAATCACTAAGCCAATGCAAGCCTAATCTGGCTGCATGAGCTGTCTATCATCCCCACCAACTAGTCAACTCATTGCAGGACCCAGTGGATGCGTCTCCAGCAGTGCTGGTGAAGAGGCACAACATCACTCAGCAGAAGCACATTGAGCTGCAGCTGACTGCCCACCAAGATGCCCTGCAGAAGTGAGTCTCAATCACTCCTGTGCAAGGCAACCTAGCCATGTTCAACATCTTCACAATACACCGTGCTGAGCATGTCCACGTGCAACTGCATGCAAGACAGGCAGAGCTGTTGACAACAATGAATAGATCACAGGCTTAGCCTGCAGGCGTCAGGTGCATGTGACACACTTTTCAGAGCTCCCTCCAGAACTGTCAAGCAGTTTGAAAGGCAAAGCTGGTATGACTAGCACAGCTTGGCCAGACTTGAGTACAATCAGTCGGAAATAAATGATGCCACAATGGCAAGCAAGCCTTCTGAAGCTCATCAGTGTACCGCACTTGCCAGGTCCTACTTTTGCTGCACATACCTAGCTCATCATGAGCTGGAAAGTCTTGTTGTTATTATGATTATTGTTGGTATTATTATGATTTATTATTATTCTTCCACACAATGCAGACAGAATCAGGAGCTGGAGCAGGACTCCTTTGCTCTGCATGAGCAGCAGCTCAGGCTGCAAGAAGAGGCGCAGAGCCTGACGCAGCGCCTGGAAGTCATTCTGCATGACAAGTTCCAGCACCGCAAGCACGGCTTTGACTCTGACACCCCCATCGACAAGACTCTCACCTTCCTGCAAGGGGTCATTGGGGTGCGGCCTTGACCTGTCATGCGTGCTTACTCTCAGCCAGTGATGCTGGCATGTGTGCAATCACATGGCGGCAGGTGTTACCAGCAAGCAGCTGGGCAGTTGTGTGTCTCACCTCAAAATCAGCTGATCAAGAAAGCCGCAAGAGCACTCAGGCTCGCACTTTGTGAGCCATTTGCAATGATGGCGTGATCTGGTGACCTGCAGGGGAAAGTGCCCCCTGTGGAGATGGCCTTGGACCTGTTCAACATTTTGAGCGAGTCTGATACCAATCTGAGGCAACCTGTTGGGCTGGAGGACCAGCTGCTGCAAGCTCGCAGCATAGACAGCGAGGTCGGCCAGTCCATGTTGCAGCTGCTGCAGGTATGCCATCGCAGCTCTTTCATCTCACTCCCACAACTTCTTGCCTCCATCAGTAGCCGCCTATCACTTGGCACTCATGTTCTGTGCATGATGAAGTGTTATGTGTGTGCTGGCAGCAGACTTGTCGAGCAAGGTGTGCATCTGTGCATGTCAGCACAGCATCTGTCAGCAAGATCAAGGTGCTGTCATGCGGACTTGCTGTCATGCGCAATCCAGCATCAACTTTGGCAGGTGACACATAGGATGGACACCAACAAAGCTTTTGCAGAGCATTTTGAGGCAACCGGCATGAGGCAACTGCACAGGCCTTGCTGCTATGAAGCAGTTCGTGCCCACCCTCTGCGGGGCACAGCACCAGACAGCACCAGACAGCACCAGACAGCACCAGACAGCACCAGACAGCACCAATGTCAACATGTCACTAAAGCCAATCCTGCTGTCAAGTGAAGGGTCTGCATACGGTCTACTGAAGGGCCTGCAACAGGTCTGCATACGGTCTACTAAAGCGCCTGCAACAGGTCTGCAAGTTCTGCCAGCTGGCACATGAGTGTTTTGGGCCGCCAGCTGTCACAGCCGATTTTGGTTGTGCAGGGCAGTGCAAGGGGCTGCGCCCTGGTGCCAGACAGGCAAGGCTCCTCCATGTCTGCCAGCCTGACCAACCGCAACTTGACTCTCCCAGCAGGCGCTGCCCGCCCTTACTGGATGGATAACTCGTATCCAACAGAGCAGGATGGCAGCTTTGTGCCACCAACTCTCACCACCGGCATTGAGAAGATGCTTCTGGTAATGCCCGCCTCTTGCTGTCATGTTCTTGCTGCTGTGCTGCAGCAGGCTTTCATGGTGCCTGCCCACTTCTGTACGGGTGCTGTGGTGTCAAAATGGAACAGCGCAGCGTACGCATATCAGGCGAGTGCCTAGTGTCTGTTTTGGTAGATTGTAATGCTGTGATCCAACATGGTACTGACCCCGGTGGCTACACTCAAGTGTACCAGGTGACACACCCTGCTGCAATACAGTCTGGCTAAGACGTTACTGAGTACTTTTAAAGGCAGGCATACATTGCACCAGCATTGCGTTGCCGTCAAGTCAACAGCAGGACGAGCTATTGACTGGCAGTCATTTGCACAAAGATGCATCTCATACACACTGCAGTCTGCTGCCGCAAGCACACAGAAGAGCCAGCAAAAGTCGGTCAGGGTGTTGCATCACAACATGCCTAGCATGTAAGCACAGAAACAGATACCACAGCAGTTTGCTGACTGCGCTACAGGATGCAGAGAGCAACTGGCAGTTTGATGTGTTCGCATTTGCTGACTACGCTACAGGGTGCAGAAAACAACTGGCAGTTTGATGTGTTTGCATTTGCTGAGGCCACCCCAGGCGTTACCCTGGCTCTGCTGACCTTTCACTTCTACAAGATCTCTGGCTGCATCTCGCACTTTGGGCTGGATCCGGTCAAGCTCTGGCGGTACCTGCAGAGGGTAGAGAGTGGTTACCAGATGCAGAACCCCTACCACAACAGGTCTGTTGCTGATCCTCACACCTTGTGTTTGGACGCTGCCAAGTGTACTGTGTGTTTGCATGCCCAATGTGATGCGGTGAAACATCAGTGCTCATTGGAGGCTTGCCTCAGATCTTGAAGGGCTTTGCTGCTGGCCTTCTTGATGTGCATGCTCCTTTGCACAGTGAGTCCTGTCTGCAGCATCAAACAAATGCAGAAATGGCACGCAAGTCACTAGCAACAAACAGCGCTGCAAGCAGCACGGTGGCTTGCAATGAGCCATTTAGGTGTACAAGAGACGGCTCACTTCCAGCCAGTATCCACTGCGGTACAGAAACAAAGCAGGCATCGGCAACAAGGGTGTCGTTTCCATCGACACCGAGACTCATCAGCAACACATGCAATGTCACGACTCTTGGTATCGCCTTTGTAGTCTGCACCAGAATTTCAGCATCCATTTTCCTACCTCTCAATCCACACACAGCTCTCCTGATAGTCTGTCCTCACACACAGTCACCAAGCTCTGTTCAACCCACGCTGTGCCTTTGAGTAAAAGCCTGTTTGCTGCTTTGTGGTAAAGGTTCTTGCTGTTCTGAGAGTGCTTGGCCTGGGACCAATGTGCCAAAACCAGTAAGCCATGAGCTATGTACAGATGCGTATGTGTGGTGTGATGTCTGCAGCATACATGTGGCGTCAGTCGTACAGATGACCCACATGCTGCTGTGCCATGGCGGCATCATGCAGAGCAAAGCCCTGAGCAACATACAGCTCCTGTCAGCCTACTGGTCGGCAGCAGTGCATGACTTCGAGCATGGTGGTGTGAACAATGACTTCCTGATCAAGACTGCCCACCCTCTGGCCATCACCTACAATGACCAATCACCACTGGAGAATCATCACCTGGCTGCTGCTGTCAGACTCATGTTTGACCCAGACTTGTCCTACCTGCCAGTAAGCTCCTGCTGCATTGTGCAAGCTGTGGCACATTGCAGTGGCTTCTCGCCTTGGGGTTCTGAAGAGCCTGTGCATCAACAGGCACAAGCTTTGCTTGAAAGGCTCATCTGCCAAATTCATCACAACCCACACCACTGCTGCGTCCCAATAGGAGACAATTGCATGTTGACTTTCTCTCACATGCAGTGTGCCAGCCTATGCTGTGCCTATGCTTAGCAGCCACCTCTTTTGTATGCTGACAAGCAGCTGATTTCAGTGTAGATCATTACGTTCACCATTGTGCATTCAACAGTCCTTACAACAACAGTTGGCTGCCCAGTATGTGAACTTTGGCCAAAAGCCTCCTTGTCAAAGACAGGGACAGCTCTCTAGCAGTCCATGCTTTCATGTGCGCTGTACATGAGCACATCAATCAACAAGCATATATGCTGTGAAGCGTTCTTTTGGGTATAGCAGCATTCATTTCAACACATGCTTTGTGTACAGATGAGCGTTGTGAGGTCTGACAACATGCTGGTGCTACGGTCCACCTGCATCAATATGGTGCTGGGCACAGACATGAAGAAGCACTTTGACATTGTGTCCAGATTCCAGGTGCACATCCCACCAGCCTGCTTTGTAATGCATGAATGTGACATGTGAAACGAAGCTGTCCTATCATGTGCAAATCTCAGTGTCACCACAAACTCTGGCTGTGGTTCACATGCTTGCAAAGTGCTGTTTGTCACCATAATGCTGTATGGGCAGCTGCACACAACACCTTCAGCGTTGCATGTGCAGAGGTTGTATGCACCACACCCATCACTGCCTGAGCAATCTCAAAGGCAACAAGTGCCTTAGCAGCACTTTGTCACAAACAGAGTCAGCACCAGGTGTTCCACATCTTGTTTGCCAAGTTTAGCATGAACTCATGTTCAGCAGAAGCTTACAGGCTTCATAGCTTTCAGGACGCCAGTGTTGGATGTGCCTAGCAAGAACTGCTAGCACACCTTCAAAGGGAAAAAATGACTACGCCTTTCAGCATCAATTAAATGAGAAGCCAAGTATTATGTCGGGCTGCCCAGGCACTCCTGTAACTGTTATGATTGGTCTTTTGAGGGGTGCAACATGACAATGCAGGCCGCCTTCAAGAGGACACCACCCAGCAGTGCTGCAGAGCCTTCATTGCAGAGCGCATCTGCAAGCCCTGTTCAGGACTGGGAGAGCATCAAGGCTGAGGACAAGACGCTGGTGCATCAGGTGACACCATGATGGCATTGTGCCCTTGTACTTGCTGCCCGGCAGCTGTCTCCTGATTGCCACAAGCCATGCTGACATCTGTACCTTGATCTGTGATAGTAATGATAATAACAACAAAGCTTTCCAGCTCGTGATGAGCTAGGTATGTGCAGCACAAGTGTTGTCTCTCCACAGCAGTCTGTCTGGTGGATTTCTGTGAGGTCTATCAACTCAACTGTTTTGATAAGCACGCAATGCAACGTCATTGAAACTAGACTAGGTGATCAAGCTGAACAACTCAATCTGCTCTTTAACTTTTCTCCCTCAAGCATCCAGTCACATAGTGAGCTACCAGAAGCACGATGACACAGAATGCTGCACGTGTCATCTAACAGAAGCAATAAGAAGTCCCACTGGTATGCTGGCAGACTTCTCTGTTTAAGTGTGCCAGCCAATGTTTTGCTCTAGACACAAGTCAGGATCAGGGACGCAAGCCAGAATCATCTTTTCATGTTCTTCTCATGTTCTTCTCATGTTCTTCTCATGTGTTCAAGGATGACAAAGATGGCATGAGGTCCTGACAACACTGATGCTGACTGAAATCAAGTGTGTTGTTGCAAACGTCATGGCTGGATCTGACGTAGGTCTGAGCAGCCCGTCTATTACGTGGTGTGCAGATGGTGCTGAAGTGTGCGGACATTGGCCACTTGGCCGCCGGTCTTCACACCCACAAGCGCTGGGCCCTCCAGCTGGAAGAAGAGTTCTTCCGCCAGGTGTGTGCATGCCTCGGACTAGGCATGGAATCTGCTCCAGGTCTTGCTGCATGTTTGACTCAGACCAATCCTCTTTTCTCTCTTTCATTGTTGTGATGCTCAATCATCACCTCATACAGGATTCTGGTGTGACCACATCAGCCCCAAGAAAGAGATGATTCTGATGACTGTGTCAACCATGATGATGTAGGGAGACAAGGAGAAAGAGTGTTGCCTGACAGTCAGTCCCCTCATGGACCGCACCCTCCAAGGTACACTGCACTGCCAAGAGTACACAGTGCCTACAGATTTGAGGCAAAACACATGGACCATACATATGCGCATGCACAGATGTACATGGATGTTTGTTTCAGCATCCCAGTCTTGAA
>JAABUW010005162.1_pt1 | contig 17191 bp, 29 predicted proteins | sample 5560081 | NCBI WGS metagenome assembly JAABUW01 (sample SAMN10711882, study PRJNA513363) | rock metagenome | isolation source: Antarctica rocks | place: Antarctica: Victoria Land, Knobhead sud | reverse complement strand
CGCTTGCAGAATCAGGGACACTGCGCTGTCCAACACGAAGCTGAACCGCGTGGGCGGAGAAGCGCTGAAACTAATCAGACAGGGCTTTACAGGCGACATCATGCTTTGCAAGGGTTTTGCTCATGCGCTTGCGAGGTGGGAGCAGCGACTTTGCCACAGCCTAGTGCCTGCAGCATTTCATGCTGGCAGCGCAGCCTCAGGAATACGATGCATGATTTATGGAGAGGTTGAGAAGGAGATAATTTCAACTGAGAGAATGACATCAGCATCACCGCCGCAAGTACGATAGATGGACTCAGGTATTGCTGACAGCCACGCCAGCGCTATGGAGACACAGAACCAAATGCATGACTCAATCTGGACACACGCTAGGGTCGAATGGCACACAATCAAAACCAAAGAAGTCGCAGCCGCAAAGCTGGCTGCGTCTACGCCTCACTGACAGCCATAGAGTACATCATGTCATGCTGCCGCTGCAGGGTGTACGCATGGTGCCACCTAGAATTCCCTAAAAGCATTGTTGGCGGCTGCACACGCCGTCTGCGCTGACGCAGCATCGTACCCTCCATCCAGGCTGATTGAGGCGCGTCCGAAATGGCGAGCGTCACCGTCGCCATCGAGCGGCGGCACAAACGGCGGGTTCAGGGTGCCTGTGGATGGCGCAGGGTGATCATCATTTTTTTTGTGTGAGGCGAGCTCTTCTGCAGTCAAGTGAAGAGAGATGCATTCCACGCCTCACACAGCCAGTTGCGCTGTGCTCATGGTGCCCTCCTTTCATGGTGCGCTCCTTTCAGAGTGCCCTCCCAACTGCCACTGGGCCAACCGTCAGCACGGGTTCCATGCACATCCAATCTGCTGCACATGCAACCTGCTGTGAGCGCGTCCCAGTCGACGGCGGCAAGGAACGGGTGCGCCTTGACGGCGGCGCTGCCGCCGGCGCCGCAGCCCAGCCGGTCGCCCGCGTCCTTTAATAGCAGAGCGCGCACCAGGTCCTGCGCCAGACACGGCATCAGTCCAATTGCTTGCCTGTGTCATGTTGGTGGGCTCTCGGAAGCGAAATTTGCACGCCATCTACAACGCCCGCCCATCACAATCGCTGTTGAGCAGCTCCTCGACGAAAATTTATAATCGCACACATCTCAGATCTGCATGCTCAGCCGTTCGAGCAGGACATGCCTACATGACGAGAAGGGGTCACCTTGGCGTCCGGATCAAAGTGGGCGGGAAAAGACAGCCTGCCGCCCAGCACTGCACGGTACACGGCGTAGGTGTTGCCGTCCTGCCACGGCGGGTACCCCGCCAGCATCTCGTACAGCAGCACGCCCACCGCCCACCTGCGCGAGTGCATGTCGTTGTTGCATTTTGCGAGAATCTTGACTGTTATGTCTCGCCCAGCTTCTCGGACGGTGGGTTGTGACTGAGCAGCCACAACGGCAACCTGAAGCTCATGCTCACAGGCAGCTCGGTATAGGTAGGTCCCTTCGCGCTCCCAAATGCAGAAGCGCACCAGTCGACGCCCTTGCCGTGGCCAGCGTTGGACACCAGCTCGGGCGCCAGATACTCGGGGGTGCCACACAGGGTGAAGGTGCGGGCGCGCGGCCCCGGCCCCAGCCGCTTCGCGAAGCCGAAGTCGCACAGCTTGAGGTAGCCGCTGGGCGCAATCAGCAGGTTCTCCGGCTTCAGATCCCTGTGCATCAGGTCAGACGTGAATGCAGGAGCATGCAGGCAGCCTCGGCGTTGCAGCGTTCATCCGCTGTTAAGCCTTCTGAACCCATGCACTCCACAGCGCTCTGCTGCCTGCAAGCATCTGTGCCGCAGGGTGCTGATGTTAGATGTCGAAATGGTTCTTCGATTCCCTCACTGCAGCTCCCTCACCGGTAGACGATGTCGTGGCTGTGCAGGTGGTCCAGCGCAGACACCACGCACGCCGTGTAGAAGCGAGCAGCGTTCAGGGTGAAGCGCCCGGCGGCGCGCAGATGGCCGAACAGCTCGCCGCCGGGCACAAACTCCAGCAGCATGTACAGCCGCGCCTCGTCCTGAAATGTGCCGTACCTGCGCTCGCGGACAACATGAGTAGTCTTGCGTGCTGGATGCCAGGATCGATAGCAATGAAGTTTCGTGACGCAAGGTGATGGAGCACAGCACATGTTTGCATCCTGAAGTGCGCTGCGGGATCGCTATCTGGCACATGCTTCAACTTGAAGCATGGGAAGCTCACATCTTGACGATGAGCGGGTGGTCGATCGCCGCCAGCAGCCGGCGCTCGTTGATGACATGTTGCACCTGCTTCAGCCGCAGCAGCTGCTCTTTGCGCAGCACCTTGACTGCATAGTGCCGCCCGTCTGACCGCGCACGCGCAAGCTTCACGCGCCCAAAGGTGCCCTGGCCTGTGGGTGAGAGGGCAAGGGATAAAGGGCAGGCATCAGCGCAGCCGAGTTGCAGATCGCCAAGCTGACTGACTGCCTTGGTCATCACTTGAAGGCAGGAGGGGGAATGATCCGACGACGGCCACCCCACTATGAACGGACGTGATGCATGCACATCAGCACCAACCAGAGGAATCGTGAGAAGTCTCGCCTGCTGTCCTGTTCCGGTCCGTACATGACAAAGTGATCTGCCAATCAGCTTTGACGGCCAGCGACAGCCGACGAGATCTCAGCGCTCACCTATCGTCGCCAGAATTTCGAGATCCGCCAGCGACTGGCAGGACAGGCCGTCTGTCGGCTCGCCAGCCGACTCCGACCGCAGAGAGGGGCTCGGCTGGATCGGCGTTGGGTCGCTATCCGCGCGTGGGCGCGCGCCCTGGGCCCCTATTTGCCAGGTCGTGAGCTCCTCGCCGTCAGTTTCCGACGACTCTGCGAGGCTGTTCGAGGACGCGCTGTTTGTCTTGCGCAGCGTCGGCGAGCGCTGGGTGCCGCTGGCAGGTCTGAAGATCTTGTCACGCCCGAACCGCAGCTTCGTGGTGGACTTCTGCCGCTGCACCCGCTGCACTACCTCGGCAGCTGGCTCGTTTAAGTCCATTCCCGTGGCGCCTGCATCCAGCGCGCTCAGTGAGCACTACAACCACGGGCAACTGAACTTTATAATGTTACAGAGCGTGATAACAGAGCAGAGACCATCGGCAGGCGCGAGGCTGCGCTTTTGGAATTCCAAGCGGCAGTTGCACGACATATGAAACCTCCTATTCCCAACGCATTCGCGGCAGTCTCTGAGGCACGCGTACATCAGACGGTGCGGTTGTGCTACATGCTTATGAGCAGGGACGTCTGTAAGTGCTACTTTTGTTAAGGCGCCACACCCGTCGGGCTCGAGCACGAGGAGCCCGGCTTTGACCCGGCCAGCCGGCACGTGCCATCTACGGGCGAGGTGCAGCGGCCGCAGAGGGCGCAGCAGCTGCCGCAGCAGCGCCAGGTAGCATCTAAACATGCTTCTAGGCCGCTCCGATGCGCAGCACGGACGCCAGCTGAGCCTCCACCTGCATAGCCGATACAACATCGGTGTGGGTGTCTGACGACCTCGATGCAGATTGGTGCTTTTGCAGCCGATGCTGTAACGCTGTAAGCTCGTGGCACACTTCGGCGATGGCAAACGCACCTGGCCAAAAGCAGGCAGCGTTGCGCGGCTGAGCGCCGCAGCAGCTCCGTCGCATCGTGCCAGCTCCATCACCAATGCATTCACCTGCGCAACAGCATGTCCAGTGCACCTCAAACTGTGGGCCAGCCTGTGCCAACACCCCTCCAGATTTTATCTTGGAATAGCATGAGAAGGGGGCGCCAGTGCAGCCTGGCTGTGCTGATGCTGCATGACATCAAACACAGACGCCCTCCAGACGCAATGCGCTCTATGCTGCCTGCACATGTGCAGACAACCACCCAGCGTCCAGAGACACAGCAAGCACAAACAACGATGCCACGCTGGTGGCTGCCTGCACACCTGGACCTGCAGGTCGGCGGTCCGCGCCTGCTCCGCCAGCAGCTCCCGCCGCATCGCCGCTGCCTGCTGCGCGGCCCCATCACCGCCGCCGCCGCCGACGCCGGCACTGGTAGAGCTGCCGGCGGCGGACTCCCCGGCGGCGGGCGGCCAGGAGGCGGACACCTCCAGCAGGTCCTTGAGGCGCTCGGAGTGCGCGAGGCCTGCCTGTGCGCGGGCCTCCCAGGCGACTGAGGCCGCACGCTCCTCTTCCAGCGCCTGCATGGTCGCCAGGGTTCGTGACACTGCCGCGTGTTGCACCTCGCAGGTTCTGCCTCCACATTGCTGGGCCCGGGTCTGGCGCATGGCTGCTGTTCATGATGCAGGAATGACGTCGCGTGGCAAGCCGGCGGGTCGCACCTCTAACAGCGCTGCATTCTCCGTGCTCAGCTGCTCGATGTCGACTGACAACGCGTCCACCTGCCACACAAGATCACACATCGCGGAGGGTCAAAACGGCAGCAGTTTCCCAGAGATGAACCCATGTACACCGCTGCTTGTACACTGCTGCAGATCGTCAATCCAGATCATTGCCGCACTTGAGCCATTGTGCATCATGTCAAGCTGTATTATGGCACACTTTGCAGTTGCAGTACCAGCAGAGGAAGACACTGCACCTGGACCAGCAGCTTGTCGCGCGCGGACTTGAGCGCCGCCGCCCGCCGTCGCGTCGCTCGCAGCGCCACCATCAAGTCCGCATTGGAGTCGTCCGCCTGCTCCCATCCGTGGCTGCCGTCCCTTACAAGGGCTCCAGCCGTGGTGCTGTCTGGGCCGCCGGCCGACTCGTCACCCACGACCACGAAGCTGGAAGCGGCCGAATCGGGCTGCTGGGCCGGGACCCTAAACCCAAACCCTGCCGGCACCGGCGGCCCGGATGCCGGCGGGTGACCCAGTGGGTCTGTACATGCAAATCATTGGAATCGACTGCATTTCTGACCGCCATCATACAACATCGTGCAAAGCTGATGTTCCGCGCTGATCGACCTGCTCCAGGGAATGCAAAGTCTTAAAGTGACTCGTGGAACGCAGCACATGCAACGTAGCGCACCGGCAGACGTTGCTGCCTGCTGAGCATCTGCCGCAAAGCGCTCTGCGGCGGCCGCCTGCGCAAGGGCTGCTTGTTCCGCGGCGGCAGCAGCGTGAGCTTCTCGCCGCGCAGCCTCTGCCTCGCGCTGCTGCTCGCGGAAGAGCGCCTCGGCGGCTGCCAGCGCCGCGGCCGAAGCCGCTGAACGCGCACGTTCTGCCTGCCAGACAAGTTCGTGTGGCTCTGTTCAGAAGACGATGCATAAGCCAAGATAGATGTCTATGTTCAGATGACGATGCACAAGACAACATAGAGGATCTCATCCACGTGAATCTGAGGATGTAATCCACGTTCCATCAATTGCATCCGCATCAAAAACCGGCAGTTTGTGCTTCGAAGCTGCGTCAAGCAGGACCTGATTCTTCGAGGGAAACACCACACCTGCAGCTGCTCAAGCAGGTGTGCAGCCTGCTGCTCAGCAGCGTCGCGTCCGGGTGAGGCGCCAGTGCTGGCGCCTGATTGCGCGCCCTGGCACAGATGACGCATCACTCACATTATGGACGCGTACTGGATCATGCTCCTAGACAGTCAGGAAGCGTTCCTGTATGCCATAGTAGAAACCCTGTGAGGCAGCACAAAACGGCAAAGGGACGCCCAGAACCGATTGTCCCTCATGAAATCTGATTGAATGTAGTGGACAAACGATGGCAAAGGGGTATCTGCACCTGCTGGGCGGCACCGCCAGCGGCGCGCAGCTCCGCAGTGGCGGCGGCGGCGTCCTGCTCGGCGTGATACTGCTCCTCCTCCGCCTCTTGCGCCCGCCGCTCTGCCGCCTGCGGGCGTCACAAGGCAACATGTACAGAAACAGCAAAAGGGTAATGCCGCAGGAGGCAGGGCTGCAGAGGGGCGGCAAGCTGCAGCAGTGCCAGTGCCTTGCCGGCATATGACCATGTGACCATGTGGCGTGTGGGAGTCTTCCCCTGGGTTGCGAGTATTCGCCGGACATTCGCATGTCCTGACGGTACATCCGTACTCATGTCCTCGCACCCGCAGCGCGGCAGCGGCCTCGTCGCGGGCGCGCTGCAGGCGGGCGCGCTCGGCATCGGACCGCGCCGCCGCCTCCTCGGCGGCGGTTTGGTGCATTTGCGAATCCCGCAATGCGTCCGCCAGCCGAGCATTCTCGTCCGCCAGCCGCTGCACCTCCTCCCGCAGCCGTGCCGCGCCCTGCATGCCACGGCAGGCGTACTCAGGGTGAAAGCGGCGCGGGGCTGAAGGCACAGGCACATTACATGGATCACAAGCCCGCGGAGTTGCCGGCCTATGATGCATGTGCTGCTGCATGGCTCAATGGTGTGGATGGTGGGCCAACAAGCCACCACACAGAGCACGGCAAGCGCAGAAGCATGACACATCAGGGTTGGTTCTCATCTGTCTGCAGTGGGATCGATCAAAGAGGTGCACCCGTTGCGCTGATGTCAGCTCGCGCTGCAGCTCGCCGCAGCGGCGGTCCAGCGCTGCGGCGCGCAGCGCGTCTGCCTGCAGCCCGGCGCAACGCGCCTCCAGCGCCGCTGCACGCTTCGTGGCTGCGTCATGCCCGCCCTGAGCCTGTTACATCAATGCGATGCTGTCTTATCGGCCAAGTTTGGCTGTCCTGTTGGTCTTGTGGTTCTTACATGTGTGTGACATCTGCGCTGCGGGGTTACTAAACATATTGTTCAGCAGGTTCAGTACTGTGCAAGTCAGACACAATGGTCTAACCTGGCGCAAAGCATCCTGCGCTTGCCACGCCTGCCGCTGCGCGTCCTTCAGCTGTCCGCGCAGCGCAGAAACCTCATCCGCCGCAGCAACGCCTTCGAGCTCCATAGGCTTGCGTCAAGCTTCTCAGGCGAGTTTTGCGCCGGGATTTGACCAAGGAGCTGAGGTCGCTGTGCGCGGCGCTTTCAAGCGCCAGGACATGTAGCGTCAGCTTTAAAGCCACACCCTGCTTCAAGCTGTGAGAAGCAGTCAGAACGGTGGCCCGACGCGAAGTCACTGAATCACATCAAGCTGCCTTTGCAGCAGGACGTTGGAAACCGAGGCTGAGCGTTTTCTTGCTGCTACCATCTGGACAGAGAAAGCAAACAATAAACATCGGGGCAATCTTCATCCGGAGGCGACACCGCACGGTCGAGCTCACCGGATGTTGCAAAGTATTTTTGCCGCGAAGGAGATATGCAAGTAGCCCAGATAGACAGTCAGTCTGAGCTCTGACTGTCAGAGCTCCCTCAGGTGCCATGTCAGCACTGTGCAGTGCGGGCTTGCCGCGAAGGCACAAACGCACCGAGGCCCCACTGATCCCGCGCCGGTAGTCCTTGGACTTCTTCTCAATAGCGTTTCTAGCAGCGAGGTGCAACGGTCCGCCGCGTAGGTTGTCATTGTAATTGCACTGTGTTCGTCAGAATCGTCAGCGCTGCACTTTTGTTCGTCAGAGTTGTCAGTGCTGCATGCTACAGGGCAGTATGGCACAAAATGACTCCGAGCCTCGAATCCCTTCGGCCGGAAAGGCAGGCATCCAAGAGCCGGACTGGGATCCCGAGTGGCCCGCGACAGCTTTTGACTCGGCACTTCAGTACGTGGGCAGGCAGCTGAACACCACGTTTGGGTTCAAGCCCACCTACGTCTTCAGCCTGGACGGCAAGCTGCGGCTGCCTGAGCATCTCCCCGTGAAGGACGCCTGTGAGGGTATGCTCTTGAGTCAGGAAACTTATGGATCATAACGTGTTTGCTGCGTTTTGCCACGAACTCACGTTAGTTCTCAAGCTGGTTGCCTTGCCAGGCCTTGGCGCGCCTTCAGGGCAGTGTGCGCTTTATTACAATGTTGTGGGATCAATGCGATTCGTGTTGTCACAGGCTATGAGGAGTTTGCGGAGTTCATGTCGGGCTGCCTCATTGGCCACCGCCTCGACGGGTACCGCGCGCTGCGGCTCTTCACCGGCCTCTTCAAGGTACAGGATGGCGGGGGCTCGGCGGTGCCGCTCACCCCCATCCTGCCGAACGGCGAGGTGTTCGCGATGACGGCGAACCACTGTGTGCATGGAAAGGCCAGCATCCAGGCGACGCCGGAGATCGATGCTAGCTGGCGCCATGTTGATGGGGTGCGAGTCCTGTCTCTTTGTACTTGATCAACCGCGGCTGTCGGACTGCCCGTGGACTTCTCAGCCTGATGCCAATCGAGCTCGACCCTCCGGTGGTAACATCGGTGTCTGCCTAGTGCATCAGGACTTCTATGAACCCCCGGTTCTTCCGGTTCTAGGCTCTCAGCGTGTCCACAAGCTTGCTTCGTCATGCGAACCTCTGTCCTTTTCCGCTGTGTCAGAATGTACATGTGCAGAGGCAATGCCCCTGCCTGCTGCCTGCTTAAATGGAATCTGTGCGACTGGAGGAGAATTGTGGCGGACCAAGTGTGACAGTTGGCGAAAGCCTCATGGTCTCCACTGCAACAGCGTCACATGGTGGTGTGCACTCGACAGTGGCAACCGCAGGCGCGCTGCTGCGCAAGCCGAGCTCGCCCGACAAAAACCTGCCGCCAAGCTGGCAGCAGGCGGACCTGGCGTTGCTGCGCTGCCTCGACTTCGTGAAGAGCAGCAAGCATATCCTGGGCCGCTGGTTTGTGCCGTGTGCGGACGAGCTTCCCTCCGGCCGCCCCATCGTGGTCCTCGGCCATGCAGGTAGGTCATGCGTCTGAGGTTATTCACAGCCGGGTCCAGGCGCCCAGTCCGAAACGGGTCACTGACAACAGCCACTCAGCAGTCCTGCTGACTCCAGCAAAAGGAAGGCACTCTGTTCGGCACGAAGATCCATCACGTCGTGTCCACATTGGCGCAGGCACCGTGTCGGCAGAGTGGGCCAGCAGGTATCTGTGCCGCAAAGGCGACGACCTCAACTCATCCGGCATGCTGGAGCTGCTGCCAGCAATGCAGCGGCTAGAGCTGCTGAAGGACAACTTTATCTTCCCCGGCGAGATGGCGGCATCCCCCGGCAAGGTGTGCACTCTGCAGTCATGATTTGACCAATTCCAACATTGCATCGGCGTCAAGCCTGCGGGATTGTGACACGGTGCAGATGCAGTCGTTGTACTCCATCAGGTGCAAGATGTCGTCCATGTGGCTCTCACATTTGCACCTCAGGGCTGGTTACGATTGATGTGTGTCGCTGCATGCCAGGTAAACAAGGCCACAAACGAGCTGGTGGAACACACCGCCAGCGTCGTGCCTGGCTTTTCCGGCGGCGCAGGTGCGAATTTGTCGCTCATTCCCTGACATCGTTTGGCTTCCTCCCACAAGCTTGTCATAGATTTGTCGCGGCACCTGCAGCGAGGTCCAGTGGGACCAGGCCAGACCTGCGAATCTACTACTCGCGTTCAGCCAGTTTTACCTTCATGCCCTCACGCCCAGCTGAAGTGCCCTGGACTCTGAAGGATCCGGACTCCAGGCGGCGTGCAATAGCCTTAATCCCAGGTATCGGCGGACTGACGGGGATGCACCTTCATTGCAACCGTACCCAAATGACGCACTGTGCTGTATCTGTCGTGCAGTGGTCGACATGGAGAAACCGTGGCGCCTCTACTTCCACCATGTCCAGTCCCAGGCGTCTGTGGATCGGCGATGGTCCTATGGAGTGTCGGTGCGGCATGATGTGTACGGCTTCATCTACCTAAAGCACGTGTTGCCAGGGTACGCTTCAGCATCAAGGCTGCCCAAACAACATAGCGTTTACCATGGGCTTCGCTCTATGCTGACTGTGAACACCATCAGCATGCAAGTGCAAGTGGAACCATCCCTAAACAGGTAGGTTGATTCACTCCATGTTGCCTTGCGCAGGCTGCAGTCTGCGCCCCAGGAGCCCTTCTTCAACGAGATGCTGCCGGAGATTGTGAAATATGTCAACTACTTCCGGGACAAGTGGGCCACCTGGGGCGTGGAAGGCGCAGTGGACACCTTTTTCAAAGCGCACGGCGTGACGGACGAGAAGTGATCGAAACACGATTCTCATGAAAACTTTACTCACACTGTATGTATTGGCACCTCAGCAGATCACAGTTTTGAGCAACCATTAGCACACTCATAGTGTTCAGACTGTGTGCTTGTGACTATGTGATGTGAGAACGTTCAGTCGGAGGCTGGCGCTTTCGCTCTTAGTGCGGTTCACTGGAGTGTGTGTCGCCATTGTTTTAGGTCTAGACTAGAGCCTGTAGCAAGGACTGCTGCCATGGATCACGTGACCCAATGCAGCTCTGCAAGCATATAACTGTCTGTCATCTGATCTATCCAAAAACGTTGGCACGGATGTACATACAATCTGCTTTGCACCCAGCACCACGGTTGCAGGCGGCGTCAAGCGCAAATCAACAAAGACGGAAAAGCTGACACCCTAGCCGCGTCACCATGGCGCCGAACACAGCACCGGGTACTAGTCGCTCTTGAGAAATCGCACGCTGACTGGAGCTGTCGGCAGTCCATTCGGATGTCGTTGCCAGAACGAAATTTTGAGGAGGCGCCGCTGCTGCTTCCGCATTGGTGTTGCCCAGTGCCGACTGCAGCAAAGCCGCCCAACGCAAATCAGGCCAGCAGGTGGTCATGGCGGTCGACTGGATGCACCGCGCTGGCATCGCCTCGCGAGACATCAAGGTGGGCATTGTGCGCCGGCATGCTGCACCACTCACAGCACCGTCTCGGCTTGCTGCAACGGTTTCTGCTGTGGCTCACGTGTACTTAATTGCCACGCCCTCCTCGTCTGCCATGCTGCTTGCCCGTCGGCGCCTGACCTCCACGCCGTGCTGTCTGCGCCGCCACCGCTGACAGACGCGCCACCTCATGTGGCCGCGCCAGGAGCGTGCATCTTGTCGCTGCATCTCATGTTGCCGGACCATTTTCAAACAGCGCCACCCGCGATGTCAGCAGGTCAGATAGGGTCAAGTATTGGCATTCCAAACGAAAAGCTTGCGCTCAATAGGCTGCATTAAACACGCCGTAATTCCTCACAGATCCCAGATCCTTCTTGTAGCGCGTTTCCCGTACAGCCTGCTGGAGCAGCCTACTGCTCCGCAGCGCCGCGCCCCGCCGCAGTGCCACTGTCGGCGCCTGACCGAGCGTCCTGACACAGGCAGCACATCATGCGTGTAATCGACACTGCTGTATCTCCCGCCGGATGCGCCCTCGCTTGTGCACTAGAGTCTGCAGAAAGCCACACAGGAATACACGGAACTGAAAACCATGTGAAGTGGACTGGTTATCAGGCAAGGGATATCAGGTGGCTTCATCGCACCTTGCTGAGCGACGCCGCTCTGCCGCATGTAGGCATCAGCGGGCAATACATAAAGGAGACATGCAAAGGAGGAGATGTGCTGTAGAAGGCAGGAAACATCGGCCACTTGCATGTTGAGCTGCATGTGAATTGGGGATGCAGGGAATTGGGGATGCAGCGCGAGCCCGTTGACTGATGTCGACACCTTGAACACCAAACGGCAGAACTGCAAACAGGGCGATGGCCTTCCGGTTGCGGCAACAGCGCGGTCGTTGTCACGGCGATCGTGAAGAGTGTTTCTGAGGCGACTGAGCTGGTGAAATTCAGTACTGACTCGGATCTGAACCCTGCTGGCACCATCTTCGCATGCAACGTCAGCACTCCGCGCCGCTCGCCATAATCGTTTGCGCGCTGAGCGCTGTACATACTGTGTTGCGACTAATTCGTAGCAGACAGTGCGCAAATAGCATCTGTCGTGTAGTCTGTGGAGAGCAGCGCTTTGGGTCATCCGGTGCACAGCTTCGCCAAGCCTTGGCTTCAAACTCTCTGCCAATCCTTGAAGGGAGCTGCAGCTTTCGCGTAACGTATCAAATTGACTCCGTGACTTGATTACACAAGCGGAGGCTGGTCGAGGTGGGCCATGACACCTGCTGTGTGAGGCGCCCACGCATGCCTGGATGAAACCGAGATGCCACATCGAACAAACAAGCTCCACATACAAGCCGTCACATGCGCCTTCGCTCCTTTCAATCGCAGGGCACAGGGTAGGCGCCAGCTCGCCGCTGTCCGCCGCCGCCATGGGGGTCGGTGGCAACATTATCGGCCGCATGGGTGCAGCACGAGAGAGCGCATACTTCAAGCTCGAGCAGGTCCTTCAATCGTCAATCGTTGAATCGGCTTTCTCAAGCAGGAAGCACCCTCACGCGGGACGCGTTGTAGTCTTCAGCAAATCAGCAGCGCGCCTATGTGTTCACGAAAGCCAGTCGGATAACGCCCACGCCATTTCCTTCTAACAGGAGGCGGAGCTGCAGCAGCATAAGCGGCGGCTCGTGCGGGAGGGCCGCATCCAGGAGACCGCCGGCGCGCGCCTCGGCGGCGCCATGGGCCATGCCGTTACCGACAGCTCTGGCAGCTTTGAGGCGCGCGCTGCCGTCCTTTCCCTCTCTCAGCTGTGCATTTGCGCATGAGCCGGTGTACCGCCCGCCGCATGGCATTGACCTCGGACTTGCTGCCCGCAGGTGCTGGCGGAAATCCTGCAGCAGAAGGCGCGGGTGTACGACCCGCACGCAGCCTCCCGCAAGGATTTCGTCAGGCATATCCCTTCTCTGCCCTGGCCTTCAAACTTCTCCTGGGGGCAACGCAGCAGCTGAAGGCCGTGTTGCCTGGAGATGCACACAGGATCTCCACCAACATTCGAAGGCTGCAGCCCATTTGAAAACAGCACCTCCACTCCGCAGGCGCATCAAGGGCATGCCGTCAAAACTGAGCGCCGCGGAGATCGCGCGCTACCGGTCCTCCATGGCCGGCGCCGCGGCGCTGGTCGGCCACGTGCCTCGCCTTGCGCTCGGCGGTCGGGACCGCTACGGTCTGGCCGCTGCGGCAGCAGAGGTGCTCTTGATCATATGCAATTATTTCAATACGAAGCTGGAAAGACGGCAAATAATCTACCAGGCCTATGAACAGACGGCCAAACATCAAGCAGTGGTGCGACTGCTGATCACTGCTCTGTCACGCTTCTGGGCGTAATGTGCTACTTCGTAAGCAGCGGTCTGTTGCTTGCCGCAGTCGGCGCTGGCGGCGCCGCCGGCCAGCATGAGCCCGGAGGCGGCGGAGGTGGCGCGCCGCTCCTATAACGCCGGCGTGCGCGCTCTCGCCTACGGCTCGCTGCTGGGTACGTGGTTTGCCGAGAGTGCCAACGTACTGCCTGGTGACGGGGCCTGGCGTTACCAACATGACCTTATGGGGGCATGCCCTGTCGTGGCATTGAAAAGTGGACGTCGTAACCTGTGAACTTGCAAGCTCTGCTGCACCCTTGAACAGATGCCCACCGCCACAGTCAACTAACTTTAGGGTTTAGGGTTTAGCCCTAAACCCTAAACCCTAAACCCTAAATAGCAGAACCTTGAATTGTGCATCCTGTTGCGCAGGTCTGCTGGGGGTCGCGGTGGGCACGACGCTAGCGGTGCGGGCGATGGACGTGCACAGCCCTCAGGAGTTCCGGGACTTCGTGCGGTCGGCGGGCGAGCCCGCCGCAGTGGCACTGCGCGCTCGCGCGACGGTCGTCAAGGCCCGCATCCAGGTGCGGGTGTAGGGCTTTAGCCACCGGCTGTCCGGTGGCTATGTTCGGGGACGTCAGTTGTATGTTGAAGCGTCGCCCGTGCATTGCGCCCCGCACCGCAGCGTCCGGCAGCAGGAGGGTAGCTGCAGCTTTCAGCGTCATGCAACCGTGCAAAACCCGAGAACGACCAACATCCTGAATGTGCTGTTGCTGCCGTGCAGGGCCTGTTCGGCTTCCAGCCCGAGGCAGCAGACGGCAGCGACGCGTCGGCGAACGCACAGCGGCGGCCGCCAGACAGCGAGCTGCAGAAGCGGCTGGCCAGCAGGTGGGTCGGCTTGTGTCCTGCAGTTCTATTCCGCTCCATAGCGACCACGTTTCACGACCAGAAGATTCGCTGTTCTCCAATGACATCATGTCTCGTTGACTTCGCCAGGTGGAACCCGCGGATCGTCGGCAGCACCAGCCTGTAACAGGCGCTATCATAGTATGACACCGTTTTGTTCAGCCTCTGCTGCGCTTGCAGCAAGGTGTTGGGCGACGGCACTTACACGCCGTCTAGGTGTAGCAGCCAGATCGGAACCCGTCTACCTATGAGCTCCTCGCCGCCATTGCCGTCTGAACAATTACCAGACTCATTCGCTTGTATGCTTTGTATCTTGCTTCTTCGTATCGGTGTGCTTGTCTGACTCTACTTGTCTGTGGAGCTTCGCCAGTCCAGGTATAAGTAGGTATTGACGCTGCTGGTCCTGCCGCTGCCGGCTGGCACGGCCGCTGCCGGGCAGAGGCTCGGGTGCCGGCGGGGTGCGGCAGCCGCTGCTGTCACTGCGCCGGCGGTTCCCTTCGCCGTTGCATGTGCCGGGCCTGGGGCCACCGGGGGTGCGGGGCCCTTTGTTTTTCCGGCCGCCGCCATACTGCTAGCCGGATGATGCCAAAATGCTGCGTCGGGGCCGCTGGCTGCTGGCCGCTGATGAAGTGCAGCTGCCTGACGCTCTGACGCTTCGCGCCGATCATGCTAGTGCCTGCGGGTGGGGTGCGAGTCGTAGGGAACGTGTGCGACAGCTGCATGCTCGCACTGCTATACTTCACATTTGTGCAGCTTAAAAATGGGCAACCACGCTGTGTGCATGTGCCCATTCACAGCGGGCAGGCAACAGGGCGCGGCGAAGGGTTTAGGGTTTACCACCCCAGCGTGCATGCAATGCTGCGCAGACAATACACGTTGGAACAACATTGGAACAACACACATTGGAACAACATAGGAACAAGCAGCCATCTCGACATACAGAAGCTGAGCTTTATTGCTGATTTTAACAGGCTGTGAGGGCAGGCGGCGAGTGGATCTGATCAAAGGCTACAAACTGCGACGCAATCAGAGCGTTGTTGTAAAGGAGTATTACAGCTGGCTAAATGCGGCCGTGAAGTCTGAAGTCGATCGCACTTTGCCAAAGACGCTGTAGCTTTGGGGTCTTACACGAGGGAGGTAGCATCCAGCGGTTTCTCTCTTCCCTGGTTCCTGGCAGCAAGCAACCACCCAGTCTCGCTTGCATGAGCTAACTTGAGCGAAAAAGTTCTTTAGGACCCCCATCCTCACGCGAGTGAAAGGCTTCGTGAATTTCGACAGTGTCCCAGCCAGCTCTGTCAGCGCTTGGGCCGATAGATTGCACAAAGTCGTGCGACCCCCAACGCCATTTCCGTCCGAGGTCTGGGGAACAACATCCGCCTCGCCTGCAGGTCAGTTGCCGTGCCCTGGCATGTCCTTGAACGCAATGCACCCCATTGTCTGCACCCCAAACGAAGTGTCCGCTGCAGACTTACGAGCATTATACAACGGTCCCAACTCAGGTTCACAGGGTTCAGCCGTCTGCAGCAGACGTATCATGGCTGAGCTGCAAGCAGCCCAGCAGCGCGTGCGGGAGCTGCTGAACAGAGTCGCAGAGCTCGAAGCAGCAGGTGAAAGACAGCTGGCTCGATGCTTTCTCACCACGAAGGCCGAGGAAGCGCTGCGACGAGCGTCCTCCCCTGAGCGTGTGCTTCGTGTGTCCGTGGAACAGTCATGGCGACGATCATGCCGCATCATGTGGAGCAGTTTTGAGACGTTGTTTGTGATGCAGATCTGGCTGGGAGCAGTGCAGCGGCAGAGCACCAGCCCACCACAAAGCGCCGCCGCACAGGCACGTTGCGGCCTGCATGCTCGTCCAGGTGCTGCAGGACTGCAGCACCTGCTCCTCCAATATATGTTTGAACCTCTGAGCATGTGCTCGCAGATTCGGGGTCAAAGGCGGTGCCCAGTGCGTCGGGCATCGCCGATGACAACAGCACATTTCTGGTTTATAAAGGCCAATATGTGGACCTGATGGATGGTCTGCCAGAGGCCGGGGTGCCGCTGCCTGCGCTCAACACTGTCTTCAGACGGTTTCAGTCCAGGGCCATGTCCGGCGAGCCCTCTGAGGCAGATCTTCAATTCGCAGGACGGCTTGCAGCACGCAGCAGCCAGGTGTGAGGCTGCGCACAGATCTGGTTTCTGCCAAGTGCGAATAGGTTGCAGCCTGTGACTTGGCAGACCTGTAGTGTGTTTTGACATTGAAGTTTTGCTGTACCGCCTTGCAACAACGGCACCGGCGCCTCTCATCCACTGATGCGCATTCCGCTAGACTTCAGGGTGCTGGCAGCTCATTCGCAAATGGAGCGGGTCGGCCAATTGACTGTCCACAGAAACATCTGGTCTCGTTGTTGGCAGGTCGACAAGCGGGAGAGCCATCTGCAGACGTCCATTCACGAGCTGATGGAGCGACACAACGGCCTCGGGGCCGTGGTGGTATCCAGGTTCGGCGGCGCGGGGCCCGACATCCGGCAGTTACTGGGGAAGCGCGCGGCAAGTCTCCGCTGCGTCCTCTTGCCGGCATCGTGTACATATCTCTATGATGCCTCTCATCGCCAGCGAGCACACACCACTGCGCTTGCGTTTGTGCGTCTGTGCCGAGAGAGCGGAGCAGCAAGTCTTCGCTCCGTCCTCTAGCTGTCTATAGAGCATCTTATCATCAGCAAGTACACACTGCGCCAAGGTTTTATTGCCTTTCTGGCATCTGAAATCCCCAAAGTCCCCCAAACTCCATCTGGAGCAGCGCCGCTTTGACTTCCTCAGGTGGTGCACTGGGGGTTCGAGCTGTTTGGCGGCAACAGCTTCGGGGAAGCAGCGCGGTACTACAAGAGCGCCCTCGACGAGGCAAAGGAGGCGCTGCCGGGCACGTGGCGGTGGAGCAGCATGCCGATCATTTCTGTCATCGTCAGCCACGCCCACTTCCTCATCGGCGGCATGGTGCGGCAGAACGACGAGACCATCATCAGCCAGCCGCTGATGCAGGTAACCGTGGCAGCCTGGGTCTTCGTGACAGCCTGGGTTTGCGCAGCCTGGACCCGCAGCCTGCCCGACTTCGTGGGTCCGCGTGCTTGCTGCTCAAACACTTACAAACACGCTGTCCCCACCATATGCTACAAGCCGGACGTCTCAAACATGCACAAATCACTCCGTTTGGAACTCTTTGTCCTGCAGCCGATCTGCTTGTTCGATCAGACGGAGGATAACCTGCTGCGGCTGGCGCGCGCCGTGCATGCCATTAGCGTCACGGCACCAGAGCTGG
>JAABUW010005161.1_pt1 | contig 17192 bp, 22 predicted proteins | sample 5560081 | NCBI WGS metagenome assembly JAABUW01 (sample SAMN10711882, study PRJNA513363) | rock metagenome | isolation source: Antarctica rocks | place: Antarctica: Victoria Land, Knobhead sud | reverse complement strand
TGACCTTCCAGCTGAGCACCTTGAATGAGCCACCGCCCTGCTGGTCGTCGTAGTCGGTGGTCAGGTCGGAGTAGGTGGTCTCCGTTGACATCGACACCACCTTTTCCGGGGCCATGCCGGTATAGACCTTGAACACGTCGTAACCGCAGATGCCGCTGGCGTCGGCGGCCGACCAGGAAACGCGCTGGCTGATGGAATCGGTCTCCGGGTGGTCTCCGAAAGGTCGGGTCGACTCACCGATTTGCGTGCCCGCGACGAATTCCGCGGAGGGCGAGAGTTTGAGCACCGGTGCGGTGGTGTCCGATGTGGCCGAAGCATTCGGTGCACCGGCCAGCACCAGCGCGCATGCTCCTGCAGCACCCGTACCGATAATCCATTTCCGGCCCATGGTCAATTCCCCTCAGCGAAAGTAATGGTGCAGCCACCATTTCACGTTTCGACTGCAGATCCCTAGCCGCCAGCAGGGTGAGTGACGCAAATCATGCGCTCAATAACGGTGCGTCATGAAGGGTGGGCGGTCCGGTGGCAGCCGTCCCTCGATAACCTGGCCCGGTGCCGACGCTTGCCGATGTGGTCGACGTCCTCGACCGCTTGTACGACCCGGCCTGGGCACAGGACTGGGACTCCGTCGGGCTCGTCTGCGGCGACCCGGCGGCCCCGGTCCGCAAAGTGTTGCTGGCGATCGACCCAGTGGCGACGACGGTCGAGCAGGCGCTGACCGTAGGCGCCGACCTGCTGCTCACCCACCATCCGCTGCTGCTGAGGCCGGTGAGCAGTGTGGCGGCGACGACCTACAAGGGCCGACTGCTGCACCGGCTGATCTCCGGCGGGGTGGCCCTCCACACCGCTCATACCAACGCCGATGTCGCCCAGCCCGGCGTGTCCGACGCGTTGGCCGACCTCGTCGGCCTGGCCGACACCAGACCATTGGTGCCGCACCCGGCCGACCCGCTGGACAAGCTCGTCACCTTCGTCCCCGAGGCCAGGGCCGCCGCCCTGGTGGACGCGCTGTCCGCGGTCGGTGCCGGCGCGCTGGGGGACTACAGCCGCTGTGCCTGGCTGGCCACGGGGACCGGCACCTTCCTGCCCGGCCCTGGCGCCAAGCCCGCGGTCGGCCGCCCGGGCATTGTGGCCGAGCTGCCCGAGACCCGGATCGAGATGGTCGTGCCGCGCCCGCTGCGAGTCGCGGTCATCCGGGCGCTGCTGGCCGCTCACCCGTACCAGCTGCCGGCCTACGACATCTTCGAGCTGGCCGACCTGCCGAGCGGGCGGGGCTTCGGCCGGGTCGGTGAGCTGACCCAGCCGACGACGCTGGCAGACTTCGCCGGGCACGTCGCCCAGGTGCTGCCGGCAACTCCGGCCGGGATCCGGGTCAGCGGCGAGCCCGACCGACTGGTCCGCACCGTCGCGGTGGCCGGCGGCGCGGGGGACGACCATCTGCAGGACGCGCAGCGGGCCGGTGCCGACGTCTACCTGACCGCCGACTTGCGCCATCACCGCGCCTCGGAGCAGCGGGAACGCGGCGGCCCGGCGCTCATCGACGCGCCGCACTGGGCCACTGAGCAGCCGTGGCTTCCCGATGCGGCGGTGCGATTGCGGGCGGCGCTGGGCGATACGGTGGAAACGGTCGTGTCCGACGTGGTGACCGACCCGTGGAGCCTTCACCTGCCGACCGATCCGCCGGCGGGCCCGCGACCGGACAGGGAGTCGACCGTACCGTGAAAGCCGACCCCGCCGACCAGCTCCGCCTGCTCGACCTCCAGCACGCCGACACGGCGCTCGACCAGCTGGCGCATCGCCGCCGGACGCTGCCGGAGCTTGCTGAGATCGAGCGGCTCACCGCCGATCAACGCGCCCAGCGCGACCAGGTGGTGCGCGACGAGACCGAGGTGAGCGACCTGGCGCGGGAGCAACGCAAGCTTGAGGGCGACGTCGACCAGGTACGTGCCCGCGCAGCGCGCGATCAGGAGCGGATGCGGATCAGCACGTCTGGCAAGGAGGCTGAGAGCCTGCAGCATGAGGTCACGTCTCTGGGTCGCCGGCAGAGCGACCTCGAGGATCAGGTGCTGGAGCTGATGGAGCGCCGGGAGGAGGCCGACGGCCGACTCAGCGCGGCCGGCAGCGGCCTGGCTGCCACTGTCGCTGCGTACGAAACCGCTGTCGCCGGCCGTGACACCGCTTTCGCTGCCCTCGACGCCGACCTGATCGCCCAGCAGGCGGAGCGTGAGGAGATCGCCACCGGGCTGCCCGACGGCCTGCTGAACCACTACGAGCAGCTGCGGGCCTCGTCCGGCGGGACCGGGGCCGCCCGGCTCTTCCGCCGGCGGTGCGAGGGGTGCCATCTGGAGCTTTCTGGCGGCGACCTGCAGCGGGTCCGCGCGGCTGCGCCCGACGAGATGCTGCATTGTGAGGAGTGCGGGCGCATCCTGATCCGCACCGCCGAGTCGGCGCTGTGACGCCGCGTCGGCTGGTGATCGAGGCCGACGGGGGAGCCCGGGGCAACCCGGGGCCGGCCGGCTACGGCGCCGTCGTGCGCGACCGCGCCACGGGCGAGGTGCTGGCCGAGCGGTCGGAGTCGATTGGCCGGGCCAGCAACAATGTTGCGGAATACCGGGGGTTGATCGCCGGGCTGCGCGCGGCGGTCGACCTGGGCGGCGGCGACGTCGAGGTGCGGCTCGACTCCAAGCTGCTGGTGGAGCAGATGTCGGGCCGGTGGAAAGTCAAGCACCCGGACATGATCGCGCTGTCCCGTGAGGCGGCCGGCCTGGTGCGGCAGCTCGGTGCGGTGCGGTTCAGCTGGATCCCGCGGGCCAGGAACGCCCACGCCGATCGGCTGGCGAACGAGGCGATGGACGCGGCGGCCGGCCAGCGCACCAGCGGGCCGTCTGCGGGCCGGCCGGCCGATCCTTATGCGGGTGCGGGTGCGGGTGCGGCTGGGGAGCCGGTGACCCGGCCCGCCAGCCAGCTGGTCGGCTGGAGCGCCCCCGAGGGCGATCCGACGACGACGCTACTGCTGCGTCACGGCCAGACGCCGATGTCGGCGGAGAAGCGCTTCAGCGGCCGAGGCGAGCCCGAGCCCGAACTGACCCCGACCGGTCTGCGCCAGGCCCAGGCCCTCGCCGCCCGAATGGCCGCCTCGGACGGTGCGGCGCATTTGGTGTGCTCGCCGCTGCGCCGCGCCCGCCAGACAGCGGACGTGGTGGCCGAGGCGATCGGCGTAGCCGTCACCGAGGACGCCGGGCTGGCCGAGACCGACTTCGGCGAGTGGGAGGGGCACACGTTCGAGGAGGTACGCCGGCGTTGGCCGGCCGAGCTCGAGGCGTGGCTGTGCTCGGTCGACGTGGCGCCGCCGGGTGGGGAATCCTTTGCCCACACTGCCGAGCGGGTGCTCGCGGCGCGGGACCGGATCGTGAGCGCATACCCGGCCGTCACGGTGGCCGTGGTGTCCCACGTGACGCCGATCAAGTCGCTGCTGCGGCACGCCCTGGACGCTCCGCCGCAGGCGCTCTACCGGATCCACCTCGACCTCACCGGGATCTCGGAGGTGGCCTGGTATCCGTCCGGCCCGTCCGTCGTGAGGCGGATGAACGACACCGCGCACCTGTCTGCGTCCAGCCGCTAGGCTGCTGCGTACGGCGGACGAGTCGGCCGGGCGGTCGCGTCGGTCCCTCTGGGGATCGCCGAGGAACGTCCGGGCTCCACAGGGCAGGGTGGTTGCTAACGGCAACCCGGGGTGACCCGCGGGACAGTGCCACAGAAAACAGACCGCCCGGCGTCTCGGCGCCGGGTAAGGGTGAAACGGTGGTGTAAGAGACCACCAGCGCCCGGGGTGACCCGGGCGGCTCGGTAAACCCCACCCGGAGCAAGGTCGAAAGGGCGCGGCGCTTGCGCCACGCCTGCGCAGGCGATCGAGGGCGGCCCGCCCGAGCCTGCGGGTGGACCGCTAGAGCCGGCCGGCGACGGCCGGCGTAGATGGATGGCCGCCGGCCGGGGCAGTGCCGTGAGGCGCCCCGGTCACAGGACCCGGCGTACAGGTCGACTCGTCCGTCGTACCCCCGCTGACCTGCGCTTATGCCTTGTCAGCTACCCGTCCGGTCCGCAAAAAGTCCGCGGCAGGACCTAGCACGGAGTCAATGGCGGCGCGGGTCCGGTCCTCTGAGTCCGGCCACAAATGCGCGTACGTGTCCAGAGTCTCGGCGGCCGTGGCGTGCCCGAGGCGGAGTTGCACGACCTTGACGGACTCGCCATGCCGGATCAGCAGGCTCGCGTAGTAGTGGCGCAGCGCGTGGAATCCGACCCCTGTGGGCAGGCCGGCCGACTGGACTGCCCGGCGCCACGCCTTCCCGGAGAAGGAGCTACGGCGGATCGGCTCGCCCGTCTCCGCGGTGAAGATCAGACCGGCAGACGGGTAGTCCCGTAGGTGAGCGGCCAGCGCGTCCACGACGACCTGCGGCAGTGGAATCGTCCGGTACGACGAGTCCGTCTTGGGTGGTGATACCTGCGGCGGCGCACCCGGAAGGGTCACGAGCTGCTGCTCGACCCGGAGCGTCCGGCGGAGGAAGTCGACGTGGCGGACCTCCAGGCCGAACGCCTCACCCTGCCGCAGCCCGGTGCCAGCGGCCATGACCACCAGCGCCCGGAACCGGGCCGGCATGGCCGCGGTGAGGGCCTGTACCTGATCCGTGGTCAGCGGCACCACCTGTCGGGGGAGCCGCCGGGGGAGTCTGATCCCGGCGCACGGCGACGACGCGATCACCCGGTCAGAGACGGCGGCCTTGAACACGGCGGAGAAGTAGCGAAAGCAGACCTCGGCACTGCTCGGCGTCAGCGCCAGACCGCTGGTCCACGCCTGCACTTCCGACGGCCGGATACTGCTCAGCGGCCGGGGGCCGAACACGGGGTAGGCGTGCCGGCGCAGCATCGTCTCGACGTGCGCTTGTGTGGTCGGCCGGTGTACCTGGACCGCCCGCCAGCCCTCGGCGTACTCCGCGAATGTCACCCGGCCGGCCCTCGGGTTGACCCATGTGCCCGTGACGATCTTGGCTGTCTCGCGGTCGAGCCACCGCTGGGCGTCTACCTTGCGGGCGAAGTGCCCGGCGTACTCCCGGCCCGTCTCGTCGCGGTACCTGGCCCGCCACCGGCCGTCCGGGCGCCTAGCGATGCTCGCCATGTTGGGTTAGCCCTTCGGCGCCATGCCGCCGGCTCGCTTCTGGCGCCGCACGTCATCCATGAGCCGTGACGTCAGCAGCCGCCGCCGCTCTTGCACTGCCGCGAGCCCGGCCCGTATCTCCTGCACCCGCCGCCGTGCGTCGTACTCCTCGCGCACGGCGGCGGTCAATTGGGCTTCGAGCCCAGCCTCCTGCATCTCTGCGGCGTGGGCAGCGAACCTCGCCTGCTCCACCGTCATGTCCTCGGCGACCGGCTGCAACATGTCGGCGAGCGGACGGTGTAGCGCCGCCGAGAGTACTGCGGCCTGGTTCATGGTGATGCTCTGGTGCCCCGTCTCGATCCGGGTGATCGTCTGCTGCCGCATGGGGATGCCGTAGGCGGAGACGACGCGGGCGAGCTCGGACTGCGAGACCCCCTGCGCCTCTCGGGCCCGCCGCAACTGCTCGGCGAAGTTCCGCTCGGAGGACGGCTGCTCCGTCTCGGCATCGGCCCGCATCCCGGCACCGTAACACCCGCCGGGAAGCGTTGACATTACCGAACTCGCAGGTACTCTCAAAATGGATCGGTCGAACTATCCGAAAGACGGGTGACCAGTGATGGACTCGCTGCTGCAATTACCGGAGGCTGCCGCGCTGCTGCACTTGCCGGTCACGACGCTGCGGTACTGGCGCGATCGAGGCACCGGCCCGCTGTCATTCAAGATCGGTCGGCGCGTCGTTTACCGCGAAAGTGACCTCATCGCATACCTGGACGCGCAGCGGGCCGCTGCCGAGCAGGCCCGGCCGCGGTCTAGCGCCGTCGCCTACCCCCGGAAACGGTGAACGGCGGCCCTCGCCAGAGGACCGCCGCCGCCACCACTTCCCCAGACCCCACAAAGGACTGAGATGACAAAGATACCCGCTACCGCCGACAGTCGCAGGATTCCCATTCCGCGCCGGTCGCCTGACGACCTCGACGACACCGAGGTGTTGACCCGGATGGTCGGCGCGATCATGGCCGACCGGCTCAACCGCTTCGCCGGCGACCTGGGTGCGGACGTCGTACGCGGCATGATGCTCACCTCGCTTCAGGCCCAGGTTGCCGCGGCAGGCGAGAAGGCGTGGGCCCGCTGGACCGTCCGGGCGGGCCGGTGACCGTCACCATGAACATCAACGCGATGGTCGCCGAGGTTTTGGCGATCGGCCGGCGAGTCGAGGCCGACCAGCGCGTCGGCGCCCTGATGTACAAGCTGGGTCACGCTGACGGATTCGCGGCCGGTTACAGATGCGGTGAGCGTGACGACTCTGCCCTCTGGTGCTGGGCTCTCGGGCTCGTACAGAAGTGCGCGCTGATGCTTACACACAAGGAGATGGTCCGCCGGCGAGCCGAGGACCCGATCGCGCCGTGTCCGGTGAAGTGCGGCCGGTGCTCCCGGTGCGTCCGCGCCCACGCCTGGCAGGCCAACGGCCACGACTACCCCGGTGACGGTGGCCGATGAGCAATCTTCGCTGGCCTCCGGTCATCGCCCGTGCCACCGAGATCGTGCTGTCGTACGACACCGGCGTCACCTTGCGGCAACTGTTCTACCGCCTCGTCTCCGCGCAGATCCTGCCGAACACGATGAACGTCTACAAGTCGCTGTCTGACCGCACCGCCGCCCTGCGACGGCAGGGACTGTTCCCCGATCTTGTCGAAGCCGGCCGGCCGATTCACCAACTGCCCTGCTGGGACAGCCCAGCCGACGCATGGGCCGACTGGACCGAGAACTACTGGCGGGTAGACCGGACGGCAGGTCAGGACGTCAACCTGTGGGTGGCCACCGAAAAGAGCGGACTAGTCCGACAACTGTCGTCATGGTTCGGGGACCTCGACGTGCCGATCGTCGCGTTCAGCGGATACGCCTCAGTCACGTTGGAAAAGGACGCCGCCTCCCGGGTCGACGCGGACGGTCGGCCCGCTGTCCTGCTGTACGCCGGCGACTTCGACCCGACCGGTGAGGACATCGACCGGGTATTCGTTGAGAACACCGCCTGCTGGGCGAAGGTCATCCGGGTCGCGCTGAACGCCGATCAGGTCGACGACTACGGGCTGCCCGAGAACCCGGGGAAGACCACCGACTCGCGGGCGAAGGCGTTCGCCGCACGGCATGGCCGGCTGTGTCAGGTCGAGATGGACGCGCTCGACCCGACCGACCTGCGGGCGCTGTTCCAAGACGCTATCGACCCGTTCTGGGACACGTCCGCGTATGACCGGGCGATGGCCCGCGAAGGCGAAGGCCGGGCCGACCTGGAACGTCTGGCGGGTGGTCTGCGGTGATCTCCAACTCGTCCGACTACGACGACGGCGGCAACAAGATCGACCCCGACGTCGGCAAGGCCAAGAGCGCCGACGAGGAGCCGGCCCGCAAGTCAGCGGCGACGGTGCTGGTCGAGCAGGCCGTGAAGCTGTACGACCTCGGCGTCAGCGCCGATGGTGAGCCGTACGCCCTCCCGCGTACCGGCCCGCGACTGGTGCGGATGCTGCGGGGGAGCCGGACCTCGCTGCGGGCGCAGCTCGCCCGCGAGTACTTCACCGCCACCGGGAAGGCTGCACCTCAGCAGGCCCTTGCCGACGCGCTGCTAGTCCTAGAAGGCCAAGCCCTGGACTGTGACCCGAAGCCGCCGCACCTGCGCGTCGCCGACCACGGCGGCCGCACCTACTTGGACCTCGGGGATTCCACCGGCCGGGCCGTCGAGGTAGACGCGACTGGCTGGCGGATCGTGGACTTCCCGCCGGTGCTGTTCCGCCGGGTCCTCACCGCGCCGCTGCCCGAGCCGGCGCGGGGTGGCGGCCTGGCCGGGCTGTGGGAGCTGCTGAACGTCGCCCAGGCCGACCGGCCGCTCGTCCTGGCATGGCTGGTCGCCGCGATGGCGCCGGAGATTCCCCATCCGATCCTCGGGCTATTCGGTGAGCAGGGCGTCGGCAAGACCACGGCCGCGAAGGTGCTGGCGCTGCTGCTGGACCCGACCTCGGCCCCGGTCCGCAAGGCACCCCGGGACGCCGAGAGCTGGATCACCGCGGCGTCGGGATCGTGGTGCGTGGCCCTGGACAACCTCTCGATGATGCCGGATTGGCTGTCCGACGCACTGTGTCGCGCAGTCACCGGCGATGGTGATGTGCGTCGCCGGCTCTACACCGATGGTGAGCTGTTCGTATTCGCGTTCCGTCGGTGCCTGATCGTCACCGGCATCGACCTCGGTGCGGTCCGCGGGGACTTCGCCGACCGGCTGTTGCCTGTGGACCTTCACCTGATCGGCGAGCACGACCGGGCCGAGGAGCACGATCTGTGGGCGGGCTGGGCCGACCGGCATGCGCTGCTGCTCGGTGCGCTGCTCGACCTCGCTGCGAGTGTCAAGGCCGTCGCGCCATCTGTCCGTCTAGCGAGCAGACCGCGGATGGCGGACTTCGCCAGGGTGCTGGCCGCCGTCGACATCGTGTGCGACACGAAGGGGTTGGACCGCTACCGGGAGAAGGCTGGCGAGCTGGCGGTCGACTCTCTCACCGGCGACCCGTTCGTCACCTCGATCAGCACCGCGATCAGCGAGAAGTTCACCGGCACGTCGGCCGAGCTGCTGGCGCTGGTCACCCCGAAGGGCGAGGAGCCGTGGCGGGCGCCGAAGGGCTGGCCGGCTAACCCGCGGGCTGTGACTCAACTGCTGCGCCGGCAGGCCCCGGTAATGCGCCGCGCCGGGTGGTCCGCTAGTGAGCTGCCTGCCGGGCATGCGAACGCACTCCGCTGGGAGCTGACCCCTCCTCCGCCTAGAGAGGCCCGGAAACAAGGCTCGCAAGGCTCGCAACGCTCGCAGCCCGCGAGTGACGCGAGCGAGGCGAGTCACGAATACGGACCTACTCAGGACGACGGCCGCCCGACGGGCGCTGGGATCGGTCCGTGCTCCGCCGGCTGCGATCGGACTACCCGCAAGTACGGCGACGGCTCGACCGGCCCGCTCTGCGCCGGCTGCCGGGCGGCGTCGTGACCCCCCAAGCCCGGGTCGGCCGGCCCGCACTGGCGTCGCCGGCCGACCCGTCAATCCCCATCCCGACCAGCCGAGAGGACTAACGATGACCACTCCCGCAGAAGACTTCGCGGCCGCGATCAGCCCGCTGCTGCCGCGCCGGCCCGACCCGCCGGCCGACGACCTGACCGTGCCTAGCGGTTCCAGCGTGGGAACCGGTCCAGTCGACGAGCCGGTGCCTGATGACGTGGTGGACGAGCTGCGGCGGCTCGACGCCGACTACGCGTTGACCGGCCAGCTCCCGGACGGCTGGACCGACCCCACCACCACCGTCGAGCCGGACGGACCCCGCCGGCCCCGACCCGACAAGTCCCAAGCCTCCGGCGCTTTCAGCACGCCGCCCGACGAAGACCCGGCCGCCGCGTTCGCCCGGATCATCACCGGCGCCATCCCATCCGGCCCCAACCCTTATCCCAGCTACGACCCAAGGAGCACATCACGATGACGATGCCCGACAACATGATGGCCAGGAACGCAGCAGAGTCCGGGATCGGCGCCGGCCGGTCCCGCGGCTACCCGCTCGGGGACAAGCTGACCGCCGCAATCGACAGGCTCCGCGCATTGGACCGGATCGTCAACGAGCCTTACCTGCCGGTCGCCAGCCCGCCCATCGACCCGGCCGACTTGGGTGCGTGGCTGGCGGGGCAGGCCGCCGAGCGCCGCACCCACGGCGAGACTGTCGCCGAAGCGCGAGTCTGGCAAGGTCCAGCCGTCGCGGCGCTGGTCGCCAGCTATAGGGAGTTGGTCCCGGGGTGGACCGCCAAGCTGGTCACGGAGTTCGCCGGGGCGGTCGCGGCGTTCGCAGCCGTCGCCGAGACCGCCCCGGCCGTCCTGACCGCTGCCAGCGACGACGACCAGGTGGCCGCCTACCGGGCCGTGCTGACCGCCGCGGGGACGTTGGACCGGCTCGCCGCGACCCGCACCCAGATCGGCGGGAGCATCGCCGAGCAAGGCGCCGGGTCGCTGCTGGCCGTCGCCGAAGTGCCGCCGCTGCCCGGTGATCCGGGTGCGCTCAATGACGCATGGCCGGATCTTCATGCCGCGCTCGGCCATATGCGCATGCCTGCCGGTGTCGACGGCTGGCGCGGACTGCTCGCCGCCCAGACCACCGGCATCGTCGTGTCGATGGCCGGCGCTGGCGGCATCCAGTCCCGGAGCGACCGGCTCGACTCGTGGCGCTCGTGGACATCCGTCGTCAATACGAGCGCAGGCGGCACCCAGCGCTACACGACCGCGATGGCCGCCGGCCGTACCGCCTACGCCACCGGACCCCGCACCACCGCCGCCGCCGGACGTACGAGCCGGTAACTCAGACGTGCCCGGCCGGCGTCAAGCGCACCCGCTTCTAACCCGTCGGGACGTATGGCGTGAGCACCATAGAGCTCCACCAGCGCCGGCCGGTGCACCAACACACAGAAAGGGACCCGGCAATGCCCTGGTCAACCAGCCGCGGCAGCACCAACACCCGCGGGTACGGCACCAGTCACCAGCGGACACGCGCACAGTGGGCACGCGCCATCGCTGCTACCGGCTGGCCCTGCGCACGGTGCGGACAGCACATCACCGCCGGCAATCCCTGGCACCTCGACCACGACGACGACCGAACCGGCTACCTCGGACCAAGCCATCAGCACTGCAACCTGGCAGCCGCCGGCCGCCGTGGGGCTGCATCAAGGCCGAGCCGCAAACGGCCGGCCGAACGTCACCCCGGGTTGCTCCGTTGAACGCCGCCGGACCCCCCTGGGGCGGGGCCCCCCCGGGGCGCCATGACTTTGACCGTGCCGTATCGCGCCTCGGACTGTGCATGCGCGGGGACTTCTGTTTTCCGATCGAAGGGGTAGGTGACCAGATGGCAGCCGATGGCGCTCCAGAGCGTCCGAAGGGGTTGGGTCCGGCTGGCCGGCGCTTGTGGCGTGCGGTGGCGGGCGGGTACGACCTGCGTCCAGATGAGCTGATTCTGCTGGAATCGGCGGCTAGAACGCTCGATACGTTGGCGCAGATTGAGGCTGCCCTGGTCGGTGCGCCGTTGACGGTCCCCGGGTCGGCCGGTCAGCTCCGGGAGCACCCGCTTATGTCGGAGGCGAGGCACCAGCGGGCCGCTGTGGCCGCCCTGCTGAGGCAGTTGGCGCTGCCGGATTCCGACGAGATGGCGGCTGTGCGGTCGGCGGCACGGTCGGGTCGGGGCCGGGAGCTGGCGCGGGGTCGGTGGTCGGCGTGAGCCGGGTGAAGCGCCGGGCGGAGCCGGATCGGCGGGAGCGGCTGGTCGAGCAGCAGCAGATCATGCTGCGGTATGCGCTGTCGGTGGGTGCGTCCGGTGCGGCGCTGAAGCTCGCGGCGAGGGTGGACGCGCTCGAAGCCGGCCTGCCAGTGGTGGTGGCGCACGGCTATCAGGTGGGCCGTCCGGGTGAGCCGGGGCCGTTCGCGGTGGAGGCCGACGGGTCGGTGGCGCCGCTGACGTCGGTGTACGTGGACCCCGCTGCTAGTCCCCGGACGGTTAGCCATTACCTGCGCGCCGACGGGTCCACGGTCAGCTAGGGCGCCCCGCACGTCTATGACGACGCGACCACCTAGAGGCCACCGACGAGGGGCCACGCTCCAGGCAGTTCGCGGAGCAGTACTCGACCCGGCAACTGGTCAACGCGTTGACCAGTTACAAGTGGCAAAGAGCCCTACCGTCCACGGTCACCAGGGCGATCGGCTCAAGGTGTGAATCATGCCTACAAAGACTGGCACCATGGGTGCGGCGCCTGTGCTAAAGTTTCAGGCAACGGCGCGACAGACGGACGGAAGGGGCGACAACGGAATGGCGAGGCGGACGGCGTTGGAGCGCTTCCTGTCCCACGTCGTCGCCGACGGCAAGTGCCTGCGTTGGACCGGCGCCGTCGACTCCGGCGGGTACGGCTGGTTCCGGGCGGACGGGACGGCCCGCGCTCACTCCTGGGCCTTCCGCCACTACGTCGGGCCGGTGCCGCCCGGCCAGCACGTCACCCATCCCCTGGCCCGGCTGGGCCGGTGTATCGGGCCGGCGTGCGTGAAGTACACACACCTCCGGGCTATGACACCGCGGGACTCCATCCTTGCCAGTGCAGGTGTCGGCCGGCGTAATGCCAACAAGGTCGCCTGTCCGAAAGGGCACAGGTACACGCCGGACAACACGAAACCCAATCGGCTGACCGGACGCTCGTGCCGGCGATGCCATCGGGATTGGAACGCCGGGTACGAACGGCGGAAAGCCGCAGAAAGGAGAGCGGCCTATCGAGGGCCGGCGCTGCTAATCGACCGAATCAAAGCAATGTCGCCGCGACCGGCCTCAGAGGAGTACGGTCCGACTCAATAACTCCATAGAAGGCGGCCCCGGCCGGTGTTGAACGCACCGACCGAGGCCTAGATCCCAACCCTCCACTGAAGGGCAGGACCTGTGACAAACGCTATCGCCCCTGTGCACAACGCTCTCCCCATCCACAGCCCGGTACTCGAGCTGGCGCCGCCGGCTCGCACCGCGCTACAGGCGGCGCTGTCATGGATTGTCGACGACCTCGACGACCTGACCGCACCACTCCGCCGCTTCCCCGACGTGAAGCTCGCGCTCCGCGTCCTCGACGTACGCCTCGCTATCTGGGCGGCCTGCCGGGTGCTGCGCGACGTCCCGCCCGTCGACCGGCGGGACTGCCAGGAAGCGATCACCCTGGCCGGCCACTGGTGCGCCCGGCCCGACGGACCACCACCCGGCCGGCTCGTCGACCCGGCCGACGTTATCGAGGCGTCCCGCTACACCGGGGCCGCCGCTGCCGCGGCCGCCTGCTGCCGGACCGTGGCGTCCGACCCGGGCGCCTCCCTGGCCTGGGCGATCGACGCCACCGCCGGCCTTGAGCCGTCCGGGCCGACACGGCTGCGGTTCCTCGCCGAACTGGTGGCCGAGTACGCCCGGCTCACGTCGTGACGCAGATGACAGACCTGACTGGACCGGCTGCGCCGGGCTGACAGACACCCGGGGCCACCCCTAGCGGCCGGCTACCTCACGTCAAGGAGCTTCGCCCGCTACGCGGCCAGCCTCCGGCCGGTCCTTGACCCGAGCCTCGACGCCGACCGCTCGACCCCAGCTCGTCCCCGGCTCCGCCGGGTGACGCCCGAATGGGTGGCCCCGAACGGCAACCCCGAGGTTGGTCGCCACCGTCGGGGCAACTGTCCCTCAACTCATTCACGCCTTGCCGGAGGGCTGGTAGGTGGGCCTGCTGGGTCGGCGGAGGGCAGTCCGCAGAAAGTCCGCAAAAGGTCCGTGAGCAGCTCGCAAGTACTAGCGACTGTCAACAACGAAAGCCCACGTCAGAGGGTGTGACCAGCTGAGAACACGCTTGACGGGGCCGAGCGTGGCCTTTACCCGGCGTACAGGTCGACTCGTCCGTCGTGTCTCTCTGACATGCGCGTTTACTTACTCGGCCAGTCGGTCGGTCTGCAAAAAGTCCGCAGCCAGGACCTAGAATGGAGTCGATGGCGGCGCGGGTCCGGTCCTCAGAGTCGGGCCAAGATGGGCGTAGGTGTCCAGCGTCTCGGCTGCCGTGGCATGGCCGAGCCGCAGTTGCACGACCTTGACCGACTCGCCGTGGCGATCAACAGGCTTGGCCAAGCACTGCCGCAGAGTGCCCAATAGCCCAAGCCCGGTTTCCTTTGGTTCTATGACACCAGGAAAGCCGGGCTTGGTCTCTATGAATTGTGGGGTACTCACATACTACGTGCCTCGGGGTTTGTCGGTGTGCTACAGCACCCTGACTAGCTATGTAGAAAGGCGTCCACGTCAATCCTAGGGTGGCCGGCGGTTGCCTTGTTGACCACCTTGATGGTGTGGAAGGCATTGGTCGACACCAGCGATTCCCAGACAATTGACTTGTGCATCGTCGTTGCCGAGTAGGTGCTGATGGTGGCCTTCTTCACGCCGTCGACATATATGTCCGCTGAGCCACGGTCCGCCGCTTTCTCCATCACCAGAGCTACTCGACGGCCAGACATCGAGAACGATGCACTCGCGCCGGCGGTGGTTGCCACGTGGGTGGTGCCACCGGAGAAGCAAAGGCAATGGGATGTGCGCCAAGACCCGGCGTAGATGACCGGAGCAGTCGACCCGTCATCTTGGGCGACCGTGGTGCCGTCCATCCACATTGTTGAGAAGATCGGGGTAACGGCTATATTGTTGGCGCAGTCGATGGAGCGCACTTGGCGCTCAGAAGGGCCGCGACCATCGTCCCAGGTGTCGAAGTTGTAGTTCCACCTACGGGTTGTGTTGTTGACCGCGGATAGTTCTGAGTCGTTCGAACCGTCAGGATCCGGCTGGAACATTGAGTCGAATCCGTCGGGGGTAGCTCCACCTACGACATTGTTGAAAGGGGCATCGCCGTTCCCCGTATACGCCTCATAGGACGAAATCGCCACCGCCTCAGAGCAGATGCCGGAGGGGTCTGAAGTCTTCCAGGGCATATAAAGAGGAAAGGTGTAGTAGCCGTTAGTGCATGTTGGACTGGGAGTGCAAGAGTTGTCATTACTATCGGTGTACTCGGTATAGATCGACGCTCCTGTTCGGTAGTGCACGTCACCCAGCGTCAATGATGGTGGAGTGCTGTCCACGGTGGCCGACGCTGGAGCCGATATAGAGCCGAAGCCGGCCGACACAGCCGTGACACCAAGCACTACCTTGAATCCACGCATAACGCCCCTCGCTAGGTTAAACCCCGTGGGTAGATTAGCAGGTACTCTGGCGCTGCTGAAGCCTTGCGGCTCAGTGGAGTCCGCAAATAGTCCGCTGGACAGCCGCGGAGGGCTAACGGGCGCCAACGGCATAACTGCCGGTCAGGCGGCATCTGCGGGCCAAAGCTGCAGGTCGGGAGTAGCGGGCGAATTGAGCCGGAATGCAGGCCGCCGACTCGTGCGTCGTACCGCCATGTCCTGGGCTGCGCGCCGTGTTGTGAGCTCTGCGCGGGATGTCAGCGGCGCAGCCTTTGGTAGGCCACCGCGGCCAGATACGCCAGGCCACCGACGGCGCCGATCCAGTCGTAGGGCGAGCCGCTGCGGCCGTGGCCGATCTCGACGACGAAGCCGACCAGGACCGCAACGATCATCGCCAGGGCCGTGAATGCGGTCGCCTGCAGGTCGATCCCGGCGATCCGCTCGTCACGGTGGTCGAGCAACCCGCGTACGGTCTCACTGCGCCGCCCGGCCACCGCCAGGACAGCACTGCAAGCGACCATGAGCGCCAGTCCGCCGACCCCGACGGCCGGTTTGCCGCCGACCCAGAAGCCCACCAGGTACACAAGACCGATCACCACTCCGAAGATCGGGGTCGCCCAAAACCTGGCTGTGGCCCTACGCGCGGTCTGCATGGAAGATCTCCTCGACAGTCAGGCCGAAGAACCGAGAGATCGCGATTGCCAGCGGCAGGGACGGGATGTAACGGAACGTCTCGATGGAGTTGATCGTCTGCCGCGACACGTCCAACGCTGCCGCGAGCTCGGCCTGCGACAGGCCCTTGCGGGTGCGGCGTTCGCGGATGTCATTGTTCATTGCGCCGGCAGGCTGTCAAGCTTGCTTGTCATGCGGCTAGCGTGCCGCACTGACCCGCATCTGTCAAGCTTGCTTGACATGCGGCAGCTCACCGAAAGGCAGCCATCGATGGTCGTTCCACTTTCCATTCTTGATCTGGCGTTCATCGCCTCGGGCCAGACGGCCGCCGACAGCTTCACCGCCAGCGTCGCTCTCGCCCAGCAGGCGGAGGAGTGGGGCTATCGGCGTATCTGGTACGCCGAACACCACAACATGCCCTCCATCGCTTCCTCGGCGACGAGTGTGCTGATCGCTCATGTCGCCGCCCGTACCAAGCGGATCCGTCTCGGGGCGGGTGGGGTGATGCTGCCCAACCATGCCCCGCTGACGATCGCCGAGCAGTTCGGCACCCTGGAGACGCTGCATCCCGGGCGCATCGATCTGGGCCTCGGCCGGGCGCCCGGCAGCGACCAGAACACCATGCGGGCGCTGCGGCGCGATCCGACGTCCGCCGACAGCTTTCCGCAGGATGTACTGGAGCTACAGGCATATCTCACCGGCGATTCTCTGATCCCGGGCGTCAACGCGACGCCAGGGAGGGGGACCGGGGTGCCGCTGTACCTGCTCGGGTCATCGCTGTTCGGAGCCAGCCTCGCCGCCGCCCTGGGACTTCCCTACGCCTTCGCATCCCACTTTGCGCCCGCCGCGTTGCAGGAGGCCGTCGCCCTGTATCGCCGCGAATTCCGTCCGTCGGCCCAGCTGGCGCAGCCGTACGTCATGGCCGGCGTCCACGTCATCGCCGCCGGCACCACTGCGGAGGCGCAGGAGCACTTCTGGGCCGCCCAGCGGCGTCGCGCAACCGCGCTGATCGGACGCGGCCGGATCTTCAGCGACGATGAAGCCGATCAGGTGCTCGCCTCCCCGGCCGGCCAGCAGGTGCTGGCGATGAGCCAGTACTCCGCGATCGGAACACCCGGGCAGGTCAGGGATTACCTCGACGCGTTCGTCGCCCATGCGGACGCCGACGAGCTGATCGTGGTAACCCAGGCTGCCCCCACCGATGCCTGGATCCGCTCCTTCGAGCTGCTGGCGGAGGTGATGGACCAAGGGGCACCTGGTCGGTCGCTGCGACGATAGGGCCATGCGCGGACGTGAGACTGCCGGCGATTCGGTCGACCGGTGGTCGCGGTCCGATGGTGGGGCGTCGTCCTGGACGCGCCGGACGTACGCGTGCTCTGCCCAGAGCACCGCCGAGGCGATCAGCGCCGCGTTCAGCAGCGACTAGGGCGTGTCTCGTAAGTCATGACAGCCAGAGCACGATCGAGGCGAGGACCATGCCGCCGCGGTAGGTCTGCGCGTGCTTGTCGTAGCGGGTGGCCAGGCCACGCCAGTTCTTGAGCTTGTTGAAGGAGCGCTCGACGACGTTGCGGTTCTTGTAATCCTCGGCGTCGAAGTCCAGAG
>JAABUW010005160.1_pt1 | contig 17196 bp, 36 predicted proteins | sample 5560081 | NCBI WGS metagenome assembly JAABUW01 (sample SAMN10711882, study PRJNA513363) | rock metagenome | isolation source: Antarctica rocks | place: Antarctica: Victoria Land, Knobhead sud | reverse complement strand
CACAAGGGAGGCAACAGCACCCGCAGGTGCAGCCGCCTGGCAGGCAGCCAGCGCCGCAGCAGGCGCCCAGCCGGCAGCAGCCGCCTGTTAGGCAGCAGCAGCCGGGCCAGGCTTCGACCGGTCTGAATCGTGGCTTCCTTGGAGCGCGGCCACAGGTGAAAAGCTGTGTTGTCCAGGCGTTTTGAGGCGTACTACGCCATACTTGCAAGGCTTGATGCCTGCTCAAATTCATTCGGCGCGTGTCAGTGCCAAACTCTTGGTGGCAGTATCAATCACGGCAGTGATTATACGTGGCAGATGCAATCTAGCTAGACACGAATCACTTTGTATGTACTTCTGAAATTCTCCAAATCAATCTTTCTGTTGCTCTGTTGCAGGCAGCACTGCCAGACCCAAGGCGGCAAGCGGAGTGAGCTCCCAAATCCTTGAATAAAGCCCCTGCCCGCTGCCTTTTGTCTCTCAATGCGCCTGTGCTGCATGCGCCTCACTGCTGCGTTGCAGGCCGCAAGCTCCTTGAGGCAGCACTGAGCTGCCATCCTTTACGCATGCCTCAAGACTCCGAGATTGATGCACAGTGAACGAACCAATGACATCTCGTCGATGCATATCTGCAACACTGATGCATCGTGGAACAGGGAGGCGCAGCGGCTGCTGGAGGCATGCCGCAAGGGTGATGTGCAGGTCGCGACCGAGGTCCTGACCGCGCTTGGCCAGAGGTGCGCGGACTGCCGCTGCTGTGGGGTTGTGGCAATTTCGGATCTTTGACCTGGCCTCCTATCGGGTTGGGGAGCACAGGCAAAGTAGTGTTTGCATGCCGCCTTCTGTCCGGCCTCCACCTGTGGTGCATCGATGCAAAGCCCGCGCTGCGCACACATGCATTTACGTACGGGTATGTGTCTGGCGGAGAGCCTGCATGGATTCATAGTCGTGCTCCGTGGTGGCTGTTCAATATTGTTGCTGTTGAGCGACCGTGTTTAAATCTGGTGCAGGCAAAACCAGAACCTGGTCGATCTGTCCCTGAAGCAAGGTACGTTTCGTGAACTGCAACAATCGTGCTGCTAGGCCTTCATCGGAAGCGTGTCACATGTGCACCACCTGTTTTTTATACCCAAAATTCAACAATTTAGAGCTTGATACGGCGCTGCAATGAAATAGATGGAGCCTGCGATTCGAGCAGCTTGAGCAGCTCAAAACTCTGCAACAGGGTGCTACTGGGCCGCCGCGGTGGAGGCGGGCTCCGCAGACATCCTCAAGCTGCTGCACGAGCACATCCGGGTCGTGGACCGAAACAGGACGCGGCCGCTGCGGCTGGCCAATCTGCAGGTGCGCGCTTTAGGGTTTAGAGCGTGGGATCTGGGGTTGACGATCAGTGATTTGCTCCGCCTGGTCACCTGACGGGTGCATGCCTCAGATTTCAGGATGAGCATTTAGGGTTTGGAGGTGCATGTCTGTGAAATGAAACTCGTGTCACCTGTCTGCCACCTTTTTTGCTCTGGAAGCACATGGCTGACATGTTTGGGGCCGTCGTTGCCGGTGCCGTGACAGAGCAAGGACCCCACGGGTTTCTTCAGCATGCAGCGGTCCTACATCAGCAGTCTGTGACATTCACGAGGTGAAAGGCGCAGGCGCCGGTGTGGTACCCGCACAAGCGGTCGGCATTCGAGGAGTGCATCTGGAAGCACCACTCGCAGATCGTGGCGGTCGAGCTTGAGGCGTTTCCGGACTGCGTTAAGCAGTTGAAAAGGTGCCAGCGATGCTAAACACTCGACGACGCGCGTGTGCCTACCGAACTCACCCTACATGTAAAGGCTTCCGCAGGGGCAGCGGCCTCGCTTGGGCAGCTACAGATTTGTACGGACATCCGGTCACACCCTGCCAGGCTTCTGTTTGAAAGCCGTTGCGTTTGCCGCCGCCGCTGGCAGCGGCAAAGGCAATCCTGCTCCTAGACGTGGACTCCCGGTGTAAACAGGAACAAAGAGGTTTGCTTGCCGCCGCGCAGGCCGCCAGTGCTCGTGGCAGTGGAGGCGGCGGCGCCCACAGAGCTGCTGAAATCGCTGTGCGCAGCCGCCGCACAACACCGCGCCGGCGGCGTGGGCGAGGCGGACCCAACGGGCACCACCGCCACGCTGCTCCTGCTGCAGCAGTTGCAGGCGCGACACTACCTACGACCAAGTGTATCTTCTGTTCACGATATGGGCCTCAGAGGCGGTACATGCCTGGGGTGTGCTGCATGCTGCTACAGGTACAGGTGTAAAATGATCAAATGCGCTGTCCCATGTGACGGTGGTCCGTGTAATTGCAGGACGCCGGATCCCCTCCGCCAGCTGACAAGCTGCTGCAGCTAAAGACGGTGCGCCTGTCGCTCAGTCTTCGCGGCGCAGGATTGTGACCACAGCCGCTCCGGGTTTGCGTGCACCTCCAAGGATAAGCTCTCGGGATCAAAGTAGCTCAATGAGCCGCTTGCCATAGGGACTGTTGCGGCTGCTGTTCAGATAGGTGTCTATGTTTTCAGGTCTCCACAAAACGACTCTGGATCTGGTGATCGTCTGCCGTGTGACTGAATTGTGCAGGTCCTCCATTACTCAAAGCCGGACATGCGCTTCAAGTGCGGACGAGCCTCACATGACGGCGGTCTACTTTGCCGTCGCCAAGCTGGAGGGCACGGAGGTGCGGGGCCTTGGAGGGTTGCAAACCCCTTCGAATGTCCCGTCATGTCACGACCTTGTGCTGGTGTGTAACATTGTTACGCTGTCAAGGCATCGCGGGAGCGCCCGCAACCCCCGCTGCAGCGATGAGCCCGTGCGTGAAGCGCTGCAACGATGGCCCCACACGTACAGGTCCAGCAGCCATGGCCGAGCACCTCAAGGCGGCAGAGGACAGGGCTCCCCTTCCTCAGATACTCCTGAAATTGTGCACTTTCTCAAGAGCACTTGCATCTGCAGGTGCTGGAGGTGGTGCTGGAGCACCTGAAGTCGGCAGAGAACCGGGCCAAGGCGGTCGTCGCGCTGGACGCCGCATGCGAGCTCGGCACCCCGCTTTTCAGGTGTGCGGCTGAGCCACACAGTCTGACCTAACAGGCTGCTCGACCGAGCTGACAGGCCCAGAGCCGCTGGCTCGAGAACGTTTGTGCACCTGGACCCCGCCTCAACGCAACAGGCCAACAGCAGCCATGCGGATACCTCATGTGGGCCGTGTCTGGATGCTGCTGCGCCAAGTCCCTTCAGAATCGCGCTTTCACAGCAGCAGGTAATCTCCGAATGGCTGAGATGCCGTATTGCTGCTGTCATGACAGGGCGGTGATGCAGAGCAAGCCGGAGGCGATTACGCTGCTGCTCAAGGCGGGTGCCAACCCGGGCGCGCCCTCGTACATCGACAAGGAGCACCGCTCCAGCGCGCTGCACCTGGCGGTTGTCAATGGATACGAGAGCCTGCTGTCGGTGAGGAATTTGCAGAATCTGAAACTGAGATGGCTTCGGGAGATCGGAACTCGTGCATGGCGCCGGAAACTTTGCATTTGCAAGCTCAGAACCTACTGGACTTCAAGAAATTGACCTAGCCTCATACTCAGCTCATCATACCAGCTTCTGTCATCACGTGCACCAGCGGACGCCCTGGACATCCTCAAACTGCAGCCCCTTCGCAAGTCGACAAGCATGTGCCTCCACGCTGCAGGCCATGCTGTGGCATGCGCCGCTGAAGGCAAAGCGGCGACAGCTGCTGGCAGAAACAGTGGACGCGCGTGGCTTCACGGCGCTGCACGCGGCGGTCGACACAGACCAGACGGCCATTGCGAAGTTGCTCGTCGACAACGTGGGCTTTTGAAGGCACATCCAACATGGCAATCTTGCTTTCAGTGCCTGCTGAAGGGCTGGTGTAACGCAGACGCTTCGTGGCTGTTCCATGTGGGTACATGGCTACAGGCAGCTGCCGCGCCTGCATGCGGATGGCACATTCTGTCCTTGGGCCTTGGTGGTGTTCACGCAGCTGACAAAACTTCGAAATGTTACTTTACAGGAGGCGGACCTCCACACGCGGCGGACTGCGCCGGCGGGTGCCGCTGCCGTACCGCCGCCGCTGCTGCTGGCCGTGCGAAGGGAGGCCGATGACGCTCTGGGCGCTGTGGCTGAGGTGATTTATCCGAAGGCTGCCACTTGAGGCATGCATGTGCCGCTGTGTATGCCGCGGCTGAGCTGGGTGCACCTGTACCCTGGCAGTCTGCGCCTTTTAGCATGCTCGAAGGTCACTTGGGGTTGGGGGTGTGGGAGGAGGAACATGCAGCCTGACGCCGCCCCACTGGAGAAGTGTGCCAGCCCCTCACGTGTGATGTGTGCAGCATGTGTTTTCCCGCAGTTTGTGCAACACACATGCAGGGCCAGTGGCAGCTGGCAGACACCTCAGGGCGCTGTTCGCGGAGCTGGTCGCTGTCAGGGGCAGCTACTAGGTACCATCAGGGCTGCTTCTTCGCCATTTCATTTCCTGCACGCAGTTTCTGGAGCACGTGCTGGGCCGGTGGCAGCTGGCGGACACCAGCCTGGCGCTGTATGCGGACATGGCCCCCGAGGATGCGGAGCTCATGGCGGCCTGGCTGCAGAAGCATCGCGACGCCACGCTCAAGCCGTTCACCAAGGCGAGGGCTATGCTGTCGCTTTATGGCACATCTTGCCTCGACTGTCTCATCTGAGCCATACTGCACGGCAAAGCAGGCTGTCAGTAATGGCCTGAGCGCACCTGCAGGGTGGAAAACAGCTCTTTGTGATCCTCTCGCAAGAGATCCCAGCATCTGTGCAGGGATCCGCGCTGAAGCGCCTGGTGAGCGACACGTTGGCCGGCCGCATGCCGCTGCTGCGGCTGCTGGCGGACGAGAAGGTGCGGCTCTTGTGTCATTGATTCCCAGGCCCGATGCGTTGGCGACTTTCCCTTTTGCTGCTTCCGCCCTCTGTCATGCTTGACATTGCATCTCCAGACATTGCGCTCAGCAAGTCATGTGTTTGATCTCATGAAAGGTCGCTCATAACACTTGGAAACATGGCGTCTGCTTCGTTTCGCCAGAGCTTCGCCATCGACGCGGACCAGCTGCACGCGCTGGTGGGCATGCCGGTGGATGACGCCACGTGGCGCAAGCTGCTGGAGCGCGGCGCAAACGCCAATGCCCGCGACGCCCAGGGCAATTTCCTGCTGCACAAGGTGCGCCGGGTTCGCTTCAAGGGTGGAATTTTACATCTGCACCAGATGAGCTGCTGCAGCGCGGCGCCAATTCCGACACCTCGACGCCCACAGAAAGTTCCTGGTGCGCCAGATGAACAACAGGCATAGCGTCCGCGCCCACGCTTAATTTGTGATGCTAATTTATGGTGTGTATTTTCCATTACAGATTGTTTTAGAGAAGTCGTTAGAAAGCATTTTTTTTGTATCAACCATAATATTAAAAATTTCTTTAAATTCACGAGATCAGCTGCCGAGTATTCGCATCGCCTTCCGGCGCAATTCCCAACACTGCCGCAGACTGGCGGCCTGGTTCAGTACCCGCTGTCAGCGGTGCCATCCTACACGATGTATGCGCTGGCGCTGGCATTTCTCCTTGGCTGCATCTGTGCCATGGTTTGGGTTGAGCATGAGCGGGTTGACTGTTGGTTTCCACACTGTCGCTTTTCACACTGTTGCCCAGGGGACAATTGGCGGTGCCGAGTGAAAGTGACCGTCACTCGGGGCACATCGTCCATGGTCATTGTCAGCAAGCAGCAACAGCGAGTTGGTGTCGTATCGTTGGAGGAGGTGCTGGCGGCCTAGTTCAAGCCGGCGAAAGGCTCACTTGAATGCAGAAGCCTGCGCGACGCGTCACAAGGCGGGCGCCCACCCTCAAAGGTCGCAAGGCCCTTGCCGGGCTTCGAATGGAAGCCTGTGCAGGCGGTGCTGGCGACCAAGCGCAGGCGTTGTGGAGGCGCTGCTGGCTGCATGCTCCAAGGGCTTCACTATGGCGTTGGACGCTGACACACGCATCCCAACTTGTTGTCACAGGCGGTGCTGGCGACCAAGCGCAAGCTTGTGGAGGCGCTGTTGGCTGCAGGCGCGAGCGCGAGCGCGCGCAACAAGGCAGGCGCTACTGCGCTGCACCTCGCCGTTACGCACAATGTCCCTAGGGAGCGGAACCGTCTGGCGGAGACGGTGCTGTCGGTGAGGATGCTTCCTTCCCTGAAATGCGGTGAAATGCACCCCTTAGCTGTTTCTATCATAATGTTTCTGCTGCGCTCGAGACAGCGCCGTGTCATGCAGCCTGCCGCATTCGTTCTTGAGATCAAGTGCACAGTTCATGTCTCCTTCTCGTGGGAGCAGCTTGTCGTTATCTGAGCGCAAGGCGGCTCATCGTCCCACCTCATCATCCATGGATCCTGTGGCGCTTGCCTGAAGATTGTGCACCTGATCGTTCAGGCGGCGACGGACGCCACAACGCTGCTGGCGGCGAAGGACAATGCCGGCAAGACCGCTGCGGACCTCGCTGCGACGCCCAATCTGCGAGACACGCTGCAAGTGCGTTCCAGCATGCCACAGCATTTGCGATCGAGACATTTCGCCCTGGGTGCGGTCCACGCTGCGACGCCCGCAGTGGCAGACGCTGGATGTGCGTCAAGGAATGCCCATCGCGGACGATGGCGACGACTAAGTGCAGCGCATCTGCCATACGAGCTCATTTCTACCCTGCATTGCGGTTCTTGCGCGCTTGTCGACTGGTGTGTGTCAACTGCCTCCCGTAGCCTCTTGAGACGGTGGGAAAGGCGCGGAGAGCTTGTACTCACATACGATGGCAGAGCTCCGCTTTGCCAGCCATGCTGCCCTGATTGCGATTCGCTGACTTGGGTCGCTGTCGCAAGCAGGCGTACAACGAGGCACAGAGCGCAGCTGCCAGGGAGCGGCAGGAGGCGTCGGCGCGCCGCAATCGCAAGCGCCAGGCGGCGAACGCAGCGCTGCACGAAGAGAGGGCCTGGTGCGCCCTCCAGCCTGAAACACTGCTGCATGAAAGCTGGACGCTGCTTGAGATGCTGCGTGCCAGCGATGCCCAAAGTTTTAAGGTTTTAAAGCGATGGCTCGGAGGCTGGCACCTGGTGCCTGTTGCATGCCCCCCTCAAACCCAGATGTTATGAACGATCTTGCGTGCCTGCGACGCTGAAGCGCGGAAGGCGCCCACGCTGCTGCACCAGTGATGCCTTGTGGAGCTGGTGCGTGTCGCGCAGCATTCCATCCTTCCGTTTGCAGCCATGCCTCAGATTGCAGAGGAACCATGCTTTGCGCTCCGCGCAGGTCGGACGAGGAGTGGGAGGGGCCGGGCAGCAAGCCGCTGGTGCGGCCGGGGGAGGCGGAGCACGTCAAGCGCGCGCGCCTGGAGCGGCTGCTGCAGCGCATTCCCGACGTCGTGGCTGACATGAAGGCCCGCCTGGCGGAGGCCAAGTGCGTCGTCGAGCCGGCCATCCAAATTTCCTACTGAGCTTCGACAGCTTCAACAGTCAGCTCCAATTGCGCGGCTGAAGCGGCTGCTGCAGCGCATCCCCAACGTTAGGGCCGACACGATGGCCCGCCAGGGGCAGAGGCCAGTTATGGTTCGTCATGACTGTGCCAATTGTCTCGACGTAGGCTGCAAAGCGTCAAAACGAAATGTATGCGATCCGGTTGCAAATGACGTCGATGCGCGAAATGAAATCTACCCGATAGCGTTTGTGCTCCATGGTCACTGTCACGGCTACACATTTCCCCCCTGCAACAGACGACAAACTTCCTGCTCGCTTCGGCCCCAGGTTGCTGTAGTTTGTGGAGTGTCAACTGCCTTTGCTACCGCAGGCCGGTGAGAGACGTCCCCACCAGGGCCGCCATTGAGCACGAGGCCCTGAAGAAGGTGGTGGCGCATGCGGCAGAGCTGCAGGGTCTGTACATCGGCGACATGACCGCGCACCCTCTCGCCAAGGAGCCTGCAGGTGCCTGCTTCACTGAACCCTACATACAGGCCGTTTACTATCAAGAGCAGAGCAGGCGGCAGCCCAGCATTATATGTGGCACGCTGGCCAGCGCAAGGCTGTGCGCCCTGCAGCCCCTTCTGGAGCCAGTTCCTCTGTCAGGCCCATTGCCAGGCTTGGAAGACCATTGTGCCCTCGATCAGGCTGCCGCTGCACCTTTTCATTGCGCTTATGACGGCCTGAGCTGTTGCCAGTGGTCGCAATGGCTGCACTCGTAGCACATCTCAGCTGTGTCATCTCAGAACACGTCATCATGGCGTCCCAGGTCGATGGTAGCTCTGATGCCAGCTGCATCACCCTGCACAGCCGTTTCTGATGCGCCACCATCGACCTAACAATGCCGCCCTCCAGCCTCACTGCTGCGCCAATGCATTAGGTGGCATTTGCAGGTGCCGCGGCGGAGGCGGCGGAGGCCGCCGCCGCGGACCCGGAGGATGCAGCGGCGGCGGCGGCGGCGGCGGCGCTGGACGCGGTGGACGCCGACAAGCAGCTGGAGGGGCTGCCCTGGGAGTTCACCATCACCAAGGACGCGCGCCAGGAATGGGCCGCGATGACGCCCGTGCACAGGCAAGCAGTGCAGACGTCGCATTGCATTGGCAAGTCTTTCGATCCGAAGTCGCGCCTGCCGCAGCCGTCCCGCAGCTACACAGTGTGCAATGTTTCCCTGCTTGCAGAGCCATGCCCGCCTGGGCGTTTGCCTTGGGCTTTGTTCTTTCGCATTGAGCAGTGCTCTAGACCTGTGTTGCCCGTCTACCGCGTAGGAAGATGGTGATCAACAAGCTGCGGCAGATCGGGCAGGGCTTTTGGCAGGCGGACGGCTCGACCGACAAGCTGGTCTTCGATCGCAAGACCGGCTGCGGCGACCTGGAGCTGTGGCGCACCAAGTGGTGCGCGAGGCTCGCCGAAAACCCTGAACGCCGCTGCAGCCAAGCTGGCTTCACAGTGCATGTGCTCAGACGATGAGACGCAGGAGCCCTTACCGCATTGCTGCTGCAGAGCTTGTGCAGTGTTCAGTTTCGTGTCGACTCAATCCCCACCAGCGTCTTGCCTCATCAAAACGGCTTAAATAGTATAGTATTTTAACAAAGTAAACTAAAAAGGATGTTTAAATAGATTATGTATTTTATGATACAGATTTTACAGGAGTAGTGTCTGAGTGGTTTGATCTCGCTATGTGTGATCCTTCGATTCTTGCCGCGCTCATGTACGGTTCGTGTTGCACAGGTCGAAGGGCGGTCGCATCCTGTTTGAGGTGGCGCTGGACTACTCAGAGACAGTCAGCGCCTGGCGGGAGTGCCTGCGCCTGTGGGTGCGCTTCATGTGTTGCCTCTGACCCTGTGGTACAGACTCGTCCATCCAGATCACGGGACCCGTCTATCAGATCCAGATCATCCAGATCACGGAACCCGTCTGTCAGACATGCTGCTGCCAGGCTTCGTCCACTGCACTTCGTTGTGACCATCCAGAACACGGAACCCGTCTATCAGACATGCTGCTGCCAGGCTTCGTCCACCGCACTTCGTTGTGATCCGCCGCACACCGTGTTACATCGGGGCTCTGGTTGACGTTTCAACTCGCACTGAGCTGCACAAGTGCCCCATGCACTGCGGGCCAGGCGAGCCAATTCAGCCGCCGCAAGCCCTTGTGCAGGTCATCACGAGCAGCCACGACAAGTACGAGGCGAGCTGCGCCAAGATCCAGGACAGCCACCGCAAGTCCAAGGGCGTCGCCGAGAAGCGGAGCCTGGAGGCAGTGACCGGCAGCGGCGGCGTCGCCGGTGACGGCCAGCGGCTGCCCAAGGCGTACAACAGCCCGGCCGACCGGCCTGGGTGACTATGAGCACACATGAACGTGACACCTATTAAGTGCTCACAACTCAAATACAAGTGACGGGCGGCGTTGCGGGCGACGTCCAATGGCTGCCCAAGGCCTACAACACCCCGCGCGACCAGCCCGGGGAACATTTAAACACGTAAATATATACATATGTATACATTCATTCACTGTTGAATAATAGTCAGCATTGCCAGTGACGGCCACCTGCTGCCCATGGCCTACAACACAATGAGCCCAGGTAGATCTGCGAGCGGAGGATTGTATCTGATAAGTTGAATGTGATGTTACTGTCACCAACCTTTCGCTATCCTTGCAGTACTTTACTCTGCACAGCATTTCAATCGAGTCGGCCACTCATCGAAGACCTGCCCGCAGCGTTCTCTGCTCTGCTGCGTACAGCCAACCAGCAGCCACAGGGGTTATTGGAGAGTGGTTTGTGCCGCTGAGTGCTGGCAGTGCTTCATCTAAGGCACTGCAGACAGCAGGGGGAAGCCTGGCAATGGATGGGCCGGAGCGGTAACATTGCGCGGGTTTCGCTGCAGTCTAGCTCCGGAGCGCTGACGCACTGCCAGTGTTTCTGTTGAAAGACAGCGCGTCGGGAAACTGCAGCAGCCTCCATGTTGTCGTCATGGACCAGCTGCCATTTTTGCGGCCTTTGCCCTACACACGTCCAGGCACACCAGCACTGCCGGCATGGTCCGCCTGTCGACCTGCACCCTGCTTACATTGATGGGTTCGTTGTCTTTGTCGCAGGTCGGGCGGGGCGGAGGGCTGGGCCAGGCCGCCGCGGAAGGAGGAAGCGGCAAAGGAGCTGCGGGAGCACCTGCCGCCCGCCAGCGCTGGCAAGGACGCCTACACGCTGCTCAAGTTCTACAACCTCACCTCCAACGTGCTATCGTCCGTCATACAGGTTCGCATTTTGTTGCAGATTCAATCTGTTTGTGATTGACTGCGCACAACGCTGAAGTCATGCGAGTGGTGCTAGCCACCAGATAATACGGCAGCGCTGGCAAGCCACAACCACCCTGTACCTTGCCTTCCCTTGCGTGCAGGGACCGCTGAGACTGGGAGTGTAGGAAGCCTGATGAACTGACCTGGGGCCTGCACATGTCGGGCTGCGGCGTGTCTAGGCAGACGCAGGGATGCCTCGCATCTTGCTTCATTTCGCGAACACAGGAAGCTGTGCGCCGTCTACAATGCAGGGCATGAAGGACAGCGAGGTGGACTTCCCCTTCAAACTGTCGCCGGACGAGGAGGAGATCGTGAAGCTGCGCCCCGACCCGCCCTGCTCCGTCATCCTTCTGGGGCGTTCCGGCACTGGCAAGACTACCTGCGCCGTGTTTCGCATGTTTGGCGCCTGGCTGCAGTGCTCGCAGCCCGGCGCTGAGCCCCACAACATGGTGCGGCTCGCCTGACTCAGCTGCAACTGCGATGCAAGGTTTCTGCGCAGATGGCGGGAGCTACAACTGTACTTTACGATGTGGTGAAACGTCAGTGTGAGACTACCGGGCCACTTGTGGTGCTGATGTCCGGCATGGCCAGACACAGCACGCGTCATGCTGATATGATAGATGTTTTTAGCCCTGAGGTGAGACTTCCTAAATATGAGGGAAATCTGTGAGCTTATCCTGTCATGCTGCCCTCCCTGCGATTATTCGGCCAAACATGTGAAGTGGGTCAGCGACCGCTCTGGCATCACGAGTCGTGGTTGACAGCCTACAGGGCTTGAGGGCGGGTGGCGCAAACCCCTAGCAAGTCTTACCAAACACGCCGTCCTTTGGCCATTCTAGCCTGCCGACATATCAGTACTGATGTGATGTGAGTGCTGAGAACGAGACCGCTGCAGGTGTTGCCTGGCGGCCAGCGCGATGCTGCGGGATCAGGTGGTCCACCCCCTTCCGTTGCCTGCAAACACAACCCTACAGATCTCTACAAATGTGTCTACAAGCATGGGTTTATTGCCACTACAGGTGTTCCTGACGGCCAGCGCGACGCTGCGGGAGCAGGTGGCCATGTCCTTCCGCAGGCTGCAGGCGGCGGCGCCCAACGCGCCGCCCGCCGGCGCCGCCGAGGCCGCCGCGGCGGAGCTGCACACCTTCGCCAGGGTGCCGGGCGCCGCCTTCCCGCTGTTCCTGTCCACCAAAAAGTACCTGCACATGCTGGACGGGACTCTGCCCAACCCCTTCTTCCCGCGGTGCGTCCACTTGCTTGTTTGTAGTGTTTGTGTATTGCCTGCTGCCTTCAGAACCAGGTGCGCCCGCACACAACGATGGACGGCGTGCTTCTTGACCCGCCTCCTTTCCGATGCGTGGCCTTTGCTGGGATGTTCCGAGTTTTGTTTCCGGTGTTTATTCCATCAAGCGGCTTCCTCGCAATTGCTGGCTGGACGAACACCGCCGCACCGCAGTGCGTCCCTGAAATGGGCAACTTCAAGAGTGACTGCATGGCGTGCGGTTGCTCACTGAGCTGCCATTCCAGCGCAGAGGCCATCCCACTGAGGTTGCCTGCCTGCCAGGCCGTCAACCAATGGCATTCGTTCTGATGATTACACAGGGCTCTGGTGATTTCACGGCAGTGCGCCACCACTCCACTGGGGAACCTGTTGTAGATGACAGCCACGATGGACGAAGACAGCGTCGGTAGTGACTCAGAGAACATGCAGCGATTTCGCACGCTGTGTTCATGCTGTTCACCTCCTGCAGGCTGGAGAACGGCGCGTTGAAGCACTCGACGGCGGATGTCACGGACCCTGATGGCATGGACTTTGCTGTCACCCTGGACGGCAACTGGGAGGTGCGTCATCCGGCAACACGCAGACATGTGAAGGCCTCCGGGCACGGGTTTGGTGGTGTCGCCAGTATCAGCTTTGAAAACTTCCACAACTCGACTTGCTGGAGGAAAACCCTTGGTAGATCTTCAACGTAGCCTCAAGTGCACATGGGTGTAGGGAGGTCGCCAAAACTGAACTACAAAAGACCGCACAGCATGCCGCAGGATCCCTGGACATGACCTAATTCTGCTCACTGGCCGAGCACCTGATGGCGAGTAGCAGACGGCATCTGATGTCGGTAAGGGCGTTCGATCAGCTCTTCCTGCCCATCGGAAACCTTTATTTTCGCAGACCAAACTTGGGATGCAACTAAGGGCGATTAGCGCATCAGTCATCATTGGCATATATCGTCCCACTCCAGTAGCTGTGCCGCTGGGCTTTGCAACTGTGCCGTTGGAGTCCGTCAGCTCTCTGAAACTTCCTCCACGTGAACTTCGCAAGCATGACATTCTCAAAATTCCCTGAAGTTTTTCATGCTGGCGCATATGCCTACAGCTCGCCAGTGCTTCATTGCTGAATGCAGGACGACGCTCTGGAGCGGAAATTGCTGAGTGACGAGGCTGAGGAGCCGGCGGCATGGTGTTCGGCGATCTAGCCAGTTTCCCCATCAGTAACACCTTTTTACCTGCTGTTGAACATCAGTAATATGGCACGGTATTGAACACAGGACGACGAGCTGGAGGAGGAGCTGCCGGACGATGATGCCGAGGAGGGCATTGGGCAACTCGTTTCGACGACTCAGCCCGTTGAACACCGCCTTTTTGCCTGACACCATTGTGTGCCATTTTTGATTCGTCTCTGAAATCATGACACTGATGCATGGATGCACTCAACAGGAAGACGAGCTGGAGGGGGAGCTGCTGGATGACGAGGCCGAGGAGGCGGATGGCGTGGCGTTTGGCGCCGCTGCGGAGGTGGCCGCCGAGGGCATGCCGCGCACTGAGGTCACCTACCAGGTGCGCCGCGATCGTGTATGCCTTCCCATTTACGATTGCAAATCGGAAGTTCTCGGCTTCTTGCACACACATGCAGCTTGATGTAGATGTGCAGGCGGCTCCCACATTTGTATTGCCAAGCAATGCCACCCTGCAGGGCAAGGCTGCAGTCGCTGTGCGCGGCATCTTATTCCCACGATAAAGCTGGGACAGGTTGTTTTTCTTCCTGCAGTAACTCACGGACGACGCGATGTGGCTCAAGACCGACACGCCAGAGCCGTGCGGGGTTCTGCAGCCAGGCTTGAGGCTCAGGGATCAACTGAAACATCCATCACACCTTCTCTTCTGCAGTGGTTCATGGACGACAAGGTGTGGTTCAAGATCACGACGCCGGAGGAGCGAAAGGCCCTGCAGCCGGGCCTGGTCTTCCAGGAGGTGCTGTCCTACCTCAAGGGTAGCGCCGAGGCCGTCTCCAGCGACGCAGGCTGGCTATCGCTTGAGCAGTACCTGGAGGCGAGTGCCCGCATTTACAATCACAATCGCACCTGGCATCTCTTGATCACAGTTTGGCAGCTATCTCACAAACAAAGATTGCTCCTCAGCTGGACGGCCCTTGGCAACCTGCACCTGGGCGCTTGACCCCTTCAAGTAGGTGCCTGTGGCAGTCTACTCACAGTCTGTCAAATGATGATCTCGCCTGTGATGGTGGTACGACTGTGGATCTGTGGCAGACCTGTTTGCTGTTCGCTGCTACCGCCAGGTGGGCCGGAAACGGGCGCCCAACTTCGGCGAGGACATGCGGCGAGCGGTGTACCCTGTGTTCCTGAAGTACGAGCGCGTCAAGGTGCACATGATCCTGCTGCACTCCCTTGCCAGCGCTGCACTGACTGCTCATGTCTTTTGTGCCGCTCATGGCAAAGGTGCTGCTCTGTTGTCCGCTTTGACCGCAGTTCCAACAGCAGATGCACACAAATGCCCAGCGAAGGGGGTCTGGAGCTCAGCTCCGTTTCCGCTTGAACCGGAAAGCCCTTCGTGCTGTCGATAGCAAACTTTTCAGCCGTGCATCTGCAGCAGGGGCACTTGACCCACAAACGCGACACCATGGCCACATGGAAACCCACCCGCCAGCAGCTGCCCATCCTGGCAAAGGTGATGGGCTGCTGAATTCGTATCCGTTCTGTCATGTGCAGGCACAGCAGCGCAAGTACGACACAATGGACCTGGTGGCGTCGATCTACCGGCGGCTGCGGTCGGGCGGCTTCCCAGGCACCGAGCTGCACAGCCTCTACCGCGACGAGGTCCAGGTGCGTCTTTTGTCCTCATTTCCAGGAAGCTGCGTGGTCCACCATTACTTCCGGGCACTGCGGGCTTCTCCCCGGCACTGCGCTGCACACCCTGTACTGGGAGAAGGTCCAGGTGCGACGCCTTTTGCTTCACTGTCAATATGAGAGGTTTTTCTGCGATCTTGGGCACCGCTTGCGGGTGGCTTCCCCGGCACTGCGCTGCACAGCCTGTCTCGCGACGAGGTCTAGATGCGCCTGCACCGACATTCCTTTGTCCGAACGACTGCTGCAGCAGTCGAATCAGCTACCTGCCCTTGTTCACGGCCCGCAGGCGGCCCTGATGCACCAAACAGCAGCGCAGGCAGCAGCGCAAGCAGCTGGCCCAGTGTGCTTTGATGCCACGCCCGTACCAACTCTTGAGAAAACTGCTGATTGCATGTCAGCGGCCAATGCGCGATGTTGCGCATGCAGGATTTCACCCAGGCGGAGCTGCTCATGGACCTGAGGTGCGTGAATCTCACACAACTTTGAATTCGGGCTAAGACAGTCTCGTGAACCTGTGCAGCTCCACCACCAGCATCCCTGCGCACTGTTCTGGCGATGGCCCTGCATGTCTCCGTTGATGTGCTGATGCATATTGTGCCCTTCTGCAGGGTGGTGGACAACCCCAACTCCCTGTTCTACTGCGGTGCGATTGATCGGCTGTTCCAGCCTGTCGATCGCACCTGCTCAACACTGCTGCATCGCGGCGTTGGCGCGCATTGGGGCATTTGCTGGCCGGCTGTTCCAATGCGGAAAACCAGGCTGCAGCACAGTCTGTAGGAAATGGTAGTTTTCATGAGTGATGGCTCGAATCTGAAGCCCCTCGTTGGTCCTGCAGGCGACACCTGCCAGACAATCGCGCGCGGCATCGGCTTCCGCTTCGAGGACATCCGCACCCTCTTCTACGACGAGTCCGTCCGCCGCAAGGTAGGCGCCTGCAGCTTTGCTACAACAGGCGATCTGGAACACATGATGACTGTTGGTTGCGCTTCCGGGCGATCTGAAACCTCCCGCAACACTGCGCACATTACGTGAACAGCAATCCCCTGACGTGGCAGACACACATGACAGCATCAAGTCTGCGCTGTACGCTGAATGGATGACTTGACGATTCCGGCTGCATGTGTACCGACGTGGCAGTTGCGCTGTTGTGACCCCAGGAGCGCGGCGAGGACTTCGACAAGCAGGTGGCGGTGCCCAAGCTGAAGCACATCACAGTCAACTACCGCACACACTCCGGCATCATGAACGTGCGTATCTGTCTGCGTTTCCTCCCCTGATCAAATCAAATTGGCTACTCACATGCGAGTTTGGGGCAGAACACTGCAGCCTGCGAGATGAGCAGCTGGTGCAGCACTGAGGCTCCAGAAGCCGTTCATACTTCATCAGCGGCCACCATTGTGTTTCTGCAGCACACGGGCTGCCTCGCGCCAATCTGAGAGGTCCAACCCACAGACACATGGTAACATGAATCCTGACTCATGTCGCACTCCACCGCTCGCAGGTGGCGTCCACCATCGTGGACCGCCTGACGCGCTTCTTCCCGCAGCACATGGACCGGCTGGAACGGGAGAAGGCGCACTTCCCCGGCGACGGCCCGCTGCTGCTGTCCAGCCTCACCACCGACGACCTGGCCATCCTGCTGTCCGGCTCCGAGCGCAAGGCGTCGCAGGCAAGTCGCCGCTGTCCATTGTATCAAAAATTACGCAGCGGCTTTTCGTCAATCACGACCCGCTGCTGCTGTCCGGCTCCGAGCGCGAGGCCTCCCAGGTGGACCTCGAGAACTTCGGAACCCGACAGTACTGTGACAAGTCCAGCTTGACAAACCGAACTGCTGCGTATGCATATTCAGGTCGAGGATAGAACACCTGTAGATGAACAGGGAATAGCGCCGCAGTCTAGCAGGCGGCGGCGTTCCCTCTTCTGCGTGCGGAGCTCGGGTCTCCTCTCAGTATGTACCTGCGCAGATCCTGGCAGTGGTGGCTGCCATGATAATCCGACCCAACCAGTAACGTGATGATTGCGACCATTGTGTGCAGGTGGAGTTTTTGGGCGCACCAGGTCATCAACACCACCCAAGGCTGTTCCGTTATTTTAACAATGTGTTTCCCAATGGATCGCCCAGAGGCTCGTATCCGATGTTGCCCGCAGGTGGAGTTTGGCGCACATCAGGTCATCCTGATCCGCTCCACCGACAACTTTGACACGCTGCCCGAACTGCTCAAGGACAGCAATGCCCTCACCATGACCGTGCCGCAGAGCAAGGTGAG
>JAABUW010005158.1_pt1 | contig 17198 bp, 24 predicted proteins | sample 5560081 | NCBI WGS metagenome assembly JAABUW01 (sample SAMN10711882, study PRJNA513363) | rock metagenome | isolation source: Antarctica rocks | place: Antarctica: Victoria Land, Knobhead sud | reverse complement strand
GCTAGTGATTCTGAAAGCACTGGCTCATGAAAGGCATAGCCAACCAACAGACAGACATGCTCGTCAACCCTCTTGGGGCTGACAGATCTCTTTGAGACTCTTGCATTGCATGAAGTGCAAAGCAGTGCTCACAGCTTGTAAGGCAAGACAGCTCTTTGGCTCATAGCAACTCTTAGCTTGTGCAAGCTATCACTGTTGTGGTTAAATGCGCTCAAGAGTCTTACCAGTTGTTGTAGTTGTAGATGAGGAAGGCATTGTCTCCTTGACTGTAAGCACCAGTGGCATAGGAGAAAGGCACCCCCTGATTGCAGTTGTCCACAGACCACATCCAGAACTCCACTGTCACAGCTGTTGCCGGGAAGTCCTGAAAGTTGGTCACTAGCAATACCTGCAAAGACACAACCTTGGCGCTAATATGCTGCTGTGCATGCGTTGCCATTGTACCAGACCAGTGCAGCAACTCAATACCATTCCTACAACAGCTGCACTAACCGACAGGATGCACACAAGAAACGACTTGGGACGCATGATTGTGAAGCTCATGCATCTCTTCAAGACAAGTCATGAGGTGTTGCAAAAAATGCCAGAGGTTGACAGGTTTGTCTTGGCAAAGATACATATAGGGGTACCTGCTGGTCAGAAAGGAAGAGGGCATGATCTCCTTGGAAGGTGTCTGGCAGCTGCACAGCCTGCCCATCCTTGTCAGCCAAAGGCGCAGTGGAAACCTCAAAGCGAGGGGCATCACTCCACAGGTACAGGGCCTTATCAGGACTGCCCTTGGCGCTATCCACCACAATGCTCTGCAACAGACCATGTACCACTGGGCACACTTACATACTGTACATATACATATGTAGACACCATGGACCATATAAATCGGTAGACAATACAGACAGACATATTGACTATGCATATACACTATGTATACATTTACTGCCCAGCTGCAGTGCTAGTGCAGAGTGAAGCCAAGAAGGATGCAGGTTTTCAACCATGAAGTAAGACATGCGTGAATTGGTCAAGTCTTGGCTAATGTGTGTGGCAAACTCTGTGTGAATGCACTATGGAAGTCAGCCAGGATGCTAACATCAGAAATGCACAATGTTCATAATGGTGCTGACATGCTTTTGGCTGAGATTATGATGATCCCAGCACAGTCACAGATGTGCAGACATGATATTGAACAGCTTGTGCCATGACCACCAAATGCCAACTGTTGCAATGCAATGCACAAATGGCCCAGCAACCATACACCAGACACAATGAAAATCACAGAGAGTGCGGACAATTACCCTAGCAATGCCATTGGCGCCTGCTGCCCCTTTCTTGATGTTGTCTGCACTGAAGTCGTACCTCACCACAAGCCCACTGCTGTTGCTCAGACTTGCACTGAACATGTCAGCCACAATACGCCCCTGCAATCAGGCGCGCAACCAATCATTCACTAGCTAGCTGCACACTGAATGTCTGTATAAGCAACACAAGGACACACACCAGTTTGAGGAATGACTCACATCAGATGGCTTCTCTTGTTTTGAGGTGCAACTTGCTGAGATGCACATGCAAGCCTTATCTGAGTAGTCATGAGCCTCAGGATATTCACAACACTCATTGTGCAGTTGAGCAGAAACTCAGGGCACGTGTGTAAGATCAGCTTGCTTTACATTTTGCTACTTCAGTCCACGGAGTGTGGGATAAAGGTACGTGAAAGAGGGGCTGCAAGACTACCTGAGACAGGACCTGGTCCCAAATGCGCACATCAGCCAAATCCCCATCAAAGCTGGTCTGGGCATCAAAGCAGCCACCATAGCAGTCCTGATTCTGCCCCAACACCAAGGACCCTGCAAGTCACAGTAATGTGTGGCGGGAAAAGTAGGGCTAAGGTCTGCAAACAATCACATTACTTCCCACATGACAGAATCGCTGCAGGTCATTGACCAGCAGCTGCTGGCATTGTGCATTGGATGCATTTTGCTGTCACACTCGTCTGTGCTGCACCACTACTCCTGCCAGTGTGGTGCGTTTGTGGGGACCATCATGAGTTAGGGCTTTGTAAACAAGATGCCTTGTGCACGCCCTGTCTGATGCCTTGTGGATGACTGGTGTGATGCCATAGAGAGCAAAGCCCTTTGCTCCTACAGCGATTCTCTTGGAGCACCACAGGAATGGGGTGTTGACAAGTCACCGGAGCACAAGTAGGGCAATCTTTGTTGACGAGACATCCTCGCAACTTGGGTCCCAGTCTGTGATAGCTGCCATACATGTGTCACAGACCAAACACGCAACTTCTTGTGAGTGTCAATGGCATGCCATAGCCATTTCCATATGCATTCTCTTTGTTAGGTGAAGCGGATGTACCATTGCCTAGACGCAGGGTTTGGGGTGCCATGTGGGGGTCAACACCACCATCTTTGGCCGCTTTAGATTGCCAATGGCCTTTGGAGGTCCTCCAAGTGGGTACATGAAAGATGCCATCAAAGAACACCTCTGTCTTGCCCGTGTCACGGCTCCAGGTCACCGCTACATGGTGCCATTTGTTGTCCTTCCTGCACTCAGCACAGACTAGCATCTTGACTGCCATTCATCCTGATGTGGGCCCATCCTGGGACAATGGGTGTAGGGATGCAGTCCAAGGCAGGGTGTTGTTTTTTTGACATTTCATGTCCACAACTTCGTTCCACAGAACAGACAGGCCTGGGAACTACTACTGCTGCCGGCCCCTGTGATGCACTCTCAGCTTGCATTACAAGCACACACTGTGCACGCCTTCACATGTTGCACACAACACAACAGGCGTACATACTGCGCAGGCCAGCAGAAGCTGCTTGTGGTGTCAACCACCTCTGTCTTCAAGAGAGAAGGCATGGGTCAGAGGACAAAGATGCAATGGCATAGGGTGCAGGAGACCTACCAGTCGACATCAAAGTTCATCCAGTGGTTCAGTTGGCCTTCATTGACACGTGGGTTTGCGTTGACAGACACTGAAATGGTGGACAGCGGTGTGTAGCCCTGCCCCAACATCATGTCCACAACATAGTACTTCTCTATCAGAATGGCGTCATCAACAAAGGCATGGTCTGTCACACCGCCATCTGCATCAGTGCACAACAGCATGTTGATAGTCACCAGACACAAGCGCGTAGCAAGATCTACTCTTAGATCTTGTGACAATATCACTGCTTACATGTCTCTGCAAGAGGGCTCATACATGCCTTGATAAGTATTTATTTGTAACTGGTGAAGATTGCAAGCAAGACTGCATGTTCCTGTTTGCATGCAAAGACTGTAATTGGCAACGTAGGATCTTTCACCAGGCTTGGCATCATCACTACTGCATACCCAACATGATGACAAAAGCAAGACTGCATGTTCCTATTTGCATGCAAAAACTGTAATTGGCAACGTAGGATCTTTCACCAGGCTTGACACCACCACTGCTGCATACCCAACGTGATGACGAAAGGCAGGCATCACAGGCTGCATTTCAGATCAGCTTTTTAAGGCTGCAGTACGAACAAGCCTCGTTGTACCTCCGCACACCACACTGTGTTTCTCAAAGTGCAGGCAGCAGTCTTTGCCCATCAAGATTGTAAAGAGAAGACAACTTACAGTGTGGCCCGCCACTGCTGTCTCCGACAGTGTGAGTAGCATATGACAGCAGCTCAGAGCGCTGAACTGCTTCAGCTGTTGCTGAGTACTCTGGTGTGCGCACCCACATCTCTACAGTGAAGTCAGTCTCTGGCATGCCCCCAATCTCCTCATTCAGGGCGTAGTTGTTGTGGAAGTTGAGCTTGCCAGTTTGGTATGAGCGCCCTCCCTGAAGAGACAACAGCACTGAAATGCACACGCTTGGCAAAGCAGGGAATGTTGTTTTCCAGAGCCAGCATCAGCCCAGTGGAAGAAGCATGAGATGTTGCTGATAACATAAACCATAGCAGGGTAGATGATGCGTCTGATGGCGCATCACTGAGCATGCCCGTGATGCAGTAGCACTGCAATCTGGTGAGCAGGGGTGCACCCTTGTGGGGGGCGGGGGGGAGCATAGGCTTGACCAACCCAGAAACAGGGGCAATGCTGCAGGACTGTGGCATGGGTTGACAGAAGGGCAGTAGAGGCCTTGTGGTCTATACGTCATGCCAATGCTTGCCTTCTGCCCTAAACAATGACAGGACAACATCCAGACCTACCTGGTTGATTGTGGCGGGAGCTTGCTGAGGTGGGGTGACTAATGGGAGGTGGTGCCCATTGCCACTAGAGTCGATTGCTGTCCACATGTGGGCGCCTGTCAAATCCTCAGCCCTGCAACAGAGCCATTAACAGTCGAGCAATCCTGTGCCTTACAGTGCCTAGTAGTTGCACTTGTCACACTGACAAGAGTGCCTGGGGACCCCAGATAGATTGCTGTGATTGACATGCAGATCACTTAACACTTCAAGATTTGGTAAACCCAGGTGCTTCTAGAATGCAAAATGGCTTCTGTCTTGGCCCTGCGTAGCTCTCAAGTCAGCAATGACATACGCAATGTAGTGCATTGAATATGCATGCATGGTATGCCAAGCGTTTCAGTGCGCACATGTTTGGGTCATCAAACTTCCAGTAGGCGACCAGGCCAAGTTGGCCAGCTATGCCATCCACCAGCCTCATGTTGTTGATAATCTCCTTCTGGCTGCGCTCCACATTCCAAATGCGAACCTGCACGTGCACAATATCTATCATGATAGCAACAAACATAGGCCGGTGCCGGCAATTGCCACTGTTTATGAACAGGCTGGAGTGATACATTCACCGGCTTGCTGAGACTCAGATGTTGTGTATGCATATATGCAATAGTTCAAGCTCATCCGAGAAGCAGGCGCAAGAGCGGACAATACCTCGTCCATGAGGCCATTGAAGGCTTGAAATGAATCAGTGCAGCTGCCATAGCAATCCTGATCCCCACCCAACATGAGAGCTCCCCCAGACTGTAAGGGCTCTGTAGCACCGGTCTTTACCTGCACAACATTGCCAAGATCTGCAGCAACAGCCTGCTTGTTGTTCATCTGACGCAAAGAGAAACCTGTGTGTCATGCGCTGGTCTTCCTGTCAACACTGAAGTGTTGCTGAGGTTGCCAAACTCATGCAGTCCAAGGTCAGGCTGGATGCAGCGGAATCTTCATGTAGCTACAGCAGTGTACCTCAGCCATCAAAAGACCATCTTTGTAGATTTTGGTGGTGCCGGTGTGAGCCGCTGTCCATGTCACAGCCAAGTGATGCCATGCGCCATCACGTTCCAAGAGATTGGCAGCTGGTTTAGTGCCATATTTGGAGTAGCAGCTCACGCTGTCTGGGTCTGGCCACATGGTGAAATATGTGAATGCATGACATGCAATTGTCCTGTGTGGATCGAATATGGCAAAATGGTTAAAGTCGGCACTGCGCTGCTCAGGGTTGCTGCTTTGTGAGTCTAAGGCGTATGACACAATTGTGCCTGCGGGGTCACATAGCGTCACATGAAGGAGATTTGAGAGTTTGAGGACCGACGACAGTCACCAGACTTAAGCTCACCAGCATGGCAAAAATCAGATGTACTCAGCCAGGCTTCAAACGTTATTGCATCACTTGGAAACCCCTGAAAAACCACACGGTGCAAATTACCCCACCTTGTTGCGGCAAAGTGTACGTCAAACAAGTAGCCTGCAAATCCAAGCTCTGACCTGAAAGTCTTTTAGAACGATAGCGTGATTCTTCAGCAGCAGTGCATGCCCGGGGACGGAAGCTGCCGTGATTGATCTGCCTGCAGCGCACACGTACAGGACATCATGGTGGTCACTGCCAGGTTGACGTGATCTCGAAGCGTGGATGCCCATTGAGGCTTATGCAAGAGGCTTGTTGAAACACGCCGAGCAGACACCGAAAGCTCCATCGCGTCCCAGCACACCTTGCAAGATCCAAAGTGCAAAAATGACTGAGTACAACGAGCGGAAGGAACGGGCCATGACGTCGAGCTCGCTGTTAGATCAAAGTCGTCGACAGAGCCCTGTCGACGTCTCAGATGCTAGACACCCCAATCAGGCGACCCTTCAGTAACCGGCGACGAAGTTTCACACAAATCAATGGTTCTTCATCCTTCACTTGGACCTGTTGTAGGTTCCGGTATCGCTGCGTCAGATAATCTGACAGGTAATCTCGAGTTCGACCAGAGTTTGACTTCATATTCCCAGGCCCCAGACGTGAGCCTTGACGCGCGAAGCGTGGACCCACGGCCGAGCTGTGAGGCCTGTCTGTGTTGAGCTCGATGTCAGATGAGTCCGGGAGCCAGGTCTGAGCTGAGCGCTGCTGGTCACGAGTCATTAGACACAAGCTTGCTATGAAGGTTGTTTCTACCTCAGCCCCCCTCATATTCCCAGGTTAGACCGCTTAAAGAAGTCTGGTAAAACCTAATGAACGCATGGATGAAACGTTGAATGAATGTCTGAGTGGATGCACGAATGATTCAAAACTGATGCCTGTCATACTGAACGGCTCAGATTTACAGTAAAGACACGCTTGTCACTCATCGCAACTCAACATGTCACACTTTCATTACTTGCATCTCATGGCAAGTTAGGACCTTGTTATGAGTTGCAAGTCAGGAACTTTGCACAGAAGCAAGCCACGCTTGCATGAGGCAGCCATCGCTGCCTCAATAAATGAGAAATTGCTGTACGACTGCTGAGTAGCCTCACAAAAGCTCATCCTGTAAAACACCGTCAACCCCGCAAAATGCTGGCAGCAAAGCACTTGGCACCACACCAATATTATCCTTGCATGCATACAGATTTGCACCTCTTTGCAAAACTAAAAGCGTCTTGACACAAAGCCTAGACGTTGCATTGTAGCAGTGTATGCGTTTGTCAAGACTTGGGTCCTACGGAGCTGTCTGTTCCTGTGTGGGCCTTTACTGAAGCGCTTGTGCCGATGACCAGGCCGTTTAAACAATATTAGTCCTGTTGCAGTAGTCTTGAAGCGTTCCTTATAAGACCTGCAGTCAACAAAATCGCAGTCAGCAGAAGTAGTTGATGATCTGTGAAGACCATGGCAGACTGCTACTCAACAAATGCTGTGCAAACACAGATGGCAATACGTGACAGCTTACGAGTATGGCTTGAGCTTGCCTCCTTTGAACTTGGGCATCAGCCTTTTCATACCTCTTGTCTGCATTGCCTGCATCAACACGGCTTCTTCCTTCAGTGCACAGAAACATGCTGCTGAGCATTGAGGCTCTGACTGCAAAAAGCAACAGTTCTACCTGTACAGCAAACGTGCTTTGATGTATGTCTAGGGAGGCTGAGCTTTGCACTTTGCAGGGAGCAGACTGGCGAGCCCAATCTCTGAGCGACATAATGCTGAAGTATCTGCTGAGCGCCAAGCCAGGGGCTTGCTGAAGCATGCTGGGGTATTGCGAAGTCATCTCACGGTTGACAGCAATTTTACAGAGCTGACATGACACTTGCAGGAATCTTCGCATGATTGCCTTGCGCAGGCAACAACCTGCGTGAACTGTGGGCCTCTGCCGGCGTTCGCTGATCAACTCACGCAGCTGCGGCCCTTTGTCGGTGAAGTTCGTGTCAAAACCGCCGCCTCTGCGACAAAGCTGCTACAGCAGTGACGGTGCCTGGGGCCAAGCTGAACAGAAAGACCGTGCTCGCTAACGAAATGCGCACTGCAAAATAGTAAACCACAGCAGAGACAAGTTATATATCGTCGTTATATTCCTGAAGAGAAATGTAACGCTTGTCTGAAACGCCTGCCTCGTTATAGTCGTGCACATGAGCGCGCTTGAGGGCTAGGCGTGAGACGTGACCGGACCAAGTTGCAGCTGCGGAGGCCTCGGAGCCACCTTCGACAGCATGGTCGTCACAAGCAAGGTTGCGACGCCTCAAGATCAGACACAGATCAGCTTTGCGCACGCAAGCAGCTCACTCTGCGTCGCAACTAAACGAGGAAAGGGCAAAGTGTTATCCCGGAGGAACGCAAACCCAAGTAAAGCTTTGCATGTCCTTCACCTCACTTCCTTTGGTCAGGAGTACGTGGACGAGCTGCTTTAGCTGCCAGCAACACCGACTCCCAACGCTGACTTTGTGGACGGCTCGAATTATAGGGACATTGACCAAGGGGAGTCAGATCACTATCCACATCCTCGCTTCGAACCAAGGCTGAAATCTGCATGGGTAGCTTGCAAAGGGCTTGACCAAGTAGCTAGTCTTCACCAGGCCCATGCCTTGATGCGAGCAGGATCACCTGTCAAACTTGACAAGACTCCACTGGTGGCCAAGCTGTGCCAGTGGACCCTTGACCACTTGGTGAGGGCTGTTTTTCCAACACCCATTCACACACCTACAGTTGGTGTACCACTAAGATTTCTGCTTGAGTTTTGCATTTGCAACTGAAGACACCCTACTGTACTGTTGATACAGAGCAAACAGATGGGACAAGAAGCATCGTGGGACATATTGTGCAGCCTGCAGAAACACAATGCATTCATTGAAACAGCTCCAGGCAAGAACATCTTTGGCTCATACTACCATGTTAGGGAGCCACAGACCCAGAAGCTGTTGATGACATTTGGGGAGTATGCACAGTGTGCAAAACAATGGACCAGTAAGAAAGTCATGTTCAAGGTGATTCACTGCAAGCACTATGTGCAGTTACAATCAAAATGGTGAATGTGCTTGGTGTCCGTGATTTTCCCAGCTGACATGACCATTGCAGCCTGTCAGGTCAGGACATATTCTGTGTGTCTCAAAGTCTGGCAAAGAGTGCTCTGGCTGAGCACATGTGTTACTTGCAGAACACAATCATGAAAGCAAATGGGCAGCAACAGTTTCCAAGTCCACTGCCACATCTGGCTTCTGACTTCACACAGGAGCTACATGACCACATCAGCTGGGAATGGCTCCAGGCATGTACCCATTCTACATATTGTAGGGCACATGAAAGCCCACAGAGCTACCGAATCTGAAACCACTTGTTGTAGGGCAAAACCCCACATTGCGCATCAGGTGCCCTATAGCTTATTGTACCCTGCTACAGTACACATCCTACAAGATCAGTGCTTGCTGATCAATTTGTAGGTCAAGGTTGGAAGCGTGATATGTCATGCTGACCTGAGTCGCCCTTTCATTTTGATGACAGCATTCCAAGACTCATGGCGTGTACACTCAAGTGCAAACTGGTCTCTACTGAAGCTCCAGGACGGCTGGGCTTACTTGTTTTGTTTGGGGACACTTATAGCTGCGTCTCGAAAAGATGTTCGTGAGCCTATTGCTCATGCAGAGCTGCAGTGTCAGTTCTCTGCTGGTCATACTTGTGTAACAGTGGTGCCATTTGGCAGCAGTCAGTTCTGTATAGTGAGTCAAGTCGTGCTGTGCAGGCACTACAAAAGCTGGCAAGATTTGGAGGTGTGGGCACAGTCAGCTTGCAATCTGCAAGTTGTGATGCTCTGTGCCCGGCCCAGTATCAGACCCATGAAAGACTGCTCGCACAGGTCACATCTTGCCCTTCAACTTCATCTCTCAACCATGTTGCACCCTTTTCATTTCAGCCCTGTCATGTCTTCTGCGACCAGTCATGACTGAGATGCTATCTTCTGACATGGGCTTGTGAGCTGTTGTGTATATTGCTGCAACCAAAATACAGTGCAACCAGCACGTCGTTTTGTCATAGTACAAGCACGACTACTGGGTGTAAGGCTGAGGGTACTGTGGCATAACAGAACACTGCATGTTCTCAGCATCGCCATCACACTGTGACACCTTTGCAAGCCTGGGACACACCATGAAAGCAAGCATTACATTGTGCCTTGAGTGTGTCATGCCTCGTCAGCTTCACAAAGCCCAAGTGAGTTCCAGGTAGTGACTCATGTTGAAACAATCCGGATCATGATTGTCAGACCAACTGGTTGAAGCGTGTCACAGGTGACAGGCAGCCAGCGCATTCTGCTGATTCCTGCTGACTATTCCTTCAATGGCATGTACCCCTACCCTGTGCACCACCCCTATGATGGCTACTCCATGGTGGATCTGGAACACCCAGACCTTGCTCAATGGCCCAAGAATGCCAACGTGAAGGGCCTGTGCTGCATTCTGAAGCCAGGAGATGTGGTGTACCTGCCAGCCTACTGGTGAGAATCCCATCCACCACACTCAGGCCTGTAGCATGCTTTGCCACTTGCAGCAGCATGAGGATCATGCAAGATCATCTGAATCAGTCCTGATGCGTTTTGCACGCGTCTGGCTTTGTAGCGCTTGATGACTTTGCATTTGCATATGCAGATATGGGCAACCACACTGTGCAGAGTAGCCTTCTGGAATTAAGCTATGCATTTGGTGCTTCCAGTTGTTTTGTATGAGTGCGTTAGCACCCTGAAAGATGGCAGTATCAAAATTAGTGGGAAGTCCCTTTTGAAAAGTTCCATACCACCACGCAGGTTGGTTCACGCTCAGCATCTTGAGGAATCCAATATCAGTCTAATGTTTCATATGGGGCCAGGGGTGCGAGCACGCCCTCCTGCCTGTGCCCCACTACAGCTTTCCCGCCATCTGGAGGCTAGAGTGGCAGATTTAGAAGGAGTGTCAAATGTGCGTCATTGGCTGCGTCTGATTGGTATGTCCTACCTGCTCAGAGTCATAGGCTTTGATGTTACCTGTGCGCATCTGAGGTCAGACTGGCTGTGCATGTACTGCAGTTCTGGCTTTGTGATGTGATCAGTAGACATGACTGATGTCTGTCTGGCAAACGCTCACACTCTGTGTCCCTCCCCAAACATTGATTGTCACTGCCTGCATCCCATGTGCCTTGGCTTCATGCATCAGCTTGTCACTGCTAGGCTCATGCACATACAGTTGGGTGCCACGCTGGTGTCAGTGCTCAGACCAGACGCAGTGCTTTTGCTTCCTCCGATCCATCAAGTTGTAACATGTTGCATGCTGAGGGCAAGCTACAGTGACACTCAGCAGCTGTATAGCATGGTCTATATCAGAGTCATGGCTGACCTTCAAATTAGCACATCAAGGTGACTTTACATGACTCAGCACTACAACAAGGTGCTTTGTTTAGGCTACTGTGAAGAGGAGGAATGGATAGACTTGGCCACAGTCAAGGGCTACCGCCGCATTGTCATGTGCCAGGAGGTTCGGGATGAGCTGATTCTAAACCTGACCGATGACTCTGCGAATACTAGTGAGGAGGAAGAAGATGAAGACAAGATGCAGGATTGGCAGAGGGTGGTGATAGGCATGTGTGAGGGCAGGCTGCTGCCCACCCCCTGGCTCAACAAGGTCATGCTCCCTACTTCCTCTGCACTTCCCACATTGCACCAGTGCGGCTGCCTTGTACAGCACAATGAGCCAGAGCATAGTATTGACTGATTCCCAACCTGAACAGAGTCAACAAACTGAACAAAGTTCAACGCCCGTGGTCACTGATTCCTAACCTGAACAGAGTTCAATGGCCGTGGGTCGGTGGCATAGACAAATGCATCCAAGCAACACTCACAGCCTCACTGTGGGCATGCGTGCTGGGCTGAGGAATGCACAGTGACATGGCTGGTGTGAGCTTTCAGTAACAGGGCCTCCTTTGCTGCAAAAAGCAGCGCCACATGCACCCTAAATATAGTCATGCCTAAACCCTGAACCCCAGAAACAGTCAAGCAAATATTGCAGTTCAAACAATCAAGTATGCGCAGGTGCACATGCCTCTGCACACCTCTTGGATGCATGTACTGCAGCATTCACAGCCAGTGGGCAGAAGCTTGTCTGGCTGAACCCATGTGCTGAAGAGAGCCGAGTCTTGCTTCAGATCAATAAGGCACTCTGCAAGCCTAGGGGACAAAACTGTTGTACTGTACATTCCTGTACCAGGAGTACACAAGTTATATGCCATGCACTGCAGGACTTCCGAGAGCCCCTCTTCTTGACAGACACAGCAGTCCAGCTTGAAGACACACGCTCAGCAGAGGAGCGCAAGTACCCGCAGCTCTTCCGCCACAAACTCAAAGGTGGCCACTCCTTGTACTTGCCCCCGGCAATTTGTCATTGCAAGGCCTACTCACCTGTGGCAATGGCACAGCCAGCCTTGATGTGCATTGCTGAGATGGACACCCAGCCAGCATGACACACACTGGATCATTTGGCTTCTGTATGCTCAATGTACAAAATCTGATCTTGCGCAGCAGTCAGCAGTGTCATCAATGCAAAAGGACGGATTTCCTGACATCTTTGGGCATTGACCTTTCCTGGTGACGTCAGAAGCTCTTTGTATGCTAAAGGCATATGAACTCAACTTGCGCTGCATTCATTCACCTGGCGTATTTTGCATCTGATGCGGCATTGCTGTCTGCCACATCAATTCGTGACACTGAAATCTAGGTTTACTGGTTGCAGCGGAAGGCTGGAGTGTACCAGAAAGCAGAAACACCATCCCAATACCTGGCCACAGTACTCTGTCAGCATTGCCTGGTCCATAGACAGAGGTTTATCAAGCATAAGCTACATGGACAATCCTGACAGGCTCCAGACCCATGACTGTATCAAACAGCTGCGCATATACACAGCATTTGTAGGCCAGATAGAGTGCAGCAAGCTGTTTAGCAGTGCCTTAAGGTTGCCTCAAGCTTGCCAGCCTTACAGTATCTCATCAAAGAACTCAAGCAGGGTGTCTTTGACCACAGAGTTTACTGTCTGAAAACCATAAGCATCCTTGACTGTTATGCGCTGAGATTTTATGTTGTAGCGAGGCCAATACCTAATGGTCAGATTGCTCAAAGCATTTGTCACGCGCAGATCAGACAAGCTTTCGTAGTTTGCAGTGGCTGTATCCAGTTTCAAGACTGTCAGATTAGTCAATGATGAAAAGTGCTGCAGTCCATACAGTGCCTTCACCTTCAAGCAGAGGCATCTGAGCGAGGTCAAGCTTTGGATCTGGTGCAAAGTGTTTTGCAGCTGAGCAGAGTTGAGTTGAGACGCAAAGGGAGCTGCAATCATGTTGCATTCAAGCCTGGTGATGTGCAACAAACACGCCACTGCTGTCGGTGGGATGGGACCTCGCAGCTTGAGCGACATCAGGTGATGTAGTCTTTGCAGGCAGGCCGTGCTTGGGCATCCAAGCGTCTGGAGATGCTGCAGCGCGTGCATTGTAGACATGCAATCCACAGCCCAAGGCGATTGCTGAATTAGAAATCGCCATGTGTCATCTTCTTGTATGCAAAGGCTGGTCAGCTCTGTGAGCTCAGACACGCTAGACAGATAATGACACTGAACATTGACTAAATGCAACCGCCGCAAGCCAGTGAAGCACAAGAGTGGTCCCAGGTCATGTCGAGATAGTTTTGCCTTGTAAAGTATGCATACAGCTTTGATGTGAGGGAAAACAAGGTGAACATCTCCCAATTGCCACTCGATGGTGGACATGTTCAGGCACAGCCTGCTAACAGCAGGGTAGACAAGTTGCAAGTATTGTAGCTGCTTTAAGGTGAGCTTCCCGGACAATTTTATCTGCTTGACTGTTGCCCCTGCAGAAGTGAGCTGCTAGACAAGCTCTTTCCAACATTCCACATGACAAGATTCAGCAGCAGACGTACTTGCAGGAGCCAACCACGTTTTGCAGACAAGAGGTATGGCCATGCGTTGGTGTCCGCTGAGCAGTCGCAGCACCTTCTCCAGTATCATCAGTGTGATCTCACGCCAGGCAGACACTTTCGTGTCAAGCTCATGCCCTGCATCTGGAAAATCATACGGACATTCTGCTCGCGCACACGCACGCATGGACGCAGGCTTGTCACTTCGGTGTCATCTCTCTTCCTTCTTGCATACCTGGTAGCTGCTTTGAAAAGCTCTTTTCAATCCCGAAACGTCTATTTTGAAAGTTGAAAAGAGGAAGTGAATCTCAGCGTGCGACATCACTTCACGGCCTTCATTGTGACAGCTGCCAAGTAGCAGTCAGACCGCACTGCACAGCACAGCACAGAGAGCAGTTTGAGCATCGCAACAATGTCCCTCCACGCTTCTCCTCGGTGATCATACGGCATGCAAGCACCACCGTCGTCTTGAAGGTTTGGCCGTGTATTTGGCCAGCTTTGTAGCTGCAAACGACGTAGGCTCCGATTCCATCCTGCTCAGCTCCTCAAGTGGAGCAGTGCCTTTGCAAGGCCGTCAAAGTATGCCAGATGGCCGACAGATCTTGAGTGTTGTGCAGGCCCTTCCACTCACACTAGCGCGGGCATTCCCATCCCATATCAACATGCATATGATAACATTTATCACGCCAAAATTGTGTCATCTGATTGTGTCAACAGTGTCAGCAGCTGATCTTGACACATAGTCTGCCAGCAACATCTAAGCAGCTGGCAGAAGAGTTAGGACAGCAATTCATGCTTCCAGCCTGGCCTAGACCATTTGCAGCTGAACCAGGGTACGTTGTTCTGGTCTGAGTGCATGTCAGCATGAACACCCTTGACAACCAACAAGACAGTCTCAATGCTGAACATGCGACGGCTGCTGCATGCCCGCCCTCAAGCACAGCAGATCAGCAGAGTCAAACCGATGTGTCTTTCAACTGCTCTTCAATTATGCGACAGCCTCACCAGCTGCACTCAAGGCAGCTCCAAGAGCAGCTGTTACAACAACAAAATCAAGGCATACCATTGCAGTTACATCAAGGCCAGCGTTACCAAAGCGTGATGCAAATGTATGAGCGGCTGGCGAAGCTGAACTCAGGTTTACAACACCCAAGGCAGCAGCGGCTTCAGCATAAGCTGCAGTGGCTGATGTCATCACGTCAGGTGCAGCAACACAAACAGGACAAAAAGCATGATCAAGCCTTGGGCCATCAGGACAGCCAGCAGATGCAATTGGAGGAGGAGTGCATTGTGCACAGCATTGCTGCTACTGCTGCTACTGATGCTGTTGCTCCAATTGCTGGTGCTGGCAGCAGGACAAAGGCTCAAGACACAGTGCCTCAGCTCGACCAGCAACAGGGAGTCGGGATGCAGCAGATGGCCACTCACCAGGACCGGCTGCAGTCACCCTCTTGCACACAGCAGACAGCAGATCCATTGCAATCTGCACAAATTGACGTGGACAGTGCTGATGAGAAGAGCACCATCCCTGAGACTGTGCCAGATTCTGCATACTCTAGCACCAATGCTGACCAGGTGTCCATGCCTGCAGCTGCCATGCCTGCTGTACAGGGCTGTGAACCTCTGCCTGAAATCATCAGCCAAGACGCTTTGCCTGCCTCGCATCAGCCTGATCAGAACCGCACAGCAGCACCTGAGGTATACACAGTGCTAGCTTCATGCTGACTGAGTCTTATTGCATTGAGCAGTACTGCAAAGTCATGAGTTGCTCTGGTGCTTGGCACCTTGAGAGCACAACATTAAGCAATGATTGACATTGGTGACATCAACGCAGCACAGTTTTAGATTTATACACCTCGGCTGTGTGGGTACTGATCAGACATTTTGCTGCCAGGTGACTGCTACAGTCAGCAGGAAGAGGGTAGCGGCAATGATTGATCTCACTAGTGATGATATTCAGATGGCCCCACCAGTTCATCCAAATATGCCTCGTCAGGTGAGCTCACAGCCTTGGTGTTCAGCAGCACCAATGCCGCTCCAAGTGCTAGTGTGTACATTTTTCAGTTGTCATTTTGCAGTCAATGAGCACACGTCTGTTTCATCAGTTCCCCAGCTGTTTGTCAGCGTCCATGTGTGACAGGTCAATTTTGCAAGCCTGATGTCCTTTGCATTCACAGATGCCAGGTTGACCACATTATGACCAAGCTGGCCCTTTTCTGTTTTTGCTGAAGAAAATAGCGCTATTTTTGGGCCTGTGCAAGCTCAATGTGCCTTGCAAAGATGCTCGGCCCTGTCAACTCCTTTGAGAGCTTGCAGAGACCAGTTGTCTCACATCTTGCTGCTGCAGAGCAAATCAAGAAGGACAAGCGAGCAGGACACGCCTCACAGTGCTGATACACCACTGCATGTCTTGAGTCTGACTGGCAGCCCAAGGCTGGGTGCTCAGACGCCTGCATGCCCACCAGCACCAGCAGCAAGGGGCCTACTCCAGCAACTGCAGTTCAGATGGACTTGCAAGCATCCTCTGAACATGCAGAGGGCCATGCTTTTTCCCATGCAGTATCAGGCAGCTTAGCGCAAAGATCGATTTTACCTTCAAGTGCTTCTGCACAGCAATCGTCTCGGCAGGTGTCTTTAGGCATGTCCTCAGAGCAAGCATCAGCAGGCAACAATACAGCGTCAATGCAGACCAGCAGTCCGCTGACACAGCATGCGCAAATGTTGCCCGCCACTGCTGCACCACAGAACGGTCACCACGGTCACCAAGATAATGATGACATGGTAGGCACCAACGCTGCAATGTTTTGCTTGGAACGTATCAGCCTGATGTACACATCACTGCCAAAGCCATGGCTGACTGTGCAAGCTGACACACTACTCCTTGTGATTGTGCAGCCACTGTTTGATGACACAGACTATGCTGTTGTGGACAAATTGATTGCACAGAAGTGGCAATCACATGCTGATGTACAAGTGCACCCACCTGGCTGGCAGATCCCACGTCAGCCACAGCTCAATGCATATGCTCAACATCCCCCACAAGCAGGTTCTCAGCAGCAACAGCAGCAGCAGCCCACGCATGCCTACTACTCTGACTGTGACTTTGCTGCCCTCACCTCTGACTTTGATTTTGGTGCCCTGGACGCTCTAGCTGAGCAACACACACGCTCACGTACTGTGCAGCTGCACCTCCCTCAGCAGCAGCTGCCTGCCCAGCAGCAATGGCACCAGCCGTCATCACATGCTCCGCAGCAGCAGCATCTGCACGGTCCATTGCAACACCCACCACCACTTGCTCATCACAATCCCTGCCTGCCTGCTACACAACAGCAGCAGGAGCATCTCCATGTTCACCATCAGCAACTCACTGCATCTCACCAGCAATTCCGCTCAGCTGCACCCCATCAGCAAACCTCACGCTCTCAGCAGGGAATGCCTTCTCACAACCAACAGCAGAGGCAAAGCAGTCTTCATCAGCAGAGCTCGCATGTCTTGCAGCCTCAAGCACCATCGCAATCTGTACAGCACAGTCAGGCACATGTTGCGAGTGTCATTCCTCATGATATTTGGGCACAGATACAGCGCGCTGTATCTGTGCCCAAATAGC
>JAABUW010005154.1_pt1 | contig 17206 bp, 14 predicted proteins | sample 5560081 | NCBI WGS metagenome assembly JAABUW01 (sample SAMN10711882, study PRJNA513363) | rock metagenome | isolation source: Antarctica rocks | place: Antarctica: Victoria Land, Knobhead sud | reverse complement strand
TCACCTGGGTGTTTGTCTATTGGATGGTCGCGAACCATAGCGTAGATGAACATATCAATCTGCTGATTTTCATCGTGGCGGAGTGAGATGGTGGATATTGCTTGGATTGTATGTCTATCTATTGGATGGTCGTGAACCATAGCGTAGGTAGACTTTTCGATCAACTAGCTAATCCTCAAACGATGCACGCATTCCCATCCGCAGGCCAACGCGTCCATCATTGGACTTGCAGTGCGACTTATTGAGGCAACGTCCTCTTCATGGACATTCTTCGAAGGAACGCAAGACACTGCCGCCAAGGATTCGATAGGAGTGGGTCCGTTCACGGTGCACATGTGTTCCTGTTCCGGCCCCTGTGCCTGTACAACGGATACAGGCCGAGCATCACAGTCAGGGAGATCTCAATAATGAATCGTATCTCCCTTATCACGGTACCTCGGCGTCTGTTCCTGCTGTTCCCCTAGACCGCGACCTCGATGACTCGTAGCCCCAGTCTATCAGAACAGGCAAGCTGAATCAGAGCACTGACCGTCAGAGGTGAAGTTTGGACATAGCACATGACACTTCACGAAGTGCCGTCATCCTGTCTCGCCCATATATCGGGTTCGTGAAGGGCAAATGGTCATATAATCGACAAGGGCTGGGGGTCGCCTGGGAGAATTAGGCGATGAGAACAATGCACGTAGGCAGCGGCACAAGGGTGAAGGTGTTCCGGTGCGAACAGAACTATGATGGGAAGGTGAGTGGCTGGGATTATGATATGATCTGCTGGTAGCGAAGCATCGGGGCGGATGCGGCACTGGGACGATTCCGAACGGGGAGAGGGCGAGAGCGCTATCTCAAAGACAAATGTCGAGAATGTGGGACTGTTTGGTTTCGAGGAAAGATTCGAGAGCCAAGGGGGGTCGAGGTTGGTGGCAAGAGCCCCGTGCGTGCGCTTTGTTGAGGGGACCAGTTTCGCTGACTGCGAACGCGCAAAGGAAGGCTTGAGAGTCGGATGTCTTAGCGGGAGGCAATTGGATACTCGCTGTCACGCGGACGGCGGAGCGGGTGCTCAGACGTACAACATATCGATCTTCCCGATTGTTGTGCATAAACGTGCATGCAACTAGATCACTCTGTGGTTGAATGGTGCTCTGGAGTGCCAGGGTCGGAGGACAGAGAAGCAGGTCGAAAGAGAGAACTTGGTGGGATTGCGCGGTTGAAGTCCCACGTCTTCGGTCACTGGCATTGTAATTCGATGCAAGATATAGACTCACTTGTGGTGAAGGTATCCATCGAGATGCAAGATAACGGAAGCAAGTACTGTGGCTAGTGAGTATGCTCCAATCAGAATCTGGTCGAATCGCAGGAGTCCGACCAGGTTTGACGATCGGTAAGCGCTGCAGCGAGACAATCCTCGAGGAGGCACAGTCAGAGTGTGAGTGTGCTGTAGTCGTGGGGTGGTCGCTCCTGCCCCACACACGCGGTGCAGCAACCCGTTCATGCAGATGCAGACGCAACGGCTCTATATTGCCGACGTCCACTTATTTTGCAGCCTTCAAAGTGGCACCTTCATGATCGCTGGAGATATGACTGTTATGGCTGCAATGTTACGGGTCAACATCTGCAAGGTTATCTCAATGCACTTGGATAAAGCCTTTTCGACTTATATCGCATTATGCTATAACTTAGTGAGTGTTGTGCAGATGGCATGTAATGATCAGTCTGACATCCAGGCCGCCATCCTGTTTTGGGCGAATCTTGCTCCAAAGCGCAGACCTGTGCCTCCCATGGGAAAGTAACTGACGAGATACCATACAAGCGACACTAATTGGCATATGGTGCACATTAATGTTAGGATTGTGTTGTGAAGCTGTCATGTGAACACGGGGTCAGCAGGCTGAATCTCGTGTATAATCTTGGATAATCGCACGGTAGCGCGCGATCAGGCCCGGTCTCTGCGGATGTAAAGGAGGGGAAGAAGGAGGACGTACTCCGATGGAAAAGTACAAGGTCAACCCAATGGAACCGAAGTATGCGGCAGAGAAGGGTAGTCGAGGCGCAGAGAGAAGGTGTTTTGCGTATGTTACTGGGCCCATCAGGACTGCCCATGAGGCCAGGAATAGGACTGAACCGAAGGTCCACCTTTGTAGATCACAACAAGGTTAGCCACCCGCCCCGTAATCGAAGTTATGGTTTGTCAGCCAGAAGAGGCATCATGACTTGAGACAGTCGAAACATGTGCTCGACCGAATCTTCTTCGGGGCTTCGAGCCTCATGCGACCCGCACCGGGGAGGAAGACGTAAAGTGGCGTCGTACGACGCGAGTCAATCGACGCAACCAGGCTCACCAGGGTCTAAGAGTTGGAGATATGGACAGGGTATACGAACAAGATTGCAAACTTTCGTGGCACCGGCCACAGAATAGGAAACAAGGCGAAGCAGAGGACGAAGCAAGCCAAGGCAGCTAGGTTGCACGCCCCGAAGACAAGTAGCCTGTCCCACCTACTCACTAGAGCACAAAAAGAAGTGTCAGTAAACCCTGGCACTAAATTGGTTTCGAAATATTGATTTCATGAAGAAGGTCAGAGTGCATGATCTTGGGCATGTGACGATAACGGTTGTGCAGGAACTCTATGATTATCACAAGCGCTTATCGTTAGACTCGAGGATCGACCGGGTCCTGTAGACGTACAAGCAAAGAAGCCTTCCTCTTCCTCCCTCCGGTTGGGAGCAGGCAATGGGGCACCTGGGCCCTCATTGCTGGTCGGTAGCCTAACGTAGCCCCCACTGCCAAAGGGATTGATTGATTGTAGCCTAGACAGTATGGGCGTAGAGGCGGTGTTGGCTGGGATGTCTGGATCTCGTCGAGACCAGCCCATGGAGTTCAGCGAGTCTCGAAAGGATGTAGAGGCCATAGCTAGCTTCTGTGATCTGCTTAGTAGTGTCGGCAGCAGCCTCTACCGAGATTCCCTGCAATATAAATGCACCAGCAAAAGCTAAATGTGTGACCTCTCAGTCGTGGATAGGCGGCGGTGTATGATGCTCAGATGCCTGCCGAAGAAGATAAATGATTGGGGCGTGGACGGATGCACAGGTGATAGGCTAAGTTGGCGAGCTGCAGAGTGTGGGAAGTAATGCGCGGCGGGAACGGAAGATTTCGTGCAGGTGTGGCAGCAGTAGCAGATGATCGTCCTGTGGGGTAAAGACGGTCTTGTATCGAGTATTACGCAAGGGTGAACGGTGAGAGAAAGCGTGCGGATGGCGTTGAGGAGATCCAATTGCAGGTCGGTGTGGTAGAGACGAATGGTCTAATAGGGTAAAGCTCTGTTAGCTCGATATGCAGGCTTGTGATGTTTCGATAAGGTAAGGAGGCCCGGGTTATGGAGGGTCACCCTAAGTCCTTTGTTGTTGGGAGGACAGGAATTGGGGAAAGGAGGGGTCGACGAAGAAGCTTGGAGGAGCTAAGAGAGATGGAGGGTAGGAGGGGATTCGTAATGCGCTGATTGGGCGGTCGGCTGAGCAAGGAAGGGTCGAATGTCGAGGACACCCTCTTGTGAAATAATGATGGGGATGAAAGAGTAGAGCATGAAGAAGAAGAAGAGTGTTGGTTGGGGGGGGGGTTGCACAGTCTCTCGAATTTGAAGCTGGAAATAGCTGTAGCCTTGGAGTTCAAGCGGTGGACAACCCTCCGGCCACACTTGGTCCGAGCGCGTTCTCTGCCACTAGAATCTAGCCCTGTTTGACTCAAGCTCGCCACTCCTACTCCGTTAGCTCCCTTCACAGCCACACACACCTCTTCCTGCGTTTACCCTCCTGCGTATGCCCGCTGTATGCGAGAGTAGACCAGTAGGCACCCTGTTTTGGTGTTCACGGAGGCAGCATGATTCGTACGACTACGACCGGAGAGGAAGGCTCTTAATGACTGAAGGTGCATTCTACCTCACCTGCGATGACTCACAGACGGGTCAGTCGACCAGAGTCTCAGCTCACATACCAAGTCGTCCGTCGCATGGTGTGGCGTTGGACTCGTAAACAAGCGTGAACAAGATAGTCGGTCGCGCAGGTGAAACTCCGGATGATCAATGCCCTCTTGATCACCTCGAAACAAGCTCGAGGTCCTGTCAAACGACATATATTCCCGTTGACCCTGCATCTTCTTCCCGTTGCGCTTTCCATCATTCTACATCAGTTCCCGTGTCTAGATCAAGCGCCAGCTCCGGAGTCTCGTCCTCTGAAATCTGAAGCTGTACCCTATCAATACCATCAGTCAGCGCCCATTTGAGCCCTGCCAATCCTGAAAGAAGCTCGACGTCCAGGGAGCCTTGTCTTTTGGCGCGATCGAGTCTACCCTGGTCCTACCTTTCCACTTCACCCATCGATTTACCCCCCTTCGAAACAAGGCTTGACCTTGTCATCAACTTCCTTGCGTCGGCGTAGGACCAAGAGTTGCATAACGCTCAGAGGTCTCTGACCCCACGCATTCCAGGCGAGCCTTGGCGTCATCGTACAGCTGGGTCTAGCGTGGATCCATCCGAACGACAAGCGGGTTTATCTCAGATACACCGCCGACGAATCATCCTCCTTCCTTCTCACCTCCAACCTCATCACCGCCCTTCTTCCTTCCCCCTTCGCTCTCCACCACCAAGGGGCATCACTCCGACCACCCAACTTCTCGCCGTCGTTGTTGTCGGCCGAGCCCTCGACGACGCTCGTCGGGTCACACAAAGTCAATCCTGCCGCTCACACCGACTCCGTTTCTGGCGGGTCCAGTCTACAAACCATCCGTCACTCACCTGCTCACCCACTCGCCGCAATCGAGCATCGTCGCAGCATTTTCGAACTCTCATACATATCTCCGGCCACCGATTGCCTCTGTCCAACCAAGGTGCGGCTATCCGACCTGGTACGTACCGGCCCACTCCGTCACTTGCCTCTTTCTCGTCAAATTATACTACGTTTTTATTTGCCATTGCCTAATGCTTTCATGGCTATATCTCCCTGATTGCTACATTGAACAAGCGGCGCAATCAGGCTCCAGCCTATTTTGCCCAATCTAGGCACAAATGGCAGCTTGCAATACTACAGGGAGATTTTGAGCGCACAAACCTCCGAATTAGGGTATCAGTAACCCTTTCAGTAATCATCTTTTCTGTGATCTCACGAGTCCCCATTTGTTATCTCGGGAACATTACAATCCAGTTACTGACAATCGATCAGTCACCTACCTATCCACGACTCCACAGCATTTCCTTAGGAGCGTAAACGCTGAAGGACAGCGTTTGGACTGTTACCGGACACCGAGCTCTCACCTCAATCGTGTTCACCCAAGAGCAACATCTCGCTGAAAGGTGCAAATATTCTGTGCGAGGTTTTGTAAGGCTTGCGTAGTGGCAAGTAGCATTTGAACGAGTTGTCGGGTATGCACATCCTATGGGCGACCGTTTGCGCAACTGTTGAGGCATCACCGCATACGAGTGTTGAGGTGGTATGGCTAACACCTCTTTCCACAGAATTACATCGACGCAAATCCTCCCCTAGCGACCAGCATCTTTTCATAGTACTTGACCCTTGCTGAGCTCGAAGCACATCAACTATCGCACCGACCTGCCGCTTGTATGCCAAATTGCACAACACGATTCAGGCACCTTCCTTCTTGAGACAAGCGGACTTCCCTCTCGAACGGATCTAGGATCTGCATCTTAAAGCACGCCAAGAGTGCTCGCCCTCCCGCAGGGCTCTAGCTTAGTACATACAACATTCTCTCGAACAAAGCATTGTCATGCCAGTAACCCGTAAGTAATACACCGAACCCTATCAGGAAGCGCATTAGTGTGTTCGCTTCAACTCATCGGTGGAAGGAAATGCTGCACAGACGATCACATTCCTGTCTGAAAGCTTCAATCCTGGTATGATCGTTTGCTCACATGTCTCTTCTTATAGCTGAGAAGGATACTTTCGATCTCCAGTACTCACTTCCGATGGTCAAGAAGGACAAGCTGAATTTCGACCCACGCCCAGAAGCAACCTTGGAAGACGACTTGGACTTCTTCAACAGTGGCATGGCTGGTACAGGTGACTCCAGCCCATTCATCAAGGACGAGCCTGAGGATTTTTCCTTTTTGACTCAGAATTTTCCACCAACTCAACGTGGAGTTACCATGGGCCACCAATTCGGCCAAGGTACCACGGGTAACATCGACCCCTCGGACCTAGCCATATCCACCGGTAACTACGGTCAATGGGGCTCAAGCTCGCAGCAAAACATGTCTAACAGCTTCAGCTTTGCACACTCAGGCATCAACGATGACGAGCTTCTGGATCTGGATCTGAACAATGATACAGCTCATCAGCAAAACTATCAGAACAGCCTTAATACTCAGAATTATTATCCCAACCAAGGTCAACCCACTGCAGTGAACACCAACAGCCACAGCCATATGAATCAGATGTACTCCAGCACTCCAGATGGGGCGCCCATCCAGAGCCCGTTTACGAACGGCAACATCAATTACGGCCTGTATGCTCAGATACAACCACAGCAACAGCAAATGCGCTCAAACATGCACAATGGTCACAATGCCCGGCCAGCATCTTATATGGCGCCATCAATGGATCGACAACAGTCGGATTCTAGGAGCCCCATGACTCCGAAGACACCAGGTTTGAATGCACTCAATTTAGGTACGCCAGAATCCGGCAGCCTTCCTTCACAACCGATCCACGCCAACTTCAGAGGCCATCATCACCGCCTTTCTAGCCAATTCGACACTTCTGGTTCGTACGGCGAATCACCAATCTCATCACCAAATCAACCAGCAAGCCATGCCCAGATCTCCGAGGTTTTGAAATCCGGCAAGCACGCTTCGCTACCTGCAAAGGTAGAGAATGGCCATCATCCAGTCCCTGCTTACCAGACTCAAGAAGCGAAGCGGCGACGACGTCGGGAATCTCACAACATGGTGGAGCGTCGCCGTCGTGACAACATCAACGAGAAGATCCAGGAGCTCTCGCATCTCGTTCCCATGCACCGTTTGGAAGATGAAAAAGTCCGCAAGCATATCGCAAATAATTCTCCTCTATCACCCGCTCTTGTCGCCACCGGCAGAAGCCCAGAGCAAGCGACCTCGTTGCTGGCTGGTGGCGGTCGTCGTGCTACTGGTGCTGGCAGCATAAGTATGGGCATCCCTCCTGAGGATAAGGACAAAGGCCCTAATAAAGGCGACATCCTCAATGGTGCCGTCAGCTGGACCCGTGATCTGATGTGGGCTCTGCATATCAAGCTTCAGCAAGAATCGGAACTTGTCGAATTGATTCAGAGTCTTGGTGGTAGATTTCCGTTCGAGATAACTGACGAAGAGAAGCGCATGCGCACCGAGCTTATGGCTGCCATGCAGGATAACAATGCTGACACCTTTTCGTACACTCGCGCTCATGGCACTGGATTGAGAGTACCCGATCATACTAACACCGCCGGAGAGCCAGTCAACCATGCGATGGGTACCCTAAGTCCGCGCAGCTTGAGCCCAGGTCAGCAATCAGCTGATGCAGGCCTCCACGCCCAACAACAGTATTGGAATCCTAGTTTCAAGGAGGAGGACGAGTACGGGATGGACATGAATTGATCAAATTGCGTTACTTCGGGAGGCCTTGATTTGTTCATCACTGGCACTTCAATCATTCATGGGGCACTACTGCCCTTGCGGCGTTTATACCAATCGATACCACGGGGAATTGGCTTTTTGGCTTTGCATTCGTGCATTCATCTGAAAGAGATATCTGTTCCAGCAAATGTTTGATCCAGCATACATTCCTCCATTCTGTTGCATAGGCGAGGCGAGTTGGGTGGCATCGTCGATGATGGGAAAGGAGTATAGGAAACAAGGAGCTGACGGTCTCATATATGACTGTCTTCAGTCTTTTGATAGCCATCATCATTAGCATATAGTACGGCGCTATTTGGCTTTTCTTGCTTGCGACCATCGATATACCTATTTGGCGAGTGGTCTTTGTGGATCTGGCTCTGCGAGCTCGTATGTGTAAGCGTCGCTTACTGCAATAGTTTTCGATATACTTAATATTCGCTTCTTGCTCCAATATGACGAAGCAATTAAACATTGGCCTGGGTTCTAACTCGCTAAGCAGTCTTCTGGAAGATTACTAGCATTGCGGAGGCGCTAGACAAGGTTTAACAAAGTCTAACATGGAGATCTTTTTAGCAAGACACCCGTGACCACCCAATAGCGCATACAACAGTCAGTGCCAGCCTCATCAACACATCTCTATGTCTCACTATCTTCTATGCCGCCTGGGATTGCGACCGCGAGGGTAGCAGGTTCATTGGGGGGTTTCGTGGGGGGGGTTAAGGGTTAGGATTGGGCAGATTACGTCCAGTATTCATCCTTGGTGGTTTTGGAAGGGAAGATTCTGCTTGCTGCCTTGGTTCTTGGACTGACTCTACGGTGATAGAACTAGCACATGGTTATGATCTTCTGCTCGTTTAATGATGCTGAAGGATTGTGATTGGGGTCGAAGCTGGGCAGTTTTCTTAGCCATGCGTAGATATACTATGCTGGCGTTTGATTTTCAGTTGCTTTTTGTGTCGTTGCATGAGAAATGGACATTAGCATAACGGGATGGACTCTTCCACCTGGGAAAGGGTGGACCTGGGTGGATGGTCGAATATTCATCCAAGGCTATCAGATTCGAAATTATCATATCTTGATATCATACACGATGGGTTAAACTAGAGTTGATCTATTTCTTGCCATCCAGACCCTTGTAAAAATTCCAGCCAAAGCTCCCTGAAGGGTCGTTGAAGCGAATCTTCTTATCGATTCCATTCAGCTTTTCCAAATCAGCCTTCTCAAGCTTGAAATCGCCCTCCAGATTACTCTTTATCCTCGACGGCGTCTTCGACTTCGGCAGCACCGAGTGTCCATTTTGAATTCCCCACGCTAACGCAACCTGCGCGCCGTTCTTCCCATACTTCTTTGCAATTTCCTGAATGACGGGATCATCGATAAGTTTTCCCATGTTTTGACCAGAGCTATAGATCTCATTCTGATTACCGAATGGCGAGTATTGCTGCACGTGAATCCCTTTACTCTTGTGATAGGCGGTGAAGGCATGCTGTTGCAGCCACGGATGGAGTTCGATCTGATGTGCAGCAGGCACGACTGTTGTTTCTTCGAGCAGGCGGTCAAGCTCTGCTTTGCTGAAGTTGGAAATACCAATTGCTTTCGTCTTGCCCGACTTCAAGGTTTTCTCCATGGCTTTCCATGTATCGACATAGTCAGTATCGCCAACTTGAATCTTGTCGTCTTTCTTTGGGATCAGTGCTTCACCGCGAGCAAAAGGCGAAGGCCAGTGCATGAGGAAGAGATCTAGATAGTCCGTGCCGAGATCTTTGAGCGAGGCTTCGAGAGCTGGCATCACATCGTCGGGATGGTGGGAATTGTTCCAGAGCTTGGTCGTGATGAAGATCTTTGAACGTGGTATACCCGACTTCTTAATGGCAGCTCCAACGGCGGGCTCGGTGCCGTAGATGCGAGCGGTGTCGATGTGGCGGTAGCCGGCTTTTAGTGCTTCAAGAACAGCGTCCTCCTGGGCGTCTTTATCTTGCCATGTTCCGAAGCCAACGGCCGCTGGGAGTGGCTATCAGTGACAAGAACAATTGGAGAGGGAAAGGGGCACTTACGAATCTCAGCGCCTGTGTTCAATGGGAGCCTGGTATTGAGTGTTGCCATTGTTCTTGCCCGAGGACTGAATTGAGTAGAGATTTGAGTGAGCCTTGCAGATGCGTTTTTTGTTGTTCGTGCAAGCATTTGGAAATTCAATTTTTAGGGTTGAGAAGTGTTGTATATCATATCATCGGCAATTCGGCATTGAATTGACGTCATGCTGCGACTCAATTGCCGCATTTTGGCCAATTGCCGCGAATCTTCGGGTGTACCTCTTACTGGTATCTGCAGAACAGTAATTCAGAGCTCCCACCCAACGGCCGAGCGTTATTGAGACGGGGCGTCGGGATGCAGTGCTTAAAGGGGGTCTTTGTGGCTGAAGGTGCCACACGACGCCACGAATGTGGCTGAGCACGCCAAGAGCCGCCGATCCAAAACCTGGAAAGCGAGCCTCGCGTACTATGTATGGCGCTTCTGTTTATAACGACCCTTTGCCCGCTTTTCCTTTTGTACAAAGATCCAATTCTTGATTAATCAGACCTTTAGATACCCATTGCTGCGTTTGTCTTCTGTTCGAGATATTATATTTATGATGTACAAATCCACCCTCACACTCCTGGCCCTTGTAGCATCCTCGACCGCGTGGACAGTGCCCGTTGAATATGTCGAGGAGAGACATATTGTGCAAATCAACAAGCGACAAGCGGATGTCTCGCAGCTCCTTCAGCTGTAAGCTATCTCTATTACCTAGTAGCAGCCTCTCGATGCATTCCTTTTGCTAACATCACGCAGCGCTTCGTTGGCCGGCATAACCGCACTGCCTACCGATCCAGCGGTCCTCCTCCAGCTCGGCCCCCTAGCGAACTCTCTCGCCTCCGCCCTCCCCACGTCGTCCGTCCTCTCTGTTCTTCTCACTGCTGCCCCTTCCGGTTTTGTCTCCAATATCGTTAACGACCCTTCCTACGCCGCGTCCTTTGAATCAGCATTCTCGGCTGGGAGCAGTCCAAGTTGGTTCAATGGTCTGCCGACGGATGTCAGAAGTTACCTGCACACTTATTCTGGTTTCGGTGGATTGGCGACAGCAGCCGGGGCGATAAAGGGTGTGACAAGTTCCGCCGGGGCTGAGGCGACAGGTGGAAATGGCACCGCTGCCTCTAGAACATCTGGAGCTTCTGGCATGAAGTCAACGCTGGATTCAAGTGCGTCAATGGCCAGCGTATCTTCAATATCAGCCTCCAGTGCCGTAGCTATAAGTGCAACATCAGTGGCGTCCACAGAGGGCAATACTGCCTCTGCCGCCGCTCCAGCGGCCTCAGGTACTAGTTCCAATGCGAAGGCTGGTGCAGCTCAACCGACGAGAGCGATCGCTGCTGGCTTTGTTGGCGCGGTGGGGGTCCTGGTTGTCGCTGTCGCATTGTAGTGATGCAAGGGGGATAGCCGATGATCGTCATGCAGCTCGAGCAGATGGATGAGACGTGAATTACCATTGATGGAAGGCTGGCGAACATACAAAATCGTTCTGTATTATTACGAATACCCATAATACGATTTCATACCTCTACATTACAAAAGCTACTCGCACTTTCAAAAACATCAAGATCTTTCTGCCCTGCTTGCTCATGGAAATTTGGCGAGACGGTGACACTCTGACATTCCACCCTCCATATACCCGTTTGATCCGCCATAAAGAGTCTTTTCGGCCGTCTCAACAATCAAAAGCCAACTCTATGCTTTGATGCGACTACGCCAGGTTTCTTGCACGTCGTTCCGACCCTTCCATTTCAACGTTAGCAAACGACAACTTTAGAGGCAAAGCTGAGAAGGGTCTGTACAATCAGAGCAAGGAGTATTCGAAATCGTGAATGTTGGAGCTGTTGCAGCATGTGAGGATGAGAAAAAATGGTAAGTGTAGACATGTCCTGCTGATTGAGCGGTTCAATCACACTGCCGTTAGGTTTCGCTAATTAGGTCGAGCGGTGGAGTATCGCAGTGGCATTACCTGCGGTATATCGCGCTACTGCTAAGTAAAACGATCGAAATCTTTACACAGTCACGAGCTTCGATACTTTTAGCATTGTGGCGTTGGCAACTTCACTTGCTCATCATCGAAACGGCATTAGAGCCAACAGTTCATTCGGGTAAAAACTCGAATGCACAATGGCCCCCCTACCAATTTGAAAGCAAGCATCAGAGAAATCCTTCACTCATAATTAAGCAAAATTCATGCCATTGAGCTCACCAACCATGTCTGAAACAGGGCGAAATGGTTTGATCACACCAGCAGAATCAAGCAAGATCACAGGAAATCTGGTTGCCTTTTCGTTATGCCATTCGCTCCTCCCTTTAGCACCAGCACATTGTCCAATGCTGAAAAGTTCTTCAACGGATTTGATATCTCCAAATTGCCCTTTCTCCACCGAGGACTTCTCTTCATAGATCTTGAAGAAAGGTTTTCCCTCTTCCGCGTATGTTGCTGCCGAGATCGGTGTCTCTGGGGCTTCCATACCCGTGACATTGCGGAAGGCAATGGTGTTCAAGATCTGGACGTTAAAGCAGACGCTGTTGTCTCGTTCCCAAAAGAAAGCAGGATAATTATCTGGTAGGATGCATTGATTGATCAGTCCGCCGGCTGCAATCCCCATCTCGCTCTCTGGTGATGCAATCGACTGTTCAGATCCCGCCGCTGGGGATACGCCGTGGTAGTTTGAATCACCGCCGTGGAGCCTCAACACTAGATGGATCGTTGACGCCTAAAAACTCAAATCAGTCAGGCGGTAAGCTAAGGACAAGATACAATTTGCTGACGCATTCAAAACTGTAGTCGCCCAACGTCCAATCTGTGGGAGTGTTTGTGTCAGTACCGTTTGTCTCTACACGTTTCAAGGATCTCACCGTCTTCAAGCTGTTGTCCTGCGAATATCAAACGCTGCTGATCAGGGGAGATCCCCTCCTTGACCTGTATCCTTTCCTTCAGATTATAAATTGTTGAATTTGAGTTTGTTTGAAGTGTGACCGTTTTACCTCTCAAGGTTTTGACGAGAATTTGATACTCTTGGTAAGGATGATCTATCTCGTGAAAACGTCTTATTGATGGAGTAACTTCGAACTCCAATCCTCCGACCACGTCCTCACCTGTGATCTGATACTCAACCGAATATCCAGATCCTTGTGGCATGGCAATAAATTGGCGGACACAGCCATCGTTGCTAGCAATGCCATCAAGCCACAACTGGTCTGGCGTTACGACATAATCCTGGACTGATCCTCTCTTCGACTGGATATCCAAACGCCTAAGCATCGTAGCTGCGTTCTCAATAGCTGGCTCTCCAGAGATGGCATTCACACCTCCCACATAAATTTTGATGGCAAAGATGCTTCGGGATTCGAACCGAATCCACATCGCTTCTCGCTCTAACAAACTATCGGTATCGATCTAGCATCTGCAACGCAGGACAGCCACTTACGGTACATTGGGAAGAAAACTCCGCCCTTAGCAGCCATCGCCTTAGGAAGCTTTTCTGCATACGCTGGCACCGAGAATAAAGGAAAGTGACCCAAGCTAGGGGGAAGCTCTGACGCGCCGTTCTGGACATCAGGCACCCTAACGGTACGATAAAATTGAATTTTGAGACAATTCTTAGGACCACGGTGCAATGTAATAGTGTCTTTGGCACTCTCTCGACAGCCGCTCGACTCGAGCGTGCATTGTAGTGGATCTCTAGTTTCTATCCTCGTGAAAGTCATTGTCAATGGACTGTTGGTGCTATCTTAGAGTCAAACTCTCTTAGCCCAGACAGAATTTGTACGAAACATGTGCCTTGTTGCAATCGAGGAAAGGACAAGGCTGCAAAGGTGCCAACGCATACCTACAATTCTGCAGCCGGGACAACATCGGTCTCGATCTCCAAGCACATCATGCTAATATCCGGTGACAGGGTCTCAAGACGTCTATAAGACCAGGTACATGCCGCGACTATTTGTCAAAGCCTCTTCTGCGCAGTTCTCGTCTCGGGAACCTACAGTCTGATCCACTCGCTATCATCGACGGCTCCCAGTCGCCGTCCTTCCTGCAGCTAGTCGATCTGATTCTGCAAGACGCAACGACCGACTGTAGCCACAAATAACCGCCTAGCCAACCTGGAGGATGATTACGATCAAGACTCGCAAAGCATGCTTCTGATGGTTCCAGCAGGGTGAGTCTGACCCAAACAAAGCTGACACGAAAAAAGGGTGACAGTGTCAACCTCTAGTCTAGCGGGCTCAAAAGCGATTCCAGATGCTGCAGTCAATGCCCGTGTCTACCGTCAAGCCATTCATAATGGCACCCCTGAAGTCTCTGAATACGGCTACTATTAAGCTCCGGACAGCGTCGACTGTCCCACGGCTGCCCACACTGCCCTTCTTCAAGGCTACGATCTACCACATATCGTCCGTACGATACCGTTGCTCCCACCACGCTGGCCATTACAGGTCATGAGCCTTGTGCGCCGCTCGATGTTTGCAATCCGACTAGTCTGTACGTCGACCAACACCATTGTTCCTCTGTGGATGGCTTCAATGGCTCCGTTGCTTTCTACCCGACCGGTTCGCATCCGCGTGAAGTTCCCCGTAAATACTGGGCCGAAACCAAGAACAACTCTGGATCTTTTGGAAATCTTGCTCGTTCTAGCGCAGCTATTTGGCAGTGGCTACAATCCTGTTGCTATTCAGTCCAGCGACCACCCCTGCGCCCGAAAATTTCAAGTCGTATGAAGAACATCATATTAGTAACGATCACTTGGTTCTGGCCGCATGAGCGCCCGAATTACCAGTCCCGCTGCGTCCATTGCAGCCAACAACTGGGTCGATTCTACCATGGCCTTTCCTAGCGAATCCTTTGCATCTGATGTCTTACAAGATCATGCTGGCCATGCTGTTGGAGATAGTGATGACGAAGCTCGGCCAATTGTTCACACCATCCTACATACCCGTAATGATCTTCAGAGTGAGAGCTCGATAGTGGTCCTCAGATTAGATCAAATCAGCCTTCGACCGGCAAAGACTCTGCTGCATGCGGCAAGTGTGACAAGATTTTCTCGCGTCCAGCTGATCTCATCCGCCATGTCGGAAAACAGACAGAGCGGAGAATAGAGTGCGAGTGGCAAAGGAGACATTTGTATCGATGAGGATGGGTTTAGTCTCAGTAGTTTGAGGGTGCGTGAGGCGGACTGGTAAAGATGGTGGAATAGCATGCGTGCCTTGCGGTAGCCGAGCTTACGTGGATCTAGGGTGTGCTCGTGCGTTTAATTTGGTTCAGGGGCGGGAGGAAGCAGCGGCAGAGGGCTAGCATCAAAGCGGACGGGTTGCGGAATCCGAAGATGAATTAAGATTGTGGAGGAGGAGGGTAGGAAAGAGAATCGGGTTTGGGGCTTGAGGTGGTGCCGGAGGGACGGGGTGATGGCGTTGGGAGAATGGTAAGGCGGGACGATGTTCTAATCATGTCTTCAATGACGACCTGCATGTTTGGTTCCTAGAGTTCTGTTTCGAGTGGTGGGTTATTGTGGATGGACAGCGGAGACGGTTCGCCTCCCTTGAGAGCACATGAGGATTGTTTGCAGGACGTAATGGTATATGTAGTATGCTCTGCCCCACTTTTCGATATTGTCAGCTGGCCAGCGTCTGCGATATCTTCTCGGGACCGAAGTAAGAAATGCGTCTGCGGATGGTTCGTGGAGGCGAGTAATAAAATCTCGGCGTGTCATGGGAACCTGCGTAATATGAGCTAAAGTCCTGAAGAGTAAGTCATCTCAAGATTTGTCGGTGCTTGAAAGGACATTCCAATATATCTTCTTTCTAGAGCAGTCGAACGAAACCTTTTCTGGGAGATTTCAATGTCAATATTTCCATATTCAAGAGCATTGACTAGGTATTATGAATACACTCATCAAACAGGAAAGGACTACTCTCAAACAGTCGCTCACACTTGTTGCAACAAACATCGATTTCCGTTCCATTGCTGGAGGACCAGATGTTTTTGTGGTGACATCTTCAACACGTCAAAAATAGTTGAGCTGTCCAAGTGCTATCTGTATGCTACCTGAAGCACTCCGTAATAGCGATCTTGAAATCCGTGGATAGAAATACTTCTTCTTGTGATTCAGGCTCTATACTATATCCTGGCAAGCCTGGCTGCGTGTAAAAGCAAATGTACACGCAAGTTGAATATGGAACGCAATTACGACTCGACTGCAACTAATCAAACGTGAATTAGGGAGACGATTTAACGTCCCAAGATGAAGAATCAATCTGATCGCAGATCGCTGGTATCAATGATGAAAGGCGCAAGCTGATTGATCATGAAATCATATTTAGCCAGTCTAATGAATAAAGTCTCAGCTTTCCTTTCAAGATAATAGTCTTTTTTGGTATCTTCACTTCTGTCTTTACCACAGGGCGGCTTTTCGAATGGCCTTGTATAGAGGTAGATTGATGGAATTGGTGGCGGTGGTCGAGGTAGTACAGACCGTCAGCGTTGTCTAAAACTGTATCCAATAGGGTTATTCATTGCTCAGTCCGGTGGCAAGCCTTTTGTTGGACGGAAACACATCTTGCTCGTGCACTGCGGCACCCCATACCTATTCTAAAGCTTCACCATCATCTGTTTGGTCATGATCTTCGCCTTTCCTCTTCGTACGAAATAACGCGGAGAACCTATGCTTCTCCCTTTCTCTCCGCATACCCTCTTGGTGTCGCAGGCCGTTCTTGACGGGCAGAGTTGAAACCTGGTTGTTAGAGATTTAGATGAACACAGGGATCAGTGGTCAATTTCTTCCCCGAGGTGTGTAACATTCTCATGGTTCAGTTGACGGGACAAGTTATAAGTCAATGAAAGCAGCAAACAAAACGACTCCGGATCCCTTTCAATGAGATTGCGTGCGGAAGATCGACGTTCTTCTGCTTACCACTATCTGTGTTGATCTAACAATGTAAAATTTCCTGCTCAAGAATGCTTCGTTGCAACCTCGATCCTTATCGACCATCTTAAACCTCGGCCTATGTCATGCGTTAGTAATTCTATGATATACGCAGACAAGACGCAACATTCACAGCCAGCAGCAGCTCCTAAAATTTCCAGAGGTAACACCTCAACGTACCTTCACGGCATACTTCCTCTGTGGGAAATGCATTGACCTCTTCTTCTGCTTCTCCGTCATTATGGTCGCCTCATGCTTGGTCAACCGCCTTCTGATCGCACGTGTCTTCTTTGGTCGGAGGTCGAGGGGCAGATACTTCTTCTTGGCGTAGAAGAGACGCAATTGTTGGCGCTGGTTTGAGTTGACGACTGTGAGGACGCGGGCGATTGATTTACGGAGGTCGTGGCTGTATTACGAACAGGGTCAGTCTCCAGTCCGCATGTCCAGGAGCGACCGGTCATTGCTTGGATGGACGTACATTTTCGTAAGCTTTGATGAGGCACCACCCGCAATCTTCTGTGTTCGAAGTTGGCCAAGCTCGGTCTTGAGGTCCACAAGCTGCTTCTTCAGATCATCCTTGTTCTTGCC
>JAABUW010005153.1_pt1 | contig 17206 bp, 19 predicted proteins | sample 5560081 | NCBI WGS metagenome assembly JAABUW01 (sample SAMN10711882, study PRJNA513363) | rock metagenome | isolation source: Antarctica rocks | place: Antarctica: Victoria Land, Knobhead sud | reverse complement strand
CGCGCAGTAGATCGGTGATCGCGGTGACGGCGTGCGGCGCTTTGCGGTGGTGCTCATGCTGGCACCGGCTCGGCCTGCGCGAGGTAGTTGTAGAGGGTTTGGCGGGTGATGCCGAACTCCCGGGCGAGGGCCGCCTTGGGCTCCCCGGCCGCGACCCGCTTCCGCAGCTGCGCGGCCCGCTGTCTGGAGAGTTTCGGGGTGCCACCCTTGTAGCGCCCGGCTGCCTTCGCCAAGGCGACGCCCTCGAGTTGGCGCTCGTGGATCAGGGCGCGTTCGAACTCCGCGACGCTGCCCAGCATCGACAGCAGCAGGGTCTGCAGCGGGGAGTCCCCGCCGGTGAAGGCCAGGTTCTCTTTCACGAACTCGACGCGCACGCCGCGGGCGGTGAGGTCGGTGACCAGGGCGCGCAGGTCGGTGAGGTTGCGGCCGAGGCGGTCGAGGGAGTGACAGACCATGGTGTCGCCTGCCCGCACGTGGTTGAGCAGGGCGATCAGCGCCGGTCGGTTGGTGTCCCGCCCGCTGCACCGGTCCGTGAACGTCTGGTCGAGTGGCACCCCGTCGAGCTGCCGGTCGGTGCACTGACCCAGGCTGGACACCCGGACGTACCCCACTCGCTGGCCCGTGGTGGTCGTGTTGTCCATTTGCCGCTGCCTGCCGTCCTGGTCGCGCCTCAGTACCGTCTAATTTGATCTTGAGGAAACGATAGACGACCGTCAAGACAGGATGAGAACGATTCTGATTGGACGCGGTGCGTGTCCGGGTGCGGGTGTCCATCGTGGGTGTACCCCAACCCGACGGTCGCGCTGTCCCGTAAGACGCACCTGAGCGAGAATCTTCACCGGGCGGGTCTACTGCGAATGCGCAGGTCCAGGTCAGTGACGTAGACGACGGGGATTTGGGTACGTGCTGTGGTGGTTCCTCTTACGGGAATCTCGTCCGTTGCTTGCCAGCCGACTCCGTCGACGACTAGCAGGCGTGGTCCGCCGGGTTGCACGGGTCGCCCCGTCACCGGGTAGGTCGTGTTGTTCCGAGGCGGACGCGGCCGGCGAGGCCGGCGCACGCGATCACGGCCACCGCACCGATGCCGGTCGCCCAGGTGACGTGCTCACGCAGAAGCAGCCCCGGCCCAACAGATGCTGAGGACCGGCTGGGCCAGCTGGATTTGGCTGACACGAGCCATCGGTCCGATCGCGAGCCCGCGATACCAGGCGAAGAATTCCAGGAACATGCTGACGACGGCGAGGTAGGCGAACGAGGCCCATTCGGCTGGTCCACCGGCGGGAGCCTTGCTGATCACTGCAGTTGCCGTCAGGACGAACATGACTGGAGCGCAGAGAACCAGCGCCCACGAGACGGTCGGCCACGCGCCCAGATCTCGAGCGAGCAGTTCACCTTCGGCGTATCCGATGGCGGCGGCGATGACGGCACCGAACAACAGCAGGTCTGCCCAGTGAAGCTGACCGAGCGCGCCGCCTTGGACGGACGCGAACGCGATCGCCGCGACAGCGCCCGCGGTCGCGGCGAACCAGAACGCCGGCGACGGGTGTTCCTTGCCTCGGACCACGGCCATGACCGCGGTGGCCGCTGGCAGCAGAGCGCTGACTGCAGCGGTACCGTCCTCTATATGCCCCGGCTGCAGAGCATCTCCGCGAGCCGGGCCACCATGTCGTCGTCGCGCTTGTAGTGGGTCCACTTGCCGATGCGCGTGGACCGTACGAGGCCGGCGCGCTCCAAGGTTGCCATGTACGACGAGACCGTCGACTGTGCCAGCCCCGACTTTGCCTGCAGATGACTCACGCAGACTCCGAATTCGTCTCGATCGGCGATTGGCTCCCACTGCGCGAACTCTCCATGAGGGTCCTGAAGCCAGTTCATGATCTGCAACCTCGTCGGGTTCGCCAAGGCCTTCAGAGCCTCGACCGCGACCTCAAGGTCACCTCGGCACGTTCCTGGCCCACTGCGCCCTGAGTCCGTCGCGCTCGACTTCGCCATGACGGCCTCCTCTCCCGTACCCACGCAACACTATATCTCGATGTGACCCCTCGAGTCGTGGCCTCGTAGCCGCCCACGCCGGGCATGGAAGTGCTCGAAGCTCCGATAGTGGGGCGAGCCGAGCCCGTGCTTCATGTCTTACGGAGCATTTTGACACACTTCGATGTGTCGATATGATTGAGCTCAGTCACGGCCCGACGCTGGCGTGGCCGGCGCTCCCGCTGGTTGCCCTCACGAGCATCGGGCCTCACAGGAAAGAGTGCGTGATGTCTACGACCGCCAAGCCGTTGATCGTCGTCTCGGGTGCAACCAGCAAGCAGGGCAGGAGTGTTGCCACCTCCCTGCTCGAGAGCGGCGGGTTTCGAGTGCGCGCCCTGACGCGAAACGCCAACTCATCCCAAGCTCAAGAACTAGCGAGGAAGGGCGCGGAGATCTTCACGGCCCCCCTGGAGCTAGATCACCAGCGTGAGTTCGTGCAAGCATTCGGATCGGCCGATGGGGCTTTTCTCATGACGCCGCCCGTTGCGCCGCCGTCGACCGACGAGCTCCCCCTCGGCTGCCAGCTCGCCGATGCGGCGATCGAGGCTGGCGTGGGGCATATCATCTTCAGCGCCCTTGAAAATGTCCAGAAGAGGTCGTCAGGCACCAAGTATGCTCCGCACTTCACCGACAAGGCGCTCATTGCCGAGCATATTCGAGCCCTGCCCATCACCCACACCTTCGTCATGCCCTCATTTTTTTACACGAACGCTCTGGAGTACTACGCACCTCGAATCGATGGCGACACGGTACTCATGCCCTTCTACCTGCCTGAAGACTTTCGTGCTCCGTTCGTGGACCCGCTCACCGCGACCGGACCGGCTGCGCTTGAGGTGTTTTCTAACCCCGCCGCCTACCTTGGCGCTTCCCTGCCGGTCGTCGGCGACGTCATCTCCCCCGGCGAAATGGTCGATGCATTTTCCCGTGTGACTGGACTCAAGGCCGAGTATCGGAGCGCCTATTCTCGGGAAGGACTGCTCACGTACTTCCCCGAACTGGGAGAGAATCCACTTCTAGTCGACGAGATCCTCGGCATGGCCGAGTATGCGGTGGAGTTCGGATACTACCGAGATGACCGCGACATGCAGTGGAGCCGAACCGTTGACCCCGGCGCGCTGAACTGGGAGCAGTTCCTTCGTGCGACCGATTGGCGCGGTGGCCGAGTTTCTTTCGGAAATTAGCCTCGATCGTTCGCGTGTCGTGGCCTGACTCGGGCTTAGTAAGCGCGAAAGTGCCTGTCGCGTAACGGGATACTGGACTTGTCTAGGGTTCAGATCATCGCGTTGGAAGGCACATCGCGGGTGCGGCTTATGTCGTGGTCGTTGGGTTTGCAGGTCACCGGCGACGGGAAGAGAGTGGTGGCGCACGCCGGTGTCGCGCCGGTGCGGCTGCTGGCACTACCCGTGGACCTGGTCGCGTACGAGCCAAAGCGCCGCGCTACCGGCTGCTGCACGTACCCGCCCAGCTCACCAGATCTGCCCGACGCCGGGCCCTACGCCTCCCCATCGGCCGACCCATCGCCCCCTTGAGCGGTGGCAGCACCGGCTCGATCCGAGCCCAGATCACGTCGTCAAGCTCCCTCTCACGCCTCGCCCCCGCAGCATCTCGGGGAAACGCCCACGAACAAGAGAGACACGCCCTAGAAACCGGACTCGATGCACGGTGAACGGCTGGTGGCGCTCGAGGTGGTGACAGGAGACCCGGTTGCTCCCGGTTGACGATCGGGCTACGGGACGGGTTGATGCGACCGGCTTGCGCCGGTCAGGCATCGGTCAGCGGTGTGTTTTGGTAGCCGACGAAGATCCAGTGGTCATCGATTTTCTGCGCGGTGGCGGTGTAGATCGTGCGCTTGGCTGCGTCTGCGTGGTGGCCCTCGAAGATGATGTGCCCGTAGGCCGTGAGAACGGCGACGTTTGCCATCCCGGGGATTGTTCACCCGGCGGCGGCCGTCTTCCCGCGGCGTGCCCGGAGGATGCAGCCAGGACTTCAAGAAGCGCGCTCCCGCAGCTCCTACTGGCCTTGACGCAACTCACCGGGCGGGGGGTCGGTCGGATGAAGTTGTCCGCAACCTCCGGGTATCTCCGGGCACTGCGTCGCGTAGTACATGAAGTCGCGGTCGTCGCCGATCACGTGAACGATCTCAGCGAGCTTGTGGCCGCAACGCGGGCATGCGGTGAACTGGCGTTCACCCAGTGATGTTGTCGAGAACATGCCACTCATGATCTCGCGTCTCGCGATGAACAGTGGGAGAGCTGGGCGCGGGCGTACGTCACTCCGCGCCAGAGGGGGGCAGGGGGATCTCGAGCAGCGTTGGGTCCCGGGTGTGGGTGAGTCGTCCGGGCAGGTAGGGGTCCTCGTCGAACAGCGCGGCGGCGTGCAGGACGCGGTGGAAAGCGTGGGTGTCCGCGGCCGGGACTGTGCCGACGCGGTGGCTGCCGATGTGGGCGATGAGGCGGGGCGGGCTGTGCCCGCTCGGATCGTGGGGGGTGAGCCAGACGTCGACGAGGAGGTAGGGCCCGAGTCGGCGCGGTGTGTCGGTGACGATGCGGGCGAGCCAGTCCTGGGCGTCGTCGTCGAGTTCCACGGCGATGTAGCGCCTCGGTTCGGTGGTCACGCGATAGGTGGCCCGCGCGGGGCGTTGCAGCTCGTCGGGGGTGCGCCGTTGTCCGGCGTGGGTGATCAGCCGGAGGACGTCCGCACCGACGGATGTCAGCATGCAGAACCCTCTCAGGACGGTGCGGGCTCGCCCGAAGGGTTGCTGCTCAAGGAGGAGCATGTCGGCGTTGAGCGCGATGTCTGAGGCCGCGACATTCAGGCCGCGGCGGGTGTGCTCGGCGGCCACGATGTCCTTGAGCTGGTCGAGGCTGGCCCCGGGGGCGCGGGCTCGTGCTGCGTCGAGTGCTTCGTTTCTGGCGGCCGAGTGTGCGCGGGCGGTGGAGAACGCGGCGGAGAACGAGGGTAAGAGTGGTCTGCGGGTGGGGGGCCGCCGCGCGCGGGGGGCGGGGCGGGGCGCGGGGGGGGGTCCGCCGGCGTCGAGCCAGCGGGTCAGCTGCCGGATGAAGCGCTGGTCGTGTTCGCTGATGGTGCCCCCGGGCCCGCCGTGGTGGGCGGGGAAGTCGGCGAGCAGGGCCCGGGCCTCGGTGTGGTTGCCCGCCGTGGCGAGCAGTACCAGGCGCAGGGTGGTGACCCTGTCCTGGCGCATCACGGGGCGGGGATCGCGCTTGTGGTCGGTGCTGGCCTCGGGGTCGGGGGGTGGGATGGGGTGCGTCGGTCGCAGGGCCGCGTCGATGTCCGCGGGCGTGGAGAACTGTTCGGCGAAGGCCGGTGCTTGTTCGTCGATGACGGTGATGATGGTGCGGCTGGTGGTGTCGATGTCCTCGGCGCTGTGCAGCGTGCGCGGGTGCCCCGCTGGGCCGGGGGTGTCGGGGTTGTCCAGGAGGGTGAGCACGGGTCGCAGGGTGAGCAGCGGCATGAGGTTCAGCGCGGGTTCGTAGCCGACGCCGAGGCGGACCCCGATCTCGACTGGCCAGCCGTTTCCGCGCCGGGATGGTGTGAGGGTGAGTTGCACGGTGGCCATGATGCCGTTTCGGGTGGTGCGGGTCAGTGCGACGCCGGTGGGTGGGCCCAGCTGCCGGGTCTGCCAGCCGGACGCGGCCAGCGCGTCGCTGACGGTGCGGGCGAGCCGCACCAGGGTGTGCTCGATGTGTTCGGCATCTTCTGGCATCTCCCCATCATGAGACAAAGGTCCGCGGCGGGGCTCGGGGCCGGTGAGGTGTCGGGCACGGGCGCTGGGGCGCCCGCTGAGCCGCCGCGCTGGGCGCGTCGGTGTGACCGCGCCCGGTCCCGGATCGCTGTCTCACCTCGGGCCTGGCGGCCCTCGTTCGTCGGCGCGAATCCGTTCCCGCCCACGGTCACCTGTGGTGGGTCGGGCTGGTCCCCTGTTCGTCTCGTCCCTCGCCTACACTTGGGCCTTGAGGACCGTCCCACCACAGAGCGAGCTATGCCTCAGGGTTACTCCGCAACTGCGTTGCTGCGTAACCTCTGGGGCGGGCTCGTTCTCCGTTCGCTTCGCTCACAGCGAAAAAGGCGGGTTCGCTGCGCTCACCGAGAAGGTTCTGTTCGCTTCGCTCACAGAAAGGGGAGGGCACCTGATGGCGTCCGCCATACCGGTCGAGAAACGCACCCGCACGGTGGCGGTGCGCCTCACGCCGGGTGAGGAGTCGGTGTGGGTCAGCGCGGCGTTGGCCGCGGGGCGCCGGCAGTTGGGGGCGTGGGTGCGGGAGGTGGCGGTGGCCGGCTACCTGGCCGGGCCGCGCACCACCCACCCCCGTGAGGTGGACCCGGTGGTGGCGGGGTTGCGGGCCGAGTTGGCCCGGTTGGGCAACAACGTGAACCAGATCGCGCACGCGTTGAACACCCCCGGGCACGCCCACGCCGACGCGGCGGTGGAGGCGGCGGAGCCGCATCTGGCGGCGATCACCACGACACTGGCGGAGTTGTACGGGGCGATCGAACGCGCCGAAACCCGGGCCCGGTAGTGCCCATGTTCGGTCGTCGTTGCGCGCTAAGGGCCTGACCGGTTGGGGCGTTATGGGTGAGCGGAATGAGCGCGGTGGGACGAGCTGGGTGTGCGCACCGCGCACTCCGGTGGGTGCACATCGTGCGGTCGGGTGGGTGCGCAGGTGTCGGTCCGAAAGGTGCGGTGGGTGCACGGTGGAGGGTGGTGGTGAGGTGTGATCGCGAAGATCACCCGTGGGGCTGACGCGGGCGGGTTGGCGCGGTATCTGCACGGGCCGGGCACGCACACCGTGCACGAATACCGCAACGATCGGGGGGCGTTGATCGCCGGGGGGAAGGTCATCGCCGGTACCGTCCCGGTCCGCACCGAGGGCGACGGGGCGGGGTGGGCGCGCCAGTTCACCCACGCCCACAGGGCGCGGCCGAAGGTGGTGCGCAACGTGTGGCACTGCTCGCTGCGCTGCGCCCCCACCGACCGGACGTTGACCGATCGGGAGTGGTCGGGCATCGGCCAGCACCTGGCGGATCGGATGGGGTACGGGGCGCACCCGTGGGTGATGGTCCGCCACGACACCGACCATGTGCATATTGCGGTGTCCCGGGTCGGCTTCGACGGGGCGGTGTGGAAGGGGTCCAACGACCGGCACATCGCGGTGGCCACCATGCGGGAGGTCGAGACCACCTGGCAGCTGACCCCGGTGCCGGCCCAGCAACAAGAGCACGGGCTCAAGACCCGGCTGCGCCCCGACGAGGTGCGCAAGTACACCCGGGAACACACGGTGCCGGTGCGCACCGCGCTGGCGGTGACCGTGCACGAAGCCCGGGACCTGGCCCGCGGCAAAGGCACCGACCGGTTCGAGCAGGAGTTGGACCGCCTCGGGGTGGGGTGGCGTAAGAACGTGGCCTCCACGGGGCGGATGAACGGCTACAGCTTCCAATCCGCCGGCACCGACGCGGCCGGGGCGCCGCTGTGGTTCCCGGCGTCCAAACTCGACCGTGCCCTGTCCTGGGCGCAGTTGTCGGCCGAGCTGGGCGGGCCGGTGCCGCAGCGGCGGGCGAAGGTCAGCGACCTGGCCCCCCGCGGGCGGTTCGAGACCGCCCGCGGCTATGAACGACGGCGCCTGGCCGAGGGGGAGAAGTCGTTTCCCCATCACAGCGCGTGGCAGCGGGAAACCACCCTGGCGGCCTACACGAAGCAGTGGAAGGCCATGCCCGAGGTCGACGGGAAACGGGCCGCCGCCAACGCCGCGGAGGAAACCCGCATCCGCGACGCCGCCCGCCAGGCCGCGGAGCGGGAAGAGCACGACGCGATGATGCGGATGGTGCGGGCCAGCTTCCCGACCCCGATCCGGGAGATGCTGCGCCTGCAGGCCGAACGGGAAGCCACCCCGCACACCCAGTCCCCGGATCGCGGGGCCGCGGCCCGCCGCGCCCGCGAAGCCGGGCCAACCCGCGGTCAGGACCGTGGATTCGGACGATGAGCTACCCACCGTGTCGCTACGCGGAGAGCGGGACAAATTGGGGGAGGTCACGCAGGCAGTGCTTGTCGATCAGCAGTGTGGGCGAAGCCGGGATACCAGCGGCGGCGCGAGCCAACCGCCTGCCGCCCCTTGCCTCCCCCAATTTGTCCCGCTCTCCAACCTGCAGGAACAGATGGGTGCCCTGTGGTGACCAGTGCATCTGCTGCTTCTTGACCATGCGTTTGGACACCACCTGGTTGACGGTGGACTCGACGAACGAGGTGGAGATGGTCTCCCCGGCCCGGCGGCGTTCGCCGCAGTTGGGGATCCGGTCGGTGTTGGCGCGGATGTAGCTGTCGAACTCGAGCACCGCCTTGCCCAGCTTGAGCTGGGAATCGCTGGACTCGGCAAGTGGGACATCTTCATTATCCCGGCCGCGGCCACCTGTTCACCGACGTGAGCCTGTCCACCGAATGCGACCAGGACTCGACCGGTCCAGCCGGTGTGTCAGCTGTTGGCGGTGATGTCGATCAGGTCGACGGCGCCGAAGGTGTCGACCTTGACGTTGCTGACCTTGTCCGAGTACCCAGACTGCTGGGTGTAGCTCCACAGCGGGATGTCGGGCATGTCGTTGGCCAGCAACGTTTCCGCGGCGGCGTAGGCGGCGTTGGCCTGGGCGAGGTTGGTGTTGGCACCGGCCTTCTGCAGGGCGGCATCGAAGGCGGGATTGGAGTACCCACCGTTGTTGGACGAACCTCCGGTGCCGAAGATGGGTGTCAAACCATCCTCGATGTTCGGGTAGTCATACACCCAGGCGGATCGGTACATGCCGGTCATCTTCTTCGCGCTGATCTGGGTACGGAACGCGGCGAAGGTCGGGAACGGCGTGGCGACGCAGTTGATCCCGAGGGCCGACTTGATGTTGTTGCACGCGGCCTCGGTCCAGCCCTTGTGGTCGCCATCGGCGTTGTAGTTCAGCGTGAGCGTCCCCTGGAAACCGCCGGCTTTGGCGAGTGCAGCCTTGGCCTTGGCCGGGTTGTAGGTGCAGGTGTCGCCGCAGGTACCCGGCTTGTACCCGTCGACCCCGGGTGCGGTGAAGGATGTCATCGGGATCTTCGTGCCACTGAAGATCACCTTGGTGATCTGCGCACGGTCGATGGCCATCGAAATCGCCTTGCGCAGGTCGGGGTTCGCGAACTGCGGGTCGTACAGCGGGAACTGGATCTGGTCGTATTGCAGGACTGGCTTGTTGATGTCGCGGTTGTTCAGGTCGGTCTTGTACTTGTCACCGGCGACGTCGGCCGTGGGGATGGTCTGCTGGAAGTCGAGGTTGCCCGAGGTCAGATCGGCGTAGGCCGCGTTCTGGTCCTGGTAGATCTTCAGGGTCACGTCCTTGACCTTGGGCTTGGCGCCCTGGAAGCCGTCCCAGCGGGTGATCTTGATGTCCGCGTTGTCGTTCCACTCGACGAACTTGAACGGACCGTTGCCGACCGGGTTGCGACCGAACTTGGCGGTGTCCTGGTAGAACACCTTGGGCAGCGGGGCGAAAGCGTAGTAGCCGAGCTCAGCCTGGAACGGGGAGTAAGGCGCGCTCAGGGCGACGGTGAACTCGGTGGGGCCGACCACCTTCAGCCCGCTCAATGTCTTGGCCGTCGGCGCCGGCGGCTTGGTGCCCTTGGGGCTACCCGCCGGTGCCGACGGGCTCATTGCGTCGTAGCCCTGAATATTCGCGAAGAAGCTCGAGTCCAGCGCACCATTCGGCCCGTACGCTGCCCAGTTCCAGGCATCGACGTAGCTCTGCGCGTCGGCCGGAGTGCCGTCCTGGAAGTTCCAGCCCGGCTTCAGCTTGATGTCGTAGTTCTTCGCGTCGGTGGTGGTGATCGACTCGGCCGTGTTCATTTGAGGCTTGCCGGTGTCGACGTTGAAGTTGACCAGCGTCGCGAAGATGTTCTTGATGGGTCGGGCGCCGCCGTCCTCGTTGGTGTTCGAGGGAATCAGCGGGTTCTGCGGCTGGACGTCGTCGATGGTGATCGCGCCGTTGGCGTTGCTGCTTCCCCCACTGCCGCTGCCGCTGCTCCCACCGCTGCTGCATCCGGCCACCAGCAGCACTGCCGTCACCGGGAGCGCAACTACCGCCGCGCACCGCTTTATCCGCATTACTTCAGTTCCTCTCGGAGAATGACTGTGCCCAGGACACCGGTCTCATGCCGCGGGCCGAGCGCCTCCGCCGTCTGAGCCGAGGCGGGCCAAACGTTAGTCCGACGTTCACCCGGAATGCGCTACGCGGTGGTAACGATGTTGCGTCAATTATGGGGAAGCAGAGGTGTCGCGCGGCGACCTGGGGCCGTTGTCGATCATGCGATCGATCATCTTCTCGATCTGTCGCTGTCCTCGGGGAGAGATGTTACGAGCTGCGAGGGCACGCACGACGTTATTCCGCTGTAGCAGACCGTTGTGTTGCAGGTCGTCGAGAATCTGTTGGGCGGTCCGCCTGCCGAAGGTGTCACCGAAGTTGTCTCCGTTGCTCGCCAGCCGGTCCAGATGCTCAAGGAAGGTGGGTGGGTGCTGAGCGGTCGCGAAGCCGGCCAGCAGGTTGATTGCGCCGACGTCCGCGGCCCAGCCAGCGACCGGTTCGGTGGCGCTCTCCACAACACACAGCGAGGAGCCTTGCGCCAGTTCGATGGCGAAGTCCAAGGCCCTGCGGGTCGGGACGAAGGAGAGGACCGCCACGCCGCGGGGGACGTGGCGACCTGACCTTGGGGTGAAGTGCGTCCGTCCTCGGACATACCGGCTCAGGGGTGAGTTGAGGATCCGGCCGCTGAAGGCGTAAGTGAGGATCGGACCGCCGAAGGTGCTGGTGACGAGGACAGCGTGGGTGCCCTGCTTGACGGCTTCCGCCTCGATCCAATCGATGGCCAGGCAAGCGGCGTCGTTCCAGTCTCGCTGGACATCATCATCTGGCACCCAGGCGGCACGGTAGCTGGTCAACACGGGGTCAGGCTACGACCCGTCGAGGCTTCATCGAGAGTGATCTCGCCGCTCGCGTTACCCGCAAAAAGGGCAGGGCCGTTGAGTCAACCGACCCGGTTGGTGGCGCGACGACGAGTTACGGCTCGGTAGTCGCGAGTGGACGCCCAAGAAGATTACTTACTTCGTACGCGACGCGGCAGAACTGTTCAGACACACCGCCCAGGTCGGTGGTGGCGCGTTGAGGATCTATCCGATCTTTGACCGTTCTGGACTTTGTCTTGGAACTGGGTGTTGCACACTGGTTGATGGCGGTTTGGTCGCCGTGGGCGTTGTTGATGCAGTTCACGAGGTCGCTGCCGCTGCCGAAGAACAGTGAGCAGGTCGTGGTCGGTGCGCAGCACGCGGCGGATCCCGTAGAGCGGGTCACCGGTTCGGCCTCGGTGTCCGCAGGTGGCCTGCTGGAGGCGTTGACGGCAGCGGTCCAGGGCGTCGCCGGCCAGCGCGACGACGTGGAAGGGGTCCATCACCGCGACCGCGTCCGGCAGCTGTTCGGTGGTGGCGGTCTTGAAGCCGGTGAGGAAGACTGAAGCATCAAAGTCGTATGACCCGCCCGCGATACTCTGCTGGCCCCATATCCAGTTCGTTGGGAGTCCTGGTCGATGGTCAGCCAGAATGAGCTGGAGTTCATAGTGCCGTCGGGGCTGGCGGAATGCCAGGCTGCGCGGGTGCACCTGACTGAGCTCGCCGACGAGGTAAGAGTTGGTATCGAAGTTGGCTCCAAGGCTGAACCAGGCCCCCCGTGCGAGGCCATAGGAACTATGTCACGGGTGATGGTCAAGCTCAGTGCGCCATTGGGCGGTCGCAGAGTTGTCGATGCCGACAGCACTAGCGACCAAGAGTCGCTAGTGCTGTCGGGTAGCGATCCTCTACGAGGCACCCGGCGGTGGGGTGGGGTTGGGCTGCCCGTTGGGGTCGGTGCCGGCGGTTAGGGTCGTCGGTATGACCGCTGTTGCTGTGACGCCGCCGTTCGCGGACGCTTCGCCAGCGGAGGTCCGCGCGGCGCTGCTGGCTGAGGAGCAGCCCGCTTTCGACGTCGAGTATCGGCGGGCATTGGGGGTGGCGGCCGAGTCGTTGACCTTGGATGAGCTGCACGCGACGTTGGCGTGTTGGCGGCGGGTGGCGTGGATGACGGACCGCGACCCTGCGGGCCACCGGCGGATGTTGCGTAGGGCGGCCGAGCGGTTCAGCGGTGAGCCGCTCCCGGCGGAGGAGCCGTTGGAGCGTACGAAGGCCCGGCTCGGCCTGTAGGCGCGTTGTACACGGTCGAGACCGACGAGCAGGCTGAACAGCAGGTGGCGGCGTTGCCGCCGGCGGCTCTGTCCGCGTATGCCGAGGTGCGGACGCTGCTGGAGATCAATCCTTGGGCCGGGGAGTCCTATCACCGGGGAAACCCGGACGCGGCGCTGCGCACCGTCGCGTTCGGCGGCGCCGGGATGGTCACCTACCTGGTCTTGGACGAGCAGCGGCGGGTGGACGTGCTGGTCGTGTTGTGGGCGGGGTGATCGGTGACGTCACCATCACTGCTGGCGTTGGCGCGTTACGTTATTGGGTTATGAGTGAGTGTGCGCAGTGTGGTGGGTCGGTTGCCGGGGGCGGGTCGTCTGCCGGTGTTGGAGAGCGGGACAAATTGGGGGAGGTCACGCAGGCAGTGCTTGTCGATCAGCAGTGTGGGCGAAGCCGGGATACCAGCGGCGGCGCGAGTCAAACCGCCTGCCGCCCCTTGCCTCCCCCAATTTGTCCCGCTCTCCTACGCCCGCCGCTGGCCCGAGCTGCGGCACCACCACCGGGCGGTGCGTCACCCGCTGTTGCCGCGCCACTGCTGCGCGCTGCCTTGCCCTGAGAGCACCCGGGACGGGCAGCGCTGCCACAGGGTTAGCAGGTCCCTCTGGTTGCGAAAGCAACGTGAGGATCGATCCGCACTTCCGCGTGTCCGCAAGTGCGGAAGTGCGGAGTTGTGGCAGGGTGCCGGGCATGGCAACTACGCGGGTGCTGGCCCTGGTCAACCTCAAGGGCGGTTCAGCCAAGACGACCTCGACGGCGTTCCTCGCCCACGCCCTGCACGAGCGTGGCCGGCGGGTGGTCGTGGTGGACGCGGACCCGCAGGGCTCGGCGCTGCGCTGGCACGGGATGGCTGGCTGGCCGGTTCCGGCCCTGGGGCTGGCCTCGACCACCCTCCATCGCCAGCTCTGGGGGGTGATCGACCCGGACCGCTGGGACACCGTCGTGATCGACACCCCGCCGTTGGAGGACAAGCACGGCATTGTGTCCTCGGTCCTGCGGGTCGCCACCGATGTGGTGGTGCCGATGTCGCCGACGATGATGGAGCTCGACCGGACCGGTCCGGTCTGGAAGGCGCTCGAGGACGCTGCCGGTTCCCGCGACGAGGACCCCACGGTCCGGGTCTTGTTGACCCGCACCGTGGCCAACGCATCGAGCACCCACGAGACCCGCGAGCACCTCACCGAAGAAGGCCGCGACGTGCTGCGCGGTGCCATCCCCCGCCGCGAGGTGTACGGCCAGGCGTTCGCCTCTCCAGTCCCCCTCGGCGACGTGCCGTACGGCCTGGTGGCTGACGAGCTGCTTGCGGAATGGAACGCGTAGATGGCTGAGTCCCGGGACCAACGCAAAGAACGCATGCAGCGCATCACCGGTTCGCAGTCGGCGGCACCGGCCACCCCCGACAAGGATGAACCGTCGTTGCCGGGAATGCCTACGCCTACCGCCCCGGTCACCGCACCGCGGGTGCCGACCACCCCACCGCGGGTCAAGCCCTACCGCACCACCGTCGAACTGTCTCCCCGCGAATACAAAGCCCTCAAAGGCTTCAGCATCGACGCCGCCGACATCCTCGGCACCTCGGTTGCCAGCTCCGAAGTCCTCCGCACCCTGCTCGGCCTGATGGTGACCGACGACGACCTGGCCCGCCGCGTGCGCAACGAACTCGGCCGCACCGGCGGCCACCGCCGGCGCCGCTGACCCATACGGGCCTGGCTCGTCCTCAAAGATCATCCGAGACAGTCACGGCCTTACGCCGTGGTCAGCGCCCTAGGCCGATAAGTCCGCACCTGCGGAGGTCCGCAAGTGCGGACTTGATTGTCCCAGATTGTTCCGCTCTCCGGGCCGGCAGGGATGGTGGCGGCCGCGGAATCGGGCCGCCAACTGATCTGGTGCGCTACGGCGCGCCTCTTTGACCTGAGGGTCACTGGCTGACTGGATTAGGACAGTCCCCAGAAAGGGGTCGGCCCGGCGGGTGCTGAAACACCGCGACCGGGCCTAGGTCCAACGGAAGTGTGGCTCCGCGTGACCCCTACAGGAATCGTAACCGCGAACCCCGACAGCGCAACGCGCCGCGTCGGGTGTGTCTCGCCCTTCACCCTCCTCGCAGTGTCGCTGTTCCTGCTCGAGCTGGTGATGCCGCTGGTGTAGCTCCTACCGCACATCGGCGCTATCGCGAGAGTCCGCCGTTAACCGACCTCGAAGCCTGACAGTGCACCCTCTGTAAATCCTGGCCAGTCAGGCACCAGGCACCCGGCGCGGCCTGATCAGCCGCTCTGGGTGAGACTCCCGGCCTCCCGTCACACCAGACGACGGGTGGCCAGGAGGCGTGGAGCGGACGACGTGGGTGCGGAATTGGCCAAGGGTCACATGGGGGGTCACCGAGCCGGGCAATTCCTGTCCTGCACCGTCTCGTCACGCGCCTGACGCGCCGGATCGCGGACCCCGACCCTGGGACTCTGACGGAGCAACCTAGGCACCTAAGTGGGTCACCAGGGGTGACCGCTGCGCTGGGCCGGCCCGTTCGCCGTAGGCGAACACCGGCTTCGCGGTGAACGGGCCGGCGGCCGCCCACATGCCCGGCATGAGCAACCAAATTTTCTGGCTGCAAGCAGCCGAAGCCTTCCCGGCCCAAATTCTCAGCGTGTTACTCACCACCTGGATCAACAGTCGCCGCGAGCGCCGGGACCGCAACGCGAAACACGACCGGGTAGCAGACCTGGAACGGGACCTGGCCGTCGAGCGGGCCAAGCGGGAGGCCGCCGAGCAGCTCGCCGCGGACCGGGCCGAGCACATCACCGATTTGCGTCGCAGCCTGTTGATGTTGGAAGCTGGCCGCCCCGCGCAGCCACCTGAGTGGAGCCTGACGCTGGTGCCGGATGCGCACGCTCCTGAGCCGCTGCGGGCGACGGGCGGGCAGGCACGGTGGCGGCGACGCGGTCGCTAACCGATTCCAGGTCGCTACGGGCGCGCCTCGTTGACCCGACGGGTGATAGGAGCAGCCCCGGGAAAAGGGGCGACCCGGCGGGTGCGCAAACACCGAACCGGGCCTAGGTCCAACGGAAGTGTCGGCTCCGCGTGACCCCTAGTCAGGCACCAGGCACCCGGAATTGGCCAAGGGTCACAGGGGGGTCACCGAGCCGGGCAACTCTTGTCCTGCATCGTCTCCCCACGCGCCTGACGCGGTCGTGACGGGGTAACCGCGTGGAGCACAGACGACTGAGTACCAAGTGGGAGAGGGCCGGTACAAAGCCGGTGAGGGCGCGTTGAGCAGGCCGCTACGCGACCGGATCCTCTGCCCGCCTTGGCGGCGACCTAAGTGGGTCACCAGGGGTGACCGCTGCGCTGGGCCGGCCCGTTCGCCGTAGGCGAACACCGGCTTCGCGGTGAACGGGCCGGCGGCCGCACGCGCCTGACGCGGTCGTGACGGGGTAACCGCGTGGAGCACAGACGACTGAGTACCAAGTGGGAGAGGGCCGGTACAAAGCCGGTGAGGGCGCGTTGAGCAGGCCGCTACGCGACCGGATCCTCTGCCCGCCTTGGCGGCGGGGCCCGTGAGGTTTCCCAGCGATTACCGCACGCTGGGTAGGTGCGGGGGGGATCGGCGGCCGCGTCTCTATCAGTCCTCACCGTGCGGCGTGGGTGTGTGTCGTGGTCCGGGGCGTAGGGAGCGGTGGTCGGTGGTGCTGGTGAGCCACCCCGCTTGTAAGAGCTTGGGAGTGATCTCGCGGGATGCGTGGCGCGGCCACCCCATGGCGGCGCGGAGTTCGGTCCACGTGGGTCCGGTGCCGGTGTCGGCGACGATGCGCGCGACGGCCGCCGCGGCGGCGGCGCCGTCCCGGGCGGCGATTTCGGCCACGTCGGCGGCTTCCTGAACTCGGCGGCCCCGCCGTGCTGCCTTGTCGGCCACGAGTCCGGCGACGGCGGCCGGGGTTGGGGTCATCCCACCCCGCACCAGGTGCAGCCACGCGGACCGCTTGTCGGGGTCGTCGTGGGGTATGGGGTGCGGGGCGAGTTTGGCGATGGCCGTCGGGGTGACCTCGCGGCGTGCTGTACGAAGGGCCTGCTCGGCGTGCTGTTCAGCGGTACTCACCACGGGAGGCGGCGGCGGTGAGGTGTCCGGCTCGGCCTTCGGGGATTCGCCCTGGCTCGGCCCCGCTGAGCGCTTCGGCGCTGACCGTGTCGGCGCCGGGGTGATGCCCAGGTAGGTCAGCGTTGCGGTGGTGGCGGGGCCGGGCTGGGCAGGGGCCCGCAGTCGGTAACCACCGGGCACCCCCACAGCCCAGCAGTCGGGGAACGCGGCGAGGTCCCCACCGATCTGCACGATGATCGGCAGACCCCGGCGCAGCGCGGTCCGCACCGTGGTGTCCGCGGCTCCTGTGAGCGTGCCCGCGGGCAGGGCGACGGCGAGGGCATCGGCGACCTCGACGTCGGGGGCCACGGTCCAGCCGTAGCGGTGGGCGAGGGCGGCAGCCGTTTTGGCCTCCCCCACCGTCGCCACCCGCAGCGGACCGTGCTGGCGGCCGGCTCGGGCGCTGAGGGCTGCGGTGTACCGGGTCCGGGCGTCCTCGCCCATGACCGGGCGCGGCGGCGCGGTGATGGTGTTGCTCATGGCTGTGCTCTCCCTTGTCCCGCCCCGGCCTCAACAGGCAGGTCGTGGTCATCGTCTCCGATGATCGCCCGGCGCTGCGTCACCGGCGCCCATCCCCTGCGTGTCGGCGGAGCAATCCCAGCACCCGACGAGGCTGCGTGCGACCGGTCCGCAGCCAGCCCCACGCTCCTTCGAAGATGCTGCCGCGCCACCGCTCCGCGCTGGCTTGCCCCCGATTCGATGGTGCGTGTCCGGGTCGGCGGTCGCGCAGTAGATCGGTGATCGCGGTGACGGCGTGCGG
>JAABUW010005149.1_pt1 | contig 17215 bp, 28 predicted proteins | sample 5560081 | NCBI WGS metagenome assembly JAABUW01 (sample SAMN10711882, study PRJNA513363) | rock metagenome | isolation source: Antarctica rocks | place: Antarctica: Victoria Land, Knobhead sud | reverse complement strand
GTGGTATGGGCACCGGACGTTGGATACATACCGGACAATTGGGTGAGTCGATTCACTGCGCAAATGACCACATTGCTGTTCAAGCGGGAGACGGTCAAACAACAGCGACGTCTGCAAGACCCCCAAGGAGCGTCCGTTACCGACACACCGTCATACTTCTACCACAAGGCGCCCATCGGTCATACGCCCAAATTCCAGCTCATACTCCGACTGGGTCAATTCTACACCGGCGCGCTCCGACACAGGATGTACCCGGCCCTGAACCCATCGGCGGCATGCTCTCGATGCGGACATCACACCGAGGACACCCGGCACATCTTCGTGGATTGCCCCCACTTCGAGGAGTTCCGCCAAGAAGCGGTCGTCAAGTCGCGGAGGTTCCTACGGATGAGAAATGGCGAAGGGATAGCGGACCACGGAGGAGCAGCTGATTGGGAGGCATATGCCGAGAAGACACTCAGAGGTAGCGGAGCGGAGCAGACGCAGTACTACTACGGTATAGTCCCACCCGCCCCCGAATCCCTATCCCGCTACGGCGAGAGACTCGCCCATCACTTGGCCATCATACTGACAAGTCGAATCGCAGGTGCCTATCTCAGGGACACCGGCATTACGTACCCGATCAATGATGGAGTAGAACGGACGGTAGGGCAAGGGGATCAGGAGAACGAGAAGGTAGAATAGGGAGGGACGGTGTCAGTAGCTTACCCGGAGGCGCCCAAGCGATTGGCCACCTGAGCTGAGAAGCAAACGGGCAAGAGATGCATGGCTAAGATACTTACCTTGTTTGGACGGTTTCTGCGGCCTTCACTCTGTCGCCCGTCAGGCTTGGTCTCCGCCCATAGCACAGCGTCCCATACGTCTCAGGGGGCGACCTCGTCTTGTGCTGGCTTCGGCTGGTTCACTCGCTCAATATCTGGCTCGGCCTGGAAGTCCCTTCGGGGACGTCCGGACTATGCACTTTTTTGCACCTTGGGTTGATGATGGAGATCAGCGAGGAACGATCAGCGGGATCGAAACGCGTGTTGCGTCGTGTGATTTTGATGGGACCTTTCACACTCAATCTGATGGGAAATTTTCGTCTTTCACTTCTGCTTCCTTGGCGAACCAGTTCCTTGGCGAACCAGATATCATGATCACGCATAGGTCTCGTTTTCTCAATTACTAAAATGACGCTCCAGCCGATGGAGATAGATCTTACTAGGTCAAGTGCTCACACGCCGACGACTCTTGCAACCACTCATTGCTCATGCCTTCAACACCCAATCGTCTCCTTCACTGAGTCCGGCATGCCGACTTCTCTTCCTCAGTCTACTCGGACAAGCGCTCATAAACCGATTATCATCCCCAGGCGCTACTCTTTCAGGGAGTGACCTTCTTCCCGGCTCTACCCCTGGTGGGAGTGATCGATGAACAGGCTCTACCCTTTTTGGGAGTGACCACCACCTCCTTGTGTATACTGCTTTTCAACGATCCACAATAATCTGCCTATTACGATCCACAATAATATGCATATCAAAGATCCACTACAATCCGCATGCGTCATCCCAGTCGACCCCTTCTTCGCATCTTATCTACGGTCTGCACGTATCGCCCGAGCCGCAGAGGCAGCGGAGAGGAGCAGGGCCCCCCCGTCCTTGACTCCTCGTCCCACTACCACTACGCTGAGAGGCCAGCAAACCGCCCGGCCATCATGCTGACGAGTTCGGATCGCAGGTGCCTACCTCTGGGAAACCGGCTGACGATGATGAGGCGGAATAGGAGCGATAAATGCTTTCGCATTACCTTACATCTCCCCGCGCCCTCCTATCCAAGCCACCGATCGTCCAGGCTGGCCAGAGAGTGGAGATGGGCGGACGGCTAGGACCGGCGATCATGGGGAGACTCGCGGTCAGAGGAGCTGCTCAGGGGCCGTGCATTGTCGAGAATGCCGGATTCATGTAAAAGCCGACGGACTCTTGGATGGTGAGGGATGGGTGTCACCGATGGACATGTCGGGAGCGTATGACGTAGAGGAAAGTCGAAGAGCACGTCCTTATTGCGAAACAAGTGCCGCATGTTCAATGGATCAGTACGGCCGACAGCCACGAGTAGCACAATGATGAATGTATGAAGCTACCGGAGCCCCTAGGAAAATAGAAATGAAGGTGATACATATGTACAGCCATAGCCAAAGACCTGAACTCAGAGGCGATAGGTGTCGCGATGGTTACGATGGTGGAGGTGGGACCGGACATGACGCTTCGCCACCGAGGAACGATCGGAATCATCGCGCCTCTTGGACCTGACCAATGTCAGTGAGGAGGACGAGGGGAAGACGAAGCATACCTGCAGGTCTTGGCGGTGGGTTTCGTAGCGGCTGTCTGCGAAGTCGATTCTCCAGGCGGGTCGCTCATGGCAGATGCGGCAGCGGTAGTCTCCTCCTCCGCGAGCGCGACGATGGCATCCGGCAGGACAGATGTGGAATTGGCGCTGGACTTCGAGGCACTGGACGATTGGGAGCTCGACGCTGTGCTGGGTCAGATCGTATTTTTGGCTGAGATATAGGACTTGCTTGGAGCCCCCGCCGACGCGCTGTATCCCGCCAGAATCTCAGCCGCAGTTCCAACCTTGATATCCGCCCCAGATCCTCCCGAGCCCCACACCGAGAGACGCGAAGCACCCTTCTCGCCCAATGAGGCTGCAATGCGCGTAGAGCTGTTGATCTCCGCAGGAAATGCAATAGGGATGTTTGCGAGGTACTGTATGTCAGTATTGGATGCGACAGGCGACTCACCTTGAGGTTTTCGAAGACGGCGTTGGGTGAGACGTATGGGGGCTCGGGCTCCTTTGTGTTGCATGTGGGCTTGACGTTCGGCATGTCTTTGGTCCATATGGGGTTGCAGCCGGGAAGGTCCTTGATCGGCGCATACAGTCCGACGTCCCTGTTGTCCATCAGCGTGGAAGTACCGAGGATGTAGCCGGACGTAATCATCCGGGATCTGGCCTTCAAGGCGGCAAGCTTTCATAGCCGTCATACTGAGCGTCTTGGCCAAAGGTGCGCACTCGTCGAGTGCGTCACCGGGACCCTTGCCAAGGCCGCACTGATTGATGGTATCTTGAAGCGTATTAACGTCCCACTGTGGTGATATCAGTCTATGCTTTGGGAAGGTTACGAGTCGACTTACTCCATTGTGAAAGTCAGCATGGTACGAGAGACCGGTACAGTCGCCGTTGGCCAGGACGAGAAGGCATGGATCGTTGCGCCAGACCTGGTCACCATTCATGTAGTAACTTGCCTGTGATCAATATCAGCTCGCAGCTCCGGACGTCGACTCGGTACTCACTTCCATGGAAATGGTCGGATACTGAGGATCAGTTCGTCAGTCAGGTTGCAAAGCTCGAGGTGGAGATACCTTGATCGGGTGGCTGTGTCGTGATAGTCAGCGTCGACACTGTCGAAACAGCAGCGACTGACGAGTCTGGGCAAACCTCCCCATTGGTGTTGGTCCACTGTGCTGACGCAGGACCGTCTACGGGCCAAGCCATGTGCGAGCTGGCGTCAGTACTCACAAGGCTTTGGAGAACTCACAAATGATCATCCGAATCAAGATCGCCGCTCGCGAGCCCGCAGCTAGGAAATGTGATTCCCATGGAAAGGGAGGCGCATCCTCCCGAATGACTAGTTGCGTTCGGAAGCCAATGCTGCCCATTGTCATGATTACATGAGAGCGAGACCCCGGCTGACTTATAAGCCGATGCGTTGCGGCTTTGCGCCGTGCCAGAGACCATGCGCAACCCAGGGGGGAACGGCTTCACGTCTTTGCTCTTGGTGAAGTAGTAGATCCGGGCACCGCCAAGCATCGGAGCGAATGTGCCATTCTCGTATTGGTAATAGAGCGGCCTGAAGGAAGAACGCGTCAGCTAAGAGGTATGGGTGCGGGAAGGGAACGTACGGCGCCCAGTAATTCGATTTGTCCGCGCCGACTACGATAGTAGAGCAAGCAGACTTCTCCATCTGATCGAAGCTAGTCAGGTCCTCTACGCGACGCACCGATGTCAGCGGTGTCTCTAACTTTGGCGGGGATGGCGATGATCGGACTGGAGAACGCTCACTGGAGAAAGCAGACCCGCCGAAGACGTTATGAACGTGAGAGCTCACGGCTCCAGGTGAGATGATCGGGTCCATTCGCGATAGCGCTAAGGTCTGGGCATGGTTGAGGACCCAATGATCGGTCGTGCCTGCCATAGCGGAGCCGACGAGACTGAGAAGGAGTGAAGAGCGTTTGACTTTGCTCATCCTGGCGATGCGTTGTGTATTCGAGCAGACGAGTGAGAGCTACCAGAGCTTCGGGGATAAAGGAATGCGGTGGCGAGAGTTTGCGTGAGTTGACGCGTAGAAAGGAGTGTGAAAGCCGAGTAGGCGTGAAGGAGTCACTCGCTAGCCAGAGAAAGCGCTAGTTCCGAAACTCGTCGTTAAGAGGTAAATGGATGAAAGAAGGTGAAGTGTTGAGGAATATATCGAAGCGATCACGTAGATATAGGGTTCGAAGGGAATCTTTCTAGACAAACCTCGAAATCGAACACCCTCCTTTGATCCACTGTTGCAGGGTTCAAAGGAGGGGTCAGTTTGGAATTTGATGCCTCTGAGCGGTTTCAGGACCGATGGTTCGTTCTAATCCCCCTTCGCTTGGCAAGGCATGTTTCGTGATTCCCATGCCTTCTTGAGAAGCAATCCGCACCAGAGGGAAGGTTTGAAACGGTCGACGGACGGGTGAGGTCGAGGAGGTGTTCGATGAACGTTACACTATGTGGACAGCCCCGGGTGTCGCCCCTGTTCCATCAGTCTCATCAATCGAGGATCCCCTGCGGTTTCGTGCTAAGCCGTGACATCAGTCACAGATCCTCTCCACGTTGATCGGGTACTGCTGGATCTGCGCGCGTTTGGGGGGATCCTCAAGATGGATACAAGTCAGTCAACACGCTCCAGCCGATTGAAGCTCCGAGATCCTCGTTACAACTCTGATCCTTCGTTTCCTGTCGGGGAGATGCCACATGGCACGTCGAAGCTAGCTGGAGAGACGGCCAGCCCATCCAAATCTTGGTCGTGTGCCTTCAATCCCTGATGACCCCGCACTTTCCCCCGCACCAAACCGTGTTGACTTTCTCAAGGCGCCAGATTTCATTATTGTCCCGTCCGTCTCAACTCTTCGCATTGCATCCCCGCTTCTCCCCAAAACAGCATAGATACCACTAGAAAGGTGCTTGAACTCTCACAGTTTCGACCAAAAGGCTGCTGAGCCAAAACTCGTCCCTATACGATCGGGTATCGGCCAACAAACAATACGTTCGTTGATCAACTGAATCGGTACCAGCCCAGTCCACCTTATCGACCCTAAAGACCTTCGCGTGATCGCAGGAGCTGAAAAGATTCGCGAATAAGACACTCCTTTGCTTTCCCGGCATCACGTCAACATAGCTCAACCCCTTTCCGTCCATTCCTCCCATGTCCAAACACAACCCAAAACCCTGTACGGCGGCGGAGAAGAAGAAGGCGATTGATTCGTACTCTGAAAAGATTCAATACAGCGCACGGTATGCTAGTGAGTCTACTGCCAACTGGAGGAGACGGTCTTCCAACAATCAGAGAAAGCGTCTGGACTGTAACGGAGCTGATCATGGGATGTTTGGTTCAAAGATGAGGATTGGGAGTACCGGTGAGTTAGCCCATATGAACGAAATCAAGCGGAGGGCTATCGCTGACGGGAGAATTGATCAGACATGTCATCGTCAGACGCCTGATCAAGCACCATATTTCCCGCTGACTATCCCTACTCATCACCCTCACTGTATCTCCCTCTCCGTTCTCACACCTGTTCATCACTTCACCACGCGGTCACCACATTCTTCCTCTCCGACTTCACAGATCCCCAAACAGCTCCTCCGATTCGTCCCTCCCGGTGTATGTCCCGAAGACGTCTGGCGAAGTATCGGAATAAAGCAATCACCAGGGTCAGTCGTCTTGACCTGACCAAGCTGGTTCTTCTGCTTTCACGTTTCGAGCCAAGCTGAAGTAGATTGCTAGGTGGGAGATGTACATGCGGCACGAACCTGTGAGAATCCCTTCGTCCCTTCGTCTCGGTATCATTCTGACTTTCATCTAGGAACCGGTACATCTCTCACAGTTTCCATGTTTCCTATTTCGAACCATCCGCCGCCCCCTCCCTCACCCCTTCCTTCTCCTTCCTCCGTTCCCCCCGAGTCCCCACAACTCCCGCCCCTCACCGCTCCCGCCTTCACTTGATCCTCCGCACCCCTGCTTCCGCAGTACCCCATGAGCCTTCGCTAATGCTGCTCCAGCACGTCCTCCTCTTCCGCCGCCCAAAGAACTACGACCAACTCCACCCTCCATTCGCAACAATCACCGCCGCCCGTCTCGTCAACTTCGTCAAGAAATGAGTCAACCATCTCCTCTCAACCTACCTAGCATCGATGTCTCGGTTCTCTAGACGTTTTGAAGGTCAATCATTGAACATGGTTTCTTGTCCATTTCATAGCATGTCTCGGCCATGGTTCTAGCATGTGATGTGAGCATTGTCACCATCTGTCCAGACCAAATGTCTCCGAGATCCCAATCATATGTCCCTCATCTATATGATCGATCTCTAGATCCACTCCGTCCTACGGCTCTCCACTCCACCCGCCTCGCCGCCTCCCGCCCTACAGCTCCCCACCCCGTCCACCTCCCCCTCCCCCTATCCGCCCCACATACTTAATGACATATGGTATAACCACCTGACTCAACACCCCCCCTAACACAGCCGCGATCCCAAAAAGCACAAACTTCTCAATCATCTGTCCCCAAGTATTCGGGATTTCCGGTCCGTTCGTCAACAATTTCTGTGCCTCTCGCTGTTTCCGCTCGATCTCACGGCGCTCATAGTATCGTAGTTCTCGCTGGGGTTTCGCGGGGGTTTTGCGAGGGACGAGGGATGAGGAGAGGGAGGGTCGGATGAGGGAGAAGAGGTGGGTGTTTAGGGCGAAGGCTAGGTTGGCTTCTTTCACCAAATGCGCTGGGGCACTATCAGCACGGCTTTCCAGCAGCGATCGGAGTATCTTGGGGAGAGTGGAGTAAGGGGCAACGCACCTTTGAGTTGCTCGTCGTCGCCCACTCCCTGGTCCATTCCCCGCCGGAACCAATCCTTGACCTCACCCAACCTCCTCTTATGTTCCGCAGCGGTCTCTCCCTCTGCTTCTCCCGTGCCCCAGTCAAAATGATAGAACCTCGTCCCGTCCAGCCCATCCAGCTTGTACGCCTTCTTCACCCTCGCTCCGATATACTGACCTCCAGAAAGATCACCCAGGTATCGGACATACGAGTGTGCCATTAAACTCGGCGCGGATGACGAGGCTGACGCGAGGTCACGGAGATGGTTGATGTACGCTGAGAGAGGGGGAGGGGCGCGGTCAAAGACGGGTTGGAGGACAAGGGGGATCGCGAATGGTGGGAGCGGGGTGGAGGGTTCGGGTGGGGAGGCCGGGGTTGTGAGTGGTGCTGTTGAAGGAGGGAGGAGGGTGAGGAGGTGATTGATGTCTGCTGCGATTGCTGGAGCGCGAGATAGGAGGGCTGGGTCGTAGGTCGGTGCGAGGATGGAGTCGGTAGAGTGCTCCTGTAAACCCAGCTCTAGCGCACTAAGTGGGATCAAATAGTCAGTCCCGAGGACACCGCCCAGCCTGGTGAGACCCACCTGTATATTCTCCAAAGCACCGCCAACCACCTAACATACTCCTCCAACCCCAAACCCCCTTGAACCAACATCTTCGCCCCTTCCGAATGCTCCGCCTTGACATGCGCCCTCATCGTCCCGACCTTCAATAACGTCGAGATCGGTAGACTCAAATCCAGATCTTCGGGGATGTCCATCTCGTCCACCTCGCCGAGCGCTTCTCCTTCGGGTGTATTGGAGAGCATCGAGATGATGGCGGTGACGGAGACGGCGGAGGAAGGGAGGTCGGGAGCGGGGCTATTGGGGGTGAATGAAGGGGTGGTGGATGGGGAGGGAGAGGAGGTGGAGGATCGGGATGGAGTGTCGGGGAGGTTGACGAGCTGTGAGGTGGATGCGCATGAGCTGAGCGTCAATCTGTCGGTGATGCGGAAGCTAGGGGGATGGAAGGGTAGACAGAAGCCGGAGACTGGAAAGGACTGCTCAGACGGATGGAGGAGGGACTGACCTCCTTGTCGGATACGATCACCTGCATCGTGGTTATATCGCTTCTGTCGGCCGAGGTATGGAACAATGAGACAATGTTCACAAACGAGGGGGGATTATTGGTTACCTTCTCGTGGCGAATCTGCGCGTGAAGTCGGTGGTATCCAATGACCGAGAGCAGCTCGATCCTCCGCTCGCGTGTGAGCTGCCGATACATCTTGTCTGGCGGCAACACTGACCAATCGATACAGGGTAAGATGATCCCCACCCACTCCCAATCCTCCACCAAAGCAGAAGCTACCTCCACCCCTACGTCTCGCGGTATCACCGAGTTCACCATCTCCGTCCCCGGCTCGTCTATAAGGACCGTTAACGCCACCGAGCCGTCACCTCCTCGATGGCGGACGACTGAGTTCTCCTTCTACGGCGTGGCCTTCTTACTGGTCGTGCCGTTGCTTGTGTGGTGGCCGATCCGACTGAGCTTGCGTCAGTGCTGTCGAATGGATCGGGGTAGCAGCTCATGGGTGATGTAGCGAGTCACCCGAACTACCCCCTGTTTGCACACCGATTATCCCCAGGATGGCTCTTTGGCCGTCCAGTCGTATGTTCATGACCCCTCCTCCAAGGTCTGCTCAGCTGATTGTCGGCATTGGCAGGACGCAAGCGATCCCCAATATCGATCGTTTCGTAACAACCTCCCCGCTCTCCTCATCCTAGCCTCCTCCTACCTCTCCCTCTCCACCCTTCAATCCCATCTCTGGCCCACCCCCCGCTCACGAAGCATCTTCATAACCCTCTTCTCCCTCGCCATGCTCCTCGTCCTCCACGGCTTATCGGCACTCAAGATCCTAGCCATCCTCTCCCTCTACTACTTCGCTTCAATATCCACCAAAACCCCGGCGGTAGGTAAAGCTTGGCCCGCGATCCTTGTTGCTGGCAACATGGGGATACTGTTGCTGAATGAGCAGTATGATGGGTATAAGCTTGGCAGTCTACATGCGGTGTTGCAGCCACTTGTGTGTCAGGGCGGCGAGAGTGGGGACGGCTGATGATGGATGCTAAGGGTTTAGGACACGCTAGGGGGACTGTTGCCGAGATGGCATGTGAGCTTTAATATCACGATGCTCCGGATGGTCTCGTTTGGGCTCGACTATCACTGGCGACAGAGCTCCGCTGCGCAGGAGGTGAGACGGGACGATGTCTGCAGAACAGGCAGAGGCTGAGACTCATCAGGTACCGTCGGACTACCGGGAACGAGTGACCACTTCCCTCTCCGACGACGAGTACAATTTCCTCAACTACTTTGCTTACTGCCTTTACCCCCCTCTCTACATCGCCGGACCCATCATCACCTTCAACGACTTTGTGTGGCAGGTGCGTCCCCATCCTCCACTCCCATTGCCTGAGCTGTCTGAGCTGACTGGAACCAGCTGCGACAACCCGTTGCCATCACTCGACGAGATCAGCTCTCCTACCTCCTTCGCTTCGTACTCTGCCTCCTGACGATGGAGAGTGTCCTGCATACGATGTACGTCGTTGCCATCAAGGATACTTCCGCTTGGAATGGGGATGGGCCGGCGGATCTGAGCATGATCGGATTTTGGAATCTCGTCGTCGTGTGGCTCAAGGTGCCTTGTCCCGCCTTCCTCAGGAAGCAGAGGCTGATAAGGGCAGCTGCTCATCCCATGGCGGTTCTTACGCCTCTGGGCGCTTCTGGACGGAGTTGACCCACCAGAGAACATGATCCGCTGCGTTGCTGACAACTACTCGACGCTCGGATTCTGGCGGAGCTGGCATCGGAGCTACAACCTCTGGGTCGTCCGGTACACCCTCTCGCTGTCATTCACTGTCTGCCGCGTCTGACATGGTGGAACACCAGGTACATCTATATCCCGGTCGGCGGGAGCAAGAATTTGGTACTGGGCACGATCCTGGTATTCACCTTCGTAGCGCTCTGGCATGATCTCAGCTTCAAGCTCCTCGCTTGGGGATGGTTGATCAGCTTCTTCATCCTCCCAGAACTGGTTGCGAAGCGGCTGGTCTCGTCTGAGAAGGTGGGACGTCGCATCCGTTTGGGGTCAAACCGTGCTGACAGCGGAGCAGTACGGGGATAGGTCCTGGTATCGCCATGTGGCAGCTGTGGGCGGGGTGTGCAATAACCTCATGATGATGATGGCGAACCTCGTGGGATTTGTTCTGGGTTGGGACGGGACAAAACACCTCCTCCGGGAACTCACCGGCACTGCGTCCGGTAAGTCTTCAGTCCGACCGCTCATCAGGCGACGCTGAATGGAGTCAGGATGGCTGTTTACGGCCTTTGCGAGCGGATGTCTGTTCATAGCTGTACAAGTGATGTTTGAGTACCGCGAGGAGGAGCGGCGGAAGGGTATCGATCGGCGATGCTGAACATCATAGCATACATACTTGCATCGCGAAGACTGTCTGCATATAGCTGCATCTGCTCATCAATCTAATCTTGAATGTCCAATCTTTTGCATCCGTCATATCCGCCCTCCAAGCCTATGCTCATCGTCGAAAGGCGTGACGAACGGATCTCCTACCTCCCTCCGCTTCTCCTGCATGTTCGCCAGGACAGAAGCCAGCGCCGTAGTACCAGTGTGTGGCCGATAGACATTCTCCACGTGTGCTTCGGCCACCGAGCTCGGAGTAGAGGATCGCACGTGGTCGTACCGCTCATCTGCGTAGGCTCGATCGAAATCACTCTCGTCGTCGAGGTAATCGATCGAGTCGTGCTTGTTGGGCGGAGTGGGAGCTCGCACTTCGCGACTAGGGATCCGGTGCCCCTCGTGAAGTGTCGGCGCACGAGACATCGGACGAGGAAGATCGGCTGGGATGTCGAGGGGTACGATCGTGGGAGAGGAGGGTAGCGCGAGTCGACTGGACCATCATTGATCCCATCGAGAGCTCGACCGATACTCTGCGGATCGACCATCGTCCATGCCGGTTCCCCTTCCCTCTCGCCAGCCCAATCCCGTCCAGGCGTGGTGAAACTTGCCCGGAACGATCTTTCTGTGCGCTGACTTCCATCCCTCCCTAGAGCTGCACCATGTCTCTGCCCTCTCGTGGGAAGGAGGTCCCGAGCTGAGCCTACAGCACGAAAGAATTTGTTCACCCAGAACGGTGGAGGAGTCTCGAGCTCGTCGATGGGTACGCCTGAATTATACTGTTCAGAGCTAGCGCCCTTCTCGACGAGGTTCGCCCGCCCGTGATCGGGAGTGGGAGTGGGAGTGGGAGTGAGAGTGGGAGTGGGAGTGGGAGTGGGAGTGGGGCGGCCCGCCATCCGGAGAAACGCCTGTCCCGGTGCAGCAAGGGAAGAGATGGTCGATCCGAACGTGCTTTTGCGTGGGACGAAAGGGCGCGAGGTGCCGGTGTCGAAGAAAGAGTTGCCGTTCTGGTCGGGCTCGACGATCCGGGGCACGGTCGGGGTAGTTCCTCTGAATTGCTTCTCGGTGTACTCGTTGTAGAGGGGACGCTCTTTCTTCCATGGCCAGAACTTGGACTCGGCGGCACTATCCGCAGTTATGAGTGTGCCACGCCTAGCGACGTATCGATCCCTCCCACCAGAATGCCAGATCATGACGATGATCCCAATGAGGGCGAATGCGAGCCACACACCAAGCAGGATAGCGTAAAAGTTCCTTTCCGCCCATATAGCGCTCTCGAAATGATCGATCAGGCTGCCGACCACTCCGTCGTCCGAGGTTCTACCGCCCGAACCGACAGCGGCAGCGGTGATTGGCGAGATAATCTCGTTCATCGACGAGTTTGAGAGAAGGAGGATGTCGTGGGATAGGGTGGGAAGGGTGATACGAGCGTGCTGGCTGATCCAGGTCAGACCTTGTTCGAGGTTGGTGATCTTTGAGCCGAGGATGCAGTAGATGAAGGTGTTGATGGGATTGAAGAGGATCGTACCGCCGAATGAGACATTGAGCGCTAAGATCGGAAACTCGGGTCAGCATCGCAGGCACACTAAGGGCACGACCTACCTTCTTGCACATCGCCATAAAACTCGACAAGTGTATTATTCAGCACCACCGCGGTGGTATTCAACCAAGACCCGAAGAGGTCATTGTCGATGCGGTCCTGATATGCCGCAATGGCTGCGTTGAAGTCATTTGCATACTGCTGGCTTGAACCGGTGGCAAGGGTGTTGAGCTTGGCAGCGAGCGAGTCGGTCGAGGCGGTAACTGTGGCATTGGCATTCTCGCGAGCATGCGACTTGATGGCGTTCAGCGCGACGAGCTGGAATTGGAGGGAGAGGAAGCCGAGAGTGGCGATGAAGAGGAGCGCCAAGCAGGTGGGGTGAGACAGGTAGGCCACTGAAGATAAGTCAGCGGTCTCCGTCTCGCAACCGAATCGGCTCACAGAACCAGCGCAAGTTCGTCCTTGTTCGGTTGGCCGGCGCGATCCTCTCCAGGACCGCACTTCCGTGTCGCTCCAAGACGGGATGCTCCACAATCGCCACCACTCGCCAAGGATCCCTCGTCCCCTCAATCCGCCACTCCGCCTCTACCTCTTCCACCGTACTTTTCATCGCCCTCCACCTCCTCCATTCCCAGACGCACAGCGCCGCCCAGACCAAGAAGAGAATCAGGAACATGAGCCCGATCGCCACATTCGACAGCTTGTGTAGCGCTTTGGCGGTATCGTCGATGAGTGAGGTGTCGAGACCTGAGCACAGATCGTTCGACAGGTCGTTGGCTTTGTTGGCAGCAAGAGAAGTGAGGGACGGGATGGGCAGGATGGAGGAGTTGAAGCTCGCTGCCATCTCAAGACGGGCCTTATTGATCTCGGTCTTGAGAAGCTCGAATGGCGTATCGACGATCGAATCCATCTTTGCTTTGAGATCGCTAAGGGAGGGCAGGGAGTTGTTGAGCGTGACGAGAGTAGATTCGAAGGTGGTGGGGATCGTGACGTTCTGGAGCGCGGTGAGGGAGGGGATGGTGAATTGAGGTACAGCGAGGTTGACATCGACGAGCTTTGTGACGCTCTGTCAGTCGGTCAGCAAAGGTTCCAACTTGAGGGTCGGGAGAGCTCACGTTGATGGCGGAAACAGCCGTCTGGATGGCGCTATTGGCCGAGGCGATGTCATTCTGGATTCCACTCCGAATATCATTCAGCGAACTCGTTACGCCGATGGAGATCTTTCATCTTTTCGTCAGCCAAATGGCATATGGCGAATTCCTGCACTCACCAATTCTACAGCTCCGACAAGAATGTCCAGCGTCCCCCTTACTGCCAATTCGATGGTGCACAACAGCATACTCCTGTACGTATCCAGGACGAAGGTCACAACCGTCTCGATGATAGTGATACTATCGATCATGGCGGCACCAACAGCCAAGATACTAGCTTGAGTAGCTCGGACTACCTCATCGTTCGTCTGCATGGCGAGGTACCTCGGTAAGGCCTGGATAGACGCAGCTCCAGTTGCTAGGCCGGAACATGCTGATAGCACCGAGGATTTGAGGGACGCGGCGAGTGAAGCCGTCGAAGAGCGGTTCTGGATGAGATGAGCGATGGTGAGGATCAGTGGGAGCAGGGCGGGAGTGAGGGTGGTCAAGAGTAGTCGAGGTGGAAGGGTGAGGTACGGTTTGAGAGGTGTTGTGGGTGCTGCGGGAGCGGGAGCGGAGGGACGAGGTGGGTATGGCGTGAAGGGTGTGGGCGGGAGGGTGGAAGAGGAGTGATAGTGGGCGAAGGGAGGTCGGATAGGTGGGGACAAGGGGACTATGTGGTCCGGATTGATATAGCCAGGTTGAGGCGGGGCGAGGAGATTCCTGTCTTGAGACATGTTGAATCAGCGAGTCCAGTCGCGAGGAAAAGATCGGGCGGTGATTTGCTGAGTATCGCTGATAGAACTTCTGACCCTGTGAGAGTGAGTAGCAGAGCGAATCGAATTGAAGATGAAGAGGATGATTAGTGGCAACAACTTCATTTCATCATACCCCTCCTCCTCCTCCTGCATCATCGAACCTTTCCCCAACGAAACCAAACATGAGAGAATAAGGGAAAAGGCAGTGCATTGAAGCTTATCGTTCTCGGACGTTGCGCCATGTTGATACATTGTAGTTGTTTTGGATGTTGCATGAAAGGGGTCAAAGTCGGGGGTGGATGTATGATCAACAAAAAGAGATCCCGTTCAGGTACCGGTTGATCCACGTTGAGGACAATCCAGATCTGCCACATCTCGGACATTTGTTCGGGTCTAAGCGACGCGCAAGCTGGGTGGAGGAAGGAAGTAGCATTTCAAGCGTTGATATCGTTATACAGCTTCATCGTCTCTACATCGTCTCTACCTGATTCCAATCAACGTTGCCTGCAAACCTCAAGTATGGCACTCTACACTCGGCCTCCTGCATCTCTGCACGATCCTCAAACGGTGCCAACCGAGCAGTACATTACACTCCTTTGCGCTGCTGAGCTACTGCTGACGACTGGCTAGCCGATTCAGCCCATACTCAGACAACGGCGGTACCATCCTCGCCATCGCAGGCAAGGACTTCAGTGTCATTGCAGGCGATACAAGGCAATCGGAGGGGTACAGCATCCAGACCAGATATGCTAGGAAGGTGTTCCAGTTGTAAGTCGCCCGACTGGAGCTCTTGAAGCTAGCTCTCAAAAGTTGGCTGGAGGAGGCATGCAATAGCTGATGTTTTCATTAGGACTGATAATGCCGTACTGGCCACCAATGGGTTCGCTGCGGACGGGAATAACTTTGTCAAGCGAGTCAAGCAACGGTTAGAGGTCAGTACCGGAGCTGCCCAATCAGCAGATTTGCTTCGTTGACGTTTGCCGATACTGACGTGTCTCGCTTGTAGTGGTACGAACACGCCCATCACAAGCCGATGGGTCTCAAGGCGATCGCGCGGATGATCCAGACGATGTTGTACGCGAAGAGGTTCTTTCCTTATTACGTGTACAATATCTTAGGGGGCATCGAGGAAGATGGTGAGTGTGGAATCCGATACGCGAAAGCCGCTATGGGCTTTCTTAGCCTGAAAGATCTGCACTGACAAGGGCCCATAGGTACCGGAGCGGTCTACTCCTATGATCCTGTCGGCAGCTACGAGCGGGAAGCCTGTCGCGCAGCCGGTGCCGCACAGTCCCTCGTCCAACCCTTCCTTGACAATCAGGTTTGTCCTTCTCCCCATCCATCCGGCTCGTCGTAGCTGACACTGCTCAGATCTACTTCCGCAATCAAACCCCTGCTCCCGGTGCCGAAAAACTCATGCCTGGCAACCTTCCCCTTGCTACCGTCCTCGGGATCGTGGTGGACTCGTTCACATCCGCGACAGAACGACACATCGAGGTCGGTGATGGGATGGAGATATATGTGGTGATGAACAAAGGGCGAAACGCGGATGATCTGGTAGGTGAAGGGCAATTGGCAGCTGGGATCTCGGTCGAAGAGTTGGGTGCGCTTGGTGCTGGGGACGGAGAGAGGGTGTTCTTATTGACGAGGCCATTGAGGAGGGATTGAAGCTACTTGATGCATTTATATACCGCAAATGGTGTGCTCGATATGTGTGCGCTGAGAGCTGAGAGCGTTATTTGTGAGTCCTTGATAGCAATTATATAGACCATGCTCGTTGCCGTCGCGGGTGGTATTGATCGATGGGGAAATCTCCGTATCCGCTAGGATGGACCCATTTGCGGTGCATCGACCGGCACGAGGAGATGTTGACACTTGACTAACGCGTCGATCTGGGGCGGTCAGGTTGGGTCCATCGTTTTCAACCAGCTTACAATCAGCTACCGAGGAGCGACGTCAGCCTCAGGGGATTGCGACGAATCTAGGCAGACTCACTTGATGATCCTCGAGCTGAGGCAAGCCAGAGACCATGATCGCACCAATCGGACTCGGCTTGACGTCCTGTCAATCTTGTCAGTCGCGTCTTCTCCATTCCTCGCGCTGTGAGTGTCACCTTTATCCATATCGGGAAACCTGAACTCTTCAGTCCAGTCTCTTCAAGCGATCAGGAAAAGAACGGACCTCCACCATGACAAGCGTACTCAGGGAAGTGCAGACCAACTTCCTCCGGCGTCTTTTCCGAATCAGCAATCCTGTACCAAGATCCTCAGCGACGTGTAACTTGACGAGGAGAGGACGTACTCTCGCCCTCTCCGAAGGCTCGACTTTCCGAACTTCCTCACCACGTTCGATTTCGCTCGCACCCACTCCCTTCTCCCATCATCACCATCAACCATCCCGATCTCAAGACGACCCACCAGTTCGACGGCCCGACTACCGGTCCATCCCCTACAACACAGCTAAACACCTCCAACCCATTCCAAAGCTCTATCCTGACCACTATCCCGCTTTCTCCAGATAACACCTTGGCGGCATGCTGCTCGAGGAAGATGGAGCGGATGGTGGAGCCTAGTTGCCATGCGGTCTCGTGCGTGAAGGAGGTAAACCGAGCTAGGGACTCTTGTTGGGTGATTAAGGGGACGAGGGAGGATGTCTCGGTGACGGAGAAAGAGGAGACGCGAAGGAGGGAAGCGAGGGGGTGGGACATGATGCTGAGGACGCGTGAATGATGCGGAAGTAAATGAATGAGGTAGATTGTTGAGTGTTGAGGGAATTGCATGAGTCGAAGCGGCGGAGACCGAAATGCTCCGGGATCTCGTGGTCGTGCATGGGGGGTTCCCCGAACAAGTTAACTCGGACGTGGCGCCGCCCATGTGAGTGATCTCCAGCCCGAGACTGACCTCGATGACTCAGCATTTTTGAGTCGATTGGAGGAGACCATCATCTGTTGTAACTTATGGTGCTGATGTCAGTGGGAGCACCACTGTTGTGACTTATGATGGATGCATAAAACAGCACGAGCGAAGTGAAAACTTTCCCACTATGAACGAACGCGTCGCGCGCGAGCTTATCCGAGCCTTCCAACACTCCCACTCGAGGTAGCGAGCGTGCGATGCTAGGCCGAGCGAGCGAGGGGACCGCCAAGGTTGAACACAGACGAGGCGTCCGAGTCCGAGCTGTTTGAATGGTCGTC
>JAABUW010005148.1_pt1 | contig 17223 bp, 20 predicted proteins | sample 5560081 | NCBI WGS metagenome assembly JAABUW01 (sample SAMN10711882, study PRJNA513363) | rock metagenome | isolation source: Antarctica rocks | place: Antarctica: Victoria Land, Knobhead sud | reverse complement strand
TGACTTGCCAAACGCTCTTCGGTATACCAATGGTGGGAGTCCGCTATGCACTTGCATCTTGGTCGGTTCATCCGTTGCGGTAGATATTCTCTCATCTGTGTTCACTGTCAGCCATATCGTACCTTTCACTCAAGTGCTCCAGCTATTGCTTTGCTTACTTCATACTACCACATCATTCGTGCACCCATTCTCTTGATTCACGGGAACTTGCGCTCTGCCCTCGCCTCACTGGACAACTCAGAGCTGCTTTACAATATCGATTTCTTCTATTTACTCGATCGGTTGAGTTCCGGATAGGCTCGTGACCTGCACTCACTGCTTCGTCTCACCTTCTTCGACTCGAACAGAACCGACACACCACAACGCGGTTCTCCTCAAGTACGAGTGCTCACAACAACCATCAACACATCAGACTTCTCCGCGGCGTGTCAGCGGAGTCTGCTGACCACCCCACGATGATGGCCACGAATGACCAACGTCGCGTCAACGCGGACGTCTCGGCCAAGAAGAACGTCCATGGACCTGGGACAGCGCGCTCCAAGATCGGGGAAGGCCGGAGCTTGCGAGAGGTAAGCGCACACATTAGAGTTTACGATCCCACTTGCTCAACATATATAAACAGAGTACGTCCGTCGGCAGGCGCAAGCTAGGCAAGCAGTACCTCCTCAGATTTTTATACCTAGTAAGTAAGACTTGTAAACATTACACAAATCTTGCAAAGCTGACAACATGGAGCAAGCAAGCACACCAAACAAATGAAAGGCCTTGAGCGACGACGTGGCCATCCTCGAGGCGCAGATAGACGAGATCGACAAAGAGAACCGCGAGCCCAGTCCCGCAGCCGTCGCCGCTCTCCGCAGGAAGGTCAGGAAAGTTACAAACGCCTTCGCTATGGCCAAAGCGGAGCAGGATAGCGAGACAGCGGACATTAGGCGCGACATCAAACTCCTGAAGGAAGGGCAAGCCGTTATGCAGAGACCGGATATCACCGTTGGCCTGGCACAAATGCGCGACGACTGGATCACGGAGATGCTCAAGAGAAAGCGGGCTGATGGGGTGAGTCAAAGCGAAAGCTGCTAGAGTCAAAGCGAAAGCTGCCAGGGTAAAAGCGAAAGCCAAAGCTGACTTGATTCAGACAAGAGTAAAGCTTTCCGACATGGATGAGGGGAACGTGAACGCCGATGTCAAGAAGTCGTACAGTAACTCGACTCGCCTCCACGCTTGGGCAAAGTCCTGGGCGAAAGAAAGTGTCTTCAAAGAGTTTCTAAAAGAGCGAGATATCGTGGAGCTGCTCACCTACCACAAGGACCTCGACAACCAAGCTGCTCGCGAGGCGAGGAACGCAGAGACTCATGATAACCAGCACGAGATCTATGCGTACGCAGTCGTACATGGGGCGGCGCTGAACGATCGTGCTTGCGTTGATCATATCGCGCGGTATGAAACCATGTTCCGCTTTACCTACGACGACAAGACGTTTCAGCAGGCGGCAGATGAGCACAAGAACCGACCCTTGCGATGAGTATGGTCAGGATGCTTTGACATACTCGGGGCTCCGTGGCATATCTCTAGGGGCATCTGAGATGATTGGGGTGGCATTAGGGGTTGCAGGATGGTATGTGGAGAGCGGATGTTTCCCTTCATCAGGAGTCGAATGGGATGAACTACCGGGAGGCAGGAGGACTTGACATCATGACCTATGGGACTTAGAGATCTGGGAGAGCGGGTTGACGTCTGATGATGGAGAAGGATACCTATCTTATCAACGACTTGTCCGTACGAGTCTTAGTCATCAAATTGTCGAACCTCACGTCATCTGAGCACCACGCGTCAAACTCAATGCCATCAAGCTGTCAAAAACACATCCGTAGAAATCCGTAAGAATCGTACCACTCTCACACTCTCTCTCGTGTATCACCGACCTGGTTGAGCTCTGCTCCCAACAGCATCAACACTCTTCACTCCTTCTCAGCACATCACCAACACCTTCCCTTTTCTCCCACAGTGCAAACCCCGACCATGCCCAAAATCATCCTCTCAATAAACGCAGGCTCCTCCAGTCTCAAAGTCTCCGTCTTCTCCTACGAGTCCTCAACCTCAACCCCCAAACAACTCGCCGTAATCCAAATCGCCGGCCTCACAGCCCCTCCAGCCAACTTATCCTACGACCATGGCGACACCCACATCAAGCACCAAGAACTCTCCAACATCTCCGGCCCCGAGGACGCCTACCAACACATCCTCTCCCACCTCATCTCCGACAAATCCCTCTCGGAGCTAAACCACGAAGACAACATAGAATTCGCCTGCCACCGCGTCGTCCACGGCGGCTCCTACACCACGCCCGTCCGCATCGATCGCGATACTTACCACCACCTGGAGCGACTGTCTGATCTTGCCCCGCTGCATAATGCTGGTGCCCTGGCGATCGTGAAAGCGGTGCACGAGAAGTGTCCGAAGACTACTAATATCGCTTTCTTTGACTCAGCGTTCCACGCCACGTTGCCCTTGCCGGTGAGGACGTATGCGATTGATCCTGAGAAAGCGGAGAGGAATGGGTTACGGAAATACGGCTTCCATGGGCTCTCTTATGCGTTTATCACGCGGGTGGCGGCTAAGCATTTAGGGAAGGAGGTGCGGGAGACGAATCTGATCGCGCTGCATTTGGGGTCCGGGGCTAGTGCGTGTTGTATCAAAGGCGGCGAGAGCGTGGACACGACTATGGGGCTTACGCCGCTCGCTGGACTTCCTGGGGCTACGAGGAGTGGGGACGTGGATCCGAGTTTGATCTTCCATCTCACGCACGATGCGGGGAGTATGGCGCAGAGCTCGACTAAGGAGTTACATATCACGCAAGCAGAACAGATCCTCAACAAAGAATCTGGCTGGAAAGCTATGACCGGGACCACGGACTTCGGCACTATCTCGAAGAAAGCTAGCGAGGGCGACGAGCGGTGTCGGTTAGTGGTGGACATGTTGGTCGATCGGATTGTCGGCTACATTGGTTCTTACTTCGTGAAGCTGGGGGGTGAGGTAGATGCTCTGGTGTTTGCGGGTGGGATTGGAGAGAAGGGAGCGGATTTGCGGAGGGGGGTTGTGGAGAGGGTGGGGTGTTTGGGGTTTGAGATTCATGAGGGGTCGAATCGGGAGCCAGGGGAGGGGCTGGTGGTGGAGGTTGGGGAGAGCGAGGAGGGGCCTAGACGGGTGTTGGTGGTGCAGACGGATGAGCAGGCGGAGATGGCGGGGCAGTGCGTTAGGGAGAGTGACCAGCTGAGGAGGCCAGCGAAGTAGAGGGGTAGAGCAGTAGGGAGCAAAGTGTTTCCGCCGAATGTACGGCCAAACTACCTAATCCCGCCGCCTGCTTGAAGATGCTCGTCCCGTCTCACTAAAGAAAGTCCAACAATAACATCAGCTTCGGAAACATCCACAGGGGCCACCGCATCCTATCGCTCGTCGCTCGTCGCTCATACTTTGCATTCGTAGGTCCAAGATATTGTGGGAAGGTCGGGTTTCGTGATGTGGCTTTGATGTTCGAATGGGGCCGCAGGATTGCGCCTACTTCTGCATCATCAACTGCACGAACTCGTTGTCTGCAGACACACATATTAGCACTCAACATCACAGCCTCCCTTGTCAATGAGCACATACAATCAATCCTCCCATCCCCATCCTGATCCGCCTCCCTGATCATCTCATCGACCTCATCATCCGTCAACTTCTCGCCAATGCTCGTCATGACATGCCTCAGCTCGGCGGCACTAATAAAGCCGTTGTTGTCCCTGTCGAAGACCTTGAAGGCCTCGCGGATCTCCTCCTCGGAGTCGGTGTCCTTCATCTTGCGCGCCATCATGGTGAGGAACTCGGGGAAGTCGATGGTGCCGTTGTTGTCGGCGTCGACTTCGTTGATCATGTCTTGGAGCTCGGATTCCGAGGGGTTCTGGCCGAGGGAGCGCATGACGGTGCCCAGTTCTTTGGTGGTGATTTGTCCTGTGACATTGTGTTAGAGGAGTGGGGTGGGAGGGAAGGGGAGGGAGAGCGTACCATCGCCGTCTTTGTCCTGGAGGGGGGTGTTAGTGTTGTGCGACTGTTGACATGCCAAGTTTGCTGTTGAGGAGGGGTGGTGGGGTAGGGAGCGGGCGAGGGCTGAGAGGTGGTGGGAGACTTACGAAGAGGGAGAAGGCCTCCTTGAACTCGGAGACTTGCTCTTCTGTGAGCGAGTCGGCCTATGAATCACATGTCAGCCATGATGTCCCCAGGTGCTGCCCGCGATAGACTCCCGTGTGATAGCGGGGCCATTGGCGCGAGGCGGCGATGAGCGGAGGGAGGGCGACCATACCATATTCGCAGTCGGTTGGGTGTGTGATGTTATCGCTGTAGTCGCAGGCGTGAAGGTTTGCTGTCGTAGGGCTGGAGGTGTTTGGTCGGGAGTCGAGGTGGGTTAATGGGCAGAGAAAGCTTGGGAAAGAAGTGGGATGATGGTGGGGAGACCGGTGAGAAGAGCACTTGGCCTTTATCAATCAATTTGTGCCGTCAGCTCGGAGATGGAACACAAAACTATCTCACGACGTGAAACACAATTGTAATAACGCGGACCGTGTAATATATAACCTCGTCCAATCGTCGGTGAATATGCACTTGGACACCGCAGCTCGTTGGCAGCTGATCAGGAATTCCTCAGGCGGCCTCTCCGTGTAGCAGGCGACGTGTCAAGACTATTGCGTGTCAAGCCGTCCTCTGAATTACATGTGAGAAGCTTGTGATCATCACTGCCTCTACGGAGACCACATCAAACGAGTCGTCGACGTGGTCGTTCGATCGCTCTATGATCTCCCCGGTTGGAGACCGCGTGTCGGCTTGATGGCATTCGGCATCCCGGTTCGTGATACAGCAGGTAGGATCGCCCGACGACCTCCCGCGGACCGACAGCATCACCATCCACGGCCTCATCAACCACCACCTCGTCCTTTCTCATACTTGTTCAAGTTCTTCGTTGTGGCCTTCCAGGTCGGCATCTTCTCCAGCTGCGTTGCTCTCGTTACGAAGTCCGGACCGCCGTAGGTTGCCTCCATCTGAGCCGCCCTCTGGTCCGCCTTGCGCTGCTCAACGATATCTTCGCTCTCCCCTTCTTCGGTGTCACTCTCCACTAGCCGGCTCTCGTCGACCTCGCTGGGCGCGCTGGCGTCTTGTTGCTTTTGACGGTAGTCGATGCTATCACGGATTTGCTGGAGTGCCATCTGCTCCTTCTGGTTGTTCTCACCCACCATGTCCTTCGTTGCGGACCTAACATATAAGGAGCAGCATTAGTTGACATGATCGAGAACAGTCCGACTAACAATCAGTCCACAGACGAGACACCAAGTACTTACCATAGCTTCTCAGCTTTCATCCGCCACCTCACTCCTTCATACCAATCGCCTTCGGCGGCTGCAACCAACAGCATATTCTTCATCTGGTAGAAGCGTGGCAGACTGGCGTCGGTGAGGTTGTATTTAGCAGTGCTTGCACAGCTATACAACACTTCAGTCAGATGAGGTTCTGCTCTGGCAAGATCTGGTGTTACTCACTTCTCAAGCTTCCCATCCTTGAAGTGCTGGACCGCCTCAAGATACTGCTGCCTATAGAGCGAAGGGGCATCACTGCCACTCATGTTCTCGTCGCGGAAGTGGTCGATGGACACCATAGTCGTGTCTTGAGGGGGTTTGATGATGGTTGAATGAGTGGGAAGTTGAAGCATGGTATTGGGGCAGTGAACTTCTTGCCGTAATTTGAACTGGGAAAGAACAACTATATCGACTTCACTTCTTCTCCAACTTCACTTCATCGTGCTGTCGTCTTTAAGGGAAGCTCGTTCGCATATCGTCAAGCTATCGGAGCACGGAAAAGCAGCATCGGAGCATGCTCTGGAGAGGCGTAGATCATTCTGTCGAGTGTCTTCTCCAGATCTTCGTAGAACGCAGAGTTTCGAAGTTTCTGTGGTATCAGTGTAAAGCAAATTTTTAGGAGGTAGAGACATGGGTCAAACAGCCACGGCATATTTGTAATCACGATCCAAGGATATTTTAGTATGGCCGAGGCCAGCTATGTCTCCAGGCGACTCCAACGCATATGCGCCTTGCTCGCTGCAACAACTAACCGGATCGCAAGAGTGTTGTGGCGATGTCTGTCGTCGCCCCTACGACAGTATCACAATACCTACCGCGATGACAACACCGGCCAACCTAGGCGCCTGGCGCGACCGAACGAACCTCTATATCTCCTACCGCCAGAGCTACAACCACCACCCATCCTCTCGCAAACCCTACAACCATGCCGGTTTCCGCGACGACCCCTCTAGCGAACGCGCCGGCCTCATGTCAAACCTCGATTCAGCCGACGGCGATGCAGTCATTGAGATGGACCTTCTCCCGCCCCGGTGGCTCGATATCCAGGACGAGATCACGACACACCTCTCTAACATCGCTTCGCTCATTAAGCGTCTGGATACCTTGCACAGCAAGCATGTCCTGCCAGGCTTCGACGACGATAGCGTGAAAGCAAAAGAAGAGCGGGAGATCGAGTCGGTCACTTCGGAGATCACGCGCGGGTTTGGAGCTTGCCAACGGGCGATCAAGCGGATTGATTCTATGCTGCGCACGCAACAGCAGCAAGCAGGTTCCAGTGGTGTGAGCAAAGCCGAGGCGACTATGGCCAAGAACCTGCAGATCTCCCTTGCGACTCGGGTTGGCGATGCTTCGACTCTGTTTCGCAAGAAGCAGTCGGCCTACTTGCGGAAGCTGCGTTCGCTTGGCGGGAGTTCTATACCAACATTAGACGCGCGATCCGGAACACCAACACTGTACCAAAACCCATACACCGACCCAGCGCTCGCCGAACAAGCCGCCGATGTCTCATCCGCTCAATCTACACTCCAACAAACCTCGCAGATCCGACGTCGGACTGGAGCACTAGATTCAGCGATCGAGCAGCGCGAGCGGGAGATCGAGAAGATAGCACAGGGTGTCATTGATCTGAGCACGATATTCCAGGAACTGAACAGCATGGTGATTGACCAGGGCAGCTTGTTGGACCGGATCGACTACAACGTGGAGAGGACAGCGGAGCACATCAAAGCAGCGGAGAAGGAGTTGACAGTCGCGACACGGTATCAGAAAAAGGGCACGAAGAGGTTGCTGATTCTGTTGCTCATCCTGCTTGTGGTGGGTATGTTTATCCTGTTATTAGTGAAACCGAAGAAGAGGGGTGGCGGCGGCAGTAGCGATGTGCCCGCAGGAGCGCCAGTGACGCCTCCTGCGGATGGGCCACCGCCTGTTGCGAGGGTTGTAAGGGCTGAGGATGGCATTGGTGGAGGCTCGGTACTGGAGCAGAGAAGAACCTCGGGGTGGAAGAAGAGGAGACGGCGGCCGGGCATAGATGGGAGGGGTTCGTCGTTCATGCCTACTTGATGGCGAGGTATGTAGAAGATGAATATCTGCCGCTCACGCGCATGCCTAATAGACCACCTATCGGCTACCCCGTTCTCTTCTTTCGATTGCCTCGGCCGAATTGCCGCAGTCGACTCCCTGATCGATTCACGGGCCACCGTCGCTGCATGCGAGTCTCTTGATACTGGACAGACCAGGACAAGGTACTAGAGGGACATGTACCGGCGACCGCACCGTGAGGCGTTCTTACCTCCATCCTCCACCTTACGCTATCGGCGACGGGCGGAGCATGCTCCACGACAGTGTTCGAGCGCGAGGGTCACCAACGCTGCTCCGCGAACTCTTTCACCATAAGCACCTTCCTTCGTGCTTGTTAGATAACGAAGGAGTGATGCAGGGCTTGTTGCTGGCGCGGGCACGGACGAGGAGGCTCACTTCGCTCCGTGGGTTACCGTGAGGTATGCGAGAGCGAAAGGCCTTCATAAGCGTTCTCGCCCACGGAGCGGAATTGCTGTCTCCGGCGGCGCTGGAGAGCTACGTCGTTTGGCGTCGATCGCAGAGACACCTCAATTTCGTCTAGGCACGCCTGGCCGATTGCGTGATGGTTCTGCGAGTTAGGAACACCCGCATAATTTACACACAGACGTTCCTGTTCCTGGACTAAGGGTAGGAACGGGTCGGGAAGAATTGAAGATCGTTATCACGGTAAACTCTGTTATCTTTAAGGAACATTTGAGGCTAACGTTGGTGTTTTAGAGTGGTCACGCGAGCAAGACGTTTGCGATCTATCTCTGGAGTCATGAACCCCACATGTGGACCCGATGGCGTTTGGGCACGTGCTACTTCGTGGTCTTTTGCTTCTTATAGTTGCACGCCTGAGATCAGGATTCGCTGGGGCAGTGATACAAGCACTAGTGAGCCGTGGTGCTCGCGTGCTCGACAACTTATAGGCAAGCTCTACCTTACATGCACCAAGCACAAGCACAAGCAAGTCAGTAGCTTACTACAACCTCAGCTGAACAATTGAACAAACCGAAGTACTTTACGCTCCGAGACGCCCACCTGGCTCAACTCAATCCAATGCCTTGTTGTTGACAACTGCTGACGGAGGATTTGAGCTCGTCCGGGGACGGCAAGGATTCAAGCTTGATCTTAAAATAAGGAAGCAACTCCCCCAGCGGCCCCCTTGCGCTTGAATCTCCTGCTGGCTCATTAAGGCTCCAGTGGCAAGCCAAGGAAGGCTTGAGTCGGTTTCAGACAACTACAAGTGTGTATTTCGATGCCGCTAGATCTTGCAACTTCACCTTACTTATCTACAGCCAAGCAACGATATCAATCCTTCTTACTGCTTGGACCACCAGGGCCTTAGGACCCTCCAGGAAACTTGGACTTCGATCATTGTTTCGGATATCGATAATCTGTGGAGTAGAACTATTCTGGTCACACAACGTCTTCAGCTCCTCCTCTCACCGCGAGGGCATCTTCCCTAATTTCCACGGTCTCCACACCGGCATGCCTTCCTCCGACTTCACTCATGTTATCGGACGCCTTAGCAGAACTAGCATCACCGATAATTTGGCGGACAGCGTGCGGTTGCTTCCATTGTCCAGGAATAGACCTGAGAGGACGATCGTCCGGAGACGAACAAGCACTTCAAACATCATGGCCTGTGCTAAGCACTTGTTGAAGGAATCGAGGCGCTGTCTGGGGACTCGAGACACTGGTCGAAGGAATCGGGAGAGATTACTTCGAGACGATACCACGATGGTCTAACCACACGCCTGATAGCACATACATGGGCTCCAACTCAACTGGCATGAAGCCGTTATATAAGGTAAGTACTTCACCAGTAAGGTTTCTTCGATATCCTCAGTATTCCAGTATAACGTAGCAATCGTCTCCTTCCTCGACCTCACCAGCGGCATCTTCTTCCGCTCTCCATGCCTTCGCACGCTATGGGCCCTTCTGTGAAAGGCCTCGCCTTCTTCTTTGCTGGCTTGACCGCTGCCAAACCGATCTATAACCAAGCACACATCTACGCTCGCCAATCGGTACCGGCGGTGACAACCAGCTCTGCAGTACTTGCGGCAGCCGCATCATCCGCTTCTGTAGCGGTCGTGGCATCGTCCGCGCCTCCTGCGCCTACATCATCGTCAGCTCCTGTGGCCGTGGGATCCTCCTCGTCAGCACCTGTGGCCGTGGGATCCTCATCGTCAGCTCCAGTGGTCGTGGGATCCTCATCATCAGCTCCTGTGGCCGTGGGATCATCGTCATCAGCTCCCGTGGCCGTGGGATCATCGTCAGCACCTGCTGCATCATCATCGTCAGCTCCAGTGGCCGTGGGATCCTCATCGTCAGCTCCAGTGGCCGTTGGACCGTCGTCAGCGCCTCCTGCGGCAGCATCATCATCCGCTCCTCCACCAGTCGCCACTTCATCTGCTGCATCACTCGCCCCCTCAGTGTCTGGCACGCTACCCGCCAAGGCAGTCACTGGCGATGTCGTGGCCATGGTTTCGGGCACCGCAAGGACTTGCAGCGTGCAAGAGGTTACAGCGATGACAACCACTTCTATACTCACCTTGCCCAACTCAGTTATTCCAATCTACACGATCACACAGAAACCCACACTGGGGTGCACGTGTAACGATGGATGGATGGCCGGTGTTGCCACCAGCATTGGCTCTGATGGGCTAGGCACAGTGACTTGCGAGTTTGGCGATGCAAATAATCCTGCGATCGCTACGGTTACATCAGCCATGGTAAGTGCATATTACACCCGTCCTTACATGATGTCCCTCCATTACAAAGACTGATCGTACTCTTTTCGTTCTGCAGGTCCCAGACGCTACATACGTTGCCGAATGGTGTCAAACCATCGACACGAACGATCCAGACGCGTTGATCAATCTATGGGAGAACAAGAACATCGCTGGTGTGCTCGACCTGTGGACGAGAGGAAAGGCTGCGAACGGAGGAGACGGATGGATCCAGGCTCTCGTCGAACATGCTGCGCCTACACTTGGCAACTCCCAGATCGGCGGCTGCGGTGTCATCGGTGGCCAATGCTCGCCACAACTCGATTGCGAGGAGATGGTCGCGAAGGGCATGGGTGCGCATTATTGGATCCTGCAGGCGGTCCAAGGTACGTGCCATCGATATATTCTCTTCCTAAAGCATGAACTGATCACAGTGGACAGGCTTCCACGCCAAGCTCGAGGTCGCCCACGAGTTTCTCCAAGATGAGACTATTAACAACATACTCTCGCTCGTAAGTTCAGAGGACATATCTTACTCTGCTCCGTGGGATAACGGCTAATCATACCTTTCCGGCGTTGAAGGACACAATAGCCAGCGACTTCTCTGCTCCAGCGTCCACCGGTATGAACTCGCTCTCGATACTCGCTAGCTTGCTCAGTGCTGGCATCTTCCTGGCCGGCAGCGTCACGGGCATTGTTGGGGTTGTAGCGTCTGAGGTTGGCCTCGCAGCCACCGCAGCTAGGGCAGCCGCCCAAGCCGCGAGCAGGGCGGCCAAGACAGCGAAGGCCGATATCAGACAACAATACAAGCTGGATGGAATGGTGGTATCAGCAGACAAGCAAATATCGGCCGCCGGTGGTACGTCGAGAACTGCCAATGCTCTCGGCGCCGGTCTCTGGACGACTGCTTCCACCTTCACCATGATTTCCGCCTTCTCAGATCCAGAAGGACAAGTAGATGCCTCTGATTTAACACCGGTGGGTACTGATGAGTGGAGACGTTACGCGCTGAGACTCTGCTAATGTGCTTCCGTCCTCTAGGTGCTCCAGGAGATGTTCTCTGCAGCTCGCGACCAGATTGCAGCACTGGGCAGTCTTGCCACTGGCGGAGGCGGCGACTATTCTGCTCTCCCTGCAACGAACGGAAGTGGATTCGCGCCTGACCTTGCGCCTGACAGCTATATTGCTGGCTTCTTCTCGTAAGTCGAAAGGATACTCTGCGTGTGCTCCTTCGGAGACATAGACTGACGACACCCTTCTGCTTATCAGGGATGGCAAGTTCTTACTATCTGAGTCCAACGAAGTCTTCAACCAATCTATCCATGATTCATACGGCACATTCAAATCCAAGCTCGTCGACCAAGCACTTCAGACAGGTGGTCTTTCGGTCTTCGCTTTGACGGATCTGGACGACGAGGGCAAGTGTGCCGACGCAGGGCTGTGGGGAGGATGTAAGTCTCTGGAACATGGTGTATCTCAAAACATGCGCTGACTACTCTAGATGGCTCCCAATGGATGGATCCTTTAGGAGACGGCAACTATTACTGCATGCAGCTTTACCGAGATAACCACGGCGGTGGTTGCGGTGCCCTGACCAGCTGCGACGTATGTTCACCTTTTCAAGGCAACCAGCCTCTGCTAACCACATCTATAGTGGGTCGTTGCGGAACAGGATACCATCGACAAGCTGACGAACAACTACGGATTTAATTTGCAAAACTACTACGCAGCTGCAGCTCAGTGCAACAAGGCGCAATTGGCTGACCGCATACCCGACTACACCACTCTCCAAGCTGATGGTATCACACCGGCATGCTACTACAACATCAATGCGCAAAAGGCTGAGAAGTACATGAACTGCCACGGGAGGGACAACCTTCTGTGCGACTCTGGATTCACCCTTTCCAACTTTTAGAATCATACATCTGCGTCAGCATCGGCATTTGACCACGCAGGATCACCGGAGTTTGGGGATGATGCATTGTTCGGAGCTGGAGAAAACTCGCAATTCCTGAAACTTTTTCGTATTGGGCATGGGATTAACGGGGGCTATATGTGGCATTCAGTTCACACCGCTACTATTTACGAATTACGGGCAGAGGCACGGCAGCGACAGCTACTTACCGACGTCAGTCACAGCTTGATAAATGATGGTGTCATTGCAATACCAGACCACAGCTCATCGAGTTTTTCGTTCGAAACCACATCATGTCCCAACTTCCGCGTCCATTCGATGGCCTAGTCGAGGGTGTACCACGCTCTGTTTCGTGGTAGTGTGAGCTCTTATCTAGGCAGTGTACCCTGGAAGCACCAACATCAGACTTCTTCGGATAGGATGGTCTGCCAGGTTGGCCAAACGTGTTGGAATCTTGCTTCTCTGGACTGACATTCCGGCTTTCAGCAGGGCCTCTACCGTCACGCACAACGATGTGATAATATGTGCCTACTTCAATACGCTAGTGCGCCGGAGAACGACATACATGTCTGTACAAGCTCAAAACCAATCGCTCAATACCTACAATTTCGACCCCATCTCCTTCTTTGCTTGATCTCGAAGCAGCCTCTTGAGGATTTTACCTGAAGCATTCTTCGGTATTGCCTCTACAAACACGACACCACCAACCAGCTGCTTGTACCTCGCCAGCCGCTCCTTCATCCACGCATCGACCTCCTGCGTCGACGGCGAACTGCTCGCCATATCCCTCCGCACAATATACGCCCGAGGAGCCTCTGAGCCTTCTTTATTTGAGGGATCCGGCACACCAATCACAGCTGCATCCACGATGTCCTACAGACAGAAGGGCAACAGGGTCAGCAGATGTCTTAGACAGGGTAGGGTCTTGCCCATCAGTCTCGTACCGGATGGCTCAGCAGTACACCCTCGAGCTCCGGAGGAGCTACTTGAAACGCACGAACTTTGATCAATTCCTGGAATCGGATGTTAATCGAGCTGACCAGAGTCACAGATGTGATAACTCACCTTCTTCCTATCCACGATGTACCAATTCTTCGTCTTACCATCGCAGTAGCCAATATCTCCAGTATGGAAGTAGTTGTCGGCGTCCCAATCTCTAGCATTCGCTTCAGGGTTCTCGAAGTACCCTCGCACAACCGTAGGTCCACGAATACAAATCTCGCCTTGGACGTCGTAGGCCGAAATATCCTTGCCCTCATCATCCACGAGTTTCATATCCAGATTTGGCAATGGCCGCCCAACGCTTCCAGTGGTGTCGCTTTCAGGGTACGGGAAGCGAGTGGCAATGCACGATGTTTCGGTCATCCCCCACACCTGCGTAAATGGCACGCCCTCGTTCAGTAGCGCCTGGAGTCTGGATTGTGGATGCTTGTCCAGCGGTGCCGCGCCACAGTTGGCAACTTTCACGGACTTAAAACTGCAGACGTCCTTGAGGGGGTGGTTTATGGCCATGATCGCCATGGGCGGCACAACGGTGAGGTCGGTGATACCATACTTCTCGTGAGCGCGGAACCAAGACTCCGGCTCGAAGCGTGGGAAGACCACGCCTATGGCGCCTGCGCGGAGACTGGATGTGAACGCCGTCGGGAGCGTTGCAGCATGGAACATAGGAAGATTTAGAACCCGGCTCATTCGCCAATCTCTTGGATCGGCTTCGAAGACGAGGGTGTGTTGCGCGATGAGGTTGTAATGAGAAAGATCCGTGGCCTTGGGGAGACCTGCGAAGCGGTTAGAGCGCAGTTATGTCGAGTGCAAGCTTGCCAGATGGTACAGACCTGTAGTGCCCGAACTGAAGAGACGGGCCACGGATGTGGTGCGGCTGCGTTCGAGGTCGTCAAAGTGCTGCCAGTCTTCCTCGCCGTGCTGGAGGAGGTCGTTCCATTGCTTGAAGCCTGAAGGTGCGGTCTCGCCATTGGGATTGAAGATGATGATGTTCTCCTTAGGCAGGCCAATTTCCTTAGCGGCCTTCAAGACATTATCAAGCATATCCGACTGGGTCAACAAGAACTTGACCTTGGCAATCTTCAGCGTGTGCGCCAACTCGTAGGACGTATATGCTGGGTTGACACCGGAGAAGACGAGACCACCTGCAACCAATCCATGGAACAAGATGGGATACTGGACATCGTTGAAGGAGTTGATGCAGACGCAGTCGCCTCTCTGCGCTCCAATGGCTCGAAAGCCAGCGACCAGTTTGCGGGTAAGTGATAGCGCCTGACGAGCACTGACCGAGTTGCTGGGGTTGTTGCCATCGATATAGATCGGGTCGTCCCAATCATAGCTGAGTTCATCGAATGTCCATGAGGAGAGGTCCTGTGTTGGAATAGGGAATGTTTGTTCCGTTAAGAATGGCATGGCGAATGCTTCTGGTCAGTATTGGATCCTGTAAATGGTATGTATGTTGTGCAGCTAATGCTTTATAGTATTGACGGAGGCAACTGGATAGATATTTGGATACGGATAGATATACTCGTATAAGAATAGGGTCCGTGATAGTAAGAAGATCCTAAGCGAGTGTTGTCTCGTCAGCCCTAGGAAATAAGTTGCTGCAAGGGAGACTGCGAACCCGAAGAGGCGCGCGGTCGACGATATTACCGGCTCGACGGGAAGAGACTTGTTGATCCCACTGGTCCAGCTTCGTACACGTTTTTCCAAGAAGCGAATGCGCGGTTTGCAGATGGAGAGATAGGTTTATAGAATACCTCGGCTGCCTGCCTCGTCGTTCTAATAGACTTTAACCCCGTGGGGACTAGTCGAACGTTCGGCAGTGTTCTGGCCGTTGGAGTGGGAGGCAGAGCGCGTAGTAGAAGGAGTGGCAGTGTAGCAGTAGGAGAAATCCTCGATCGGTAGAGGACGGCCGGACGGCATCACCGAGCGCGGAAAGACGTAAACGCTATACTCTCGAGCCGACAACTAAGGCCTAAAGAATTTCTCGTGGCATAAAAGCACGAGAAGTTGTTTGGATGTCGGAGAACTTTGCGGACTGCAACTTCTTCTACCACGTCCCCTGGAGGTCATGGTTGATTGATTGAATCGATGGTGTATCGGGTCGATTGAACGGAGCTCACGAGCAGTATTCGAACGTCTTTCATTCACCCCGTCTAAGCAGATAACCCCCATCCCAGCAAACGCCTTTTGTCCTGGGGGTATCGTAATCATATCTATCATCTATCCACCAACCCAAGGAAATCCATTCGTTTCGCTCAGACACTAGAGCTGGCTTTAGATAACTGTGACCCTCTGCGCCGAACCCTGGCTCAATGGCCTCTCGTGCTCGTAATCGCCAGCGTCAGATGGCGGAGTGGTATACTCGTCACTGTCATCTTCATCCTCCTCTGCACCAGCCTGCGCAGAACCATCGTGCTCTCGTGTAGTTTGTGCCTGCTGAGTCGGCAGCGGCAGCAAAGGCGACAAGAAAGGCTGCTTAGTGTTCGGTCCGATCACAGTCGTCCTTTTCGCACTTTTCCGCGTAGGCGAGACGTTGTCCGAGTCGTCGTCACTGTCAACTTCGTCCGGTGACATTCTTCGCGGACCGAGTGTCTCGAGCTTCTGCAACTGCTGCGATGGTCCAATGACTGTCCCTCGCTTCTCCCGCTTCTGACTCTGCGTAGGAGAGGCATCGTAGAACCTGTCATCCTCCTCATCATCATCCAGAGCCCTTGCGTCAGAGCCTGATCGAGAAGCATCGCTCATCGCAAGCGGACTCGCCCTGTGCTCTGCATATGCTTCCGCAGCCTCTGCATCATATTGGAACTCAGAATCATGAGGGACCTCGTGGCCCCCTACGTCTCTGTTCGCACCATTCTCCTGCTGACCAAAGTCGCGCGGACTAAGCCCCAGCCCATCTGCCCCACCTAGACCATAGCTGTTACCTCTGTGCACTGGCGATGCCAGCGGTGTCCTCTGTTGGTCGGTCCCAAGAGTGGTGGTGGTAGACCCACTGGCCTGCCGCCAAGCTTCACGGCGAGCCTTCATGCGAGCGTCCGGCCACTCAGTCCCGAATTGCACAACGCTCGCCTGCTTGCCATGCAAGACAAAGCGGCCTTTCTCTCGCTTAAGCCCGGGTGTGCCGTCCTCGACGGCTTCAGCAGTGTCCTTGTCCATGTCCTTGGTGGCTGTTGCCGGAGCTTTCACAACGGGCGCACCAGTAGTAGATCGCACAGTACTATCACTACCCTTGCCCTTGCGATGTTTGTGGACTGAGCTTCCGTGGTGATGTGGGTCGCGCAGGGTCTTCTGGAGGCTTCGTCGAACGCCGGTGCGTTGTTTGTTGCTGCTCTCTGGTGTCCCTGTAATGACGGGTGAGGCAGCGCCGTCGACTTTGACTCCGCGAGCGGCAATGGGATCGGGCGTCATACTGGCACGAGCGAGGAGCTCGACTTCGGGGTCGAGTAGCGCGGAAGAAGGTGCCTGCGGACGAGGTGTAGTACCATCTACTGGCTCGTCCGAGGTCGCACCATCGACTGGCATGCCGCCGGATGTAGTTGAAGCCTGCGAGACACTGTTGCGGCTCTGGTATGAGGAGCTCAGCAAAGCACTTGAGATAGAAGCGCGGTGCGGATCGCTGGCCTGAACATCGAGCTGGAGCGGAGGCAACCGCCACTCCCCTTCATGCTGCTGGGTCGTTGACTCAGACGGCGTACGGAAGATGTCGTTTGTGAACGCTTCGAGCGAGCCAGTGGTCGAAGGTCGCTTGGCGAAAGTAGGCGAGCCTGGACTCTGCGGCGAAGTTCTGAAGGCACTGGCCTTAGATGTAAGTCGCGACAGAGCCATTGGCAGAGTCTTCTTCGCAGACTCCGGCACCTCGGCCTGCTGCTGCTGCTCAGCCAGCGCTTCGATCTGCTCCGCAGATACGCCATCCTGCTGTACGTCCATGGCAATGATGTCCTTGTAGCACTTCATCCGCCAGATATCGCGCCTCCTCCACTTCAGACTAGCGTCAAGCTGAGCAGCGGCATGAATGATGTCCTCACGGGTCTTCGGGACAACAGGCGCTAGTATCTGCAGATGTCGAGCGTTGCGTAGCATATCCTCAAGATCCTTGTTGGCTTCTGAGATCTCGTTCGTCGCC
>JAABUW010005146.1_pt1 | contig 17225 bp, 2 predicted proteins | sample 5560081 | NCBI WGS metagenome assembly JAABUW01 (sample SAMN10711882, study PRJNA513363) | rock metagenome | isolation source: Antarctica rocks | place: Antarctica: Victoria Land, Knobhead sud | reverse complement strand
GAGCTAAGAGAGGCTTGATTCTCAGGATGAACATAAGTATTGTAGAAGGGGCCTCTTGCCCTAAATGGACCGCAGAATCACAAGCAACGAAGTGGGCGTCAGCTGTTACCTAAGACCTGTTTCATGGCACGCCTCTATTGACTAGCGGTCCCTCATCCGATCCTTCGGCCTACACTATATGGCTTCTGGTTTGTGGTTGAAGGTGCCGCATGGATGCAAGACCGAGATAGGGCATGCAGCAAGGAAAGTACAGGAACAACCAGAAGCCCGCATTGGACAAGACCGATGCAACAAATGCTCTGGACAGAATTGGCTATGCGGCGGCGCTTGGCGGTTTGTCGCAGGTGTACTTTGCGCGTTTCGATGTCAGAAGACATGTTATTACCATTAGTCCATGAATGGAATTATGATGAGTGCCATTCGGAGAGCATGCTCGTTGTTGTTGCATCTTGATGACTTGTTTGCACTGCTACAATGATCCATTGGATACGCTGTACTCGTACTCATACAAGCACAGGGCGAGCACAGCCGATCGGCTGGCCACAATTGTTTCACAGCGCGGCAAACGGAACACCAGTGACCAAGCTTTGCAGGCGCCGCGATCCTATTCTTTCTGTCGCACTACCTGAGCTGCCTCTGTCCAAATTCTTCTTGCACACTTTCACAACCATGTGCCTCGTCGTTTTCTCTCTCCACATCGTTTCTGGCCTGCGACATCTCGACGCTTTGCATTTTCAAGTCCATTCAAGTATAATCGCATCCAAAAGCTCTCCCTCATATTGATTTATATTTCTTACTGTGAGAAAACAATACTGATGGCAGACGAAACGAGCGACCACTCCAATCGTACAATGCGTCACCGACTATGGCGACCGGCTTTCGCTTTCGCTGCTTTCATATCCATTCTCCTCGCCTATGGCATTTATACTCGTTCCTCCGGCAGACACTTAATTGTGCATGGCTTTTGGGGCTTGGGCAACCGCCCCGAGCATATGGCACACGACGCCGAGATACGATTGAATGCTTCGCTGCAGTCTCCCATCTCGATCTCCAACTTCACTGCCATGGGCGATCGCATGGCTGCCTTCGCAGAGCTCAACGAAGCTTTGGTACAGGACCGTTCGCTCGATCGAACAACTTTAGCTTCCGCGCTGAGCCATCAGTTCCCCTGGTGGAAAGTCGACAAAGCTCGCTATGCTCCGTGGTCGCCTCCGGCAATTGCCCGAACAGGCCTCGTAGTGTGCGTCGGGTCCAACAACTTCCTTGTTGCCGCCCATTTAGTGCGAATACTACGCAATGTCCTAAACTCGACACTACCTATCGAAATTTTCTACGCTGGTGAGAATGACCTTTCTGGTCCACGCCAATCTGATCTGAAGGCCCTCGATGCCAATCTCGAAACGGTTGATCTGCTCGAATACTTTGACGATTCTGGCGCAGGGCTACAGACTAGTGGCTACGCAATGAAACCCTTCGCCGCACTTACTAGTCGCTTTGAAAAGGTGATACTCGTAGATGCCGACGTCATCTTCCTCCAACGGCCTGACGGTATTTTCGAGGAGCATCCTGCTTTAAAGGACACAGGGACCCTCTTCTGGCATGATAGAGCTTATACCGATCCAGGTGACTTTAGCCGACGTGACTGGGTCAAGGGATTACTGGACGGGAGACAACCAAGTGCCCTTCTCAACCAGAGCATCTTCTGGCAGGAAGACCTGTGGCAGGAGATGGACTCGGGTGTGGTATGTATCGACAAAACTAAAACTACAGCCTTCATGGGCCTTGTTTTTGCGACCTGGATGAACTCGAAGGAAATAAGAGAAGAAATCGTCTACAAGGCTATTCTGGGTAGGTCGTCCTATTGCCTGTCAGGACTTCTTCTACTGCCTTCTGCTGTTACTGAGATACTGAAATAGTGCCTGCGCAGGAGATAAAGAGACCTACTGGCTTGCACACGAGTTAGCCTCCTTCCCCTACAGTTACATATCGTCCTCCTACGCCGGCGTCTTGGGGAGCATTGACGCTTCAGCCGCAACAGCTCCCTCGAATCGAACTATTTGCAGTGTCCAGATTCTTCATGTCAATCAACAGCGTACTCCATTCTGGTTCAATGGCAGTCTGCGCAAGAACAAATTGAACAAGGAAAATCGGGAATTTGCGAATTTCTCGCACTGGATCGAGGGGACCAATACTTGGCAGACGATGCCAAAATGGCGTTTCATCGGCGACAATACGTGGTGTGCGGAAGGGAATGTGGGAAGCGGAGCTACTTTCGAGCCCGTGATCGCAGCCATGATATCGGAAGCGAAAGCCGTGGATCAGAAGTTCCCGGAATCTTGACAAAAAGTTGAAAAGCAAGATAATACTCTCGTCGGAAGCGACTTCGGGTATGTCGACAATGTTTGGCTTCCTCTGTTGTTGTCGGTTTGTTTGTGTGATGAATACTGGTAGCCCAGTCTACCAGGAAACCTGGCAGAGCACCACTCGCTCGGTAGGTTCCAGGCATCCCGCCACATAAAAACCACCCTTTGGGAATTCCCCTTTGGAGATCTTCCCGGACAAGTTGAACATCGAGGGTGGTACAGTTCGATCAGCATGGGCACGTCGAATCCTACAGCAAGGCAGCGACCACAACGATCTTGCACTCCGCCTGAGCCAGCATGTCCACTCAGGAAGTGGGATTTTCAGAGCTCGTGCATCTGATATATGGCTCCGTTGTTCTCTGGGCTGCGGCGAGAGACGATTTGGATTGATAAAGCATAAGTGTAACGCCCCTGAGATAATAGGTGCTCAAGGCTTATCGGGCCAACAGATCACAGTAATCGCGATCTTACAAACGCGATACCTTCTTTTACATCTATATGCTAGGAGAGCTGCCCTTGCGCGCCCAAGAGGAGACCCGGCGACATAATAATAAGATAGTCGAGATCTTGCATTTAGATTGACCGTCGGGTCGGGTTTCGATTCCAAATATTGGAACCGACACGACCAGTCGATTTCAACTCTAGGAACCGACTCGAAACCCAATTCGGTTTCTATTATTTTGAAATCGAATCGACCCAACTCGACTCGATTTTCGATTCCAATATTAGGAATCGAATCGAATCGTCAAGAAATCGAAAATTACGTTATTTTGCCAAGAATTTCTATTTCTATTTTTAGATTTTAATTTTTTTAAACAAAATCTTAGACTGATCGCGTCGGATCGATTAATCGATTCGAATCTTGACAATTTAAGTCAATTCGATCCGAAAGTCTTGGCAAATCGATTTCTAAAGTTGGAATCGAAAATCGAGTCAAATCAAATTGATTTCTAGAGTTAAAATCGAAATTCGATCCGAAAAACCGACCCGAATTGTTAAGACTATTTAAATAATTATATTATAATTATTAATAGTCAATATATAGTCAATATATAGTTAATATATATTTTATAATATTTAATTATTTAAATTATAATAAGATAATATATTATAGTAATATATTACTACTTTTTAAAAAGAAAATAATTAAATTGTATCTATAGATTCTATAGAGTCTATAGATATAGATAATATATTTTATTAATAAATTGTATCTATAAGATCTATAGAGTCTATAGATACAAATATTGTATTTTATTAATAGAAAAAATTATTCTAAAATTAGTAATTCTTGATATAATAATATTATTTTCGATTTCTTAACAATTAGATTTGATTTCTAATATTGAAATCGAATATTAACTCGAATTGAATCGAGTTAATTTTAAAATAATAGAAATCGACTTAGATTTTAAGTTAATTTCTAGAATTAAAACTGTTAAATTAGGTTGATTCTAATAGGTAAAACCGAAATCTGATCCAATAATTAGTCTAGTCGAAATTTCTCTATTAGAAGTTAATAAAATATATTTATTTAACAAAAATTTAAATTATAGATTTTAAAATTGCTATATTATTTTAACAAACTATATTATTTTAAATTAATTTATTAGATTAATTTGTAAAATTAATCTAAAACTTTAATAAAATTTTTTTTATTTAATAATTATTTAAACTTCTATCTATATATAAACTATTAATAATATTAGTAAATACAATAATTGTATTAGTATTTTAAAATTCTCTAAATATATTAATATAAATATTTGCAACAATAATAGTTTTAGTATATATATTTTTACTTGTAACTAAAAACAAAATATTAAAATATAGTTTTAAGTTTTTAAAAACAAAATTAAGTTTCTAAATTTTTATTAAAAATACTTTAAGTTAGAATATATATTGTATTATAAAGATATTTTTTGCAAAAACAAATTAACTAAAATTAAAAATAAAACTTTTGTTAAATTTAAAACTTATAATATTAGCAATTTTAAGCTAACAATATTTAGAAAAGAAAGTTTCTCTAAAAATTTAAATAACAACTTAAATAATTCTAACAAATTAAAAAATTAAATATTTTCGATAAGAGTTACAATTTAAAACAAAAACTAATACTTATAAAAAAAATTAAAATTAAAATTAAAATTAAAATTATATTTAACTTATATAATAGAATTTTGTTTGTTAAAGTTAAACTTAGTTTTAATATTATTAACAACAAATTACTTAACAATTAGCAACTAGATTTTTATATTAAAATTTACTTAAATTAAATTTATCTATTCTTTAATAAATATTATATTAAAATAATATTATTTATTAATATTAAAATCTTTAATAGAATCTTTATTAATAGAAAATTTATCAAATTTTATAAAATTTCTACTATATTATTTTAAAATTTTATTAAATTATATCTAGTTAATAACAAATTTGTCTCTAATATTATTTATATTGCTTAAATTACTATTAATTTTAACAAATATATTAATATTTTATAGTATTTAATAATTAAACTAAAACAATTTGCAATTATTCTCGATATATTCTAAATAAAGAAACATAATATATAAATTAAAAATAGTATACAATCTCTTAACTTTAATTTTGATTACTATATAGAGTACTGCTTATTAAATTATCAATTGTTAGAAATTTTTAACAATTAATACAAGCAATTAGAATATTTGTTTTTAAAATCTTTTAATAAAATTAATATCTATTAAATAAGTATCTTTATATTTCTGAAACTTATTATTAAAAAAAACTACAAAACAATTGTAATATTGCTTAAATACTTTGTTATACTAGATTAATTTAAAAAAAAACAATAGATATCTAACTTGCGTTGCAAACAACAATATAATTATAAATATTGCAACTATTATTCTTAATAACTACAACAAATTCTATACAAAATTTGAAAAAAATTCTCTGAGTATAAAGCAACTTAAAAAACAAATATATTTGAAATTTAAACAATAGATTAAACTTTTTAATTTCAAAGAAATTAACAAGTTGTTATTAAATAAAAATATTAATTATACTATTAATTTAATTTCAAAAACAATTTTTTTAACTAAAGAAGTCTACAAGATATTTTGTTAAAAAGAAGAAATTATTAGAGTCTATCTAAATAATATAAAAAGCAAAAATTAAATTTGTAATAGTATTTTACAATATATTGTTTTTATTTTTATAGTTAAAAAATCTAATAGAAGTTTGTATATTTGCGTAAACTATAAAAATTTTAATATTCTAACAATTAAAAATTGCAATACTTTATTATTAATTCGAGAGATTTTGCAACAATTATACAAAGTTAAATACTATAGCAAATTCGATATTATTATTGTCTTTAACAAAATTCGAATATATTTTAATAATAAATACAAGATAATTTTTATTATTTGTTATAGTTTCTTTAAATATATTGTAATATTTTTTAAATTATATAATATTTCGATTATGTTTTAGTTTTTTATTAATAAGATTCTTAGTTTCTATTTAAACAATTTTTGTACAATTTATATAAATAATATTTTAGTCTACAATAATATTAAAAAAAATATAAAAATTATATAAATAAAGTTTTTGCTAAACTTTATAATATAGATCTTTATCTAAATATTAACAAATTTTTTTTTTGTTAAATAAATTAAATATCTAGATTTAATTATTACTATTAAAAAGATTTAAATAAATTTCGAGAAAATTAAATATATTCTCGAGTAAAAAACTTCTATTTATATGCGTAATATATAGATTTTTCTAGATTTTGCAAATTTTTATTAAAAATTTATTTATAATAATATAAGTTTAATTAAACTTTTGTTAGTACTTAATAAACTCGAAAACAAAAATCTTAATTTTTTATAGTAATTTAACAATTATAAGAATCTTATATTTAAAATTTTAAAAAAGTTTTTATTAATTAATTTATTTTGTATTGTTTTAATTTTAAACTAAAAATCTAAATCGAAAACTATATTTTTAATTTTATAATTGTTGTTGTACTTTTGCAAATAGATTCGAATAAATTGTTCTATTTAATAGTTTATATATTTAAAATTATATTACTTGCAAAATACAATTACAAGATTTATAACAAAAAACTACTAATTATTGTTTGCGTTTTTAAAAAATAATATTTAAAATATATCGATATATTTGTCGAGCAATCTATTAAAATTATTATTAACTATTATAATCTAAAATATTTTATAACTATTAAGTAACTCAATTATTATTAAATTTGCTAAATCAAATCTTTGTCTAAATTTAATTTTAAAATTATCTATTAATCAAATATATTAGATATAAATTTGGACAATTTAATTAGACAATTGCAAATTTTATTTTTTAACAAAAATTATTTTTGCAATTAGTTTTAACAATAAACAATTCTTAAATAATACAACTTAAAATCGAATATAATTAAAATTGTTATATTAATTCTATTATTGTTAAATATTATTTAAAATTTAGTAACAAAATTAGTTTGTATATTTTAAGATTCTATTAAGTTTAAACTAATTGCTAACAAAAAAATTGCAAAAAATTGCAAAAAATTTACTTAGATTTTGCTAATAACTAACAAAAATATAAAATTATTTGCAACTTTACTATCTACAATATTTGTATTACTTTAACAAAATAAACTTTATTTTATTAGATTTCTTTTCTTAGTTTCTTTGTTTGCTATTATTGTATTTACAATTTCTCAATTTATAGTTTCTTTGTTTTTAGCTTTAAATTCTGCTTTTTTGTTAAATATATTTATTGTATATATGTTTTAATTATTTATATTTATAATTTTTTTTATTAATTAATTCTTGTTTGTTGTTGCAATTAATTTAACAAAAAAATAAAACTTAAAATAGAATTTAATTTCGAAATTTTTGTTTAATAGATATTAAAAATATATTTATATTAAAAAAACTAATAAATAAAAGATTTTAGCTATTTTTTGCAAAACAATTAAACTAAAATTTGAGAACTATATAATAATTAAATATTTAATAATTAAAATTAAATATCTATTTGTTTAAAATAAAATATATATTTCTCGAAACAAAAATAATACTCTTTAAGTCGAAGCAATTAAATTCTAGTATAAATTAATAAATATTAAATATTCGAATTAAACAACAATATTTAAGAAAATATAATATTACTACTATTAATCTATATTGTATTTAAATATCAAAAAATATATTAAAAATTGTTCGATTTGCAAATATATTAAATTATATTGCAAATACAAATATAATTTACTAAAATCTCTATTTATTTTAGACTGTTATTAATAGAATATATTCTGCAACTTTATTATCTTTTTGTTGTTATATTGCTATAAAAAAATCGTTTAATATATTTTAGTAATAATTAATAGACTATTTAAAAGTAAGAAATTTATATCTATAGATTTTTTAGAAATTAAAACTATTGTTTAGATTTTTATTAATTTTATCTAACATATTAAGAATTTTTAATTATTATTGTTTTTAACAAAAATATATAATTTATTATTTACTTCTAACAATACTTTTGCAAAAAATTAAGAATTAAATCTAGACTATTAATTGCATTTTATTCGAAAATTAATAATTAAATCGAAAATATTAATATTGCTTTTAAACAATAACTTCGAATATATATACAATATAATTAAAATAATTAAAATAATTATCTTGTTATTGTTGAATTTATTGCAAACAACTATATTAGCAAGTCTTTATTTTATTACTTTTCTTTATTATTAAAAATTATTTATTATAATTAGATCTAAAATATTCGAAATCTTTTTTAACAACAATATATTAGAAATTTGTTGCAATATAAAAAATATTAATAAAATTATTACAAAAATCGAAATTTTGCAATTTTTTTTTGTTAAAAGTTTGTTTAAATTTAATTTAAACAAATAGAGTTTGCTGATTATAGATATATTGCAATTTCAAAACTTAAAATTAATAATAGAATTATATTTAATATTTAAAATATTAAAACAATTTAGTTATACAAGTTTCTAAAATATAAAAATATAGAGTTCTATAAAATAATTCGAACAATTAACAATTATATCTACAAATTAGAATTGCTTAAATTAATAAAAATTTATTTAATATTCTATTTATAATTTTTGTATTTCGTTAAAAGCAAGTTTTTGTTAAATTAGCAAATTAAATCTTTGTTGTTTATTAATATTGTTAACAATATTAGCAATTAAAATCTTAACTACTATATTAAAGATATCGAAATATTATAATATAATATATACAAAAACAATAATAACGTAAATTTAAATCTAATTGTTACTAATTATAGACGCAAAATACTATAGTATTAAATTCTCTTTATAGATTATACAAATTACAATAATAGATCTAAATAACTAAATTACTCTATAATTAATTGTTGTTTTAATTTTGTTATTAACTTTTATTACGAATATTTAGATACAGCAAAATTTTATTAAATATTTAAGATGTTTTCTAATTAAAATTTTATAAATAGAAAAATTTGCGCTTATATATTTTCTATATTCTTCTATTACTATTGTTAAATATTATTTAATATATATCTACAACTCTTGTTATTGTATCTAGAATTAATTTTAAAAATATATTATTAATATATTACTATTGTTAAAAGTTATTTGTTAGATATTTGCAATTAAAATTAAGTACTTTTTCAAATTAGACTCTTTCGATATACTATTTTATTTTTTTTATTAATTAAACAAGAATTTCGAAAATATATTATTGATATATTATTATTGTCGAAAATTAATTAATATATATTTGCAATTTTTGCTATTATTTTTATAATATTTTTGTTAGACACTTTATAGATATTTATTCTAAATATTTTTCGAATAAAAATTAACTTAATATTTCTAAATATATATATAACTATATATAAATTGCTGTTAAGATACTTTTATATTATGTTCTTTCTTTGTATTGCAGATTTAGATAAACGTGTTCAAATATAATTAAAATTTAACAAATATCGATTTTTTAATATTGCTACTCTCTCTTGTTATTGTTAATTTTTTCTTAGATTATATAATTAATCGATTTTCTAAATTTTTTTTAAATATAATCGATTTTTCGAACTCTTTAAAATGTAATCGATCTTTATTTTGCTATCGATTTTTGTGTTACGTAATTCAGATCTCTCTTTTAGAGTTAGAATTTGTAATTTTTTGTAATTTTTTCAGTTTTTCTATATTTGATGTTTTTTTAATTTTTTTTCTTTTTTCTCAATTTTGTTACTTCGCGGAACGGGTCGGATTAAGTCGGGTTTTGAACTCTAAAATTTAACTCGAAACAAATTAAATATTATTTAAGTTAATTCAAATTATTATTTAAGTTAAATTAGATATTTATTAAGTTATATTCGAACTTAATAGTGTGCTAAAAGTTCTTTTGCTAATCTCTAGTAGTAACGCAAGCAAATTCAAACTATTAGATTTTGTAATAATCTTTCTAATTTTTTCTCTCTAAACTTTGAATATACAATGCAAAAAACATATATTAAAGATATTCTATTATTGTAAAAAATATAATATTAATTAGATTATATCTTATAATTTAAATTCTAATAGTTTAATAATAAGAGTTTTCGATACAAATAAGTTTTTATATTAGTTTTAGTATTAATTGCTAGTCTTCGATTGATAACTTACTATAAATAATATATAATATTGTTTTGTTATAAAAAACTTGCAAGTTCGAATTTTGTTCAAAATATTACTTTTTTAATTTTTAATTTTAACAATTAAGTTGAAAGCAATCAAATTTATTAAAAAATTTATTTTAGATAAATTTTAAATGTTTGCTACAATTGTTTTAATTACTAAGCTATTAAGAAAATCTACAAGAAAAAAAATTGTTTATAATTTTTTTTTCGTGTTTTAAATTTTCTTCTTCTTTTATATAACAATAAATAAGTTGCTATTATTGTTAGAAAAAAAATTATATATTTTGCGAAAATATATATTTATAACAACAAGAGATTAAATTGCTAAACAATATAATAGTTTAATAATACAATAGCAAAAATATTAGATATTAACAAAAGTTATAACTTCTTTGTATATTTAGTCTTATTTGTTTGCTTAATAAATCTAGTCGATTATCAATAACTATATATAAGAGAAAACGTATTAAAATTAATCTCTAATAAATTCTATTCTTTACAAATTAGTATAGCAAATATATAGAAAATACTTAAGAAGTATTTAATATTAATATATATAAATATTATTTTGTAATTTAGTATTCTATTAAATTTGTTAAAACAATAAGATTGTTAAAATAGTAATTACAATTTTTTTTAATATTTAATAATAATATTGCGTTATTAATAGAAATAATTATATTAAAAAAATTTATTTTGCAAATTAAAATCTATTGCGTAAAACAAAATAAATTAAAGCAAGTATTAAATTACAATAATTTAACTTGTTTCGAATCTATTTTAAATTAGAGCAAATTTTGTACAATTTAATTTAGATTATTTGTAAATTGTATTTAAATTCGATAGCGTATTAACTAAACAATTAATTATTAAAAGTTAACTCTAAATAGTAAGTTAAACAAATTAAATATATTTAAATTTTTAGCAATTTTTCTATTTATTACTTTTTTATAATTCTAAGATATATATACAATTAATAATAATAAGTTTCGATTCAATAATTTAAAAAAATATATAAATTTATATTTATATATTTTTTCGAACTTCTAAATTGTTTTAAACTAGACTGACCGCGTCAGGTCGATTAATCGATTCGAATTTTGACAATTCGAATTAATCCGATCCGAAAGTCTTGACGAATCGATTTCTAAAGTTGAAATCGAAAACCGGGTTAGGTCGGATCGATTTCTAGGGTTGAAATCGAAACCCGATCCGAAAAACCGATTCGAATCGCCAAGACTATTTAAACAATTATATTATAATTATTAATAGTCAATATCTAGTCAATATCTAGTTAATATATATTTAATAATATTTAATTATTTAAATTATAATAAGGTAATGCATTATAGTAATGCATTACTACTTTTTAAAAAGAAAATAATTAAATCGCATCTATAGATTCTATAGATCCTATAGATGCAAATAATGTATTTTATTAATAAATTGCATCTTATTAATAAATTGCATCTATAAGATCTATAGAGCCTATAGGTGCAAATATTGCATTTAATTAATAAAAAAAATTCTAAAATTAGTAATTCTTGGCATAATAACGTAATTTTCGATTTCTTGACAATTCGATTCGATTCCTAATATTGGAATCGAATATCGACTCGGGTCGGGTCGGGTCGATTTCAAAATAATAGAAATCGACTCGGATTTCGGGTCGATTTCTAGGGTTGGAAGCGTCGGGTCGAATCGATTCCAATAGTTGGAATCGAAATCCGATCCGACGATTAGTCTATTTTAAACTTTCGAGTTATTTTAATACTTTTAAATTTTAAAGTTAACAATTTAACTCTTCTAAATTTTGTTTTCTTTTTTTGTTTTTGTTCTAATAAATAAGTCGAACGTCTTTAAAATTATTAAAAGAATTGTTTTAGAAAAATCTCGAACTTTCGATTTTCTATAATTAATAATTTAACAATATTATTTATAATATATTTAATCTTCGATTAAACTAACATTAAAATTAATATTACAAAAAATTAATTATAGTGCTCTAATTACTAAGTTATTAAAACTAATATATAAATATATATATTATAATTAAACTATAATTTTTTTATAGAAATTGCAATTACAATTCTACTAATATTTGTTTTAATTTTTAATTTTAGTAATTTTTCTATTTATTACTTTTTTAAACTACAAATACAAAATAAAAATAATATAATAAATTTTTATATATAAAAGAGATTCGAGCTCTTAATCTTTATTAATAGAGAAATTCGAAAACATTATTTATAACGCGTTTAATCTTCGATTAAACTAATATTAGAATTTAATTTTTTTTTTATTCTATTAATAATGCTCTAATTATTAAATTATTAAGATTGTTTTATAATTGCAAATATATAGATAATTATATTATTGTTTCTCGATTACTATTTAATAGATTAAAAGAATTGTTTAAGATATTTAGATTAATATTGATTTTAACGCGCTATTTCTCAATATTAAAATATAAATAAATAAAAATATTATTAAGACTGTTTGCTATAGTATTCAACAGTATATATTTATAATTAAACTATTTATAAAATTTAGTTGCAAATTTATTAATCTGCTCTTAAAATAGATATTTTATAAACTGTTGTTTTATAACAAATAATTTTTTTTTTTTTTTTGCGTATTTGATTATCTCTACTGTATATTAGTATTAGTCTGCTGAAATTAATAATCTAAATATATTATTTTTGTTTAATATAAATCTTTAGATTTTTATAAAGAAATCGAATATTTGTTTTGTTAAATAGTAATAAATTGTGCTAAATATAAATATAAATTAATTCTAAACTAAATAAGTTAAAAAAAACTTTTGTATTTTTTTAACAAGTGTAGAATTATTTGTTGTTTTTCTTTTTAAAGAAACAATTGTAAATTACTCTACTAAAAATATTATTTAAAAATTGATTACTATTATTTACTTTTTTAAATTTCTATATAATATTAATTTTAGTCTAGATAATTGTAAAAATATATATTAAATAATTAAATAATATAATAAGTTTGCAAATCGATTTTTCAGCAGTAATTTTTTTATTTTGTCTAAACTATTTTTGTAATAAAAATTATATTTATTTGCAATTTAATATCGAATTCTCTATATTATTATATAACAAAATTTGCTTATATAATTGTACAACTGCAGTTGTATTATTATTTATTTGTTAATTTTAATTAGACTAATCGTTCGGGTCGGTTTTTCCCCGAAATCTATAACCCGACCCGAAAGTTATATCTAATTAGGCCAAGTTTTAACCTAATATAGTTAGTATTTTTCATAATTTATACAATTCGGTTCCAACTGTTAGAATCGAACGATAAGTCTAATTTTAATATTTAAATATAGATATTTATCTATATTTATAATTTGTTAAAAACAGATTAATTTTAATTCTATTTTGCAAATTAGAACAATTACAATATATTGTTTAGATACAATTTATTAGTTTTAAAAAAAAACTTTTAATACTTTTTAATTACAAGATTACAAATTTAATAATATAATTCTTAATAATCGAGACAATTAGAAATTGTTTAGTATTTATTAAAATCTTTTTATAATTAAACTTTGAAAATACTATCTATTGCAACAAACTCTTTTATAAATAGATCTTTATTAAATTTTTGCGCTAAATATTATTAAATTTTCGAAAGAATAAGTTTTTAGAAAATTAAATTAATTGCAAGAATTTTAGAATTAATATAGATTTGCTAGTATTTTATAAAATTTATAATAAGTTGCAAAGCTAAAAACAGATTTTTTAAACTATAATAGTGTTGTTAGTTATATATTAATTTGTGTAACTTTTATTATATATTATTAATATAATACAAGACAACTTGTTTTTATAATATAAATATATATTGTTCTTTTTATTTATAATAGAATTCTTATATCGAGCATATTTTCTAAATCTAATATTAATTTTTTGTTTTTTATTGTTGTTGTTAATTGCAAGTCTATTTAGCTTATTATTAAATATATTAGCAAATATTACAATCTTCTTATATTGCTATTATATATATATTAGTATTGTTTTCAATTAAATTTGTAGCAAGATTTACTAAATTATTAAACAAAAATATTAATATAGCCTTTTCTTTTTTATTATTAATACTGTTGTTTATAATAAATATATACTATATAAGATTCTTATATTTTGAAAAAAGATTTGCAAATAAATTTCTTAATAGAATTAGACTAACTGCGTCGGGTCGGGTTATCGAGTTCGGGTCGGGTACTCGACCCGAATCGGGTCGAATCGATTCCAAAAGTTGAAATCAAATTGTCGATTCGATTTCTAATGTTGAAATCGACAATTCGATTCGATTCTTAAAGTTAGAATCGAAACTCAATTCAAAAAAATCGATTCAAATTGCTAAGACTACTATTTTTAGTAAATTTTATTATTTTTAGTAATAATTAATTAATAATTTAATAGAAATAATTAATCTATTTAATTTAATTAATAAATATAGTAGATTGTTCTTATATTATGCATTACTATTGTGCATTATCTAGAAAATAATTAAAAAAAAACTATTTTATACTATTTTTAGAATTCTTGGCGATTCTTGGCAGTTCGATTTAATTTCTAATATTGAAATCGAGAATCGAGTTAAATCGAATCGAATCGATTTTAAAAAAGTAGAAATCGACTCGAATTTTAATTCGATTTCTAATGTTGAAACTATTGAGTCGAATTGATTCCAATAGTTGGAATCGAAACCCGATCCGACGATCAGTCTAAATAGAATACAAAAAAGAATATTAGTTTAAATAGATAAATTAATATAGAATGAAATAGAAAAAATCTAAAAATTAAAATTGTTTATACAAATTATAACAATTCTTTTAGTATATTTTTTTTGCGTATTAAATTAAGAATCTTATTCTAATCTAATTATTTAACAATATATTTTAGTAATTATTATTTAACAAAAATTTCTAATTTTTGAGATTGTCTATTCTGTTTTAAGACAAATATTATTAGTTTGTATAAAAAATATATTTTATAAAAATATCTAATTATTGTAAATTACTATTTAATTTTTCGAATTACTATTGTATAGAATTCTTTTAAGATTGTTTTTATCTCTTTTTTTAATTCTAGAAATGCAACTAATATAAATTGCAAAAAATATAATAGTACAACTAATTTTAATAGCAGATTAAATTCTAATTGTAATTCTATTTCTAATTTTCTATTAAATATAAATGCAAGCAAAATATTTAATTGTAAATAGTTATATACTAATTTTATAAAAATATATAAAAATATATTTATAAAATTCTAATTAACTTGTTTAAAGAATTATTTTTTCTTTTTAAAATTAAAAAAACAATTTAATATTTATAGATTTAATTGTTTGTTATATTACAATTATCTTTTTAATTATATTTTTGTTAATATTTTTAACTATTGCAATCTTAATATTTCGAATTAAATTTAAAAGAATTTGCAAATACTTTGCGTTAACTATTACGCTAGAATAAAAAATTTTATATAACAAAAATACAAACTTAATAAAATTAATAGCAAAATTACTATTCTATCTTTTAATTTTATTAGAAGTATACAATATATATAAAAAAAAAACAGATTTTTTTTAATTTTGCTGTATAATTTAATTATACGTTATATATTTAAAGAGTACAAATTTATATATATATAATTTTGCAAAATCTTAAATTTTTCTTCGACTATAATTGTATTTATACTTAATTGATTTATTATAGTTTTTAGACAAAAATTATCAAAAACAAAAATTATAATATAAGAATTTTTATATTTTAATTTTTGCTATATTTTAAAAACAATAATTTTTTTTAAAATTGTTAATTATATATATTTTGCTCAATTATTAAGTATTAGTTTTCTATTTATATTGCTTTTGCTATAACTATTATCTAGTTTTAGAATTAATTATTCTGCTATATAAATATTAATATTTAGATTTGCAATTATTTTAGTTATAATTAGTTCTATATAATTCTGTTTTAAAAAAGAATTTATATATTATTGTTTTTATTAAATTTTATAGCAAAATTAATAAGATTTGCAATAATTAATAACTATAAATACTATTTTATTATTTTAAAAATACAATATCAATAGAAAAACAAAATAGAGAAATTTTGTTTTTAACAAATTGTTGTACGCAATAAAGTACTATAAATATATAGAAAAATAGATATATTTGTTTACAATCTTTAATACTGTTAGCAAACTTTTTAATTTTGTAATTTTTGTATTTAGCTATTTTATTAATCGAAATCTTTTTTTTTGCTATTGTTATTTTGTTGTTTTTTAAATTGTTTTTGTTATAGAAATTAACAATTATTTGTTTAACTTTGTTTCTTTATATTTAGATAACTATAAATATTAGATATATTTAATTAATTTGCAATTAAATTAATCGAAATTTCTATTATATAACAATTAATATTTATAAAATTATAATATTAAAATATATATTTTTACAAATAAATATAACTATATTGCACAGAACTAAATTTATATTTCTATTTACTTTGTATTAATTAATTATTTTTTAATTGTATATAGATAGACAGATATTTAAATTATTATTTGATATATTTATTAGAATTTACTATTATATAGACGCAAATATATTCTATCTATTAATATATTTTTAAAATTCTAAAATTCAATTATAAATTTTTGCAAAAAATATTAATTTTATTGTAGACAGTACAACTATAGAAATTAAGATAGTATAAATTTTTTATTGTTAAAATTAATTGAAACTGTTTAATAAATATATATATAATATTATTAACTTCAGTTAGTAAATTTTATTTAAAACAGCAATTTGCTATATTAAATTCTATTTTGCAGATTGTTTTTCTCGATTGTATAGATTTTATTGTTATTTAAATATAAATTAATAACAATTTAAAATATTAAGATCTCGAAATTACTTAGTATTGTTATTGTTTATTTTTGAAAAAATATTATTTTAATATAAAAAAATCTCGAAATTTCCTAATTAAATATTAGTATAACTTTTACAAAAATTTACAAAGATTTCTAGATTTTTTTTAGAAACAATCTATTTTATATTTTTTAAAATTCGAGCAAATTTTTAATTAAATTACAAACAATTTTATTT
>JAABUW010005140.1_pt1 | contig 17234 bp, 17 predicted proteins | sample 5560081 | NCBI WGS metagenome assembly JAABUW01 (sample SAMN10711882, study PRJNA513363) | rock metagenome | isolation source: Antarctica rocks | place: Antarctica: Victoria Land, Knobhead sud | reverse complement strand
GTATGGAGAAGTGGAAACCGCTACGCGCTTCCCACTTCCCCACACCCCCGACGGCGGCTATCAAGCAACATCGCTAACCGCGCTACACTAACTCTTCACTTGGTACAAAAGACCGGGCAGGCCACACGCCACCACTTGTGGCTGTCTTGGGCCCGATGTAGGTAAACCCAGCACTCCCGAACGGGCAAGGTGAAGGGTCACGCAAGTGAAGACTTTCCGAACGCACAGACTGGGATCTACGGCGCGACCCGGTACTGTAGACCGTCAACGATTCGAAGTCAACGAGAAACCGGCTGATTCTTAACGGTGAGCATGGATTCAGCCAGCAAGTGCTTCCCTTCCGCGTTCGCCTGGGCGGTTGCGTGAAAGAGATTGGGGAGCATGTACAGGGTCGCCGAATGCTCAGCCAACAGCAGCTCCATCGATCCAAGGCGCAAGAACTCCCCAAACGACAGATTGCCGACTTCTAACCGCTCCGATCCCACAAGACGTCTTTGCTGTCTTTCGCGGCTCCTCTCCAGTCCTCGATCATTCTTCATCTACACGCAAAACGACACCCCGCTCGAGTAGGTATGGTTCTGGTTTGTTCTCATCGGCAAGAAACCTGTCGCCGGCATCTTCTTCCGGGAAGAAGAACCATTTGTTACCACGCCGTTCAAGTCGTCCAACCTTGCAGGCAAAAGCGGAGGTAGCGCCATCCTTGCCGGTAAAGGAGATGGTCGTCTCACTCTGCACGCTCACTTGCCCCTGGTCCCGACGTCTAGGTACGTGCTGATCTGGATTGCTTTAGCGCCGAACGAAGATGATGTATCCGAGGCTGTTCGCATGGAAAGGCTACCTGCATAGGCGTAATCGTAAGCAATGTGCAGGCGGTCCACGCGTCGAGTCTCGCTTCCGTAGAACATAAATGACAGCAGAACAGGTACAGGCGAAAGGCTTGTGCGAGCAACCAATACGGGAAGGCGAGCGGTCTCTGTCAGTGCTGCCGCTCCTAATCCCGGCTACTCATCCAGACCCAAGAATCCCGTTAACCGCATGCGCATACGAGGCGCCAACCGCGATTACCAGCACTAAGACCCCCACGCCTGTCCAGATTGCGATCTTCGCTCCTTTTGATAGACCAGGCCCCTGCACCTCGCGCACATTCGCGAACGGAACCTCGACCACTGGCTTCGAACCCACCTGCATCCCGAAGGAATCCTCCCCCATCGACACAATCTTTCCCCGCAGAACTGTGCCGTCTGCCTCATGCACCTTGACCCCTTTACCCACGCCCCGCGCCCCAATTTGCTGCTTCGCACTCGCCGCGTCAGGACTCGACGTCGCAAACGCCGCGCGCTCGGTCACAAACGTCAGCGCCAGCAGCAGGGCTGTCGCTCGACTAAGTCGCAGCATGATCCGCATTGATCTCTCGCAGTCCTGAAAGGGATGGAGAACATGGCCCGACAGCGACAGCAGACGCCGACCAAACTAGCGATCAGCAGCGCCCATGTCAATCCCTTTACCGCATCCTCTTCTTGTTGGTCGCATGCCTTTTCACCCCTTTCCCCTTTTGGGGCATATGCTGCGCCGTCTGCGGCTGTAAGTATGGCCGCACGATGCGGATCAGCCTTCACGCCCGGTCGACCCTACCCCTCACTCAGCCGCGCACCAGCAACGTCTCGCTCTCGGTGCTAATTCGGCCGTCCAACCACGTTGATGGCAGCTTTGAGTACCAGACGGACCGGGAATCGCTGCTGAAGCTGCTTCGCGAGAAGACTGATTTGAGCGGATATGTGCTCGATACCTTTCGCAGGGATCTTGACCTGTCGGCGCAAGGCCGGCTCGAGGCCGTGAAGGTGAGACACGAGGTCCTCGAGCAGATCGGCTACCTCATCGATTGAAGCGGTTTGCTTCAGGGTGGCTTCAGGTGTGTTTGGAGCATGTCTTCCCTGCCCCGATCGCATTTTGGGCCGCCACGGTCCAGCCCGCAGCCCTGGCCATATGCCACAGTGCAGCCCGAGGACTCACCTTAGGAGCTCAAACCCACCACAACCCTCAACAGGTAGGTCTTTGCTTTTGTTGTTGTTTTCGTGAGGGGGGAGGTTTGGATGGGCGCAGCGCCCTCCAAAGGAGAGGCGAGTGAATACGAGTTTGCCTGCCCCATAAGGGGCCTCTGCTTTGTTCTATTTGGCCTTATTCACAGATTCCATAGAGGTAACCACCTGAGACTCTTATCTAGGTCTCTAGAAATACTTGTCTCTCTTGCTTCCTATTAAAGGGTTCGCGGAGCGTCTCATTTCTGTACGCGGAAGGTGATGGCCTGGAGTAAGAACGTCATCGTTTCTTTGAATCGCTGTGTCTGGACAAGGCCGGCTCCGAAGACACTGGCATAGCGAACGGTCGCGGCGGGGTCATGTTCAACCTTGGATAGTCCCCATGCTCGGACTACCTGCTTCTTCGCGGTATCGACGTCGCCTAAGAGAAAAGCAGCGATTCCCTGCTCGCCTTCGGCTCGGGTTGCCAATTCGTAGTGATGCAGCTTAAACGCGAGCGCGCCGACCTGTTGCCACGTTGCGCGAGCCTGGGCAGCATCGTAGTTGGTCTGAAGCATCCCACTTATGGTGAGGATGCGAAGTCTGGTCTCTTCGTCTTGTGCTCCGGGGGTTGGAGGTCATCCGTCAATTTAAGGATTGTGTTCGGGATGCTCACTGATTCGTTTGGGGGAACCTGGCTCACCTGGGCGTATAGAGCTTTGGAAGGCTGGTTCTGGACCTCGAACAGGTGTTCCGCCTTGGCAGACAGCGGCTGCGCCTCGGCCCAGTTGTTCCCCCATGAGAGCTCGTCTGCATGCTCAAGCAAGCCGACCGCTGACTCTGACCGTGCTGAGGACCTGTGCGGCGTGATTGCGTAGAAGTACGCACACCCTAGTACCACCAAGACGGCTCCTGCCGCCCATGCAAAAAAGTTAACCTGGGACCGGAGTCTCATGCATTACTCCTACACGGGGACATACACAATTTCGTGTGGGTCCCCCCTGCGAGATCGGTCAGGATAGCGGGGCCGTGCAAGCGAGGAACACCACGAAGACTTCCAGTGAACTGCGGGCGAATCTAGCATTGCTGCCGTGCAGATCTGTGAATAAGATCGATCGGAGCTACTGGGGACGGGCGTCACCGCAGTCGGTTGGAAAAGCTGTACCCATGCCCTCTGCGGGAGAGTATGCACACGGAATGCCGTGGTGGACAGGCCTCATTCGGATCTATACAAACCTATCGACCACGCCAAAGGAGTAGAACGGTTCAACCCGCAGCTGGCTGGAAAACGTCATCGGCCGGAATTCCCGAGCAGAGCTAAAATAGGTCGCTTTGGGATTGTGAGCTCTGCCAATCTTCTATCGATGGAAGGCAGAGTTCGCCTACTAATTCCTTCTTCAGGATCCTTATCAGCTGGTCGCGACGGACGTCTGCTCGCATGTGTTCAAACATACTCGCCATCGTTTTGTCCTTCCGCAGTTGGTTGGAAATCTCCCCAAGCCGCTCCGAGAGTTCTTCGCCGGAGAAGCGGCTGGCTATGAATGCATCAGCCTGTGCCGACCGCCAGCGCTCATATTCTTCTCTGATTTGCATATCCGCTAGGGATCGGGAGCATTCGGCAGAACGAGTTGCCTCTTGCTTCAGCCGAGCTTCCTGCTCCGCTTGGCGCTCGCGCTTTGTCTTGTAGGACTTGGGTATGTTCTGATCGCCCTCTAAAAATGTGATGAGGTACCCTGCCGGGTTCTTGATTGTCCTTTTGTGATCGCCGCTCACCTGAGAAGCGACGTAATCGAGACGATCAAGTAGTGTCTCGGGATCTAGCTTTTTGGCCAGATCTGTCGCCTTCGATCGGCTCACACCCTGCTCGATCAATGCCGTTCTAGCTGATTCCCTTGATCCCGACATCGGGAACTCGGTATGCACAGCGGCAAAGGCAAGCTGCTTACGCTGAGTCAGGACTAAAACTTCGTTCATGGCACGACCCGGCGTTAGGACCAATTTGTAGCCGGCCTTCGATGACATTGGTTTTATATCCCAGCTTTTTAGATAACCGATGTGGACGAGGTCATCAAGAGAGAGTCCCATTGTTTCGCGGATCTTGGAAACATGGTCGTAGGCGCGGACATTGAGAAGCGCACAGAGTTCGGTGTAGTCCTTCTCTACTTCTTTGCCCTGGCTTGCAAAGAACCAGAGGTAAAGATAAACAAAGATTCCCTTTGCAGTGGGCCTGACCAGTTTTCGGTACATGTTGAAGTCTTCCGGCACAACAAAAGACTCATTGAGGTTCTCTAGTAACCAGTCCTCCAACTCAACTTCGAATGTGTCGACCTTATCCGTATTGTTCAGATTGCTTGAGCCAAGCCGCGTGAAGCTGCGAAAAACATGCACGGTCTTGTTCATGTAACGCTTCCTTACGGACGAGTAAATTACCTGTTCCGAAGTGATCGTTGTGTCAGCCATCCGCTTGCCCCAACTGTTCAACGCCTCATAGTTCTCACCAGAATCGCATTGGCCAAGCACTCTTAGCAGGCTGTAGCCAGAGAATCGAATGGGATTGGCTATCAACCCGGTTCTCAGCTTCATCTCCATCAGCAACTTCATGAAGCCCATGTATTTGTCGCGGTCTGCAGTGGAGGGTAGGCCGAGAACGTCTGAGGAACGGAACTCCGCCGAGACCTTTATCTTCTTACCGTCTCTGTTGACCCATTGTTCGATACGGCGGCTTGACGCCAGTTGCTTGCCACGTCTCTCATGAGCGCCGAAAAATCCGATCTGAAGAAGATTTTTCTCGAATCGAATTAGATCGACATCATCAGGTTGGGTGAGCAACGTTGGTTGAGTCATAACCGCTCGTGGTGCCATGAAGGACTCCTCAGAACTGTTTGGTGTCTGTAATCTTCTTTGAGAAGAACAAAGCTGTAAAGCAGTCTAAAACCTATGGCAACGGCCAAATGCCTAAGATATAGGGAGTTAAGTGGCAAAACTTTCCAGCCCACTGCGGTAAAGTTTCCAGCCCACTGCGGAGCTCCTGCCAGTGCGCTGCGGAGCTTGCTTCCTGCCATCTGCGGACTGGATTCCAGCGACCTGCGGGATCTGTTCCACCCAGGTGCGGGCCTCGTTCCAACCCGCTGCGGAGCGAGATTTTTGGTTGTTGAGAGAGCGACCGAAAGGCCCCAGGCGCGAGCCCGAACACCACAAACACAGCGTTTCAGGCAGCACTTGTGATGGCGGGGGCTGTAGACCGACCAAGTTCCCGCAGTTGGTTGGAAATCTCGGAGCTAAGGTGTAGCAATCGCCCGCAGTTGGCTGGAAAAGAGACGTCCCGCTAGCTCCTGCACTTCGTCGACGCGATTCACTCATATCCATCACCAGCTCAGGAGTCAAACGAAGAACGAGTTCCAGTCAACTGCGGGAAGCTCTTCCGGGGTTTACCGCAGTTGACTGGAAGAGACATCACTTTGGCGGGTGACGCGAGTGGTGTGACCGATAGAAGTCGACCGCCATGACTACGAACTCGCCAAGGCTGCCGACGGGACTTGATGGATCTTGGATCAGCCTGCTCGCCTCCATCAGGATCATCGCTTTGTCGTTTGCTGTGACCTTCAGGTTGAGCTGCGTGTTCGCTCCACGGCTCTTCAGCCGCCGGCCATCAGCAATGGTTTCGGAAGTTCTCCCTGAAAAGCCAAGCTGCCGTCCCGCAACGACAGACGCTTCTGTTGTAGCCGCGTCCATCTTTGGCCGAGGCGGCAACACTTCCAGGCCGCTGGTGAAGTCGAGTTTGACAGCTGGCCGAATCTCAGGCATAAGAGTGAACCTCGCTGGTGGAATGGGCGCGAAGCAGGACGTCGCGGACCTCTTGAGCAAAGAGTTCCGCGTTGTCTACGGCGGCGGCTGGGTTGTTGACTTCCCTTTCCGTCAGCTCATAGATGGTAGCGCCCAAGCGAAACGGTGCTTTATAGGCGGATCGCTCTACGATGGCGGTCCGCAGCATAGGGATGGCGTTATCGCGCATTTGGCAGCAGATATCTCTCATGCCTTTGTCCATGATGACGGGCGACGTTTGAGACAGGAATACTCGGAACGGTATGGTCCGTCTGAAGATCGTCTCTTGCTTGCGAATGACCTTAATCACGTTGACCGCTTCATCTGCGTCAAGCTGGTTGCCTTTCATGGGTATCAGCACAAGATCAGCGCGTCCAATGGCGACCGAGACTTCCTCGTTCTTGCTTCCTTCCAGATCGACTATCACGTAGGGATCTAGAGCGGAGTCAATAGCATCGGCGACGTCGGTGCGAAACGCTGTCTTCACGGTTAGCAATTGCGGTACACCGTCAGGGAACCGCGTAGACCAAGTAGCGAGTGGGGCATTGGGATCTGCATCAATCAGGGTTGTGCGAGCACCATGGTGGGTGAGAACCGACGATAGGACGAGAGCGGATGTGGTTTTCCCGACCCCGCCTTTACTAGAAGCGAAGACAACAACCTGCATTGATCCCTCCAAAACGCCGGCGTCGCCGTATCGGTAGCGGGTAGCTAGCGGGTACTCTGCGAACGCGACGAGGTAGTGTCCAATGCAGAATACGTCTTTCGCCGTCAATCTCTGCTAATGACCTGGGTACCCGGTATCTATATGGTAGCTACCACCATGGTAGCTACCACCGAACGGAGCCATGACTCACCGGGGAGCGCCAATGGACAAGGCGGAACGTGTCAATGGGCCAATGTTCCGCCACTGGTAGCAAGTAGCTACCAGCTAGCGGGTAGCTACCAACTAGCTATCTGCTACGTCGGGTGTGTAGAACCCGCGCTAGGAGGAGGAGTACCGCTGACCATTGCCTTTTAGAAAGGGCGGAAGCGAAAGGGACTGAGCCGCCGTCTCTGGGAAGGTATCCAGTAGCTACCGGCTAGGTAGCCGGTAGCTACTACACGTGCACCAACCAGAAGGGAACAGGTGGTATTAGGAAAGAGCTCATTCGGCCCTGCCCCGAATCGCAAGGGTGGCGTGGGCCGATGTGATTCCAGCTAATTACAGGGTTAGAACGCAAGCAGAATGACCTGGTCAGCTACAGCCATCGACAGACGTTGCTAGGCAGCATGGCTACGGCTGCCGAAAGTCTTGGTCTCTCCCGGCAAGGAAGTTGACCTCTCCGCCTCGCCTTACCCTCAGCCCTAGCACCTTGAAGCGCGACTACGTCCCTCATCTAGATGCCCGCGACAGGAGGAAAGCAACGCCTAATGAACCGGTAGCCAGTAGCTACCGGGTAGCTATCGCCTGGGTCTACAGATTGCGCGACGCGACTTACTGTGCACATTGCGCCCCACGAGCCCGTTCGTCGGCACGGAGGCGGTCAAACAGCTTACGCATCTCTTCGTCCTCTACTGGGCGGGGAACAGGAGGGGGTTCGAGAGCGGCCGCGAAGCGGTCGAGATCATTTTGCATGGTAAGAGCCAGCACCACAAGGCTTTCGAGCATGCCCTCGGCGGTGTCGGCCATGATTTCGATTCGCCCGGGACCCAGGACGATGTTGGGGGGCAAGTCGGGCACCATCGCGCTGCGGAGATCGCCCGGTAGGGAAATGCGCATCGTCTTTGGCTTTGGGGGAGGGTCAGCCTCCAGTATGCGGGTACGCAGGGCCTCATCGACTGACGGCGCCTCGATCATAGCGTTCAGAAAACCGAGCAGGGAAGGGCGATCGATGAAGTGCGCAGCGCCGACGGTCTGGACCTCGCCGATGGCTTTCATGAGTGTTTGGGCGGTGGCGCGACCGACGATAAAGAGTCGCTCAACGTCGACCCGGCTCCAGGTTTCGGTCCGAGAGCGCACCGCCCGTTCCCGAATTACGTGCAGGTCGCGGGACCATTTCACGGGCCGAGCCATCAAAAACCTCCGTTCCGTGTCGACTTCATGATACCGGGATTATTGGCACACCTGCCAATAAGCTCACAAGGAGAACTTCAGTATTACCCACGACAATGTAGATTGTGGTTGATAACACCATGCTATGCTGATTCCGTGCAAAAAGGCCTCCAGGCGCCCGTCGGGTACCCAGAACTGCTCCAGGAGCTCAAAAGCCGGATCCAGAATGCCCAGGTTCGCGCCGCCTTCGCCGTCAGCCGCGAGCTGGTTCTGCTCTACTGGTCGATCGGCCGGGACATCCTGGCCCGGCAGGGAAGCGAAGGCTGGGGCGCCAAGGTGATCGATCGGCTCTCCCATGATCTGCAGGTCGAGTTTCCAGGTGTCGAAGGCTTCAGTCCGCGGAGCCTCAAGTATATGAGGTCGTTTGCCGAGGCGTGGCCGGAGAAACAATTAGTGCAGCAGGTTGCTGCACTATTGCCCTGGGGCCATCACATGGTGCTCCTGGACCGGCTCAAGAATGCGGTGCTGCGGGAGTGGTATCTCCGGGCGGCGGTGGAGTACGGCTGGAGCCGCAATGTCATGGTGCTCCAGATCCAGAGCGGACTGCATGAGCGGGAGGGAAAGGCGCTGACCAACTTCCACCGGGCGTTACCGCCCGCGGACTCCGACCTCGCGGAACAGATCCTGAAAGATCCATACAACTTCGACTTCCTAACGGTCTCGAGGAAGGCTCATGAGCGGGAGATCGAACGTGGCTTGCTGAATCACCTTAGAGATCTCTTACTTGAACTGGGCCGAGGCTTTGCTTTCGTCGGCAGCCAGGTACCGCTTGAAGTCGGTGGGGAGACGTTCTATATCGATCTGCTCTTCTATCACCTGCGGCTGCATTGCTACTTTGTCATCGAGCTCAAGACGGGTCGATTCAAGCCCGAATGGGCCGGCAAGCTCAGCTTCTACCTCTCCGCCGTCGATGGAATCTTCCGGTCGGATCCGGATACGCCGACGATTGGCCTATTGCTTTGCGAGACGCGCAACATCGCGGTCGTCGAGTATGCGCTGCAGAACATCGCCCAGCCGATCGGGGTTTCGAACTATCGGGTCACCCGGGAACTGCCCACGGCGATCCGAAAGGAGTTGCCCAGCGTGGAAGACCTGCAAGAGATGGTCACCAAACTTCGGGGTGAGATCGAAGCGTTGCAGCAGGAGCGTCCGGATGACCCGTAGACCGCCGAGGATCCGAGCACGAATTGTCGCGACGCTGCGGCGACAATTGTGCAACAGCTTGCTGCACAATTGGAAACTCACCGCCCATCGAGTGGTCTGCAGGCGATGAGCACCTCCCTCGTTCCGTTCGAACCGGCCGCTGCCGAGCCGCCCTTCGCGCTCACGCCAGCGCAAACCATACTGCGAAAAATGGTTCTCGACTCGGTGCAGTCGATTCACTCTAAGCGCAACTACGCCAAAGCCCTCGACGATCTGTTTGCCTTCTGTGCCAGCCGGCCTCTCTCACGTGCGTTGCTGATGGAGTACCGGACAACGATGGATCATCTCGCTGCTTCGACCATCAATGTGCGCATGTCGGCTGTTCGCAAGCTGGTTGGCGAAGCCCGACGTCTCGGCATGATCGGACTTGAAGAGGCGGCGAATCTCACCGACATCCCCAATGTTCGGCAGCAGGGAACTCGTTTGGGGAACTGGCTCACGCGGGAGCAAGCCAAGGAACTATTGACTGTCCCTGACCGATCGACCCTGAAGGGCAAACGCGACTACGTGATCTTGGCACTTCTAGTCGGGTGCGCTCTGCGCCGGCGGGAACTCGCGTCACTATATATGGAGGACATTCAGCTGCGGGAAGGGAGGTGGGTGATCATCGATCTCCGCGGCAAAGGCGGGCGCATCCGCACCGTGGCGGTTCCCCTCTGGGTGAAGCAGGGAATCGATGCGTGGATGACTGCAGCCAAGGTTGACAAGGGACGGCTGCTCCGCCCGCTCTCGAAGTCCGGCAAGATCCTCGGAGAGGAACTCGGAGATTGGGCTATCTGGTCGGTGGTGGAACAGTCAGCCAAGCAAATAGGAATCGAACACTTCGGTGCCCACGACCTGCGCCGCACCTGTGCCAAACTCTGCCGCAAGAACGGCGGTGATCTGGAACAGATCAAATTCCTGCTGGGCCACTCTTCGATCCAGACGACCGAACGGTATCTTGGATCGGAACAGGAGATCGTCGTTGCAGTGAATGACAACTTGGGATTGTGAGGGGATACCAACGAACCCATCCGGGGTGGAGACGGTCGCGCCGCAGGGTAGGGCCGGGTTGGGCGCCGTGGTTTAGAACTGGCTCGCTGTCGTCTGCATCAACTGCTGGCTGATGCAATTGCGGCCTGCCGCCTTGGCGTCGCAGCCGACAACCTGTGTCCCAAGTTGTCTGCGGCGCCCACTAAGTCTCCGCTATCCTGCTGGGAAAGCTTACCGCCATCCGGTCCGACCTGAATCTCACCCCTCTTGGTTCCCTTGAGCGTGGCAGCTTCGTACGCGACGAGTTTGTTCTGCTTAGCAAGGGATTCGACCTTTGTGATCTTCGCTTCCCCCGCTTTTGCTTTGAGGGCTGCCTGTACGTTCGCAGACAAGGATGAAAATGCTACTTCTTCCTCGACTTCATTCAGCGTTCCGTCTTCGGCGATCTGTATATCCTTGGAGTGGCCGTCTACTATCATTTCGGCCTCGTAGACGGTCTTTCCATGTTCCCGTTCGGTAGGGATTCGTACCAAGTGTACGAAAATCCGAACGCTTCGAGACCGTGGCAGGTCTCCTGCGGCAATGTCTTGCTGAAACAATGGGAAATCGAGCAGTCCAGTTTGGCACGCAAACTGCATTAGCCCTGCTGACCTAGCCAGACGCACCACCAGCGAGACAGGAGTTTTTATCCGGCAAAGTAACACTCACCTCACCCCCAATCGGTCCTGTCCTTTCTCGTCGGCCTTTATCAGAGCACTCCTCGTCTGCTCCCTTGCGTCGGTAGCAAGCGGGCAGGTTATCACCAGGCTCAGCGTGCATGATGCGATTCAGCAAGCGCAGGCGGGTCCGCTTGCAAGCGAAGGCCAGGACCGCGTAGACGCCGCCCGCGGTTTGCTTACGGGAGCCGGCCTCCATCCCAGTCCCCGTCTCTACCTGTCCTCGGAAGATCTTCGACCCTGGGATCATGATTTCAGCTTCGCCAACAACACCGAGGATTACAGCTACCTCGCCCAGCTTGTTGAGCGCGGCGGGAAGCGTGCCAGCCGCCTCGGGCTCGCCCGCGCAACCTTCACGCAGACCGAGTCAGAGCGCACCCTTCTGCTACAGCAGATTGCCGGGCGTGTTGCCAGCGCCTATTGGACCGCAGTCACCAGCCAGGGAATCGTCTCCCTCCTTGAACAGGACATGAAGGCCGTGGACCAGATCGTTACCTACAACAAGGAGCGCGTCGACGCGGGTGCCACGCGTGGTGTGGATCTCATTCGCGTTCAGATTGAGCGCGACCGCCTGCAACTCGCCCTTGAAGCCGCTCGGCGTGACGTAACCGTCAGTCGTATCGAACTCTTCAAGCAAATGGGTCGCAAGCCTCCGACCGATGTCGAACTCACGGACCGCCCTGAGTCTTCCGCCCCGATCCAGACCCTGGCAGTTGCGACGATTGTTGCCGCTCGCGCCGACGTGGCCGTTGCCCGGGATGCCGTTGCCATCGCCCAGGCCAACCTGAAGCTGCAGCGCTCCCTCGGAGTCGCCGACATCGATGTCCTCGCCGGCTACAAACGCAACAGTGGTGCGGATACGCTCTACTCCAGCGTCCAAATCCCGCTTAACTTCCGCAATCGTAATCAGGGTGAGGTCGAACGTGCGCAGGCCACGGTTCGCCTGCAGCAGGACCGCCTCACCCAGCTTGAGCTCGATGTGCGGGCAGACGTCGATGCCGCACAACAGGTCTACATCCACCAGCAGAAGATCGTCCATGAGGTCCTCCCCGACATGCGTGCCCGCGCCAGCCAGAACCTCGCCATCATGGATGACGCCTACCGCACAGGAGGGGTCGACCTGCTTCGCTATCTGGACGCGGAAAGAACTGCGTTCGACATCGAAGTCAGTGCGCTGCGTACCCTGGCCGACTTTCAGCAGTCGGCAGTCCGCCTGCAGATCGCTTACGGAGTGCAACCATGATCCTCACTGCAAACACATATTTCTCACGAAGCCTGGCAGCTGTTCTGCTGGCACTGATGCTGACCAGTTGCAGGCAGTCCAGGGGCGGTGGCAAACCCGGCGCCAGCAGTTCAAAGTCTGGCGGAGACGACTCCAAGAGGAAGGGTAATTCCGGCAAGTCGGCCTCCGGCTCGGCTGGGTCGTCTGCAGATGCCGAAGGCAAGCCTGACAGGAGCAGCGAAGGCGGGGCGCAGCCCAACGACGTCGTCAAGATCCCCACGGAAGACCAGCGCCGCGCCGGTGTTCAAACCGAGTTCGTGCTTGTTCAGCGTGTCCCCCGTTCGCTCTCAGTTGCCGGTCAGGTCGCGATGGACGAGCAGCACACATCGCATGTCGGAACCATCGCAGACGGCCGCATCACCGCCGTCAACGTGCTCCCCGGCGCCATGGTCCATCGCGGCCAGGTTCTCGGCAGCCTGCACAGCCACTCTGTGCATGAGACCGTCGGAGCTCTCGTTCAGGCCTTCGCCGCGGTAAACCGCCAGCGTGGAGCCGTCACCTTCGCCCGGCAGGCACGCGACCGGTACAACCACCTGTATTCCATCCAGGCTGCTTCGCTCGAAGAGTCGCAGCGCGCCAACCAGGACCTCCAGCAAGCAGAACAGATGCTCGTCGACGCACAGGCCAATGTCCGCATGGAACGCGAACACCTCTCGGAGCTCCTCCAGGTCTCGCCCGAGTCGCTGACCCCCGAGAACCTCTACGACCGGGAACTCGTCCCCATCCGGTCCCCCATTGATGGCGTTGTCGTCGCTCGCAACATCAGCGTCGGCCAGGTTGTCGAGCTCGCCTTCAACGCCTTCGACATCACCAACCTCTCCACCGTATGGGTCACGGCCGCAGTCAATCAGCAGGACCTCGCTCTCATCCGCACCGGGGCTCCTGCCGAAATCCTGGACTCTGCCTCGCCCAGCAGCGTATCTGCCGGACGCGTCACCATGCTCGGGGATACCTTAGACCCCCAGACCCGCACCGCGCCCGTCCGCATCGTCGTTCCTAACCCCGGCACACGTCTTCGCCCCGGCATGTTTGTCTCAGCCCGCATCGCAGAGCCCGCCACACGTAACGCGCTCTTTATCCCGGAAGACGCGCTGCAGGATATCAATGGACTGCAGGTTGTCTTCGTCAGTCCCGATGGACAAAGCTTCCAGGCCCGCACCGTCAATCTTGGCACGCGTTCGCAGGGCAAGGTTGAAGTCGTCAGCGGCCTGCGGCCCGGCGACCGCATCGTTGTCAACGGAGCCTTCATGGTCAAGGCCGAGATGCTCAAGGGCACCATGGGAGGCGGGTAGCAATGCGTAAGATGGTCGACTTTTTCCTGTCCAACCGGTGGGTCGTCCTTACGCTGCTTGTCGTTCTGATCGCGGGCGGACTCGAGATCATGTTCCATCTCCCGCTCGAGGCCTTCCCCGACCTCACCAATAATCAGGTCGTCATTACCGTTCAGTGCCCCGGCATGAGCCCTGTCGAAGTGGAGCAGCTCGTCACCTTCCCGCTCGAGAGCGCCATGCTCGGCATGCCGAAGTTACAGACGGTTCGCTCAACCTCCAAGCTCGATCTTTCGATGGTCACGGTGATCTTCGAGGACTCGGTCGACAAGTACCTCGTCCGGCAGCTCGTCGCGGAGCGCCTCAACCAGGTGCAGAGCCGCATTCCCACCGGTCTGCAGCCGCAGATGAACCCCATGTCTACAGCCTTCGGCGAGGTCTATCAGTACACCGTCTCAGCCCCAACAATGTCGCTTATGGAGCTCAAGACGCTGCACGACTGGGTCGTCCGCTACGCGCTCCTGACGGTCCCAGGAGTAAGCGAGATTAACTCCTGGGGCGGCGAAACCAAGCAGTACACCATCGAGGTCGATCCCGACGGTCTCCGCCGCTTCAACCTTACCCTGCACGACGTCGTCTCGGCCGTCTCGGCAAACAACGCCAACTTCGGCGGCAGCTACATCGAACACGCCGAGCAGCAATACACCGTGCGGGGGATCGGTCGCGCTGAAGGAGTGGACGACCTCGGCAACATCGTCGTCTCCACCTCGGGGGGTGTCCCTGTGCTGCTGAAGCAGCTCGCCATGATCGCCCCGGAGCCGCTTCCTCGCCACGGCGCCGTCATGAAGGATGGCAACGGCGAGACCGTCTCCGGCATGGTAATCATTCTGCGCGGAGAAAACGGTCAGAAGATCATCAAGGAAGTCAAGGCCAGGATCGGAGATCTAAAGCTCCCGGGCGGCGCGAAAATCCTGCCCTTCTACGACCAGTCCGAAGTGATTAATGCCACCACTATAACGGTAAAGCGCAACCTCATTGAAGCAGCAGTCCTCGTTCTGGTGGTGCTGCTCATCTTCCTCGGCGACTGGCGCGCAGCCATCGTCGTCACCCTCACCATCCCGCTCTCGCTTCTCTTCGGCTTCATTGGCATGGACGTCTTCGGCATCTCGGTCAACCTCATGAGTCTCGGCGCGATCGACTTCGGCACCATAGTCGATGGCTCCGTCGTGATGGTTGAAAACTGCATGCACCGGCTGGAGAACGGAGACCCGGGCAAGCCTCTGACCGACACCATTCGCGAAGCCGCCCACGAGGTCTCACGCCCCGTGATCTTCGGCGTCCTCATCATCATCGCCGTCTATCTGCCGATCCTCACTCTGCAAAGCCTTGAAGGTCGGATGTTCCGTCCGATGGCCGTTACCGTCGTTTCCTCCCTTAGTGGGTCGCTGCTGCTTGCGCTCTTTGTTGTTCCCACCCTCTGCACGATAGCCCTGAAGCAGCGCGCCCGCAGCCTCGCACGTAGTGCCGGCAAACACGTTGACGAAGAAGAGAACAAAGCTCCTGGCTGGTTCGGCCGCCTGCCCCCCATTGCATGGCTCCGCGAGCGTAGGCGCCAACGGCAGACAGAGCAGCACAAGCCCGACCAGAAACCCTGGTTTGACAAGCTCCGCGAGCGCTATACCAGTTCGCTGCGGCGCAGCGAGAGTCACCGTAAGCTCATCCTCACCGTATCGCTCGTCCTCATCATCGTGGCACTTGGCTCCATCAAGTTCATCGGCACCGAATTCATGCCGACTCTGGATGAAGGTTCCATGGTCGTCACCTCCAAACGCCTTCCCGGCATCTCCTTGACCGAGTCTGTCGCCATCGGCCAACAGATCGAACGCACCATCAAGGCCGCCGCGGGAGTTGAGAATGTCGTCACAAAGCTTGGGCGCCCGGACCTCGCCACGGAGGCTATGGGCGAGTACGAGTCGGACTCCTACATCAGCTTTACCCCAAACATGAGGGACGCGAGCGCCAAAGATAAACAGCGCTTCTCCGAAGATCTCGAGCAGTCCCTCCAAAAGATCCCTGGAGTTACCTATGAGTTCACTCAGCCCATGCAGATGCGCATGGACGAGACCATCACCGGCACCCGCGGCGACGTCGCCCTCAAGATCTTCGGTCCCGACCTCACCATCCTGGAAGAACTGGCGCGCTCGGCCGAAAAGATCATCACCGGCGTCAACGGCGCGTCCGAGACCCAGGTTGAGATCATCTCCGGAGCTCGGGAGCTGCAGGTCCGTATCAACCGCACCGCGGCCGCCCGCTATGGCATCAACGTACAGGAGATTCAGGAGGTCATCGAAACCCTCTACGGTTCCAAACAGCTTTCAGAAATGTTGCTCGGGCAAAGGCGTTTTCCGATCGCTATTCGTCTTCCCTCCGGCATGCGCAATGACCCCGAGCAGCTTCGCTCACTCCAAATAAAGACACCCCAGGGCGAACTTGTCCGCCTCGACCAGCTTGCGGAGGTTCGTACCGTCGGCGGCCCGATCCTCATCAACCGCGAACAGGCCCAGCGCCGTTCTGTGGTAGTGTCGAACGTCTCCGGAAGAGATCTCGGCAGCTTCGTCAGAGACGCAAAGACAGCCGTAGAACAGCAACTCACGCTACATCCCGGATATCGCCTGGAGTGGGGCGGCCAGTATGAGAATCAACAGCGTGCGCAGGCTCGTCTGCTCATAGTCTTCCCGGTCTCGATGCTCATCATCGCGGGATTGCTCTACGCCACCTTCCAGAACGCGAAGCAGATGTTGCTCATCCTGCTCATCGTTCCGCTTGCCCTTGTGGGTGGTATCGCAGCTCTGTGGCTGCGTGGAATCAACCTCAATCTCTCCGCTTGCGTCGGCTTCATCGCGCTCTTTGGCATTGCTGTGCTCAACGGTGTTGTGATGGTGAGCCATATCAATTCTCTTCGCAAAGAAGGCACGGAGATGCCGGACGCCGTGCACCAGGGCGCCTCAGACCGCCTGCGGCCGGTTCTCATCACCGCGCTCGTCGCTTCGCTTGGCTTCATCCCCATGGCCGTCTCCACCTCCCGCGGCGCCGAAATTGAGCGTCCCCTCGCAACTGTAGTTATTGGCGGACTCATCACCGCGACGATCCTTACCCTCTACGTGCTCCCGATCCTGTATCCCTGGTTCAGCAAGGATTCCCTTCAAAGAGGTAACACGGAATAGACAAACACATGCGAAGTCGTGCGGGCCTCTTTTGGTCTGACGACTTGGAGGGACAAGTTTCCAGATCCGGGCGAACAATCGCGCTCAATGCAGGTCAGAACACCGATTGGCGCTTCGGAAACAAACTTCTGCCTGTAGCTTTGAGGGCTATCTGGCACATGTTTCAGAGCTATTTGGCACGCTCTGGAAGTCAGGCCTGGCCGATGACGAGGCTATCGCGAGCAGCTTCGACGATCTCTGGTGAGACTGCCTGAAGGTCGTTCACCTCGAGGTAGGCGCCAACGGCGGCTGGAAAACCAACAAGGCCGATGAAATCACATGGCAAGGCTACTTTGAAGGACGCTTGCTTTTGATCGTCACCACGGTTCGGCTTACCGGCAGCAACCTCGCTCACTTCTGCGTGAACTCCGGCGCGCGCATCGGAGCGGATGGTTGGAACTTGCGGGGAGGGCATTTCGTCGACCTTCGCGTCATCACGCGCGATCCGGTCCACCCCGACGCACTCCACCGTCTAGGAGCTTGTTGAAATAGCTTTTGGCCGGGATGCGATTGTTAGTAGAAGACGTGATTGGGGCGGTGGTGTGTTGTGCCGGGGCGCTGAGGTCCTCTCAGGAGAGGGGTTTTTGGACAGTCAACC
>JAABUW010005135.1_pt1 | contig 17240 bp, 21 predicted proteins | sample 5560081 | NCBI WGS metagenome assembly JAABUW01 (sample SAMN10711882, study PRJNA513363) | rock metagenome | isolation source: Antarctica rocks | place: Antarctica: Victoria Land, Knobhead sud | reverse complement strand
TGACGAAACCCCTACTTCTGCTTCGTCAGTGCCTCTGAGTCCACTTTCCCAAAGAAACAATTCATTGCTCTAAGATCAAGACCAGGAATTGCTGAGGGGTTTTGTATGCAGCATGAGGCAGGCAACTTGTCAACTTATTCTTGCCCTTGTCACACACTGGACAATCTTCTCTTACCCGGGTCATGACCTTGCCAATGTCTTTAGGGTTTATATATAGCTTTAGGGTTCAAATCGTACATCAGATGCAGCTTACAAGGCTGAGGCTGGCTTCTTTACATGATCTAGCCCAGAAGATAATCTAGCCCAGAGAATCAGCCGCTGAAGAAGAAGAAGGGTTTCTTAGATTCTGCCAGTCAACACAGCCGATCACTTGTGCCAATCATGGCAATCGTGTTCAAATGGAGCGTGGAAAACCTCCATATGTGCAGTTGTTGTGGGAATTACATAGTGGTGAGTCATTGTGCATGTGCAGATGCTGCTGACAAGGCCAAGGCAGAGGGCTTGGCCTCGCTCAACCTAGGGCAGAAGATCAGGGCGTTCATGGGTGCCCTGCAACCGGCATACTGGCAAGCGCTGTCAGTGGTGTGCCTGCTGTACTTCGCACGCTTTGATGCCAGCTTCATCACTTTGAGAGCCAGAACGGTGAGACTTGCAGCTTGCATTGCACACCACTCTTGTCATACTTGAACTTGACACGCAATCAACAGGGCTCATCAGCTATGCCGTCTTGCTGTAGTTGATGCCAACAAAGAATTGACATTGCTTATCAGCTGTGTCCCTTATGTCATGCTTGATCTTGACATGCAACCCATAGGGCTCATCACTGTGCATGCTTTGACATCCCCAGCTGGAGCCCCATCACCCTATTTGAAAAAGCAGATCTGGTCATGCACAGAAAGCAGCCTGACACCTTGCATGCTCTGATGCCACTTTGCCATCAGAAGCAGAGAAGTTTGTTTCTGAGTTTGCTCTCGGGGAGATTTTGTGTTGCTGCTATACCTAAGTTTGACAGACATGAGCTTTGGCCTCCCCAGCATGCTCTCTCATGTTGCTTTGCTCCCTTGAGAAGTGGAGTAAGGAAGTCTATCTTTCTGTCCCAGTTGTGACCTCACTGTCTCACATTGCTGGCCTGCTGTTTGGATTCCATCTTTGTTTCTTTGCATTGCTCCCATTTGTACATCGAAGTAGTTGTCTTGTTTGCCCACCAACCGTACAAAACTTATGACATTGAAACAGCCGTGCTATTCTTGCTGGCTATTGATATCTTGCAACCAAAGGCTTGGGATTGTCATTGACTTCACAGACTGGCCTACATGCCTGCACGCTCATCAATCATGCCATAGGGTTTAGGGTTTATGGGTTTAGGAAAATATAGGAGACAGACAGACATGGCACAGAGTTGCATTGGATTAGAGATGGATTCTTTACAAACATGTAGATGCAAGGTACAAAGTTGTGTGACTGGAAACACAAACCCCACACCTGCATTTCAGCCCCACAGTACCCATATGCTCTCCCTGGGCAGCCCTGTGTAATGCTTGACTTCTCATGAACTTGACGCCGAAAGGTGTGGTCTTTGCTTTTCTTTTCTAATTATGTGCTCTTCTTGCTCATCAACACAGGTCATGAACAAAGCACAGCTGCCGGTATTGATGTCCATCATGATGATCCCACAAGCAGTGCTATCCACCCCTTGTGTGACTGGAAACACAAACCACCAACCTGCATTCCAGCCCCACAGTAAGTATGTGCTCTTGCTCATCAATCCAGGTCATGGACAAAGCTCAGCTGCCGGTGTTGATGTCTATCATGATGATCACCCAAGCAGTGCTGTCCACCCCTTGTGGTCTCAGAGCCAAGCGGAGTCTAAAGGAGCGCAACCATTTGCTGCTAGCTGGTTTCGGAGCCATGATGGTGGCAGACCTGCTGTTTGCAAAGCTTGGCACACCACAAGGTGATCTTCTTCATGGGATGTTGCGGCCTTGCAGTGTGCTGCAGGACTTGGTAATAATAATTTACAGGCGTTCCAGCTAATCCTTGTTGCCAGGTACCTACCAGGTGTGACTGAAACCTAGTCCTGTGAGCCAACATGAGGACTGCAGGGGATCTCAAACTGCTGGTGGTCAATGCCGAATGTGTACACCTCAGGAGCTTGTAGGCTAGCTGCAACATTGCCCCAATCACTGTTCTGAAAACCCATTCATTTTCAAGTCAGGGATTCATACAGCATGCGGGATTTCTGCACGCATCTAGCTCATTGTGAGCTGGAAAGCCTTTCAACTATAGGATTTGTCATTATTCAGACAACAATGACAGAGCTGAGACTGGCATCAACATGAGTTGCTGCTGCTTTGCCTGTACACATGGCCATGACTCATGCATGTGTCTGTCCATGCTGGTAGGGGCTCACTCTGTTACCATAATACATGGTCATGATCACCAGATGACTAATTGCATGTATGGTGTGTGTAGATAGATAGATAGATAGATAGAGTAGATATGTGTCGACTGCCCTGATGAACACCAGATCTGACACCACGGTGTGGGATAAGCAAGAATCATTGTCTGATTGATTGGTTGATGCAGGAATGATGCTGGGAGCTTGTGCCGTGGGTGTCCACATGGCAATGACTCATGCCATCTGTCTGTCCATGCTGTCTGCCTACATTCCCGCCACAGAGGTGCCTGGTCTGGGCAGAGTCAGCGGCACTGTCTGGTCCTTCACTGATTTTGTACTAGGTAACACACTCCTTGCGCTGGCGTAAATACCGTGTAAAGGCCACAGCATACCAAGGGGTCCTTCACTGACTTTGTACTAGGTAACACACTCTCTTTATAGCGTATATACAGTGTAAACTCCATAGCATACCAAGGGGTCCGGTTTACCTCAAAGCAGGCATCCTGTCTACCTGAAGGCAAACCTCCTGTCTACCGAAAGGCAGACCTCCTGTCCATCTAAGGGCAGAACTTCTGTCTGCCAAAAGGGAGACCTCCTATCTACTTAAAGGCAGCTCTTCTGTCTGCCTAAAGGCAGAACTCCTGCCTAGTCAAGGGCATAACCTTCTGTCTACTCAAAGGCAGACCTCCTGTCTACTTCAGGGCAGGCGTTCTGTCTACCTCAGGGCCATGTTTGATGTGCAACTGTGGTCAAAAGCAGCTTTGATGACATGATAGTGAATCTGAGTCATGTGTACAACAGCACCTGGTTTCACTCACCATATCAAATGCACCAAATGCATGCACGGTATGGCATGGGAAATGAGCCATATGGATGACAGAAGAGCTGCAGCATGCTCATGCCCAATCACCTGCAGAGCTGTGTACTGAATCATGACAGGCATTGACTCCAAGGAGGCTCTGAGCATCAAGGTGTAATCTGTGCATCGATGCTACATATGATGCAGTCTGACTGAATGTAAAATCTGCTCTGGTGCTCTTCTCCATACTTGCAAAATCTTTGCTGTCCTCAATTTTGGCCATTTTCAGTCAATGCAGGTAATGCAAAATCCCATGTGTTTCAGTCAGCTCTGGCAATGTTTACGCATGTCCATTTCTGCATCCGTTCTTTCATTTGTAAAAAGCGTGTCTTCCCTTGGGTCTATATAAATATGTCTATATAAATCTGTATATCTATATGTATGGACAGTCCTGAGCAGCTCCCTGTGTCTTCATAGGTGTTGTCCTCGCGTACAGCAATTCAGTTGCTGGCAAGCTGGCAGACTACACTCAACAAAGGGGAATGGGCAACATCGGCTGTTTCTATGGGGGCATGGTGGCAGTCACGCTTGCTGGCTTGATGCTGTTTATCTGCAGCAAGTTTGGAGACCTAGGGAAGGAGGAGTTGGTGGTCACAAAGAAAGGCGGTGCAAAGCTTAAGCCCAGCTGAGCCTGAGGTTCAGGCGGCAACTTGAGTCAAAGCTCACAGTGGCAGTGTCGTGGGATGCATGGATCATCATTACATGCTACACAACAGACGCTCTTGTGCATGCCATAACATTACCATTTTGTGCAGCATTCTGTGAATGCTGTCATGTCCAAAGACCTCCTGAGTCAAGTACCAATGAGCAGGCTCTTTGCAGCTTGCTCCTTGTTGAGGTTGCAAAGGCTGTCACTTCGAACTGTTGTTGATGGTGACGTTATGTACATACTTGTGATCGTCAGCAAAGGCTGTCCAACTCAATTGTGTCCGAGCTGGACACGAACAGCTCTACTTGCAATTGCCAAAGCCAATACAGCTTTAGAGGCAAAGGCAATATATCCGCTTGCAAGTTTCTATGTCAAGGCTTCAAGAGCATGCTGCTGCGGGCTTGTAGTACATGTGCTTACACGCAGTGTATATGCACTCAGTAATCTGCATAGCATGGTATCCTCTGTAAACACATTTGAAGCCCCCATTGACTGACATGCAGCTTGTGTCTGCAACTTCAAACAACATGCATATGAGGAGAGATCCACAAAGCTGCATACAGCATAGCGTACAAGTCCAGTTGTAACAAAACCACCTCTCTGCTTGCAAGATTGCGGCTGAACTTGCACACATCTAAACAACAATCATTGCTTAGACAGCACGTTAATGACTCAGATGGCATCACACTCAGAGTCTATAGGAGTGGCCAGTTTGCCAGCTGTAGTTTGCTGAGGGGATGCAGCAACACATGGACTGAATATTTGCAAACTGTGATAGGATTGCTTAGCATGAGCTCCCTTGCTCCCCAGTGTTACTCTGTAGACTGTATAGTGGTGTTCGTCGAAATGAAGAAAGTGCCTTCAGCATCCGTTGCTTCAAGGACAACTTCCACATTGGATCCCAGCTGCCAGCCTGGGCCACCTCTGACAGTGGCTTGTCCTGCTGTGAAGGCAGACATCCATACCTACAGCATCCCACATATACATCCTCAAGTCTACACGCTGCTCAACATGTAAGATGCAGATTTACATACCCTTGCCATTTAGCCAACGAGCATGCCAATGCTGCAGCATGCCAACAGCAAGGTATTGTGAAATGTGCAATCCAAAAACAATGTAAGCATGCATCAAGCATACATATCTGGCGATGGGGTGCTGTGCAAAGGCACACACAACCTTTGAGATGCAAGGCCTGCATGTTGTGCTGCACCAGCATGGCAGTGTGAACCTCCATTGTTGCAAGTCAATGAGCTGATACCAACAGAAGTGCGTCAGCTGCTGCAAGCAAAATAGCAAAGGCGCTAGCAGAGTTCTAAAGCAACTGTGAAAGCACTTTTGGTGCAGGGATCTGTGTGCTTCCTGCAAATTCTGGGCAGCACAGAGCTTGTGCAGCAGCTTGCCAGGGTTTGTAGATGTTTGAGTCAATCATGCAGAGTCAGCAAGACAACCGTACCTCAGGCTGGCTTCCCTGCGTCTGCACCACCCATGCTGTGTCACAAGTTATCACTGGTGCTGTCTGTCTATTGCAAGCCTCATCGTTGAGGTAAAGGGTTGCCATCATTGGAGACGCATTATCAGACAATCTTGTCTGGGACGAGCTTACAGGCTCACTGCCTGCGCACCAGTTATGCACCTGTCAAGGCAGTTATGCACCTGTCAAGGCAGTAACGCCTGCGTTGTACCGGTGACAACAAGCGGCTGCGCGTCTCTCCATACGAACGCGTCCAACGTGTAACTATCTGATACTCGCTCAACCACTTCTGGAGCCTCGAACACGCTTTGCAGGCTGATCGCGGGGGCGATCTCAGGCGAGCCAAGAGAGATCACTAGGCTCGGAAAGGCGTACAGCAGCAGCCAACATGCGGCATGACGCACTTGACTCATGATTCCGATACATCCAGCAGAGTAGCTTCAGCATCTCCTTTCAGATGCGTTGCAGCAAGTTGCGCGCTATCCCCGCCCAAGCTTTGGTGTACGTGGCAGCTTCAGGAAGAAGAAGAGGAACGGACAAGCGTCTGACCTATCGTATTACAAGGCATCGATCATTGCCCGATTGAACAGCGCATCGTTGCATCCGAAAGACATACAAAGTGTGCATGTTCACATTATTCACAGTCTCGCCCTTGCAAATCAGTTTCCCTTAGACTGCGTGCCTGATCTGAGTCGCCGTTGGTGTTTTTGGAGTGATCTGCCGGCTTCCTTTGGTGTTTGCCGCACAGCAATAGTGGCGATCCACACACGGTGATCGGGATGGCGTTTTCTCAATCTGCTCTGCCAGTGCGTCATCATAACGTGTTTTGCTCCACCAACCTGACTGCAAAGCCTATCAGGCAACATCAGCGCCAACAGCTTGCAACTAACTGCTGTCACGGTGGCAGTCATCACACAGGTGATAGAGTGCCTTTATGCGTCATAACTTGCACCTTGTTGCTGCTCAGGCAGTCCTCTGACACATGTATGACATCACCCCACAGGGCTGTCTAGACGGGACCTCATTCAGTCTCTGCTGCTCGTGGCAATGCCAGTGACCAGTCTTTCAGCCCAGGCGGCACCTGAGGCAGAGCTACTGCAGACCGCAAGTACATCAGAGGCTGTATCAGCATTGCAACAGGGTGTGCCAGCTGCGCTGGAGGGCAAGGCAAAGCTAGCCGTGGAACAAGCACTCAGAAAGGCAGTAGATAAGACCAAGGTGGTGCTCTTGTGCACCATCTTGGACCTATCTGTCTGCTGATGCTGTGATATTCCTTTCTGCCCTCATGCTTGGCATGTTTGTGATGCTTTACAGTCTCAAAACAGTGGGAGTTGATTGTAAGGTGCTGCATGCTCACATTTGTGGCATCTCAGGCACAAACTTGTAGAGACAAGATGATGCACATTTGCAGCAACGGAGCAGCCTGAGCAATAGCAACCCACGTGCTGACGTCGACCAGAAGGAGTCGGCAAAAGCATGTGCTGACAGATCTTATGTGCTGGTACAGTGTCCTGTAGTCTTGCGGCTGGTCTTCCACGATTCTGGAACCTACAACATAGCAGCCGGCAATGGCGGCGCCAACGCATCCATACAGCACGAACTAGAACGGCCTGAGAATTTTGGCCTGAAACGTGGGTGGAAGGTGATACAGCAAGCCATGTCGAACATACAAGGCACAGCAGCCGAGGGCTTGGTGTCCCAGGCTGACATGATTGCTTTGGTAGGCGCCTATGCTGTTGGACTGTGTGGAGGGCCCTTGATCAGCGTGCCTGTAGGTTAGTCAAACTGTGAAACGTGCATCATGTCAGCAGTGCTGTTTGCTGCAGTGCACAAGCTTCCTCTGCTTGCTCCAAAACCACCAACATCAAATGCTTGAGAATGTGTGGCTTGACATAGATCCTGTTCATATGCAGTTTGGTTCCTGTCCAGTTGACGTCGTATATACTGCAGTCCTCATTCGCAAGCAGTCAGCTTCTTTACATTGCATGTCATTATCGCAATCATGTCATCATGCTTCTGAGTCAAAGCAGTTGCTATGTGCATCTATGCTTGATGTCTCTTTTTTGTGAACCTGCATTGAAGGATTGACAAGGCCTGGGTGGTTTACACGACCATTGCATGTCAAAGCAAGGCTGGTTCAACGCATCACCAAAGCACGTCTCTTCAAGGTTCATTCTGACACTGCTTGTATGTCTGGTTCAGGCAGGGTAGATGCTCAGAAGGCAGATGCCACAAATCGGCTACCAGCTGAGGACTTCTCTGCTGATCGGCTGAAGCAAGCCTTTCAGCAGCAGGGCTTGTCTGTCCAAGAGTTTGTCGCACTGGCTGGAGCACACACGGTGAGGCTGTCCTCTAAGTGCTGAACATTGACGTTTCCTGAAAGAGCTGCTGAGAAGAAGCTGTCACAACCTGTGACAGGCAGGCAGTGTGAAAGTGCACTATGCCAGCTGGCTCTGATAAAATCAAAGCGATAACCACTAATAGAGATGCTTACAGTGAAACACAAGTTACACAATGCAGCGTTTCTCAGTATGCCATACTTGCGATGGTAGGAGATATGCATGCTACATCTGCTCCTGGCATCAAGTCGATAATGTATATGCACCATTGCGTCATCTCAATGGTCTTGTGCTGCTTAGCAGTGACCATCAGCAGGTATACTGTTGACTGGCCATGCAATAATGATGCTTTGCCTGTTCATGCAGCTGGGCAGCAAGGGTTTTGGAGACCCTCTTACCTTTGACAACGCATACTTCACAGCTTTGCTTCAGAAGCCGTGGGCTGCTCCCAATGCAGATAGCATGGCTAAGATGATTGGCCTGCCATCAGATCATGTCTTGCCGGATGATTCTGATTGCAAGCCTGTGATTCAGATGTATGCAGCAGACCAGAAACGCTTTTTCAAGGACTTTGCTGATGCGTATGTGAAATTGACCATGCTTGGGGCGCAGTGGCGGTCTGTTGCGACAGTATGATCCGAAATGTCATGCAATTTCATGAACCACCAATGGTGTCACAGCCGTTTCAGCGATTGCTCGTGCACATGCAGTCATAAATGCTGTGCAGATTCATCCCTTTATTGTATGTACACTAGGTAATTGTCACAATGGAGGCATGAGATAAAGTACTTGTGCTGGTTGTAACAGGCTGTGGATCAAAGTTTGAACACAAGTTTTGGTACCTTTCAGGCAGGCTGCACACAATAGAAACGCAAGGTTTCATGAAGATAAGGCACTGCGCATATATATACAGTGTATAGTTGTGTGGACAGCTGATGGTTTGGCAGAGCAAGGTGTGCATGCTGGCAATCGTTGTTTGCTATACCTTGGCCAGCGTCTTAAGGCACTGCAATAGAGACGTCCAAAACCAAAGTTTGGGTGTGGTTACACATGTGACAAAGCTCTTGCATGATACTTCTCGAGAGCTGTTCACGTAACAGCATCTTGTATGTGTTGCTAATTTGCAGTCTATGTGGGCAGGAACAAGATGTGTGCTCAGCAATAAGCACAAGAAAGTGTCATGTGTCATAACAGATCATTCATGGTAAGCATAGTACAAGTGAGAGACATCTTGCAAAGCTATTCTCATCTCAGATGAAGGACTCACAATATACATAATACCTTCCTCCATGGATGCATGGGTTGAATCTGCTGCAAAGTAGTGTGGTTGACTGCAAAAATGCAAGTTTTCAAGCCTTTTCAGATTTGCCATGCAGCAGAGCTGATGAACAGCGGTCAGGCCGCACTGAGGATAACCATCCAGAGCATGAAACGAAAGTTTTGTCAAAGTTGTCACTGCAATCAAAAGACGAATTTGCCAAGTGCTTGGGTGAACGTAAACCATCAAGACTTCTAGTTTGGGCAAAGTTGCAATTGCAGCAAAAAGTGCATCATTCCAGTAAACTAAGCTCTTCTGATCGGAATCCTCATCAGACTCATCTGGATCCATCAGAGCTGGCGTCTCCAAAGACAGGGCAAGATTTGTCAGCATAGTCAGCTTTTCCAAGGCTTCTGGGGTGACAGCACTGACACATACATGCAGTTCCTGGAGGGCCGACAAACTTGGCATCCACTCATCAGGAATCTCCCAAAGATGTAAAGCGCGCAGCTCTGAGGAAAATCTGCATTTTGGATCCAGGTCATCCCTGTGTCTAGGTGGTCCCAGAGACAAGTATGTGAGACCCACAAAACTGGTCCATGGGACGTTCTTGATTCCTTCACAGGTGTCTTCTATGCTCAGGCTATGCAACTGAGTCAGGGATGAAAGGTCTGATAACTGTTGTACAGGTGCTTCACGTATGGCTGTGTTGTCAATCACAAGGCAGGTGATTTGTGAAAAGTCCTTCAACACAGCAACATTCCTGGTGTTGTTCAGGTTTAAATTGCATAATCCGCTATATTTTGTGAGCAGTGACTTCAGCTCGAAGCTTTCGCGGCACTGGAAGCTGGCTGATGTAAGTCCAGCCCCTGCACAAGCACGGGTCGTCGCTACATACACTCCGCGACTTAGTCACGAACAAAGACGCACGTACTTGCTGCTTTTTTCCACGCCTTGCATACTAGCTGAAGTGTACCCAAGTCGTTGTGTGACGACGACGATCTGTTGACGATCATTGCCATGAGCTCCAATGCTATTGTATCCCACATAGTTCTTGGCCAAAATGCAGGACAGTGCAATTAAATTCACGCCATTGCGTGAAGCTCACAAGCCCAGTCACAGCTTTTGCACGGATGCGCGCGAAGGTTCGAGGATGACTTCAGACGCATGTGTGCCAGAACCCTTCATGCAAACCTGACTTGTGCTACGCTACTGTATTTTACTATGAGGGCAAGCTTGTGGCCTCGGCTTGCGCACCTGTTGATCTCAATGTGCAGCAAAGGGATCAGTGGCAGCGTTTCAAGTAAGCTGACTTGCATCTGCTTCGGGATCCACCCGACTTGTCTGCAGCACGCCATGTTGGGGACTGATCATACGTACAGTCAACCGCACAGCCCAGTGTGTATTGGGCTACAAATTAGCACAACCGAATACGAACATATGCAAACATATGAAGACCCATCAGGTAACAATGTGTACACGAAGAAGCTCCTTGACGCTGATTATGCAGAACGTTACCTGTTAGCAGATTGCCCAAAATGCTGTTGCATGGACAGGTGGTAGCTGCAGGCCAGACATTTCCTGGTAAAACTTTTGAAACTGCCTTTTCTTGTCTGGAGTTCAGCAGTTGCACATCTACCTCTGTGATGCTCAGAAAAGGCCTCTCTGGAGGGAGCTGGCTTGCATTGCGCGCCTGTCGTGGCCGTTTGCGGTCACTAAAGGCTTGATGATCAATAGCTTGAGCTCGTCGTAGCCCCACAGCTCTTCTGCCCGGCATTGCCTAAATGCAATGGCCTCCAGGAGAAGTGTCCACATGTCTAAAAGGGCAGATGCCAGCTGCAATACTGCACCAGAACGTTTGAACTGTCTCGTGTATGTCAACCTGTAGGGTTGCAAGGTGTCAGCACAGCCCCTGAAGTTCACTCAGAAGAACAGACCGCATCCAAACCAGCGTAAGTGTGTGCTGCTTCCATTGGGGCCAACACTTGCGCACCGTCTACCTGAAGCTGTATCCAAATTGGCAATCCAGCTTTACTGGAAGGCTCTTGTTTCACAAGCTTGACTTTGCAACGCAGATTGCTATAGCTAGGAGAAACATGCGATGATGGATGTGTATACTGCCTAGCAAGCCCAGCACATCAATGCTAGGCTACACAAACCCGACTGGCTTTCTAGAAAACCCAGAAGGATAGCAATAGGAAAATTGGAGAAGGCTGTTCCAAGAAGACCGTTTCAATACAGTAGCAATTTCGAAGATCTGTATGGAGGCTCATGGCTGGTTTGCCACTAACAACAAGCAGCAGTACATAGTATATTTGGAGGCTGAAACATTTGTTGCACACTGCGCAATGCCGGATCCTATTGTGAACAATTGCTTCGCACTGAACAAATACGTGGTTGTGCTGCATGTTGCAATGTGTCTGCAGCTTGAGCCCTGCCTGTGCCATTTTCTGACTGGACTTGCCAGCATCTCACACTGATCTTACACAGGCCTGACAGCAATCTAGGCTGCAGTTGAGGAAGTTGGGTTGACCAGTCTACTAGTACACTTATCTCTCTTTCTCTACACGTATCCTCAAGGTCAGTGGTCAGACAGACACTTATGTATAAAGCAAGGTCTTCAATTTTGTAATTCTTGAATTCAGCTTAATTAAATTAAACACCTGCCTACCTGCCACACTACCGGTAGGCATTCTCTAGTGTTTATGTAGGGGCTCTCTGTAGGGTACTGCTTACTGGGAAGTGAGATTGCGCGGGCGAATTTTAAAACTCGTTTGGCTCAATGCTGACCAGCTGCTGTATGATGACCAGCTGCTGTTAGAGCGTTTGTTGGGCACGTGATTAGCAAGTGACTGTACAAACGCTAGGGCTGATCACGTTCCGGAAGGGCATATGCAGGTCCTGTGCAGCTTCGCCAGAAGCAAATACGCTAGCACGCACGCATCTCGCCGCCAGGTATACCTTCGTTAATCGCATTCTGTTCCCATCAAATCGATCAAAGTTTGCTTCATCGCATCGCCCTCTCAACCTACATAAGCGTTCGACGTTGTCAACCGACATAATTTCAAACACTTTCGGACTTGTCTAGGCTATGTCTAGTTTCAAGAAGTTGCTAGGTCTCGGAGGCGAGGAAGACAAAAGTCAGAGCTCAAGCCGACAGTCGTCAAGCGCTGTGTCAGCAGAGCACAGCGGCACTCTTTCCACTGCAGCCAAGAAGGCCAGTAATCTCGTACCAGTGACTATCGCCGAGCGCGATGAGACTCAGAAAGATGTGACCGTGTGCCAGCAAGAATCCGAGGTGCGACAATCAGGAACTATTCTGATGGATACTGCCTTTGGAATCGTCGCGGCCGTCGTCACACGATCCAGCTATTGCCTGGGCAGCGATGCCACCAACGCGCTGTTTTGTGCCCTGTTTTGGATCGACGCCAGTTGCATTACTGCAGCTTTGTTTCTCATCACGGATGGGCATTCTTGGCACCATCAATACACCGCTCACTGTTGTGCAGAAGTCCAAGGGCACTTGGGAGGCCGCCAAGGAAGCCACGATGGAGGCTGAGAAGCAGGGCGCCGAGGCACACCTAAAGTCTTGCGAGGCAGAGCACCTCCTGCAGTCCGCAAGCGAGCTGACACAGGCTGCAGCCAGTGCCAGAGCCAGGGAGGAAGAGGTCAGCAGAGCCTTTCTCTGCTAGTTTATGCATAAAAACAACAACAAAAAACCATTCTTTGGTACTGTAACATGTTATGCATGCATGATGGCTCGTTTGTGCAGCAGCCCAAGTTTCAATTGGGCAGCAGCTGGGGTTCCTTTGCCTTCACTGCCTGCACTGGGCTGAATGCAATGCATCTTGATGTTTTCCTTGCAAGTGTTTGTTCTGGATTCCGTACTGCTTTGAGTGTCTTCTCACATGCTGCAGCTACGTGAGAAGGCGTCACAGGCCAAGTCAGAGGCTGGTGGTCTGGCACCACTAGCTCATGGTGTGCTCGAAGCTCAGAAGGAGGAGCAGCGCAGAGCATCTGAGCTTGCTGCCCTTAAGAGGTATAGCACTACATCACTTTGCGTCCACCCACAGTACGCACACCGATACAACATCAGAGACAGGTGGTGGCGTGAAATCGCAACTGTTTGATGCAGACGTCATGATCGCAAGCAGTGTTCATCCTCCATAAGCATGCATGCGTTAACATACCTTGCATGTGCTTGTTCTGTCAAATGCAAGATTGTACCATCTGTGCAGGAAAGCATCAGTCTGTGTCTGCTCACAGGGACAATGCCAAGGCTATTCAGCATATCTTGCTGCCTGTGCTTGTTCCGTCAAATGCAAGATTGCATCATCTGTGCAGGAAAGCATCAGTTTGTGTCTGCTCTCAGGGACAATGCCAAGGCCATTGTGGATGTAGAGTGTGTATGCTCGAAAGCATCAGTTTGTGTCTGCTTGTAGGGACAATGCCAAGGCCATTGTAGATGTGGAGAGCACAACAGGGCAGGTGAAGCAGGCCCTGTCAGTAGTGCCCCCCATGGAGAGGCTGGTGCAGGGCCTGGAGAAGCAACAGGCCGACACCCTCAAGTGCGTTTCTGTTTCTCTGTAGCTTTTTTACCTCGATTTCGAGAACTGTCTGTTGATATGTGGCTTGTTCCCCTAGTTGTGCAGGGCTTGGAGAAGCAGCAGGTTGACACCCTCAAGTAAGTTTCTGTTTTACTTTAGCTTTTCCACCTAGATTTGAGATGTAGAGATTTAGGGCCTGGAGAAGCAACAGGCTGACACCCTCATGTAAGTGGCTTTGTCTCTGTAGCTTTTTCATCCAGTAAGTGGTTTTGTCTCTGTAGCTTTTTCACCTAGATCTGAGAACTGTCTGTTTCTGTGTGGCCTTTTCACCTAGGTTTGAGAACTGAGTGGCTTTGTCATCTAGATATGAGAATTGTTTGTTTCTCTGTGTCTTTTCCACCTAGTTGTGAGACTTGTGTGGCTGTTTCATGTAGTTGTGAGCAGTGTCTGGACAATTCAGTTTCCTGCTGGAGTGCACTGGGCATGTAGTCAAAGCAGTCACTGTGTATTTGTAAAAAAGAACTGCATGCTAACGATGTCTGAACTACAGTCTCTGTCCTTGGGCAGCTTGCGAATAAATTATCGCGTACTTGTGCATGTCCTGCCCTTTTGAATGCGCATGTTGCAGCTGGAACACAGTCAAGGTTTTGTTTCAGGAAACTGTTTCAGCATATGTTTGGCAAATGTTGCCTGCCTGTTGTTTCAAGATTGACTTTTACACAATTGACTGCTTACAGTCATCAATGCCTGTTGTGGTCTGTCCGTGCACAGGACAGATCACAATAGGTATCAATGGCCAACCAAGGGTCTTCAGGATTTGCAAAAAGCATGAAAACAAGCCATAGAATGCTCCCAAAGCTCTATTTGACTGCTTTCGCCTCCAAATTTGACATTAATCAGCTAGTTCACCCACACTCTGCATTTGCTGCTGTAGGGCAATTGACAACACAAAGACTGCACACCGAGAGTTGGACGACAAGGCACAGATTGCGGAGCAGGCTCTGGCCAACTCCCAGTCAGATGTTGAGAAGCTTCAGGTGGAGTTCAATGAGGCCAGCGGGCTGGTGCAACAGAAGGAGCAGGAGCTGCGTGATGCCAGGGCTGCTGCTGAGCAGAAGGCCAAGCAGCTGGATGTTGCCAGGTAGTGCTTGCCTTCTCTTGTGCCCTTCACTTTTATTCTGCCTACTATGACGTGCCTATTATGTTGTGCCCACTATGATCTGCCAGGTGAGCCTTGCCTCATGTTGTGCCTACTATGTTCTGCCTAAGTGTTTTGCCATGTAAGCACTGCCTTATGTTCTGCCTATTATGGTCTGCCCATTTGACCATTGTGCTCCTTGTGTCATTCTCCTTTTGTACTGTTGCACATGGAAGGTGGTCTGGATCTGTTCAGGTTCCTTTGCATGTGGAACCATTTGGCATACAAAAACGTGGTCTGGATCTGCAGGTTGTCCATTTGCATGTAATCTTTCTGCTTAGTGAGTGTGCCCTTTTGGCTGTAGCACTCTTAGGAGTCGCTGCTGCAGATTATGTGCTGACCTGTTCTTGGTATGCAGGAACAAGAATGCTGCGGCAGCTGCTGCCAAATCTGAGATGCAGGCCAAGGTGCAGCGTGCTGAGCAGATTCTGGAGGCCCAGCAGAAGAGGTGAGCCCCCTGTTTTGTTGACTACCCTACAGGACCAAGCAGCAACCAACTGCTTGAACTGTCTACTCTCTTGCAGACTTTGCAGTCGGCATGTACATGCTGTTTACTTCTTACATGTATTGCTGCTGCATATCCACATGGCATGTCGATTGCCATGCTGTGACTGTAGAGCCGATGCCTTGTTTGGCATGTTGATTGTTATGCTGTGTTGCCTTTGTTGGCAATGGCTGTTGCAAGTCCTGTCTGCAAGTTCCTGTCCTTTTCTCTGAGTGCAAACATGCCTTGCAGGTCTGATGAGATTGCTTCCCGTCTGGACACAGCAATGGTAGAGCTGCAGCGTGCAAAAGACTTGGCATCTGAGAAGGAAGGAACCCTGCTCACCCTTCAGGCTAGGGCAGACGACCTAGCCAACCAGATTACGCCAAGCAGCAAGGACCTGGCAGAAGCTCAGGCGGCGGTTAGGGCAAAGAAGGCAGAGGTTGAGGAGGCCAAGGCACGAGTGGCTGAAGCTGCCAGGAGGTTTGCTGATCTGCAGAAGGAGGCTGAGATGGAGCACCGAAAGGCAGATGCTGCCCTTCAGGAGGCTGAGCGAAAGGAAGCAGGTATGTGTATCTAGGAACAGACCCAGCGGCAGCAATGTGAGTGCATGCGTAACAGACCAGCGGCAGCAATGTGAGTGCATGCGTAACAGACCAGCAACAGCAATGCGAGTGCATGCGTAACAGACCAGCAACAGCAATGTGAGTGCATGCGTAACAGACCAGCGGCAGCAATGTGAGTGCATGCGTAGCGCAGTAGCAAGCAAGAGCTTGGTCAGGGCAAGTTGGAGGTGGTCAGAGATGCAGCAGCCTTGCATACTGTCTGCTGGATTGACACGCGCAGATAGCTTTGCCATCCATGAGATGGAGCTGTCGTCAAGCTGGCAAACAGATTACATCAATGAGAGGTTGCATGAGCAGCAGCAGCAGCAGCGGCAGCCTTTGTGACACCTGCTGCTGCTGCTCTCACTCAATTTCCTATTGATGCTATCTGTTTGCCAGGTTGATGGAGCGCTTATAAACAGCATCCGATACAAGCTTGGGTCTGCCATTTGCCTTTGGTGTAACATCAAATCAATGGCAACTCCGCTATATGTTGTTGACATCGAACGCATCAACATGCATTTGATATTGAACCAAACCAATTTTGTGGCTGTGCCCCATTCATGTGACACTGCATCAAGTACAAGCACTCATCTTGGTGTATTCTAATGCAGCTTGGAGAAAGGCTCAGGAAGCTGCTGAGGCAGCTAGGAAGATTGAGCATGAGAAGTGGGCTCTGGCTCAGCGCCTCGGCAAGGAAGCTGACGAGGCAACTGCTGAGCGGCTATCAGTCATGCGTGAGCGTGTGTCAGAACTCAAAGAGGAGATGGGCACCGTTAAGGAGGAGATCACTGTCTCTTCCTCTTCTTCCTCCACTAGGGTTTCCTCCTACTCCAAGGCGTCCTCCAGCAGTGACAAGGTGGATGTGAAAATTTCTGGCAAGGGAGACAAAGGGGCCAAAGTCAAGGTGGCTGTTGAGGAGTAGCTGCATGTACAGGGTTTCTCTTTGCAATGCAATTGTAAATAGTGGAAACCAGAAAGAACGCAGGTTTAGCCATTTAAACCTTTACACATAGGTAGCAGAAATTTTGAGATGTCTTATGTTTTAGCGTACTGTTATGCTTGTGTCTGCCAATTTGAGAGTGAGCGAGTCAAGACAATCAGAGAGCGATGCGAGCCAGCTTCTGTCCTGAATAGTTTTCCTTTCTGTGGTGCCTGTGCGCATTTCCTTCTTTCTGCTGACTCTGTTTCACGTGTGTTGAGTGTTTTGGTTCTTCCTGCTTTGTAGAGTGCTGCTTCTCAGCCTTTAGGTGACTCATTCAATGCTGTTTGGTACCTTTCCAGCATAGCTATGATGAGCAATCTGACCTTGACAGTTTGTAGTTGTGGTAGCCAAAACAGCATGCTGACCTGTAACCTACAAGCTGCTATCGTGCACCTTGCCACATATGAGTGATTATGTTGCACTGAGATTTTCATGATGACATGTGCA